>Ga0207650_10001555_pt1 | contig 16441 bp, 10 predicted proteins | sample KBSS63metaG_FD_184325 | JGI IMG/M metagenome (GOLD analysis project Ga0207650, IMG submission 184325) | Switchgrass rhizosphere microbial communities from Kellogg Biological Station, Michigan, USA - KBS S6-3 metaG (SPAdes) (version 2) | ecosystem: Host-associated > Plants > Roots > Rhizosphere...
GTCGATCTCCGTCTTCAGCTGGTCGAGATGCTGCCGGATCGTCGCCACCGTGTCCTGTTGCGCCGGGCCCATCGTGGTCGTGCGCGTGGGGGTGCACCCTCCCAGCACCGACAACGCGGCCGCCAGCACGAGCCCTCGTAGCGAATTCCTGCGCACGCACACACCCATCGTGGTCACCTCCAGGTCGGAGCGCCGGACGAGCCGGCTCGAGCAAGGTACACGCCCGCGGGCGGCCCGCAATGCCGACTGCATGACGGCGCTGGCGTCGCTCGCCGTGTCCGCCACGCGATCGAGCGGGCGCACCTTCGAGCCGCAGATGCGGCGATGATCCCGCTGCCGATACGGGCCCTGCGGTATGCTCCTCTCGATTTCGTTGCCATTTCAGCCCGCGACGCCCCCGGAGAACCGCGCCATGCCCCGCGACGGCCGCCGACGCACGCTTCCGCACGCCCTGCTGCTGACACTCCTGGTTGCCGTCGGCGTCGCCCGGTCCGGTCAGGCGACGCCCGTCAATCACATGCTCGACAACAGCCCGGGGCAGCCCCGCGCGCATACCAATCCGATGATCCGCGCCTACGGCGACAAGGTCGTGGCGGTCTGGAACGACTCGCAGACGCTCGGAAGCGCCACCGAGCCGCGGGTCCACTACGCGGTGTCCATCGACAGCGGCGCGACGTTCAACGATCTCGGGGCGCCGCCGGCGCCCGGTGGCACGGGACGATGGCGCGGCGATCCGCAGCTCACCGTTGACCCCGCGAACGGGACGTTCTTCATGCTGGCGCAGGCGAACGGCCCGAGTCTCGGGATCTGGGCGACCCGCGGCAGCTTCTCCGGATCGGTGCTGACGTGGTCCGCTCCCGCGCTGGTGCGCGCGAGCAACACCGGCACGGTGCTGCCCGGCCTGCTGGCGCTCGACTGCAGCCCGACCGGCAATGTCCTGCACGTCCTCTACCAGACGGGAGCGGGCGCGATCGACTACCAGCGGTCGACCGACGGCAACGGCGCCGTATGGAGCGCGCCGTTCACGCTGTCGAGCCCGGGAGATCTCGCGAACGTCGCCTATCCGCAGCTCGCCGCCGGGCCGGCCGGGGCGGTGCATGCGGCGTGGGGAGGTCCACTCGGTCTCGGCACCCAGCCGATTCGCGTCCGGACCAGCACCGACCTCGGGGCAAACTGGGGTCCGGAGCAGACGGTCACGACCCGCATGAACCCGGCGATCCCGGGCACGTCGCAGATCACCCTCGGCATCACGCCGCGCCCGCCGTTTTCGATGGCGGTCAATCGGGCCGCGGGCAGCACGACGGCGGGGCAGGTCGCGCTCGCGTGGGGCGAACCGTGGGACTTCACGGACGAGCCGTTCACCGCGCTGCCGGCCACGGTCTTTCGAAATGAAGCCGAGCCCAATGACGATTACGGCTCGGCCACGCCGTTCAACGTGGGCGAAGCGCTGCGGGGCACGGTCGGCGATCTCGACGACGTCGATTACTGGAGCGTGGGGCTCGCCGCGGGTGATCCGCTGGTGCTCTGGGCCGACAGCACGGCGGCGTCGAGTCTCGAGTTGTTCGTCGTCGGACCCGACGGCGCTGTCGTGGACAACGGCAGCAGCGGCGGAGCGTCCACCGTATTCGCGTTCCGCGCCCCGTCGGCCGGGACCTACGCCGTGCTGGTCCAGGCGGGCGGCGCCCCCACCGATTACCGGATTCGGACCCGCGCCGGAGCGCCGGCGCCGGGGGAGGGGCGCGACGCGCGCGACATCGCGGTCGCATACTCGGCGGGCGGCGGCTGGACGATCCGTCACCATGCGTTCGGGCCGGTCGGGTACGACGACTACCTGCCGACCATCGGCTACGGCGCGGACGGACTCGACTACGTGACCTGGTACGACGCGAGCCGCGGCGCCTCGTCCGGCACAGCGCGCCTCGTGGTGGCGCGGAACCTGACCGGGCCGGATCCAGTGGTTTCGCCTCCGATCACCGTCTCCGATGCCGAGAGCAGCTTCGACGACTACCTGGTCATCTACCCGCCCGGCATCGGGTGCGCCAACGATGTGCATGGCGAGGGGCGTCACGTGGTCCTCGCGTGGACCGATTTCCGCGACGAGGCCACCAACGCATTCGCCGCGTCGCTCGCGACGGAAGCGTTCCCGCTCGCGTTCCCCAACGACACGACCGTCATGGCGGGCGCCACGGTCACGCTCCACGGACGGGTGCTCAATCGCAATCCGGAGTTCGACGAGAAGGTGTTCATCCGTGTGACCGGCGGACGGTCGTGGCCGGGTGCGCTGGTGGCGCGCGACAGCGTGCCGGCCGGCGCGACGGGCGTGATCTCGATCCCGGTCGCGATCCCCGACACCGCCGCGGCGGGGGCCTATGCGGTGACGGTCCAGTACGAGCGCCAGAGCGGCATCGTGCTCGGCAGCCGTGTCGTGACCCTGACGATCCAGTCGACGACCGGCGTCGGCGACGAGCGGCCGGTCGCGCGGCTCGAGCCGATCACGCCGAACCCCGCGCGGGCGCCGGCACGCATCGCGTTCACGCTGGCACGCGCGGGCGACGCGCGGCTCGAGGTGTTCGGGATCCACGGTGAACGCGTGCGCACGCTGCTGCGCGGGGCGGTCCCGGCCGGCGAGCGGTCACTGCGCTGGGACGGCCGTGACGACGCGGGGCACGCCGTGCCCGCGGGTCTCTATTTCGTGGCACTCGAGAGCGCCCTGTTCCGCGCGGTGCGGCCGCTGGTGGTGCTGAAGTGACGGCGAGCGTGTGTGCGGCGGTCGGGCGGCCGGCGGGCGGTGCATCGCCGCCGGCCGCCCGCGCGTGCTACTGCGCCGGGCCGGTGGAGGCGTGGTCGACGACGTAGACCCAGCGTCCGCCCTGCTTCTCCACCTGCGTGCTGAACCGTCCGCGCAGCACGGTCGGCGCGCCGCCCTGTCGCGGCGTCAGCGTGAGCGAAAAGTCGCCGGCGCCCGCTTCGAGCGTCCCGCTCGAACGATACTGCGTGGCCGTGTAGGTCACGTCGCTCACGGTGTTGGCATCCAGCAGCCCGCGGTACGCCTCGCGGATCGCCGCGCGCCCGTGCGCCTCGGCCGCGCCGGGCAGCCACAGCGTCGCGTCCGCGCCGTAGCACGCGACGACCGCGGCGAGATCGCCGGCTTCCATCGCCCGCTTCCATTCCGCATCGACCGCCGCCGCGCCCTGGCCCGGGGCCGCCACGGCCGGGCGCCCCACCAGGGTCGCCGCCAACACCATCCACACCAGCACCTGCTTCGCGAGTCGCATGATTCGTCTCCTCCAGGACGCGGTCGGGTGACCGCATGTGAACAAGGCGCGCGCCGGTTGTCGTCACGCGATGGGAGAACGGTAGCGATCGCCGTCGCCATGGTCCTGAAGTCCGCCTGAAATCTCACTGAAATACGCGGCGCCTCGCGGCCGCGATCCACGCGGCGTGCCGCTTGCGCGGACCCCGCCCGAGCCGGGACCGTGGCGCCCATGGAATCGAAGAGGTGCTCGTGTTCGGCTCCGGCCACCTGGCGTCCCGCGTCCAGGATCTCGTCGCCCGGCAATCTCCGCGAGCGGCGGCCCGCGCAAGCCCGGTTGCGGTCGTTTGCCGCCGGTTCAGCGGCCCGCGGCGAGCGGCAGCCGCAGCAGCACGGGCGGGCGCGCGGCGGCCGAAGACTGCAGACGCCCATCGTCGCCGACGCGGTCCCACCCGCTGTCGCCGATGAACCAGAAGTCGCTGCCGACCACGACGCCGTGGTTCGGCTCGCCGAGCCGCGGCGCGCCCTGGTCGAGCACGCGCCAGCCGGTGATCGCGGCGCCGCGCGCATCGAGCGTCAGCTCGAGCACCCGATGCGGATCGGTGCCGTTCTGCACCGCGAGCAGCCGGTTGCCGATGCGTACGAGCCCGTCGATGCCGCCCGAGGCGAGCGTGCGCGGCTTGCGCAGCCACGTGACGACCCCGCTCGCGACGTCGATGGCGGCGATGCCCCGCGAATAGTCCGCCACGAACAGTCGACGGCCGTCCGCCGCCGGCGCCGGCTGCTGCGGCGACCGGAGCGTGCCGCGCGGCACGAGCACTTCGAGCTGCGATGCGCCGGGGCGCAGCCGGACCACGGAGCCGCGCAGCGATTCGCTCGCGTACACCGTGCCGTCGGGCGCCACGGCGAGGTCGCCGAGCACCTGGCGCTCGGGGGTGTGCGCGAGCTCGATGCGGCGCACGAGCCCGCGCCCGTCGAGGTCGTACGCGACGAGCGCCGTGCGCCCGGAGTCGGCGGCGGCATCGGTTTCGCATTCCGGGCCGGCTGCCGTTGCGGCCCAGAGCAGGCGGCGCGGTGCATCGAGCGCGAGGCCGTAAATGCCCCAGACGCCGTCCGCGCCGGGTGTGGTGAAGTCGCTCTCCGCGCCCGCCGCGTCGATCGCGACGATCTTGCGCCGGTGGATCGAGCTGACGAGGAAGCGCTTCGTGCGCGCGTCCCACGTCACGTCCTCGGCGAGCAGCAAGGTATCCGTGAGCGAGTGACCGACGGTCGATCGGACACGAGGGGTCGTATTCGAGCGGAACCGCGCCGCGACCGCGCGGAACGCCGGGTCGCCGCCCCAGAGCGCGAACGCCGTATCGACGAGCGCGGGCCGCGCGAGCCTCATGGCGGCGAGTGCGCGCAGCCATGCGAGCGCTTCGTCGCGGCGCCCCTCGCGCGCCGCCAGCACCGCGAACGCGGTGATCGCGCCCGGGTGCCCGCCGACCAGCGAGTCGACCGCGTGCAGGTGGCTGCGCGCGGCGGCGCGGTCGTCGCGCGCGAACGCCGCGCGCCCGGCCTGCAGGTGGTCGATCCAGCTCCCGGTGTCCGCCGGCTGTGCGGGCGATGGCTGGAGGATGAGCAGCGTCGAGAGGGCGGCGGCGGCGAGCGTGCGCTGCATGCCCGGCACCATGACAGCGTCGCCGGGGTCGCCGGCGTGCGCCCGGACCAGCGCGGCCGATCGCGTGTCCGGCGTCCCCGTCCCGGCGCTTCCAGCGCGCGGCAAACGAACGGCACGGAATCCGGACGAACGCTGTGATACTGAATGGTCCTGCATGCATCCAAAGCGACCGAACGACCATGGGATGGATGCGGATCGCCACGAGGAGGAGAGTTCCGTGAAAGCGCGTTCGCGCAGTGGGGGGTGGATCGCGAGGATCGTCCTGCCGTGGGCCATGCTCTCGCTCGCCGCGCCGGCGTCGGCGGACTGGGCGCGTGTCACCGAAGTCCCCGGCGCCACCTTCTACACGGTCTGGGCGAACGGCGACACGATCGCCGCCGGCAGCGACAGCACGGTCTCCATCAGCGTCGATGCCGGCGCCACGTGGAAGAACTCGGCGACCGTGGTGGCCGACGGGCTCGAAGTCGAGCGGGTCCGGATGCGCAACGGCCGGCTGTACGCGGGCACGCGAAGACGGGGCGTGTTCGTCAGCGACGACCGGGGCGACACGTGGTCCGACTTCAACCAGGGCCTCGTCGGTGGTTTCGGCGATTCCCAGCTCGACATCGTCGACATGCTGCTCCGCGGCGACAGCCTGTACGTGGCAACCGAGGGCGCCGGCGCATGGGTCCGCAACCTCACCGCGGGGACCTGGCACCTGTTCGGCAACGAGTTCGGTCCCGACCAGGCGACGAACATGACGTTGATCGCTGCGGGTGGATCGCGGCTGTTCGCGGCAGGCGGGTTCAACGGCACCGTGTTCTACCGCGATCCCGGCGACCCCGATTGGACGCTCTCGCTGCTGTTCAACGACCGGTTCGCTCCGGGCCTCGCCGCGCTCAGCGCGCTCTGGACGGGCTCCCGCTGGGTCGTCGGCTCGAACATCGGCATCTTCTTCAGTGCGCTGGGCCAGTCGCCATGGACGTTCTCGGACCCGGGCGCGGGCAGCCCGCTGTTCACCGTGCCGCTCGCGATGGCGGGCCATGACCTGATCGCGAACTTCGGCGCGTTCCGCTCGACGATCTCGCTGAGCCGTGACGAGGGCTCCAGCTGGAGCACGCTCGAGACGCTGCCCGTCCCGGTCACCGGCCTCGCGGTGCTCGGGAACACGATCTATGCCTCGCGCACCGATGGACTGTGGCGGCGCCCGGTCTCGGAGTTGGTCTCGGCGCCCGACGACACCACGCCGCCGCGCCTGGCGTTCGCGGTCGCGGGATCCCAGCCGACCGGGGACCGCGTCCACTTCGCATTCGAGCTGCCCGATGCGGGGCCGATCATCGTCGAGGCGTTCGATACTGCCGGACGCCGCGTCGGCCAGACGATTCGCGACGTCCGACCCGCGGGCGGTGGCGGCATCGAATGGGACGCGCGCGGCCTTGCCGCGGGCGTCTACTACGCGCGATTGACCGCGCAGGGCGGTCGCGCGGTCGCGCGGTGGATACGCCTCTAGACGACCGCACGCCGGGGCCACATCGGGGGACGGCGCCCGCGCGAGTCTCGCGGGCGCCGTCGGGTGTTCGGCGGGATCAGATGGGGACGTTCACCGCACCCGGCTGCGTGGCCGCCGCGCGTGCCCGGGCGACCGCCGCGCGGATGCGCGCGAGGTGGTGCCAGCTGTGCCGGACGGCGTGGTCCTCGAGCACGAACTGCGCGGTCATCGGGGCGCCGTAGCTCAGCGAGAACGGCGCGGCCTGGTCGAGTTGCGGGTCGGTGAACCCGCGCGTCGCCTCCGCCGCCTCGCGGCTGTTCTTGCGCAGCAGCGTGAGCGCCTCGGCCTTCGTGACCCGTGCGTGATCGCGCGCGTGGCCGGCGTTCAGGTCGGCGACGACGTCCCACGTGACGTCGGTCACCGCGTTCCCGGCCGCGATGGCGCGCGCCAGTTCGATCTCGATCGGGTAGACGAGCGCGACGTGGTTGACGATCTGCCCCACCGTCCGGGCGTCGGTGGGCGACGCCGGGGTGGCCCAATCCGCATCGGACAGGCCCTCGACGAACGCGGCGAGGCCGGCGGCGCCTTCTTCGATGCGACGGGCGAGCAACTCAGCGCGACGGATCATGGCATCTCCTCGTTGTGCCGCGGGCGCCGATCGGCGCCGCGCGGCATTCGACGCGGGTGAGGCCCCGTGCCGCCCGCGATCCACCCATGCTAGGGAACGCCGTGCGCGCGGTCCTTTCGGCGTCCTGAGGAAACCCTTATCGTCATGCGTGCCCGGGACTCCATTTGGCGCGCGCGTGGGCCGGCCGGCAGGCCGGCGAGGCTCGAGCGCATGAGGAACACACGATGATTCGCATCCGCGCGCTTGCCTGCAGTCTCGGGATCGTCGCGTGCGGCGGGTTCGCACCCGCCGCGGCGCAGGTCTTCACCCCGGTCGCCGTGCCCGACATGGCCGCGCACGTCGCGTTCTCGACCGGCGCCGCATGGGTGGACTACGACGGCGACGGGGACCTCGACCTGTACGTCGTCACGGCGTTTTCCGCCAACAACGACAACGTGCTCTACCGCAACGATGGCGGGGACACGTTCGTGCGGGTCACCGGCGAGCCCTTGGTGCAGGACGCCGCCGAGTCCGTCTGCAGCAGCTGGGCCGATGCCGACAACGACGGCGACCTCGACGCGTACGTCACCGCGCTGTCCACCAAGGGCGGCCGGCTCTACCGCCGGACCGGCGGCAGCTGGACGCTCGACGTGGCGTCGGGGATCAGCGGCGACGCCTTGAAGGGCGTCGGCTGTGCGTGGGGCGACTACGATCGCGACGGCAACGTCGACCTGGTCGTCTCCACGATCACCGGCGCACTCGGGATGACGACCGGGAACCGGCTGTTCCGCAATCTCGGCGACGGCACGTTCCAGGAGATCGCCGGCAGCCCGGTGTCGGCGACGGGCTCGCACCACAACCCGACGTGGGCGGACTTCGACGGCGACGGCGACGTGGACCTGTTCTTCGCCAGTGGTCCCGTCGGCTCGACCGGGCCCGACCAGATGTATCGCAACCGTCTGGTCGAGACCGGCATCGCGGACTTCGAGCCGATCACCGGCAACAACCTGGCTTCGGAGCCGCGCGACTCGCAGGTGCTGAGCTGGGCGGACTACGACAACGACGGCGACCTGGACTGCTACGCCATCAACTACACCTCGGTGCCGAACCAGCTCTATCGCAACGAGGGCGTCGCGGGGTTCACCCGGGTCGTGGGTGGCGCCATCGTCAGCGACGCGGGGGCCGCTCACGGGGTGGCCTGGGGCGACTTCGACAACGACGGCGATCTCGACGTGCACGTCGCGCGCGATAACAGCCAGGCCGATCGCTACTACCGCAACGACGGCAACGGTGCGTTCACCACGGTGTCGACCGCAGCGACCACGCCGGCACGCTCGGCCTACGGCGTGGCGGCCGGCGACTACGACCGGGACGGCGACCTCGACCTGTTCCTGCCCACGGCGCGAAGCGAAGGGCCGAGCGTGCTGTATCGCAACGACGTCGCGAATGGGAATCACTGGCTCGAGTTCTCGTGCGTGGGGCAGCCGTCGAACCGCTCGGCGATCGGGCTGCGCGTGCGGGTGCGTGCGATCATCGGCGGCACGCCGCGCTGGCAGCTGCGCGAGGTCGCCGCGAACACGGGCTACGGCGGGCAGAGCGCGTTGATCGTGCACTTCGGGCTCGGCGATGCCGCGGTCGCGGACTCAGTGCGGTTCGAGTGGCCGAGCGGCAACGTCGAGCTGATCACGCACCTCAGCACCGACGTCGTGCGGACGATCGTGGAAGGGCAGCAGGTGACCGCCGCGCCGCTCGAACGGCCCGAGCCAGCCGAGCGCATACGGATCGCCCCGAATCCGCTGCGCGTCTCCGGATCGGTCGCGTTCTGGATGCCGCGCGCCGGACACGCGCGCGTGACGCTGCACGACCTGCAGGGCCGCCGGGTGCAGACGGCGTTCGACGGCGACGCGCCCGCCGGCTGGGGCAGCGCCCCGGTCGATCGCGGATGGTTCCGGGCGAGCGGGGCGTACTGGGTGCGCGTGACGACCGCGTCCGGCGTATCGCGCCGGCGGTTCGTCGTGATGCCGTGATGCGCCGGTGCGGGGCCGGGAGGCGCATGTGCGCGCCGGGACGGACGTGGTGTCGACCCATATCGTCCGGCTCGAGTGACACGCGACCGGGCCCTCGTCCCCGTGAACGATGCGACCGGCGGGCTCGCATCCGCGCTCGTCCCAAAGGGATGTTTCCATGGCGCCTGGCGGGGCACGATCAGCGCATGAAGACCCTCTGCCTTGCCGTCCTGCTCGCCGTCGCCACGGGAACGCCGGCCGTCGCGGCCGATGCCCGGGCCCTCGACCTCGATCGCATCGGCGACCTCACGCTCGTTGCCGCCCGAGCCGAGGTCGTCGTCTACAAGGGGCAGCGCGCGCTCCATCTGCGGTCGCGCCTCGGCCACGAGGCCGACGACGACTCGATGCTGGCCATCATCCCCCACAGCGACTTCAAGGACGGCACCATCGAGCTCGACGTCGCCGGGGCGCCGATCCCGGAGGTGCCGAACGCGCGCGGGTTCATCGGCGTGGCGTTTCGCGTCCAGGCGCACCGCGACTCGTTCGAGTGCCTGTACATCCGCCCGACCAACGCGCGCTGCGACGACCAGCAGCGCCGGAACCACTCCGTGCAGTACACCTGCGGCCCGTCCCACTCGTGGCGGCGGCTGCGAACGGAATCGCCGGAGACGTACGAGGCGTACAGCGACATGGAGCCCGGCGTGTGGACGCATCTCAAGGTGGAAGTCGCGGGAACGAAGGCGCGCTTCTACGTGAATCGCGCGCCGCAGCCCGCGCTGGTCGTGAACGACCTCAAGCTCGGCGACACGCGCGGCGCGATCGCGCTCTGGTCCCACACGTTCACCAACGGGTATTTCGCCAACCTGATCGTGAAGTAGTTTCCAGCCGCTCGCGGGTCCCGCTCAATGATGCCCGCGACGATGGAGGTCACGTCCGTGATCCTCGTCGCCGCCATCGCGCGGCCCATGGGCGGGCACGACGGTGATGCGGAGGATGCCCAGGCTCTTGTAACCCTGGCCGTCCTGGACCTCGACGTAGAACCAGCGCGGGTCGGGTCCCGCGGCGAACGGCCCGACGGTGGCCGACGTGCCCGCGGACGGTGCGCTCCAATGCGCGAGATCGGTCGCCTCGTCGATCCGCGGCGTCTCGTCGAACACATCGCCGATGTCCAGCGTCCAGCGATACGAGCGCACGCTGGTGCACGATCCGCTCGCATCCGCGGACCAGCGGAACGTGACGGCGTGACCGGCACGGACGTACACCGGGACCTCGGCCGACGGGGAAGTGGTGTAGCCGCCCGTCGGGTACCGATGGTGGAAGCCCGGCCCCTGCAGCGTCAGCACCGGGCCGAGGTACCCCGGAATGGGACAGTCGGCCTCCGGCGCCTGCGTCGAGGGGGATGCAGTGCGCGCGGGATTCGCGCCGGACGCGTGATCGGGGTCGATCACGCGCGAAGCGTGGTGGCCACAGCCGCAGGCGAGTCCCGCCGTGAGTGCGAGGACGAGTCCAAGATTGCGTCGAATCGGGATCATCGGATTCTCCTGATACGGTCCGCCATACTTCGCGGGTGGCGAAGCGATGGCGGGCCGGTAGCACTCCCGGTCCGACGAGGACGCTAGATCGGGCGCGCGATCACTTCAAGGATCAATACGAGGCGGCCACGCCGCCCCGCACGCGGAGGTCCTCGAGCACGGCTCGCCGAAACCCCGGACGCGCTTCCGTGAACCGGCGGCTCGAAAATCCTGATGCGCGGCCGGCCCGACGCGTCTAGATTGGAGTCGGCTTCATTCAGACTCGGCGCCTGCGAAGGCCGTCGCGGGCGTCATCGCTGGGTCGGCCTGGCCGGCTCCGTCGCTCGTGCTGAAGTCGCTTCCTGCCTGGTACCCCCTGTGCGGCAGCCGCGCCATCCCGTCCATACCTCAGGACGAGGTGCCCCCCGATGCGCCGGTTCCCCCATTCCGTCGTTCGGCCCCTGCGTCGCGCTTTCGGCGCCGCCTTCGCCGTCCTCCTCGTTCCCGCCGTCGCGTTCGCGATCAGCGGCAACGGCAAGCTGCAGATCCACCACATCGACGTCGGGCAGGGCGACGGCGCGCTGATCATCTCGCCCCATGGCCAGACGGCGTTGTTCGACGACGGCAATTACCTGAGCTGTACGAACATCAAGAACTACCTCCAGGGCCTCGGCATCACCACCGTCGACTACCACTTCCTGTCCCACTACCACTCGGACCACCTCGGCTGCATCGACGACCTCGCGGCGATCGGCATCACCATCGGCACCGCGGGCTACGACCGCGGCTACAGCTACTCGAGCGGCACCTACACGGCGTACGTGAACACGCTCGGGGCCAAGCGCCACGCGATGACGAAGGGCCAGGTGATCACGCTCGATGCCGGCTATGCGGACCCGGTGACGATCAAGTGCGTCGATCTCAACGGCGCCGGCGTGTATTCGGTGAACGGCAGCGACGAGAACGCGAAGACGATGGACCTGCTCGTCAGCTACGGGCAGTTCCAGGAGGAGATCGGCGGCGACCTCACCGGCGATCCGGGGTCGAGCAACGACGTCGAGACGACCGTGGGGCCCGAGGTCGGCGACGTCGAGGTGTACAAGGCGCATCACCACGGCTCGCAGTACTCCAACAACGACAACTGGCTGTCGGCAGTGGCGCCCGAGGTGTGCATCATTTCGTGCGGGGACGGCAACAGCTACGGCCACCCGACGACGGCCGCGCTCAACCGGATGCACAACCACAACGTCCACACGTTCTGGACCGAAACGGGCAACGGCGCGACGCCGAATCCCTCGTGGGACCAGGTGGCCCACGGCACGCTCGTGATCCAGGCGCAGCCCGGGGCGGGTGCGGCGTACACGATCACCGGCACCGGCATCAACGCCACGTACTACAACGGCGGCGCGCCACCGATCCACACGCAGCAGTTCCCGTCCGCCCTCACGATGCTCAAGGGCTCGCTCGCGACCGGCGACGTGACGCGGCTCGCGGTGTCCGACGACTCGCGCATCGGCGTGTCCGCCGGCACCACGAGCGGCTCGTACTGGACCGACTGGTACGCGTCGGTGTTCCTCGCGCATCCGCCGCTCAACCTGACGGTGACGTTCGAGGGCAGCTTCACGATCTCGCGGACGCAGACGCTGTACGTGTACAACTGGTCCACCGCCGCGTGGAACCAGGTGAACAGCGCCACGGTCGGCACGACGGACGTGACGAAGACGTGGACGACGACGACGCCCGCCAACTACGTCGGTCCCTCGCGGGAGGTGCGCTTCCGCGTGCTCGGCAGCACGAACACCGGCACGTACACGAGCCGCGGCGACTACATGGCGTTCGACTACGACTATGCCGCCGGCACGCTGGTCGCGGATGGTGGCGCCGCGGCCGCCCCGATGCTGGTCCTGCCGAGTGTCGATGACGGGCACGACCACGCGGGCGCATCTCAGGGCGTGAGCCTCGCCGGCGCACCGGGCGCCCCTGCGAGCTTCCCCGACCGCGAGCAGATGATGCGCGTCTCGCCGCAGGCGATGCTCGAGCGTGTCGAAACCGCCGAAGTGTCCGGTGGGGCGCGGCTGACGTGGGCCGTGGCCGCGGGCGAGCACGTCGACGGATTCAACGTGTACCGCGAGGGGACCGGCAGCGAGCTGATCTTCGCCGGCAACGACGCCACCGTCGCGATCGAGGGACCCGACGCCGTGTTCCGCTTCACCGACCCGGCGGGCGCGGCGGGCGCCGTATACTGGCTCGGCGTGCGCTCGTGCTCGGGCACGGAGGGGCTCGTCGGCCCGATCGCGGTCGCTGCCGCCGCCGCGGCGACGGCGCATCTCGATCTCGCCACGGCGCCGAACCCGGCCACGGCGACGACGTCGTTCCAGTTCGCGCTGGCGAACGACGCCGAGGTGACGCTCGACGTGTTCGACCTGTCCGGCCGCCGCATCGCGACGCCGCTCCACGGCCGGCATGCCGCCGGTGTCGTGAACGTCGAGTGGAACCTGCGTGACGCCGCGGGTGCGGCCGTCGTGCCGGGCGTCTACTTTGCGCGGCTCCAGGCGCTGGGGCGGACGACGTACACGCGGGTCACGATCGTGGCGCCGTGATCACGATCGCGGAATGAACGAACGACGGGGCACGGTGATCGCCGTGCCCCGTCGGCGTATGCGTGCGCCCGCGGCGTGCGGCGCGACGGGCCCGTTTCAGCGCTGCACCACCAGGCGGCGCGGCGCGAACCGTTCTCCGTCGACTTCGAGGCTCACGAAGAACAGCCCCGATCCCACGCGGGTTCCGTCGCGGGCGCGTCCGTCCCATCTCGCCGTGTGACGCCCGGCGCTCCGCCGTCCGCCATCGATCACGCGCACCGTGCGCCCGGCGACGTCGTACACGTGCACGCGGACGTCGGACTCGCGCGCAAGACTGAAGGAGAGACTCGACGCCTCGCGGCACGGGTTCGGCGCGAGCGACTCGACGCGCGTCCGAGTCGGCGCCTCGGCGACCGAGACGGTCGTGCCGTCCACGGTAAGCGTGGCGTACGAGCTGGTCACACTGCCGCCCGCGCTCGACACGACCACGTCGTAGGGGCCGCCGTCGGCGACGGTGACCGCGTGGACCACGAGCGTCGCGGTGTGGGTGCCGCTGTAGGTCGCGCCGCTCTGGGTCGTGAAGCCGGCCTTGACCAGGTGCCCCGTCGGACCGTCCACGAGCGGCGTGCCCGCGCGGTACCACTGGTACGTCAGCCCCGTGTATCCCATCGCCGTCCGCACCGTGAACGTGACGTCGTCGCCCGAGGCGACACTCCGCGATGCGGGCTGCGAGTAGATCCACGGCACACCGGTCTCGGAGTACCGGGCCCAGCCGAGCGTGGGGATGTGGCCGATGCCGTTCGGCGGGAAGTCCCCGCCCACCTGGAGCTCTTCGTGGAATCCTGCGAGTGCGAACACGTTTTCGCTCGTGCCACCCTCCAGGTATCGCCAGTCGGAATCGCGTCCGAGGACGTGGCCCGCGATCGTCGAGCCCCCGCCCAACGTGTGGAAATCACCTGCGACGTACTCGCGGCCGCCGTACGAAAGGAGCGCGCGCACCGTGGCATCGGGATTCGTCGCATACGAGGAATACGAGACGCCGTCGTAGTTGATGTGATTCGTGGCGCCCTGCACGGTGAACTGGCCGCCGATCCGGAGCAGGCCGTCGTGGACCTCGAGCGCCCGAACGGTGCCGAAGAATTGGATGTTGGTGCTGCTCCAGCTGGTTCCGTTCCACCGCGCGACGCTGCCGGTGAACGTGCCGCCCGCCACCGAGAACTGCCCACCGGCGTAGAGCTGGCCGTTGTACACCTCGAGGGCGTAGACCGGACCGTCGATGCCGCTGCCCACCGCTTCCCACTGGTGGGTCGACTCGTTCCAGCGCGCGATGTGCGCGACGTTGGTCCCACCCGAGTTGATGAAGTCCCCGCCCGCATAGGTCTGGTTGTTGTAGCGCTTGATCGCGCGGACGATGTTGTTGAATCCCGCCCCCATCGGCTGCCACGCGGGGTCGTCGTTGATGATGGACGGGGTCTCGTCCCAGCGGGCGATGAAATTGGCGGCAGCACCACCGGCCTGCGTGAAGTAGCCGCCGGCGATCAGTTCATACGTGGTGACGTGGAAGACGGTGGAGCTGAATGTCTCGAGCGCGTTCACCTGGCCATTGAGGCCGGCGTCGAACGACGACAGCGCGAGCCCGTCCCAGCCCACGATGTTGTTCGCGGGCTGGTTGGGCGCCGGCTGCTGGAACGAGCCACCCGCGACCAGGCGCGAGCGGTACGGGATCATGGCGTCGACTTCATCGACGCTGCCGCCCCCGAACGGATACCAGTCCGTCCCGCCGAGGCCCGCGAGGCGCGCGATGTGGCTGACATAGGTCCCGGCGATCTGCGTGAACGTCCCGCCGACCACCCAGTCGCTGTAGTAGCGCTCGATCGTGTCGATCGGTTGATCGGCAGATCCCAATGAGGACCACGTCGATCCCGTCCAGCGGGCGACGGAGCCGCTCCACGAGCCGAGCGCGACGAACTTGGAGAGGCTCGCGATCAGCTCGCCGTCTTCGTAGCGGATGTCCTCGACGATGTCCCGATAGTCGGTCGCGATGTCGCCCATGGCCTGCCAGCTCGACCCGTTCCAGCGCGCGACCGCGTGCGCGGCGACGCCGGCGACGGTCTCGAAGTTGCCACCCACGACGAGATCGCCGTTCATCAGAGTCATTGCGTGGACGCTGCTGCCGGTCGTCACGCCCCCGCCCAGTACGTGCCACGAAGACCCGTTCCACGCGGCGAGCCCCTCTGCCGGCTTGGCGCCCGCAGAATCGAACTGCCCGCCCGCGATCAGCTCGCCCCCGTAGATGCCCAGCGAGTACACGGTGCCACTCAGCCCGGGCCCGAGCTGATGCCAGGCGCTGCCGTCCCAGCGCGTGATGAAGCGGGCGATGGTCGAGTTCGACTCAAAGTGGACGGCTCCGACGATGAGGTCGCCGCCGTAGACGCACAGCGCTGAAGGCGACGTGTTCAAGCCGTCTGCGAGCCCATGCCACGCGGTGCCGTCCCAGAGTGCGACGCGGTTCGTGGTCGTGTTGCCGGAGTTGCCGAACACGCCGCCCGCGACGAGCTGTCCGTTCCACACGGTGAGGCTGAGGACGTCGTCGGAGAAACCCGCGCCGATCGGCTCCCACGCGCCGGTCGTGGGATTCCGCATCGCGATGTGGCTCGCCGCCACGCCCTCGAGGCTGGTGAACGCGCCACCCACGACCAGGCGTTGCTCCTCGGGTCCGGCGCCATCGGGATCCCACAGGGTCGAGGCGTAGACGCCGTCGTTGGCGCCACCCGGCGTGGTGGTGAGCGGACCCGGCAGCCACGTGCCGGCGGCTGCGGTGCCCACCGTCGCAAGGACGAGTCCGCCGGCGAGCAAAGACATCGCGTTCCATTTCATGGTCGGCTCCTCGAGGCGTGTGGGGCCCGGCAGCAGCGTCATGGACACACCTCCGCGAACCGCGCGCCGAACGAGTCCGGGCTGCTTCCGGAGATCCATCACGCCGCGAACTTCCCGGGCGGCATGGCCACCCATCGGAGAAAGCACGAAACCCGCCCGGATCGGCTCACGCGCATTCCCCGACGCGTCTCCTCCAGCATCCCGGCGCGAGATCGGGGCGCGGCGCAGGGAGGGAGGGATGTGGGGGTCCCGGGCCACCCTGTGGCGATGGGCCGAACGGAGGAGTCGACCGGGGTGACGCGGCGCGGCGCGAAGGCTGTTCGAGGACGTCGACGACCGTCAGGCGAGCAGAGCGTCCACCGCGGCGTCGATGACCTGGCCGATCAGCTTCTCGCGATCCGCCCAGTCGAAGGTGGGCCGGAGGATGAGGAGCGACGTGATTCCGTGAGCGGCGGCCCACAGCGACTGGCCCGCGAGCGC
>Ga0207650_10001565_pt1 | contig 16362 bp, 10 predicted proteins | sample KBSS63metaG_FD_184325 | JGI IMG/M metagenome (GOLD analysis project Ga0207650, IMG submission 184325) | Switchgrass rhizosphere microbial communities from Kellogg Biological Station, Michigan, USA - KBS S6-3 metaG (SPAdes) (version 2) | ecosystem: Host-associated > Plants > Roots > Rhizosphere...
TGTTCACCGTGAATGGACCCTGATCCGCCAAGACGGCAGCCCGTTGACGGTGAACATGTTGGCCACGGTGTTGCTGGACGACCATGGTTTGTGGATCGGTCACCTGGCGATTTACCTGGACATCACCGAACAAAAGCGCGCTTACGAGGCCTTGGCTGCCAGGGATCGCCTGCTCAAAAAGCTCAGCGCCCATGTCCCCGGCGGAATCTTCCAGTTCACCCTGGAGCCCCAGGACAACTGGAAATTCATCTACGCCAGCGATGGCATGCGCGACATCTATGAAATCGAGCCTGGTGTGTTGCAGCAGGATGCGAAGAAGGTCTTCGAGCGTATCCACCCGCTGGACGCGGAACGGGTGCGCGCCTCGATTCGCTTGTCGGCATTGCAGTTGAGTCATTGGCGCGAGGAGTACCGGGTGCAGTTGCCGCAACGCGGCCTGCGCTGGATTCGTGGCGAGGCGACGCCGGAAGAGTTACCCGCAGGCGGCACGTTGTGGCATGGCTACGTGTCGGATATTTCCGATCTCAAACGGGTGGAGGAAGAGCTGCGCGCGCTGTCCATCACCGACTCATTGACCGGCATCCACAACCGCCGCTATTTCCAGGATCGCCTCAAGGCCGAGATGGTGAGGCTCAACCGCACCTCGGGGGCATTGTCGGTGATCATGCTTGATATCGATCACTTCAAGCGTATCAACGATCAGCACGGGCATGCCGTTGGCGATGGGGTGTTGCAGGAGCTGTGCAAACGCATCAGCCAGCGCCTGCGCCGCACCGATGTGTTCTGCCGCCTGGGCGGTGAGGAATTCATGGTGCTGTGCCCTCACACGGACGGCGAGCAGGCCTACAGCCTGGCGACGGAGTTGTGGGCGTCGCTGCGCAGTGCGCCGATGGAGCCGGTCGGCATTGTCACCGCCAGCTTTGGCGTGGCCAGTTGGCGGGTGGATGAAGGTATCGACGGGCTGTTGCTGCGCGCCGACTCGGCGGTGTACGTGGCCAAGCAGGGCGGCCGCGACCGGGTCGAAGCGCCCCCGGTTTGCTGACCGGCCCTGTTGTGTGATGCGCGGGATTGTTGTGGTGCTCGGGATTGTGTGTGATGCACTGGATTGTGGTGGTGAGCGGGCTCACCACAGTTGCTCACTCGGTTTCAGAGGACCGGAGCGGCCGCCACTGCCTTTGGCTGGCGATATAAATCCAGCAGCACCTGATCCAGCACCGACGAAGCACCCCATGGCTTCGGATCGTTGAGGATCGCCACCACGGCCCAAGTGTTGCCGTTGTTGTCACGGCTGAACCCGGCGATGGCGCGCACGGTGTTCAAGGTGCCGGTCTTGACGTGGGCTTCGCCGCGCATGGCGGTGGTTTTCAGGCGCTTGCGCATGGTGCCGTCAGTGCCGGCAATCGGCATCGAGCTGATGTACTCCGCCGCGTAAGGGCTTTTCCACGCCGCTTGCAGCATGGCGGCCATCTCGCGGGCGCTGACCCGTTCGGCACGGGACAGGCCGGAGCCGTTCTCCATCACCAGGTGCGGCGCGGTGATGCCTTTTTTCGCCAGCCACTGGCGCACTACGCGTTGCGCGGCCTTGGCATCGTCGCCGTCGGCATCGTTGCGAAACTGCGCACCCAGGCTCAGGAACAGCTGTTGGGCCATGGTGTTGTTACTGTATTTGTTGATGTCGCGGATGATTTCCGCGAGGTCCGGCGAAAACGCCCGAGCCAGCACTTTGGCATCCTTGGGCACCGGCGCCTGGATGTCACGGCCCTGGATGGTACCGCCCAGTTCCTTCCAGATCGCCCGGACGGCACCGGCCGTGTAGGTGGCGTGATCCAGCAACGACAGATAGGTCTGCGAACTGCAGCCATCGGCCAACTGGCCGCTGACCGTCACCGTCACGCTGCCATCGGCGGCGGTGACCGGGTTGTAACGTACGTCGCCGGTGCACTGCTTGGCGTTGGAGACCTTGACCTGGTTGTCGATGCGAATGCTCGCGATCGGTGGCTCGACCGACACCAGCACCCGGCCGGAATCATTGCGGGTCACAAAGCGCAGGGCCTTGAGGTTGACCAATAGCGCGTCCGGCTTGACCAGGAACGGTTTGTTCTCGTCGTTGCCATCGTCATTGAATTCGGGCAACAGCGGTTGGTTGAAGAAGCTGCGGTCCAGCACCAGGTCACCGGTGACCTGCTGCACGCCGTTGGCGCGCAGGTCGCGCATCAGCAGCCAGAGTTTTTCCATGTTCAGCTTGGGGTCGCCGCCGCCCTTGAGGTACAGGTTGCCGTGCAGCACGCCACCGCTGAGGGTGCCGTCGGTGTAGAACTCGGTTTTCCACTGGTGGTTGGGGCCGAGCATTTCCAGGGCCGCATAGGTGGTAACCAGCTTCATGGTCGAGGCCGGGTTCACCGACACGTCGGCATTGAACACGGTCGGCGTGCCGGGGCCGTTCAGGGGGATCATCACCAGGGACAGCGCGGTGTTTTGCAGCTTGGCTTTCGCAAGCGCCTGCTGAACATTCGGTGGCAGGGTGTTATTGACGGGGGCAGCGGAGGTGGAAAAAGCCAGTGGAAGGAGGAAACCGGCGAGTAGTACGGAGCGCAAAGATTTGATCATAAGAAGTAAAACCCTACTGCTGAGGAGGGTGAAAAAGGCGAGGGGTATATAAGAAAATCCCTCAATGGTCATGAAAGTGTCGGCATTATGCCCCAAGGCGTAGCCACTTGTAGCTGAACGATAGCGGGTTATGGGCGTTTTTTTTACCGGTAAATGGCCGCCTGTCCCAGAGAGTCGGGCAATCGCCGCCTTAAACTGCTAAAGTGCCGCCCGTTATTACTTATGAGGATTGTTCCAATGGCGACTAACCGTTCCCAGCGTCTGCGCAAAAAACTGTGCGTTGATGAATTTCAAGAGCTGGGTTTCGAACTGAACCTGGACTTCAAAGAAGGCCTGAGTGAAGAAGCTACCGATGCTTTCCTCGAAGCATTCATCAAAGAAGCCATGGAAGCCAATGGTCTGGGCTATGTCGGCGGCGATGACTTCGGTCTGGTTTGCCTGCAGAAGCGTGGCTCGGTCAACGAAGAACAGCGCGCAGCTGTTGAAAGCTGGCTCAAAGGCCGCAGCGAACTGAAAAGCGCTGAAGTCAGCCCGCTGCTGGACGTTTGGTATCCGGAAAAGCCGATCAACGCGGCTAAGTGATACTAAAAAAACGGCGACCTCAGGGTCGCCGTTTTTTTATGCCTTGCGCCCATTCAGAATCAGCAGCGTCAACACCCCCGCCACAATCCCCCAGAACGCCGAGCCGATGGAAAACAGCGTCAAGCCAGACGCCGTGACCATAAAGGTGATCAGCGCCGCTTCCCGTTCCTTCGGCTCATTCATGGCGATACTCAAGCCATTGATGATCGAGCCAAACAACGCCAACGCTGCAATCGACAGCACCAGTTCCTTGGGCAAGGCCGCGAACAAGGCCGCCAAGGTCGCGCCGAACACCCCTGCAATCCCGTAGAACACCCCGCACCACACCGCCGCGGTATAGCGCTTGTTACGGTCCTCATGGGCATGCGGCCCGGTGCAGATCGCCGCGCTGATCGCCGCGAGGTTGATGCCGTGGGAGCCGAAGGGCGCCAGCACCAGGGAGGCCAGACCCGTGGCGGTGATCAAGGGTGAGGCGGGCACGTTATAGCCGTCGGCCCTGAGCACCGCGACGCCGGGCATGTTCTGCGACGTCATCGCCACCACAAACAACGGGATGCCGATGCTGATGGTCGCCGCCAACGAGAAGTGTGGCGTGGTCCATACCGGCGTCGCCACTTCCAGGTGAAAAGCGCTGAAGTCCAACAGCCCCATCAACCCCGACAAGGCGGTGCCGATCAGCAGCGCGGCCAGCACCGCATAACGCGGCGACAGACGCTTGATCACTAGGTAGGTGAAGAACATCCCCAGCACCAGCCCGGTGCGATGCTGCGCGGCGACGAAGATCTCACTGCCGATCTTGAACAGAATCCCCGCCAGCAAGGCGGCTGCCAGCGATGCCGGGATGCGCTTGACCAGTTTTTCAAAGCTGCCGGTCAACCCGCAAATCGTCACCAGCACGGCGCAGGTAATGTAGGCACCAATGGCCTCGCCATAACTCACACCGCCCAGGCTGGTGATCAGCAGCGCTGCGCCCGGCGTCGACCAGGCGATGGTGATGGGCGTGCGATAGCGCAGCGAGAGGCCGATGCTGCACACCGCCATGCCGATGGAAATCGCCCAGATCCAGGAAGAAATCTGCGCCGTGGTCAAACCGGCGGCTTGTCCGGCCTGAAACATCAGGACCAGGGAGCTGGTGTAGCCGGTCATCATGGCGATGAAGCCGGCGACGACGGCCGACGCAGAAGTGTCGGCCAGCGGGCGCAAAGGCGCTTGGGTGGCGTCGGTCATGGAGCGGTGTTCCTTTTACCTGGAAGTTTGCCGGTGGCGGCACGGATTCAAGCCTAAACTCAAACCTGACAAGTCATTGCAATACAGCCGGCGCCGCAAACAGCCGTACAGTGTGTTGGCGCATCCGGTTGTGTACAATGTGCCCTGTTTTTAGGTGATACTTGCCAGCGACACGCCGTTGCCGTATTACCGTTAATTCGCCGCCGTTCTCCAAACCCGAGTGCCCATGAACGAACAGTTGCAACCTCTCAAGAAACAACCGCGAGCCGGCAAGGCCGGTCGCAGCGGAACCCAGGACGATATCGTCTACGCGCATATCTTCGAGGCGATCCTCGAACAACGCCTGGCACCCGGTACCAAGTTGAGTGAAGAGGCTCTGGGCGAAATTTTCGGCGTCAGTCGCACCATCATTCGCCGCGCCCTGTCGCGCCTGGCCCATGAAGGCGTGGTGTTGCTGCGGCCCAATCGCGGTGCGGTGGTGGCCAGCCCGAGCGTCGAGGAAGCGCGCCAAGTGTTCCTCGCGCGGCGTCTGGTGGAGCGGGCGATCACTGAATTGGCGGTGCAGCACGCAACGGCCGAACAACTGGCCGAGCTGCGTCAGATGGTCAATGACGAGCGCGACAGCTTCTCCCGTGGCGATCGCGGTGCCGGTATCCGCCTCTCCGGCGAATTCCACCTCAAGCTGGCCGAAGCGGCGAAGAACGCGCCGTTGATCAGCTTCCAGCGCAGCCTGGTGTCCCAGACCTCATTGATCATCGCCCAGTACGAAAGCGGCAACCGCTCGCACTGTTCGTACGATGAACACACCCAATTGATCGATGCGATCGAAGCACGGGATGCGGCGCTGGCGGTGAACCTGATGATGCACCACATGGACCATATCGACAGCAAGCTCAACCTCGATGAGGAAAGTGCGTCGGATGATTTGCATGCGGTGTTCTCGCATTTGTTGCAGACGAAAAAGCCAGGTCGCTCTTCCATCAAGCTGTAAATACGACCAACAATGTGGGAGGGGGCTTGCCCCCGATAGCGGTGCATCAGTCAATTAATCCAGAGACTGACACTCTGCTATCGGGGGCAAGCCCCCTCCCACATTTGTTTTGGGGTGTTTGTGGAATTAGCGCTGGTGCACCAATTGCCCGGCTGCATACGTCTGCAACACCGTCCGATCATCCCCCAGCGTCATCAACACAAACAACGTCTCGGCAATGTTCTTCGCCTGCTTCAGGCGGTAGCTCAGCAGCGGCGTGGCGTTGTAGTCCAGCACCAGAAAGTCCGCATCCGTGCCCGGTTGCAACGTACCGATCTTGTCTTCCAACCGCAGCGCCCGCGCACCGCCCAGGGTGGCCAGGTACAGCGATTTGAACGGGCTCAACCGTGCACCCTGCAACTGCATGACTTTGTACGCTTCGTTCAGGGTTTGCAGCAGCGAAAAACTGGTACCGCCGCCCACGTCAGTGCCCAGGCCCACATTCAGTTTGTGTTTCTCAGCCATCGGCAGGTTGAACAAACCGCTGCCGAGGAAGAAGTTCGAGGTTGGGCAGAACGCGATCGCCGAACCTGTTTCCGCCAGCCGTGCGCATTCGTCATCACACAGGTGCACGCCATGGGCAAACACCGAGCGCTCGCCCAGCAGTTTGTAGTGGTCGTACACATCCAGGTAGCCCGTGCGCTCCGGGAACAGTTCCTTCACCCATTCCACTTCCTGCTTGTTCTCACTGATGTGCGTCTGCATGTACAGATCCGGGTATTCGCCCAGCAGTTGCCCGGCCAGCGCCAGTTGCTCCGGCGTGCTGGTCGGCGCAAAGCGTGGCGTCACCGCATAGTGCAGGCGGCCCTTGCCGTGCCAGCGCTCGATCAGTGCTTTGCTTTCCTGGTAGCCGGATTCGGCGGTGTCGGTGAGATAGTCCGGCGCGTTGCGGTCCATCATCACCTTGCCGGCGATCATGCGCAGGTCGAGCTTTTCGGCCGCTTCGAAAAACGCATTCACCGATTGCGGATGCACGCTGCCGAACACTAACGCGGTGGTGGTGCCGTTGCGCAGCAGTTCCTTGATGAAAATATCCGCGACTTCTTCGGCGTGCGCCTTGTCGGCGAACTGGCTTTCGCACGGGAAGGTGTAGGTGTTGAGCCAATCCAGCAACTGCTCGCCATACGCGCCGACCATGCCGGTTTGCGGCAGGTGGATATGGGTGTCGATCAGGCCGGGGGTGATCAGCGCGTCCTGGTAATGGGTGATATCGATATCGGCGGGCAGGGTCGGCAGTAAGTCGCTGGCGTGGCCGACGGCGCTGATCTGGCCGTTTTCGATGACCAGCAGGCCGTCTTCGAAATACTCGTAGGAGGCTTCGATGCCCACTTCAGCGGGGTCGGCGAGGCTGTGCAGAAGGGCGGCACGGTAGGCTTTGCGGGTCAAAGGCATGGTCGTCTCAATTCTTGGCAAAAGAAGTCAAAGCTTGGCTGCGGCGCGAAGCCACAAGCAGTTTGGCAATGGGTTCGGCGCCGGCAGTGTGCTGGCCGAAATTCGCGTTATAAGTGGCGATGATTTCGCCGGCGATGGAGATGGCGATCTCCACCGGCAACTTGCCCTTCACCTCGGTGAGGCCCATGGGGCAGCGCATGCGTTGCAATTGCGCGGCGTCGAAACCACGGTCGCGCAGGCGGTGTTCGAACTTGACGCGTTTGGTCTTCGAACCGATCAGGCCGAAGTAGGCAAAGTCATTGCGCTTGAGCAGGGCGGCGGTCAGTTCGAGGTCCAGCGCGTGATTGTGGGTCATGACGATGCAGTAACTGCCCACCGGCAAGTCGGCAATTTCGTCGACCGGTTCTTCGCTGACGATTTTACGCACGCCTTGCGGGATCTGTTCCGGAAATTCCTGGTCACGCGAATCGATCCAGCGCACCCGGCACGGCAGGCTTGCCAGCAACGGCACCAGCGCACGCCCCACGTGGCCGGCGCCAAACACGGCAATCTGCGCTTGCACTTGGCCCATGGGTTCGAACAGCAACACGGTCACGCCACCGCAGCACTGGCCCAGGCTCGCGCCCAGGCTGAAGCGCTCCAGGTGGGTGTTCTGCTGGCCACGCACGAGCATGTCGCGGGCGATCTGCATCGCCTTGTATTCCAGGTGCCCGCCGCCGATGGTGTCGAAGGTCTGGGTGGCGCTGATCACCATCTTAGAACCGGCATTGCGCGGTGTAGAGCCGAGCTCTTCGATGATGGTCACCAGGACGCAGGGTTCGCCGCTGTTTTGCAGGTCGGCGAGGGCGCTGATCCAATTGTTCATGTTTACCTCAACATTTCTGTTGTCAGTTCGGCCGTCATCGGGAGCAAGCCCCTTCCCACATTTAGAGCTGCGAATACATTCCAGTGTGGGAGGGGGCTTGCCCCCGATGGCAGCGCCTCGATCTAAAGCGAAGCCATCTCGGTATCAGCCTCAACCACCTTCGCCACAGTCAATTGGCGCATTTGTTCGCAACCCCACAACACCCGCTCCGGCGTCGCCGGCGCATCAATCTTGGGCTGATGGCGATACTCACCCAAGCTCGCCACCGCATCCTTGATCGCGCACCACGATGCAATCCCGAGCATGAACGGCGGCTCGCCCACGGCCTTGGAATGGAACACCGTGTCTTCGGGGTTCTTGCGGTTTTCCACCAGCTTCACCCGCAGGTCCAGCGGCATGTCTGCCACTGCCGGGATCTTGTAGCTGGCCGGCCCGTTGGTCATCAGCTTGCCCTTGTTGTTCCACACCAGCTCTTCCATGGTCAGCCAGCCCATGCCCTGGATAAAGCCGCCTTCGACCTGGCCGATGTCGATGGCCGGGTTCAGCGAGGCGCCCACGTCGTGGAGGATGTCGGTGCGCAGCATCTTGTATTCGCCGGTGAGGGTGTCGACGATCACTTCGCAGCACGCCGCGCCGAACGCGTAGTAATAGAACGGCCGACCCCGTGACTGGCTGCGGTCGTAGAAGATTTTCGGGGTCTTGTAGAACCCGGTGCTCGACAGCGAGACCTGAGCGAAATACGCCTGCTGGATCAGCGCCTCGAAGGACAGGATCTGCTCACGCACTCGCACATGACCGTTGCGGAACTCCACATCGGCTTCGCTCACGTCGTATTTGCGGGCGGCGAACTCCACCAGGCGCTGCTTGATGGTTTCGGCGGCGTTCTGCGCGGCCTTGCCGTTCAAGTCGGCACCGCTGGACGCCGCGGTCGGCGAGGTGTTGGGCACTTTGTCGGTGTTGGTGGCGGTGATCTGCACGCGGTCGATTTCGACCTGGAACACCTCGGCCACCACCTGCGCGACCTTGGTGTTCAAGCCCTGGCCCATCTCGGTGCCGCCGTGGTTCAAGTGGATGCTGCCGTCGGTGTAGATATGGATCAACGCGCCGGCCTGGTTGAGGAAGCTGGCGGTAAACGAAATACCGAATTTCACCGGGGTCAACGCCAGGCCTTTTTTCAGGATCGGGCTGTGGGCGTTGTACCGGCGGATGGCTTCGCGGCGCTCGGCGTATTGGCTGCTGGCTTCCAGCTCGGCGGTCATCTCTTCGAGCATGTTGTGCTCGACGGTCTGGTAGTAGTGGGTGACGTTGCGCTCGGTCTTGCCGTAATAGTTGGCCTTGCGCACCGCCAGCGGGTCGAGCGCCAGGTGACGGGCGATGGCGTCCATCACTTCCTCGATGGCAACCATGCCTTGCGGGCCCCCGAAGCCGCGATAGGCGGTGTTGGAGGCGGTGTTGGTCTTGCAGCGATGACCGTTGACGGTGGCATCACCCAGGTAATACGAGTTGTCGGCGTGGAACATCGCGCGGTCGACAATCGAGTTGGACAAGTCCGGTGAACAGCCGCAGTTACCCGCCAGTTCCAGGTTGATTCCGTGCAGGCGGCCGCTATCGTCGAAGCCCACGTCGTATTCGATGTAGAAGGGGTGGCGCTTGCCGGTCATCAACATGTCTTCGACGCGCGGCAGGCGCATCTTGGTCGGCTGGCCGGTCAGGCGCGCCACCACCGCGCACAGGCATGCCGGGCTGGCGGCCTGGGTTTCCTTGCCGCCGAAACCGCCGCCCATGCGGCGCATGTCGACCACAATCTTGTTCATCGACACGTCCAGCACTTCGGCCACCAGCTTCTGCACTTCGGTGGGGTTCTGCGTGGAGCAGTAGACGATCATGCCGCCGTCTTCGGTGGGCATCACCGAAGAGATCTGGGTTTCCAGGTAGAAGTGTTCCTGGCCGCCGATGTGCAGCGTGCCCTGGAGACGATGTTTCGCGGTCGCCAGTGCGCCGGCCGAATCTCCGCGCTGATGGGTGTGGCTGTCCAGCACGAAATGTTTGTTGCGAAAGGCCTCGACCACGTCCAGCACCGGTTCCAGGTCTTCGTATTCGATCACTGCGGCCATCGCGGCCTTGCGTGCGGTTTCCAGGTCGCGGGCGGCCACCGCCAGCACCACCTGGCCAACAAACTGCACGGTGTCGATGGCCAGCAACGGATCGCCGGGCATCAACGGGCCAATGTCTTTCAGGCCCGGCACATCTTCATGGGTGATGACAATGCGCACGCCATCGAAGGCGTAGCAGGGCGCAGTGTCGATGCTGATGATTTTCGCGTGGGCGCGGTCGGACATGCGCGCATACAGGTGCAACTGATTGGGGAATTCCAGGCGGTCATCGATGTACTGCGCTTCACCGGACACGTGTTTGGCGGCGCTGTCATGCTTGACGCTGCGGCCGACCCCGGAGGTAAGGTCCTGGGCGAACAGCTCGGCAAGCTCGGCCTGGGTTTTAACGACGGCGTGATGGTTAGACATAAGCGGTCACCCGAGTCTCGATGTGCGGCGTTTGCAGTTCGATGAAGTATTTGCGCAGCAGGTTCTGCGCGCTGAGCAGGCGGTATTCCTTGCTGGCGCGGAAGTCCGACAGCGGGGTGAAATCCTCGGCCAGGGCGGCGCAGGCTATCTCCACGGTGGCGCTGTTCCACGTGGCGCCGACTAAGGCGGCTTCGCAGCTTTTGGCGCGTTTGGGCGTGGCGGCCATGCCGCCGAACGCAACGCGGGCCTCGCGGATCACGCCGTTGTCGATCTTCAGGTTGAACGCGGCGCAGACGGCGGAAATATCATCGTCCAGGCGCTTGGATACCTTGTAGGCACGGAACAACGCGTGGCCCTTCGGCACGATGATCTTCTCGATGAACTCGCTGTCCTGGCGGGCGGTGACGCGGTAGTCGATGAAGTAGTCTTCGAGCGCCAGGGTGCGGCGTGTCTCGCCCTTGCACAGCACAATCTGCGCGCCGAGAGCGATCAGCAGCGGCGGCGAATCACCAATCGGCGAAGCGTTGCCGATGTTGCCACCGAGGGTGCCCTGGTTGCGGATCTGCAGGGAGGCGAAGCGGTGCAGCAGTTCGCCGAAGTCCGGGTAGGCGTGGTGCAACGCGGTGTAGCAGTCGGAGAGGGCGGCGGCGGCGCCGATTTCCAGGCGGTCGTCGAAGTGTTCGATGCGCTTCATTTCTTCAATGTTGCCGACGTAGATCATCACCGGCAGCGTGCGGTGGAACTGGGTGACTTCCAGCGCCAGGTCGGTGCCACCGGCCAGCAGGCGGGCTTGCGGGTAGGCGTCGTAGAGGTCGGCCAGGTCAGCGACGGTGAGCGGCACCAGGCAGCGTTTATCGCCGCTGTTGAGTTCACCGGTTTGCGTCGGCGCAATGGCTTTAAGGCGGGCGATGGTCTCAGCTTGCCGGCTGTCGAACTGGTCCTGGGGCTTGTTGCAGCAGGCCTGCTCGGCGGCGGCGAGAATTGGGCGATAACCGGTGCAGCGGCACAGGTTGCCGGCCAAGGCTTCATGGGCTTTCTGGCTGTCGGGGGCGTCACTGTTCTTTTGCAGGGCAAACAATGACATCACAAAACCGGGGGTGCAAAAGCCACATTGCGACCCGTGGCACTCGACCATGGCCTGTTGCACGCTGTGCAGTTGGCCCTGGTGCTTGAGGTCTTCGACGCTGATCAGTTGTTTGCCGTGCAGCGATGATACAAAGGTCAGGCAGGAATTGAGGCTGCGATAACGAATCTGCTCGGTGCCTTGGTCATCCGTGTGCAGTTCGCCGACCACCACAGTGCACGCACCGCAATCGCCGCTCGCGCAGCCTTCCTTGGTACCGGATTTGCCCAGGTGCTCACGCAAATAGTTGAGCACGGTCAGGTTGGGGTCCAGGGCGTGCTCGCTACGGAGTTCCTGGTTAAGTAAAAACTGGATCACGGAAGGCCTCGCAGACTCATTATTGTTGTTAACCGCTTTGCGCCGAATCTAGTCATGTCTGACTTTTCGGTCAATGGTTTTCTGACTTAAGGGTCAAGAAAATGCAGTCACAACACTTTCAATTATGGTTCAGTCTTCTGGAACCGGTGTTTTTAAAGGCTTTTGGGTGTTCAACGTTGCTTATTTCATGCCAAATTCGCCGCCGTGGGCGTAGCGCCATCAGCGGGCCAATGCGCTACACTGCCGCGCTTGTACCGATAGAAGATTTTGAAGGGAAAACATGACGTTCAAGGCGCCGGACAGTCTCGCCGAGCAAATTGCTCACCACCTCGCCGAACGCATCATTCGCGGCGATCTCAAGCCTGGGGAGCGGATCCAGGAGCAAAAGGTCACGCTGGCACTCAATGTCAGCCGTGGTTCCGTGCGCGAAGCCTTGCTGATCCTCGAGCGCCGTCACCTGATCGCGATCCTGCCGCGCCGTGGCGCCCACGTCACCGAACTCACCGCGCACAAAGTGCAGAGCCTGTGCACCTTGATGAGCGAGTTGTACATCCTCCTGGGCAATGCGGTTGCCCAAGGCTGGCAAACCCAGGTGGACATGGCGCCCTTTGTGCAGATCCAACAGCGCCTGGTGACCAATTTCGAGCGCCAGGACATCCGCGCCTTCGTCGAAGAGTGCTTCAATGTGATGCGCGCCGCTTACCCCTTCGCCAACAACCCGTATCTGCAAGAGACAGTCGAGAACCTGCAGCCGGCGATGAACCGTGCTTATTACCTAGCCCTGGATCAACGCAAGGCGTCCATGAGCGAGTACCTGGCGCTGTTCGAGCAACTGCTCGCCGCCGTACTCGCCCGTGACCTGCCGCAGATTCGCCTCGTGCTGTCGGCTTACTGCCAGCGCAGTTCCTCGCTGGTCATCGCTGCGTTGGCGGACGCCTAAGCGTGCGGCTCAAGTGCATCAAACTGGCGGGGTTTAAATCCTTCGTCGACCCGACCACGGTCAACTTCCCCAGTAACATGGCGGCGGTGGTCGGGCCCAATGGTTGCGGCAAGTCGAACATCATCGACGCCGTACGCTGGGTGATGGGCGAGAGCTCGGCTAAAAACCTGCGTGGCGAGTCGATGACCGACGTCATCTTCAACGGCTCAACCAGCCGCAAGCCGGTGAGCCAGGCGAGCATCGAACTGGTGTTCGATAACTCCGACGGCACGTTGATCGGCGAGTACGCGGCCTACGCGGAAATTTCGATCCGCCGCAAAGTGACCCGCGACAGCCAGAACAGCTACTTCCTCAACGGCACCAAGTGTCGCCGTCGGGACATCACCGATATCTTTCTCGGCACAGGCCTGGGCCCGCGCAGCTACTCGATCATCGAGCAGGGCATGATCTCCAAGCTGATCGAAGCCAAGCCCGAAGACCTGCGTAACTTTATCGAGGAAGCGGCCGGTATCTCCAAGTACAAGGAGCGCCGCCGCGAGACCGAAAACCGTATCCGCCGCACCCACGAGAACCTCGCCCGCCTGACCGACCTGCGTGAAGAGCTGGAGCGCCAATTGGAGCGCCTGCACCGCCAGGCCCAGGCCGCCGAGAAGTACCAGGAATACAAAGGCGAGGAGCGCCAGCTCAAGGCACAACTCTCGGCCCTGCGCTGGCAGGCGCTGAATGACCAGGTGGGGCAGCGCGAAGCGATCATTGGCACCCAGGAAATCAGCTTCGAAGCCTTGGTGGCCGAGCAGCGCAATGCCGACGCCAGCATCGAGCGCCTGCGTGACGGCCACCATGACCTGTCCGAGCGCTTCAATCTGGTGCAAGGCCGTTTCTATTCGGTGGGTGGCGACATTGCTCGCGTGGAGCAGAGCATCCAGCACGGTCAGCAGCGCCTGCGCCAATTGCAGGATGACCTGAAGGAAGCCGAACGCGCGCGCCTGGAAACCGAATCGCACCTGGGCCACGATCGCACCTTGCTGCTGACCCTCGGCGAAGAGCTGGACATGCTCACGCCCGAGCAGGAACTCACCAGCGCCGCCGCCGAAGAAGCCGCCGCCGCCCTGGAAGAGTCCGAAACCACCATGCACGGCTGGCAGGAACAGTGGGACACCTTCAACCTGAAGTCCGCCGAGCCACGCCGCCAGGCCGAGGTGCAGCAGTCACGCATCCAACAGCTGGAAACCAGCATGGAGCGCCTGGCCGAGCGCCAGCGTCGTCTGCAGGAAGAGCGCGTGTTGCTCGCCGCCGACCCGGAAGACGCGGCGATCATGGAGCTGAGCGAACAACTGGCCGAAAGCGAAATGACGCTGGAGGAACTGGAAGCCAGCGAAGAACAACAAGTGGAGCGCCTTGAGCAATTGCGTCAGCAACTGCAACAAGCGACCCAGGCTCAGCAACAGGCCCAGGGGGATTTGCAGCGGCTCAATGGCCGTCTGGCATCCCTTGAGGCGTTGCAGCAAGCCGCTTTGGACCCAGGCACCGGTACCGCCGAATGGCTGCGCGACCAGCACCTGGCCGAACGCCCGCGCCTGGCTGAAGGATTAAAAGTTGAAGCCGGTTGGGAGCTGGCGGTAGAGACCGTTTTAGGCGCCGACCTGCAAGCCGTACTGGTGGACGATTTTGGCGGTTTTGACCTGGCCGGTTTTGCCCAGGGCGATTTGCGTTTGCTCAGCCCGGCCGCTGACGGCGCGCGGGTGCCGGGCAGTTTGCTGGATAAAGTTGAGGCGGCGATTGATCTGTCGCCGTGGCTCGGCCAAGTCAAACCGGTCGAATCTCTTGAGCAGGCCCTGGCCCAACGTGGCCAACTGGCGGCCGGCGAAAGCCTGATCAGCCGCGACGGCTATTGGGTGGGTCGCCATTTCCTGCGTGTACGGCGCGCCAGTGAAGCGGAAAGCGGTGTTCTGGCCCGTGGCCAGGAAATCGTCAACCTGATCGCCGAGCGTGAAGAGCGCGAAGCCACGTTGGAGAGCCTGGAAACCGAACTGCAAACCCTGCGGGCCACCCAGCGCCAGCAAGAGACCGGTCGTGAACACCTGCGCCGCCTGTTGCAGGACGAAGCGCGCCAGCAAGGCGAATTGAAAGCCCAGCTCTCCGCGAGCAAAGCCAAGGTCGAGCAACTGACCCTGCGCCGCACCCGTCTGGACGAAGAAGTTGCCGAGATGGGCGAGCAACGCGCCCTCGAACACGAACAGATCGGCGAAGCCCGCCTGCAGTTGCAGGAAGCCCTCGACAGCATGGCGCTGGACACCGAGCAGCGCGAATTGCTGCTGGCCCAGCGCGACAGCCTGCGCGAGCGCCTTGACCGCGTGCGCCAGGAAGCGCGGCAGCACAAGGACCACGCTCACCAGTTGGCGGTACGCTTAGGGTCGCTCAAGGCCCAGCACGCGTCCACGGCCCAGGCCCTTGAGCGCCTGGAGATGCAGTCCGAGCGCCTGACCGAAAAGCGCGAGCAACTGAGCCTCAACCTGGAAGAAGGCGAGGCGCCGCTGGAAGAGTTGCGCCTCAAGCTCGAAGAGTTGCTCGACAAGCGCATGACCGTCGACGAGGAACTCAAGACCGCACAGATCGCCCTGGAAGACGCCGACCGCGAACTGCGCGACGCCGAAAAACGCCGGACCCAGGCCGAGCAGCAATCCCAGCTGATCCGCGGCCAGCTCGAACAACAGCGCATGGAATGGCAAGCCCTGACAGTGCGCCGCAAGACCCTCCAGGACCAATTGCTGGAAGACGGCTATGACCTGCACGGCGTGCTTAACACCCTGACCGCCCAGGCCAACGAGAAAGACGCCGAAGAAGAACTTGAGCGCATTGCTGCACGTATCCAACGACTCGGCGCGATCAACCTCGCCGCCATCGACGAATACCAGCAGCAATCCGAGCGTAAACGTTATCTGGACGCCCAGGACGCCGACCTGGTGGAAGCCCTGGACACCCTGGAAAACGTGATCCGCAAGATCGACAAGGAAACCCGTAACCGCTTCAAAGATACCTTTGATCAGATTAATGGCGGTTTACAGGCCTTATTCCCAAAAGTTTTCGGCGGTGGCAGCGCTTACTTGGAACTGACGGGCGAAGATCTACTCGATACAGGGGTAACGATCATGGCGCGGCCTCCGGGCAAGAAGAACAGCACCATCCATTTGTTGTCCGGCGGCGAGAAAGCCCTGACCGCATTGGCCCTGGTATTTGCCATCTTCAAGTTGAACCCGGCGCCGTTCTGCATGCTCGATGAAGTTGACGCTCCGCTGGATGACGCTAACGTTGGACGGTACGCGCGGTTGGTCAAAGAGATGTCCCAGACCGTGCAGTTCATCTATATCACCCACAACAAGATCGCCATGGAAATGGCTGATCAGTTGATGGGGGTAACGATGCATGAGCCGGGCTGTTCGCGTTTGGTGGCCGTGGATGTGGAAGAAGCGATGGCGATGGTGGAGTCTTGAACCCTGTCGCGAGAGAATTTTTTTAGCACGCTGTAAGACGGTTTACCGGTCTGGCGAAAGTGGCAAATGGACATATTTGTTCAAGGCATTTTGACAGACGGTGTAAAGTTACCTTTGGTCGTGCTAGTTTAATGTCAATTTTTCGTATGCGTGGGCAAAACGTCAGTCAGAACATAGAGTTGGCGCCACGTTTTAAAGCGGTTTGCACGGTGCTAAACCCCTTATTTTTCAGCATTTTTTATTAGAGGCACGGGATTACATGGAA
>Ga0207650_10001567_pt1 | contig 16344 bp, 25 predicted proteins | sample KBSS63metaG_FD_184325 | JGI IMG/M metagenome (GOLD analysis project Ga0207650, IMG submission 184325) | Switchgrass rhizosphere microbial communities from Kellogg Biological Station, Michigan, USA - KBS S6-3 metaG (SPAdes) (version 2) | ecosystem: Host-associated > Plants > Roots > Rhizosphere...
CGATCGGAGTCTTCCACGACGCGCTCAACAATGTGAAGCCGGGCATCGAGGTCCGCAGCCGCCGCGTCGGCGGTGCGACCTACCAGGTCCCCGTGGAGGTTCGCACCGAGCGTGCTCAGGCCCTCGCGATCCGCTGGCTGATCGGCGCCGCTCGCGCCCGTTCGGAAAAAACCATGTCGGCCCGCCTGTCTGGTGAACTGATGGATGCTTCGCAGAACCGCGGCAACGCCGTGAAGAAGCGCGAAGATACGCATCGCATGGCCGAAGCGAACCGCGCCTTCAGTCACTACCGCTGGTAGAAATCGTACCTATATCTGGGGAAGCCGGATCCGCCGGCTCCCCACATCGCTAAGGAAGCAAGTAAAATGGCCCGCAGCCATCCGCTCGAACGCTATCGCAACATCGGCATCATGGCCCACATCGATGCTGGCAAGACGACCACGACCGAGCGCATCCTCTATTACACCGGCAAGTCCTACAAGATCGGTGAGGTCCACGAGGGCACTGCCACCATGGACTGGATGGAGCAGGAACAGGAGCGCGGGATCACGATCACGTCGGCCGCGACGACCTGTTTCTGGGCTGCCGAGGACGGGAAGGGTCCCGAGCACCGCATCAACATCATCGACACGCCCGGCCACGTCGACTTCACCATCGAGGTCGAGCGTTCGCTGCGTGTGCTTGACGGCGCAGTCGCCTGTTTCGATGGCGTGGCAGGCGTCGAGCCACAGTCTGAAACCGTGTGGCGGCAGGCTGAGAAGTACAATGTTCCGCGCATGTGCTTCGTCAACAAGCTCGACCGCACCGGCGCCAATTTCGAAATGTGCGTCGAAATGATCAAGGATCGCCTGGGCGCGCGTCCGCTGGTCCTCTATCTCCCCATCGGTCTCGAGAGCGGCTTCAAGGGCCTCGTCGATCTGGTTGAGAATCGCGCGATCATCTGGCTCGACGAGAGCCTCGGCGCGAAGTTCGTCTACGAAGAGATTCCGGCCGACCTCAAGGATGCTGCAGCGACCGCTCGTCAGGAACTGATCGAGATGGCCGTCGAGCAGGACGACGAGGTCATGGAGCAGTATCTCGAAGGCAATGAGCCGGACGTCGCGACGCTCAAGAAACTGATCCGCAAGGGCACGCTGAACTTCTCGTTCGTGCCGGTGCTTTGCGGTTCCGCGTTCAAGAACAAGGGCGTGCAGCCTTTGCTCGACGGGGTCGTCGACTATCTGCCGAGCCCGCTCGACATTCCGCCAGTCGAAGGCATCAACCCCGACAACGAGCAGCCCGACACCCGCGAGGCATCGGACACGGCTCCGTTCTCGGCGCTTGCGTTCAAGATCATGAACGATCCGTTCGTCGGCACCCTGACCTTCACGCGCATCTACTCGGGTAAGCTCGAAAAGGGCACCGTCGCCAATTCGGTGAAGGACAAGAAGGAAAAGATCGGCCGCATGCTCCTGATGCATGCGAACAACCGTGAAGATGTGGACGTTGCGTATGCCGGCGACATCGTCGCGATCGCCGGTCTAAAGGAGACCACGACGGGCGACACGCTTTGCGACCCGAACAAGCCGATCATCCTGGAGCGTATGGAGTTCCCGGATCCGGTCATCGAGGTTGCCGTCGAGCCGAAGACGAAGGCCGACCAGGAGAAAATGGGGGTTGCCCTCAACCGCCTGGCTGCCGAGGATCCGAGCTTCCGCGTGACGACCGACCATGAGTCCGGCCAGACGATCATCAAGGGGATGGGCGAACTCCACCTCGAGATCCTCGTCGACCGCATGAAGCGCGAGTTCAAGGTCGAGGCGAACGTCGGCGCTCCTCAGGTGGCGTACCGTGAATCGCTCGCTCGTCCGGTCGAGCTGACCTACACCCACAAGAAGCAGTCGGGCGGCTCCGGTCAGTTCGGCGAGGTGAAGGTTGCGCTGGAGCCCGGTGAGCGCGGAACTGGCATCGAGTTCATCGACGAGATCAAGGGCGGTAACATCCCGCGCGAGTACATCCCGTCGGTCGAGAAGGGCATGCGCGAGACTGCGGATACCGGCTCGCTGATCGGCTTCCCGATCATCGACTTCAAGATCCGCCTCCTCGACGGTAAGTACCACGACGTCGACTCCTCTGCCCTTGCGTTCGAGATCACGGGGCGCGGTGCAATGCGCGAAGCCGCGCAGAAGGCCGGCATCAAGCTCCTCGAGCCGATCATGAAGGTCGAGGTCGTGACGCCTGAGGATTATCTCGGCGACGTCATCGGCGACCTCAATTCGCGGCGCGGCCAGATTCAGGGCACCGACACGCGCGGCAATGCGCAGGCGGTCGAGGCGATCGTGCCGCTCGCGAACATGTTCGGCTACGTGAACCAGCTGCGCTCGTTCACGCAGGGTCGTGCTCAGTACACCATGCAGTTCTCTCACTACGACGAGGTTCCGCAGAACGTCGCCGACGAGGTGAAGGCGAAGCTGGCGTAACCGTTTTTTGTTAGCTATGGGCGCGTCCGCGAAGAGGGCGGGCCGCCCAAATTCCAGAGAAGAAGAGGCGTAAAATGGCTAAGGCTAAATTCGAGCGGAACAAGCCGCACTGCAACATCGGCACCATCGGTCACGTCGACCATGGCAAGACGTCGCTGACGGCTGCAATCACCAAGGTGCTGGCCAAGCACGGCGGCGGTGAAGCCGTCGATTTCGCCAACATCGACAAGGCGCCGGAAGAGCGTGAGCGCGGCATCACCATTTCGACGGCGCACGTCGAATATGAGACCGACGCCCGCCACTATGCGCACGTCGACTGCCCCGGCCACGCCGACTATGTGAAGAACATGATCACGGGTGCCGCCCAGATGGACGGCGCGATCCTGGTCGTCTCGGCTGCTGACGGCCCGATGCCGCAGACCAAGGAGCACATCCTGCTCGCGGCCCAGGTCGGCGTTCCGACCATGGTTGTGTTCTTGAACAAGGTCGACCAGGTCGACGATCCCGAGCTTCTCGAACTCGTCGAGCTCGAAATCCGCGAGGAGTTGTCCAAGCGCGGCTTCGACGGCGACAACATTCCGATCGTCGCCGGCTCGGCGCTCGCGGTCCTGGAAGATCGCGATGCGAACATCGGCGAAGAGAAGATCATGGAGCTGATGAAGGCGGTCGACGACTGGATTCCTCAGCCGGAGCGTCCGCTCGACAAGCCGTTCCTGATGCCGATCGAAGACGTGTTCTCGATCTCCGGCCGCGGCACCGTCGTCACCGGCCGCGTTGAGACCGGCGTCGTCAAGGTCGGCGAGGAAGTCGAGATCGTCGGCATCCGCGACACCCAGAAGACCGTCGTTACCGGCGTCGAAATGTTCCGTAAGCTGCTCGACCAGGGTCAGGCCGGCGACAACATCGGCGCGCTGCTTCGCGGCATCGGCCGTGAGGACGTTGAGCGCGGCCAGGTGCTGTGCAAGCCGGGTTCGATCACCCCGCACACCGATTTCCAGGCGGAAGTCTACGTGCTGTCGAAGGACGAGGGCGGCCGTCACACGCCGTTCTTCGCCAACTACCGTCCGCAGTTCTACTTCCGCACGACCGACGTGACGGGCGAAGTTCAGCTGCCGGAAGGCACCGAGATGGTCATGCCGGGCGACAACGTCAGCCTCGGCGTCAAGCTGATCGCTCCGATCGCCATGGATCCGGGCCTGCGCTTCGCAATTCGCGAAGGTGGCCGGACCGTGGGCGCGGGGGTTGTCGGAACGATCTCCAAGTAATATAGGGCGTCAACCGCGCGATTCTGGATCAGGGTCGCGCGGTTCGCTTTTGAGTTAGTTTTAATGTGCGGGCTTCAGCGGAAGCTGTGGCTCGCAGGCTCTTTCGCATCGGTAGGGACATGGAAACGCAGAATATCCGTATTCGCCTGAAGGCGTTCGATCATCGAGTGCTCGATCAGGCAACCGGCGACATCGCCGACACGGCGCGCCGTACGGGTGCTCTTATTCGCGGTCCGATTCCCCTCCCGACGCGTATCGAGAAATTCACCGTCAACCGTTCGCCGCACATCGACAAGAAGTCGCGCGAGCAGTTCGAGGTGAGGACGTACAAGCGGCTGCTCGACATCGTTCAGCCGACGCCGCAGACGGTCGATGCGCTGATGAAGCTCGATCTGGCCGCCGGCGTAGACGTCGAGATCAAGCTGGCCTAACCAGCCGGCGTCGTTCCTACCCGGAACGACACTGAGGGGCCCAAGGCCGCTCGGACATAGGGTGATACCGCGGAGCGTTAAGCTCCGGCTGCGTCCCCGCCGTCCTGCTTTTCGAAGCGGGGCACTAGCCCAGGCGGGGCACGCATCAATTTTGTTGGGCTTCACGCACCCGGGATGGTCCCGTGGTGCCTCTGTGAGGAGTTTTGATCATGCGCACAGGCGTGATCGCGAAGAAGGTCGGGATGACCCGCCTGTTCCAGGCAGACGGTCGGCATGTGCCGGTCACCGTTCTGCAGCTGGACGAGGTGCAGGTCGTCGGCCGCCGCGAGAAAGTCCGGGACGGCTACACCGCCGTCCAGCTTGGAGCAGGCACCGCGAAGGCGAAGAATCTCGCCAAGCCGCAGCGTGTCGCTTTCGGCAAGGCTGAAGTCGAGCCCAAGGCTCGCATCGTTGAGTTCCGCGTCGATGAAGACGCACTTCTCGACGTCGGCGCTCGCATCAGCGCTGAGCATTTCGTTGCCGGCCAGCTGGTCGACATTGCCGGTGTGACGCAGGGCAAGGGCTTCGCCGGCGCCATGAAGCGCTGGGGCTTCGGCGGTCTCCGCGCGACCCACGGCGTTTCCGTGTCGCACCGTTCGCACGGTTCGACGGGTAACCGTCAGGATCCCGGCCGCGTCTTCAAGAACAAGAAGATGGCCGGCCACATGGGCGCCCGCAATCGCACGCAGCAGAACCTCGAGGTCGTCCGCACGGACCCGATCCGCGGCCTGCTGTTTATCAAGGGCTCGGTTCCGGGCCACAAGGGCAGCTGGGTGACCGTCGAGGACGCGATCAAGCTTCCGCGTCACGAGAGCGCGCCTTATCCGGCGGGCCTGATCGACACGAAGGCGAAAATCGACGAGTCCGAACTGCCTGTAGCCGGCCTGGTCGACGACGCTGCCGTCCACGAAATCCCGGCGCTTCCGAGCGATGAGGAAGTGGCGGCGATCGCGGCCGAGCAGGAAGCCGGTGCTGCCGCCGAGGCGGAAGCTGCGGCTGCTGAAGAGAATGCAACTCCGGCGGAAGAAACCAAGTCCGAGGACAAGGGCTCTGCCGACGAGAGCAAGGAAGGCTAAGCGATGAAGGTCAAGGTACAGACCCTCGACGCCAAGGCTGGCGGCGACCTCGAGCTCAACGACGAGATTTTCGCCGTCGAGCCTCGCGCCGACATCCTTCACCGCGTCGTCACCTGGCAGTTGGTGAACCGCCGTGCTCCAGCCCGTGCGGCCCGCGAGCGCAGCGACGTTGCCCGGACGGGCAAGAAGTTCGGTCGCCAGAAGGGCGGCGGCACGGCTCGCCACGGCGATCGCCGCGCTCCGATCTTCATCGGCGGCGGCAAGGCCCACGGCCCGCGTGCCCGTGTGTTCAGCGCCTCGCTGAACAAGAAGGTTCGCGCGCTCGGGCTGAAGATGGCGCTTTCGTCGAAGGCCAAGAGCGGCAATCTGGTCGTTCTCGACAGTCTCGACGTCAAGGAAGGCAAGACCAAGGCTCTTCGCGAGCAGCTTGCCAAGCTTGGCTTCGGCAAGACCGCGCTGGTGATCGATGGTGACGCGCTCAACGTCGGTTTCGCGCTCGCCTCGTCGAACCTCGAGAGCATCAACTTGCTCCCGGCGGTCGGCGCCAACGTTTACGACATCATGCGCCACGAGACTTTGGTCCTGACCAAGGCCGCGGTCGAGCGCCTGGAGGCCCGTTTCAATGGCTAAGAAACAGCAGAGCGAAGCGGTCGACGCGCGTCACTATGACGTGATCGTCGCTCCGCACATCACCGAGAAATCGACCCTGCTTTCCGAGCAGAATGCGGTCGTCTTCAAGGTCGCGAAGGATGCGTCCAAGCCGGAGATCAAGGCTGCGGTCGAGGCGCTCTTCAACGTCAAGGTGACGGGCGTGAACACGATCGTCACCAAGGGCAAGACCAAGCGCTGGAAGGGCCAGTCCTACCAGCGGTCGGATGCAAAGAAGGCGATCGTCACCCTCGCCGAGGGCAGCTCGATCGACATTACCGCAGGGGTCCAGGGCTAATGGCACTCAAGCAATACAAGCCGACCTCGCCGGCACGCCGCGGGCTCATCCTCGTCGACAAGTCGTCGCTGTGGAAGGGTAAGCCGGTCAAGGCGCTGACCGAAGGCAAGCGCAAGACCGGTGGCCGTAACAACAAGGGCCATGTGACGTCGCGCGGCATCGCAGGCGGTCACAAGCAGAAGTATCGCTACGTCGACTTCAAGCGTCGCACGTGGGACGTTTCGGCGACCGTCGAGCGTCTCGAGTACGACCCGAACCGGTCGGCCTTCATCGCGCTCGTGACGTACGAGGGCGGCGAGCAGGCCTACATCATCGCTCCGCAGCGTCTCGCTCCGGGCGACAAGGTGATCGCCGGCAAGAAGGTCGACGTGAAGCCGGGCAACGCGATGGAGATCGGCCAGATGCCGGTCGGCACCATCGTCCACAATGTGGAGCTGAAGCCGGGCAAGGGCGGCCAGATCGCTCGTGCGGCAGGCACCTATGTCCAGGTTGTCGGTCGTGACCGCGGCATGGTCATCGTCAGGCTCAATTCAGGCGAGCAGCGCTACATCCGCTCCGACTGCATGGCGACTGTCGGCGCAGTTTCGAACCCCGACAATGCGAACCAGACCTTTGCCAAGGCAGGCCGCACCCGCTGGATGGGCAAGCGCCCGCTGACGCGCGGCGTCGCCAAAAACCCGGTCGACCACCCGCACGGCGGTGGTGAAGGCCGGACCTCGGGCGGCCGTCATCCGGTGACCCCGTGGGGCAAGCCGACCAAGGGTGCTCGCACCCGTCACAACAAGGCGACCGACAAGTTTATCATCCGGTCGCGTCACGCGAAGAAGAAGGGTTAAGCAATGGCCCGTTCCATCTGGAAAGGCCCGTTCGTCGAGCTTTCGCTGCTGAAGAAGGCGGAAGCTGCGCAGGAAAAGGGTGGCCGTGCGCCGATCAAGACCTGGTCGCGCCGTTCCACGATCCTGCCGCAGTTCGTCGGCCTCACCTTCAACGTCTACAACGGCCGCAAGTTCGTGCCGGTGTCGGTCAACGAGGACATGGTTGGCATGAAGCTCGGTGAGTTCGCGCCCACCCGCTATTTCCCGGGCCACGCTTCGGACAAGAAGGGCAAGCGCTAATGGGCAAGGCAGCCAACCCCCGCAAGGTAGGCGACAAGGAAGCGCTCGCCGTGGGCACCATGATCCGTGGTTCGGCCCGCAAGCTGAACCTCGTCGCGGAGTTGATCCGCGGCAAGAAGGTCGAGCAGGCGCTCAACATCCTTCAGTTCTCGCCCAAGGCGATGGCCGAGGACGTGCGCAAGGTTCTCGCGTCGGCCGTCGCCAATGCGGAGAATAATCACAACCTCGACGTCGACGCGCTGATCGTGTCGGAGGCGAGCGTCGGCAAGTCGATCACAATGAAGCGCTTCGCGACCCGTGCGCGCGGTCGCTCCAGCCGGGTGATCAAGCCGTTCAGCCGCCTTCGGGTCGTCGTCCGTGAGCAGGAAGAAGCATAAGCATGGGTCAGAAATCCTCTCCCGTCGGGCTCCGACTGCAGATCAACCGGACCTGGGACAGCCGCTGGTTCGCGGAAGGCCAGGACTATGGCCGTCTGCTGCTTGAAGACCTCAAGATCCGGAAGCACATCCTTTCGACGCTGCCGCAGGCTGCAATCTCAAAGGTTGTGATTGAGCGTCCGGCAAAGATCTGCCGCGTTTCCATCTATGCCGCACGCCCTGGCGTGATCATCGGCAAGAAGGGTGCGGACATCGAGAAGCTTCGCAAGAAGCTTGGCGCGATGACCAGCTCGGACGTGAGCCTGAACATCGTTGAGATCCGCAAGCCGGAGATCGACGCCAAGCTCGTCGCCCAGGGGGTCGCAGATCAGCTCGAGCGCCGCATTGCCTTCCGTCGCGCCATGAAGCGCGCGGTTCAGTCAGCTCTGCGTCTCGGTGCAGAGGGCATTCGTATCACCTGCTCGGGCCGTCTTGGCGGGGCGGAGATCGCTCGTACCGAATGGTACCGCGAGGGGCGCGTTCCGCTGCACACGCTGCGCGGTAATGTCGACTACGCGGAGGCTGAAGCCCACACCGCTTACGGCGTGTGCGGCGTGAAGGTGTGGATCTTCAAGGGCGAGATCCTGGGTCATGACCCGACCGCTCAGGACCGGCTGATGATGGAGGCACAGACCTCCGGCGTCCGTCCGGCCCGCGAAGAGCGCGGCAACCGGTAAGCGCGAAGGAAAGTAAGACATGCTGCAACCCAAGCGCACCAAGTTCCGCAAGGCCTTCAAGGGCCGCATCCATGGCAACGCCAAGGGTGGAACCGAGCTCAACTTCGGAGCCTTCGGCCTCAAGGCCATGGAGCCGGAGCGGATTACCGCGCGCCAGATTGAGGCGGCCCGCCGCGCTATCACGCGTCACATCAAGCGCTCCGGTCGCTTGTGGATCCGGATCTTCCCGGACGTTCCGGTCAGCTCGAAGCCGGCCGAAGTCCGCATGGGCTCGGGCAAGGGCTCGCCGGAATTCTGGGTTGCCCGTGTGAAGCCGGGCCGGATTCTGTTCGAGCTCGACGGCGTGCCCGGCTCGCTCGCCAAGACCGCTTTCGAGCGTGCGGCCGAGAAATTGCCGATCAAGACCAAGGTCGTGGCCCGCCTCGGCGAGACCATGGTCGAGGAGGAAAAGTAAGATGGCCGCCAAGAAGGGCAAGAAGGACGACCTGAAGGTCGCCACCGACGATCAGCTGGCAACCCAGCTGACCGACCTGAAGCGCGAGGCTTTCAACCTGCGCTTCCAGGCAGCGACCAACCAGCTGGAGAAGCCGTCGCGGGTCCGCGAGGTGCGCCGCACCATCGCGCAGATCAAGACGCTTCAGAACCAACGCGCCCGCACCGCCGAAGCGGCGCAGGGCTGAGGAGACTAGGGAATGCCCAAGCGCGTCCTGAGCGGCACGGTGGTGTCGGACAAGGGTGACAAGACCGTGGTGGTCCGCGTCGAGCGGCGGGTGAAGCACCCGCTGTACGGCAAGATCATCAAGCTGTCGAAGAAGTACCACGCCCACGACGAGGCCAATGCCTACAAGTCGGGCGAGCAGGTGCGCATTGAGGAATGCGCTCCGATTTCGAAGCTGAAGACCTGGACGGTGCTCGATCGCATCGGCGCCGCCAAGGCGGAAGCGGTCGAGATCGTCGAGGGTGCTTCGAACCCGGTCGAAGAGAAGAAGGCTCCGGCGAAGGCCAAGGCTGAAAAGCCCGCCGCCAAGCCGGCCGCGAAGGCGAAGAAGGCGAAAGCCGACGCCGAAGCGGACGCCTGAGCAGTTTTGAAAGAAGGTAGGGTCGAACCATGATCCAGATGCAGTCCAACCTGGACGTTGCGGACAACAGCGGGGCGAAGCGCGTTCAGTGCATCAAGGTGCTGGGCGGCTCCAAGCGCCGCACCGCCGGCGTCGGCGACATCATCGTCGTTTCCGTGAAGGAAGCGGCTCCGCGCGGCCGCGTGAAGAAGGGCGACGTTCACCGCGCGGTGATCGTTCGCACCGCCAAGGACATCCGCCGTCCCGACGGCTCGGTGATCCGCTTCGACAGCAACGCTGCCGTCCTGGTCAACAAGAACGAGGAGCCGATCGGCACTCGTATCTTCGGCCCGGTAGTCCGTGAGCTTCGCGCGAAGAAGCACATGAAGATCATCAGCCTTGCGCCGGAGGTGCTGTAACCATGGCCGCCGCAAAGATTCGCAAGGGTGACACCGTCGTCGTCCTGTCCGGCAAGGACAAGGGCAAGACCGGTGAAGTCGTCCGCTCGATGCCGAAGGACCAGAAGGTCGTCGTCTCGGGCGTCAACGTCCATGCTCGCCATCGCAAGCCCAGCCAGGTTAACCCGCAGGGCGGCATCGAGCGCAAGGAAGCACCGCTGCACGTGTCGAAGGTCGCAGTCGCGGACCCGAAGACCGGCAAGGCGACCCGCGTCCGCTTCGAGGAGCGTGACGGCAAGAAGGTTCGCGTTGCAGCCAAGTCTGGAGAGCTGATCCATGGCTGATAAGGAAAAGAAGGTCGAAGAGGCTGAGGCGCCCGCGACCGAGCAGGTAGAGGTCGAGCGCGTCGGCGAGGCCGAGAAGGCTGAAGCCGAGGCGGTCGAAGCACTGCCGAAGGTCGAAAAGGCTGCTGTGCCGAAGGCCGAGAAGACGGCCGCCAAGCCGGCGAAGACGCCGAAGGGCTACGCGCCGCGGCTGAAGGATGATTACGAGTCTCGCATCGTTCCGGCGATGATCGAGAAGTTCGGGTACAAGAACCGTCTCGAGGTTCCGAAGCTCGAGAAGATCGTGATCAACATGGGCGTCGGTGAGGCGACCCAGGACAAGAAGAAGGTCGAGGCGGCCGCCGCCGAGATGCAGGCGATTGCCGGCCAGAAGCCGGTGATCACCAAGGCCAAGAAGTCGATCGCGCAGTTCAAGCTGCGTGAAGGCATGCCGATCGGTGCGAAGGTTACGCTGCGCCGCGACCGCATGTTCGAATTCCTGGACCGCCTGGTCACCATTGCGCTTCCACGCGTCCGCGACTTCCGGGGCCTCAACCCCAAGTCGTTCGACGGCCGCGGCAACTACGCGATGGGCCTCAAGGAGCAGATCATTTTCCCCGAGATCAACTACGACCAGATAGAGAAGGTCCGGGGGATGGACATCATCGTAACCACCACCGCGAAGACGGACGACGAGGCGCGCGAACTGCTGCGTCTCTTCAACTTCCCGTTCCCGCGCGACGAGGAGCAGAAGCAGGCCGCGTAAGCGGTGCTGCTTCTCCTAAGGAGAAGAACTTAAGTCATGGCGAAACTGAGTTCGATCAACAAGAACGAGCGCCGCAAGAAGCTCGTCGAAAAGTACGCGTCGAAGTACGAGAAGCTGAAGGCTCTCGCCAACGACGAGTCCAAGGACGAGACCGAGCGGCTGATTGCACGGCTCAAGATGGCGGAGCTTCCGCGCAACGGTAATCCGACGCGCGTTCGCAACCGCTGCGAGCTGACTGGGCGTTCGCGCGCCTATTATCGCAAGTTCCGCCTGTCGCGGATCATGCTTCGGGAACTGGCCAACAAGGGCCTGATCCCGGGCGTCACGAAGTCGAGCTGGTAAGGGTACTGGGATGGCAATGACCGATCCTTTGGGTGATATGCTCACCCGCATCCGCAACGGCCAGCAGGCACGCAAGGATTCCATAGTGACTCCTGCGTCGAAGCTGCGTGCGCGGGTTCTCGATGTGCTTCAGCGCGAAGGCTACATCCGCGGCTACTCGGAAGAGGCTGTGGGTCCGGCCAAGGGCCTGCGCATCGAGCTGAAGTATTTCGAGGGCCAGCCGGCGATCCAGCATCTGGCCCGTATCTCGAAGCCCGGTCGCCGCGTTTACTCGGCCGCCCGCGAGCTTCCGCGCATCCGCAACGGCCTCGGCACGGTGATCGTATCGACCCCGCGCGGCGTGCTGTCGGACGCCGAGGCGCGTGAGCACAACGTCGGCGGCGAAGTGCTGGCGGAGGTGTTCTAAGATGTCCCGCATTGGCAAAAAACCGATCGCAGTCCCCGGCGGCGTCACTGCCTCCGTGGAAAGCGGCACGCTGACCGTGAAGGGCCCGAAGGGCACTCTCGCGATGAAGCTGCTCGACGATCTCGTGAAGTACGAGGTCGCCGAGGGCGAGATCCGCGTGACTCCGCTGGTTGACGCACAGCGCAACCGCGCGGCGTGGGGCATGCAGCGCACCAACGTGCAGAACCTTGTCACGGGCGTGACCGAGGGCTTCACCAAGGTGCTTGAGATCACCGGCGTCGGCTACCGCGCCGCGGCACAGGGCAAGAACCTGCGTCTGCAACTCGGCTACAGCCACGACGTGAACTTCCCCGTGCCCGAGGGCGTCGACGTGAAGACGCCGGACCCGAACACGGTGGAGATCAGCGGCATCGACAAGCAGAAGGTCGGCCAGGTCGCGGCCGAAATCCGCCGCTGGCGCAAGCCCGAGCCGTACAAGGGCAAGGGCATCAAGTATCGCGGCGAGTACATCTTCCGCAAAGAAGGCAAGAAGAAGTAAGCCATGGCGAAACTCTCTCTCTTCGACCGCCGCCGGCGTCGTGTTCGCACTTCGCTTCGCGCGCGTTCCGCGGGCAAGCCGCGCCTGTCGGTCCACCGTTCGGGCCGCCACATCTATGCGCAGGTCATCGACGACACTGCCGGGAAGACGATCGCGTCTGCCTCGACCCTGGAAAAGGACGTCAAGGGCAAGACCGGCGCGACCCGCGATGCGGCTGCCGCCGTCGGCAAGACTCTTGCCGAGCGCGCCAAGAAGGCCGGCGTGTCGACAGTCGTGTTCGACCGTGGTGGCTTCCTGTTCCATGGCCGGGTGAAGGCCCTGGCCGATGCCGCCCGCGAAGGCGGATTGGAGTTCTAAATGGCTGACGAGAACCAGACCAACGAAGCCAACACCGAGGCGCCCGAAGTCGCAGCGGTCGCGGAAGCGGCTCCGGCCCAGACTGAAGCGGCCCCGGCCCCGGCGGAAGAGCATCGCAGTCCCCGCGGTCGCGGACCGCGAGGGGGTGGCGGCGGACGTGGCCGTGGCGGCGACCGTGGCGGCCGCGGCCGTCGTGACGACCGTCGTGGCCGTGGCGGCGACGATGAGGGTGGCGAGGAGCTCATTGAGAAGCTCGTACACATCAATCGCGTCTCCAAGACCGTGAAGGGCGGCAAGCGCTTCGGATTCGCGGCGCTCGTGGTGGTCGGCGACGGCAAGGGCCGCGCCGGTTTCGGTCACGGCAAGGCTCGCGAAGTTCCTGAGGCGATCAGCAAGGCGACTGCGGCAGCGAAGAAGGCGATGATTCGCGTTCCGCTGCGTGACGGTCGTACGCTGCATCATGACGGCCTTGGTCACTTCGGCGCCGGTCGCGTGACGGTCCGTACCGCTCCGGCGGGAACCGGCATCATTGCCGGCGGTCCGATGCGCGCCATCTTCGAGAGCCTCGGCGTTGCCGACGTCGTCACCAAGTCGGTGGGCACGTCCAACCCGTACAACATGATCCGCGCAACCTTCGAAGCGCTCAAGGAGCAGACGAGCCCGCGCTCGGTTGCCCAGCGTCGCGGCAAGAAGGTTGCCGACCTGCTCGGTCGTGGCGGCGCAAGCGCAGCCGAAGCCGAGGCCCAGGCCGAAGCGATCACGGAGTAAGCTTAATGGCGAAGATCAAGATCACGCAGACTGGCTCGCCCATCCGCCGCGACAAGACGCAGCGGGCGACCCTCGTCGGCCTCGGCCTCAACAAGATGCATCGCACGGTGGAAGTGGAAGAGACCCCAGAGGTCCTCGGCCAGATCCGCAAGGTGCAGCACCTGTTGAACGTCGAAGCCGCCTAACAACCCATTGGCCCCGCTTGGCCGGGGTCAGGCGCGACAAAAGCGAAAGCGAGTGCAATAGACATGAAACTCAACGAACTCCGCGACAATCCCGGTGCCCGTAAGGGCCGCGTCCGCGTCGGCCGTGGCATCGGTTCAGGCCTCGGAAAGACCGCAGGCCGTGGTCAGAAGGGCCAGAAGAGCCGCTCCGGCGTTTCCGTCTGGGGCTTCGAAGGCGGCCAGATGCCGCTTCACATGCGGCTTCCGAAGCGCGGCTTCAACAACATCTTCGCCAAGGATTATGCCGAGGTGAACATCGGCGCGATTCAGAAGGCGATCGACGCCGGCAAGCTCGATGCCAAGGGCACGCTTGACCATGACGCGCTGAAGGCTGCTGGCCTCGCTCGGGGTGGCAAGGACGGCGTTCGTCTGCTCGGCAAGGGCGATCTCAAGGCCAAGCTGGCGCTGAAGATCGCCGGTGCATCGAAGGGCGCTCGCGAGGCAGTAGAAAAGGCGGGCGGCTCGATCGAGCTCATCGAGCGCAAGAATCCGGCCGAGCTTGCTGCTGCCAAGAAGGGCACGGCCAAGAACAAGGCCAAGGCCGAAGCTTAATTCGTCATGGGGCCGCGGACACGTGCCGCGGTCCTCTCGCATTGACGGCCGCTCCTCCTATATGTGGCGCAGCGGGTAGAGGATTACGAAGAGCATGGCGTCAGTAGCCGAACAAATGGCCTCCAACATCAGCCTGGCGAACTTCGCCAAGGCGACCGAGTTGCAGAAGCGGCTCTGGTTCACGCTCGGCGCGCTGATCCTGTTCCGATTGCTGTCCTACGTTCCGATGCCGGGAATCGATCCGGCCGCGATGACGAGCCTTTTCAACACTCAGAAGGGCGGCGTCCTCGACTTCTTCAACACCTTCTCCGGTGGATCGCTGTCGCGCATGAGCATCATCGCGCTCGGCGTCATGCCGTACATCACAGCGTCCATCGTCGTTCAGCTCGGCGCGACCCTCTATGGGCCGTGGCAGGCCCTGAAGAAGGAAGGCGAGACCGGGCGAAAGAAGCTTAACCAGTACACCCGCTACCTGACCGTGCTGCTGACCAGCGTGCAGGGCTATTTCATTGCCGTCGGTCTAGAGAGCCTAGGTGCGGCCCAAGGCATCCGTGCCGTGGTCGAGCCGGGACTGATGTTCCGCGTTGCAGCGACGATCAGCCTAGTCGGCGGAACCCTGTTCCTGATGTGGATTGGCGAGCAGATCACCAGCCGCGGAATCGGCAACGGCGTGTCGCTCATCATCATGGCGGGCATCGTTGCCTCGCTTCCCCTGCACATCGCCCAGCTGTTCGAAGGTGGCCGGACCGGCACTATGGACCCGCTGCTCGTGTCGGCGATCGTGGTACTGGCGGTGGGCCTGGTGCTCTTCATCTGCTTCGTCGAGCGCGCTCAGAGACGCGTTCCGATCCAATATCCGAAGCGACAAACGGCACGCGGCATGATGCAGCCGGAGCGCAGCCACCTGCCAATCAAGATCAACATCTCGGGCGTGATCCCGCCGATCTTCGCTTCGTCGCTGCTGCTGATGCCTCTGACCGTCATCCAGATGGCCGGCCAGCGAACTGGCGCGGACTCGAGCGAATGGCTCATCACGATCAGCACCTACCTGCAGCACGGCTCGCCATTGTACCTGCTGCTGTACGGCGCCGGCATTGCCTTCTTCTGCTTCTTCTACGCCGCAGTGCAGTTCAACACCGAGGAGACGGCCGAGAACCTCAAGCGCCACGGCGGTTTCGTCCCCGGCATCCGTCCGGGCAAGGCGACCGAAGAATATTTCGACCGTCTGATCAGCCGCGTCACGGTGATCGGAGCTGCCTACCTGGTCCTGATCTGCCTCGTTCCCGAGGTGCTGTTCAGCCAGGCCGGAGTGCCCTTCTATCTCGGCGGCACTAGCCTGCTGATCGTCGTGAACGTCACGATGGACACAGTCGCGCAGATCCAGAGCCATCTAATCGCGCATCAGTACGGCGACCTCATCAAGAAGGCGAAGCTGAAGACCACTCGCCGGCGCTAAAGGCGGCAACGAACGGGGAGAGCGCCGCAAATGCTGAACATCATCCTTCTTGGTCCGCCGGGTGCGGGTAAGGGAACCCAAGCTCAGCGCCTCCAGGGCGATCGCGGAATGATCCAGCTGTCGACGGGCGATATGCTCCGTGCAGCAGTGGCATGCGGCTCGCCTGTCGGCATGAAAGCCAAGGCCGTGATGGAAGCCGGCGAGTTGGTCAGCGACGCCATCGTCAGCGCTCTTATCGGCGAACGTCTGGACGACATGGGCGAAGCCGGCGCAATCTTCGACGGTTATCCGCGCACGCGCGCCCAGGCCGAGGCACTCGACCTGTTGCTCGCGGAGCGCGGTCGCAGCCTCGACTATGTCATCGAACTGGTCGTCGACGAAGACGAGCTGGTGCATCGCATCGTCGGACGCTTCACCTGCGCCAAATGTGGCGCGCCTTACCATGACGAGCTGAAGCAGACGAAAGTGGCCGGGGTTTGCGACGTCTGCGGCTCGATCGAGTTCAAGCGGCGCCCTGATGACAATGAGGAGACCGTGCGTACCCGCATGGCTGAGTATCGCGCGAAAACGGCTCCGATCCTGCCTTACTACGAGGAGCGTGGGCTCGTCCGCCGCGTCGATGGCATGGGGACGGTCGATGAGGTTGCCGCGGAGATCGACGCCATACTGGACAGCTAGAGGCATTTCGGTTAGTTGAACGTTCAATCAACAGGGGGTGAGCGCATGCGTGCA
>Ga0207650_10001572_pt1 | contig 16314 bp, 7 predicted proteins | sample KBSS63metaG_FD_184325 | JGI IMG/M metagenome (GOLD analysis project Ga0207650, IMG submission 184325) | Switchgrass rhizosphere microbial communities from Kellogg Biological Station, Michigan, USA - KBS S6-3 metaG (SPAdes) (version 2) | ecosystem: Host-associated > Plants > Roots > Rhizosphere >...
GTTCCCTGCCGCATCGAAAATCTTTTCTGGAACGCGTGCGCGGACTCAAGCGCTGGGCCTACAGCGGCATCAAGACGTTCGTACGTACGCAATTGCAGCACGATTCGCGCGAGGCCTTCAATACCAAGTTTCGTAAGGAAGCCGACCCGATTCGCACGCCCCTGAACGTGTCTGACTATGCTCGCGTGCCTTTATTGAATCCCGATTTGCTGGTCAGCAATTGGCGTGAGCCCCTGCCGCCGCTGGAAAACGAATACGACCAGCGCATGATTCCGCTCGGCAAACGCTCGCCCGGCGTCTACCTGATCGAAGCCGTTGAAAACGACTTGCGCGCGTATACCGTCGTCGTAGTTACCGACCTGACGATGATCGACAAAACGACCCGCGAGGGTGAGCTGCTGGTTTACACAGTCGATCGCAAAACCGGCGAGCCGCGACCGAACGCCCAGATCGAGATCGTCAAAGATCAAAAGACTGTGGCCAGCGGCGTCACCGATGGTCAGGGAATTTTGCGAACGAAGATCGAAAAGCCGAAGCCCGCAAATGAAAACGAGAACGCTGAAGAGGCGGTCCCGGAAGCGCCGGCCGACGATGAAACCGATTCTGAATCTCTCCTGATCCTCGCCAGGCAAAGCAACAACTTCGCCATCTCCGATTTGGGCTCGATGTATTTCGGCGGTTACGAAGGTGAAGAAGAGGAAGGGGCGAACATCAAAGGTTACGTCTATACCGATCGCCCGGTTTACCGGCCCACTCACAAAGTCAGCTTCAAAGGAATCCTTCGCGTTGTTGATTCAAACGGCGCGTACAAGCCCACCGAGAGCAACACGGTAAACGTCACCATTGCCGATCCCAACAACGCGAACATTTTTGAAAAAGAGCTGCCACTTTCGCCGCGCGGCACCTTCAACGGCGAAGTTGATATCGCTGACGAAGCGCCACTCGGCAGCTACAGCATCGCGGCGGAAGTTGACGGTGGTTCGGCTAACGGAAGTTTCGAAGTGGCGGAATACAAGAAGCCGGAATACAAAGTGACGGTTTCAGCGCCGGGAAAATTCGTACAGGCGGGACAGAGGACCAACTTTTCGATCGACGCAAAATATTTCTTCGGCGCGCCGGTGACGAATGCCGAAGTGAAGTATTACATCTACCGCTCGCGTTATTACGCCTGGTGGTTCGACAGCAATGATCAGGACGAACCCGAGGGCGAATCGGATACGGAAGACGAGTATGCGCAGTTTTATCGCGGCGGCGACGACATGGTCCAGGAAAGCGAAGGCACGCTCGACGCGCACGGCCACATGAACGTCGACTTCCAGGTGCCGCCCGGAGATGAAACTGACACTTCAGATTACAGTTACCGCCTCGAAGCCCAGGTCACCGACTCCGCTCGTCGCACGATGGACGGCGCCGGCAGCTTTGTGGCAACGCGCGGCAGTGTAGTCGCTAATGCCGATCCGGATCGTTACGTCTACAACAAGGGCGATGTCGCGAAGATTCGCGTCAACACCAGCGACTACGAAGGTCACCCGGTTGCGGCCACCGTCCAGCTTCAGTTTGTTGAGCGCACCTGGACCAAGAAGGAGAAGAAGCCGGACGACGACGAGTATTATCCCGAGTATGAAATGCACGAGCGACAGATTGCTTATGCCAACGTGCAGACCGATTCGCAGGGCCAGGGCAGCTACGACTACACCACGACCGAGGACGGCAACTTCTCGATCAAGACCGTCATCTGGGACAACGGTAAACCGGTCGCCTCGATCGGCGGCTATCTTTGGGTTACGGATTATCAGTCACCGTGGAATGAATCTTCCTACTACAGCGAAGACTACAATTCCATTAAGCTGGTTCCGGACAAGAAGTCGTACAAAGCCGGCGACACTGCTCACGTGCTCGCGATCCTGCCGACGGACAACGCTCACCTGCTGGTCAGCACTGAGCTGAACACGGTGATGTCTGTGCAGCATGTCAGTTCGCCGGGACGCTCGACCATTCTCGATATTCCCATCCAGGCGGCCTATGCGCCGAACATTTTTCTCAACGTTTCTTACGTCAAGGGCGGCGACATGTATACCAGCGATCAGCGTCTGGTCGTGCCGGCGCGCGACAAGATGCTCAATCTCGAGATCATCTCGAACAAGAAGGAATACAAGCCTCGCGAGACGGCGTCGTACACCGTCCTGGCGCGCACTGCCGACGGCGCGCCGGTGTCAGGCGCTGAAGTAAGTCTCGGTGTGGTCGATGAAGCAATCTACAGCGTGGCGCCGGATTACTCCGGCAACATCAAGAGCGAGTTTTACGGCATGCGCTACAGCAGCGTGGAAACGCATCTCTCGATCAACTACAGCTTTACCGGGTTCGCCGGCGACAAGCCGATCGACCTCGCGAAGAATAAACCAACCTACCAACTCGCCGACTTCAAGAACGAAGGCGATCTGGTGCAGCCGACCATTCGCAAAAATTTTAAAGACACCGCTTTCTGGCAGCCTGATGTAGTAACCGGACCTGACGGAAAAGCGACCGTCAAAGTTAACCTTCCGGATAATCTGACGACCTGGCGCGCCACGGCACGTGGAGTTACCGCCGACACTAAAGTCGGGGCCACGAAATACAAAGTGCTCGCGCGCAAGGACGTGATCATGCGGCTGGAGACGCCCCGGTTTGTGACCCAGGGCGATACGGTCACCCTGTCTGGCATCGTTCACAATTATCTGAACGCCGATAAGTCAACCCAGATCTCGCTCGAAGTGAGCGGCGCGCAATTGCAAAATTCGCCGAAGCAGACAGTAACCATCACCAAACAAGGGGAGCAGAGGATCGACTGGCAAATCTCCGCGCCAGCGGTCGGCGAGATTAAGTTGCTGGCCAAAGCGCTTACCGACACCGAGTCAGACGCGGTTGAACTGCCGCTGACTGTCGTTCCGCGCGGCTTGCACCAGGTGAAGAATGAGTCGGCGACGTTTGCCGACGAGAACGTGGAAAAAACTTTCTCTTTGAATCTGCCCGGCAACGCCGATGCGCGCGCGCGAAGTTTCAAGATTGAAGCTGCGCCTTCGGTCGCCGGCACGTTGTTTGGCGCACTCGACTATCTGACTGCGTATCCCTATGGCTGCACCGAGCAGACCATGTCGAGTTTTCTGCCGAATGTGATCGTGACGCAGGCGTTGAAAGACGTGAAGACCGCGTCAATCCGCAACAACAATGATCTGCCGAAAAAAGTTCAGAAAGGTATGGATCGTTTGTATGCCTTCCAGCACGGCGATGGGGGCTGGGGCTGGTGGAAGGACGACCAGAGCGATCCGTTCATGACGGCTTACGTGGTTAACGGTCTGAACCTCGCGAAGCAGAGCGGTTATCAACCGGACGAAAGCCGGATCGCCAACGGGCGCGAAAAGTTGAAGCAGATGCTCGATGCCGGCACGACGGAAGCCGGCACGAAGATCGATCTGGAGACACTCGCCTTCATGGTTTACGCCCTGGAGGACACCGGCGGCGCGGACAGTCGCCATCTCGATCGGATTATCGGCGAGCGCGGCAACCTGCAGCCTTACGGGCGTGCCTTGCTCGCGTTAACTTTGAAACAACGCGGAGATGATAAGCGTGCGCGCGATGTCGCTGCGGAGATCGAACGCACCGCTTCCGCGGACGATCTCTCGGCACACTGGGAGTCGCACCGCAAAGCGATGCTCGACTTTGCGGAAACCAACGACACGGAAGCGACCGCGCTTTCACTCAAGGCGCTCGCCCGTATCAAGCCCGACAGTCCCCTCCTGCCGCGCGTGGCCCGCTGGCTCGTGGGTAATCGTCACAATAGTTTTTACTGGGAATCGACCAAGGATACGGCCTTCGCGATTTTCGGATTGATCGATTACCTAAAGGTGAGTCGCGAGCTTTCGCCTGATTACGATCTGGAAGTTTATCTGAATGGCGAAAACGTTTTGACCCAACACGTTTCCTCGGCCGCTGCCTCGCAAACGCTGACGGTCAGTCGCAAAGCAAATGAAGTTGCCGGCAACAATGAGGTGCGTGTGGTTAAGCGCGGAAAGGGCATGCTTTATTTCTCTTCATCGCTCGATTACTACACCGGCGAAGAGGACGTGGCCGCGCGCGGCTCAGCCGATCTCAATCTCACCCGCGAGTATCTGCGGCTGCAGGTCGTTGAAGATGGCTACAAACTTAAATGGAAAACTGAACCTTTAACCGGCGAGATCCATTCGGGAGACCTGCTGGTAGTGCGCCTGAAATTGAGCGGCGGCAAGGCGCGACACGTGATGATCGAGGATCCGATTCCGGCAGGCGCCGAGCAGGTTGAAAGCGTCGGCAACCTGAACCTCGACCACACCTCGGGACACGACTGGACCGACTGGTACAGCTCGCGCGAGTTTCGCGATAACCGTACCGTCATTTTCATGGACTACTTCGACGGCGATGCAACGCTGCAGTATGCGATGCGCGTGCAAGTGCCGGGGCAATTTCGCGTGGCGCCGGCGCGCGCGGAGTTGATGTACCGTGCGGCCACGCAATCAAATACGGCGTCGGCGAGGCTAGCGTTCCTCGACCGGAAGTGAGTTCTCTACTGGGACCGCGGGCGTCTCGCCCGCTGTCGTTGAATGCCACGCTGATTGGGGTTTGTTGAGTGAACTTGTTGCTTGAGGCGGGCGAGACGCCCGCGATCCGAGTTGTTCCGGCACGGGCACGGCATGCCGTGCCCCTACGTGGGAACACGAACTATTTATTTTCGCAAGGTAAAAACACATGCTGACTGAAACCTTCCACTCGATTACTAGCGCGGCGCGTAATGTCTTTACCAGCTGGAAATCAATGCTGCTGATCGGCGCCGTTTACGCTTCGTTGCTCGCAGTGCTTTACCTGTTTGTCTCGATCAAGGAAGCAACCCTCACCCAGGTGACGCTGACCTTCGTCTTCGCCGTAGCCGTCCCGCTGCTCTTCTTCATCCTGCAGGCGATGATCGCGAGTGGGGACTCTGGCTTCATAACGACACGGCAGGCCCCACCGGAAAGCGAAATTACAAACGCCGCAGCCGTGACTGACCACGCCACACCCGGTCTTGTTCTCAAAAAATCGCTGGCAAGCTTTTGGAAGCTGATACTGATCACGTTGCCGCTCATCGCTCTGGCCGTGCTCATCGCTTATCTGTTGGCCAAAGCTCAGAATCGCTTTGGCGCGAACCTTACCGACGTCGCGACCACCTCCTCACAGCGGCTGGAGGAGGTGATGAACCGAACCAAGCCTGCGCCGCGGCCAATCGACTGGCGCACGGCGCTGTTCTCGATGTTGCGTTACCTCAGCTTCGGACTGATTTTGCCGCTCGCGGCAATTCACCTTTGGCTTGCGACTGTCCGCGACGGACTGGGCGCCGCGATTAGACGTCTGGCCACGCTGCTCGCGCGCGCGTTCTCGCCCCAGTCGGTGTTGATTTATATCGTCGGCTTCCTAATTTTCGCAGTGGCCCCTTATTTCCTGTTGTTCCGCACCACGCAAACGAAGCATGCCTGGCTGGAGTTATCGCTCCTGGTTGTGCGGCTTATTGTTGTGTACGCCTTGACGCTGTTTGGTTGGACCATAACGGTGCGAGCTTTGGCAGCAACCCCTGTTGCAGAAGCCCGACCATCAGGGAGGGCTTAGGTCCGTTCCTGGGAGAACCCTCCCTAACGGTCGGGCTACTGCCCCACCCGAAAAACATGAATCGCTTTCGCACGAGCAGAGCCCTTCCGCACATTAGGCGGCACGGCCGCGTTCTTTTTGGAGTGCTAAGTATCTGCCTGCTGTTGTCTGCCTGGGCATTTACTCCTTCGCGCCACTCTAATTCATCGAGCTCTGCCGTGCTGATCGACGCTCGACTCCAGCAGGCCGCAACCCGCGCGCTCGGCGATCGCCGCGGCACGGTCATCGTCATGGATCCGCAAACCGGACGCGTGCGCGCCGTCGTCAATCCTGATCTCGCTTTTGCCGAAAACCTGCCGCCGGGATCGACAATCAAACCCTTCACTGCCCTCGCGGCCTTGCGCTCCGGCGTCATCAATGCCGACTTCCGCACGCTCTGTCACGAGGATTATTCGCACGATCAATTTCACACTACCTGTTCACATCCGCGCGATCTGCCGCCGCTGAATCCGACCGATGCCATCGCCTACTCTTGCAACTATTATTTCGGAAAAGTCGGCGAGCGTTTGCAGCCAGCAGACTTCACCGCCACGCTCGCCCAGTTTGGATTCGGCAAGGCGACTGGCGTGAACGCCGCGCGAGAAGCCACCGGCCTGTTGCGTCATGACGATTGGCACTCGGAAAACGCTATCGGCGAGGGCGAGTATGTTCGCGCCACGCCAATTCAACTCCTCAACGCTTACTCGGCACTCGTCAACGGCGGGCATTTATTCAAACCGCGTGTGGCCGCCGCGCCGGGCTTTGTTCCTGAACGACAAGGTGAGGTCGCAATCGAAAGTGAGCAGCGGCAAATAATTCTCAAAGGACTGCGCGGCGCGGTGCGCTACGGCACCGCTGAATCCGCCAGGCTTTATTCCTTGCCCGCTTACATTTTCGGCAAGACCGGAACGGCGACTGAAATCAACGGCTATCGCTCGCAGGGTTGGTTTGTTGGCTTCGTTTCTTCCCCGGGAGAAAACGGGGCCGACGAGTCGGCGCCGGAAAACGTGAAGCTGGTGGTGCTGGTGTTTATCGCCAAGGGGCATGGGTCAGACGCCGCGGAACTGGCGCGGCCGATTTTGGATGAATACGCGCGTGAGGTTGAGGTGGGACGCAGCGACGCGGCGATCGTCAGATCATTGCAGAAGCCCGACTGTCAGGGAGGGCTTAATTCAGCTCCTGGTGAAGCCCTTCCTTACGGTCGGGCCTCTGCCTCCCTGATGTCCCCGCGTCCCTCGGAGATTCGGGTTCATCTCGTCAGCGAAAACAGCACGCTCACCCTCCCGCTCGAGGACTACGTGCGTGGCGTAGTCGCAGTCGAGGGCAGCATGGAGCGCGAGCCGGAAGCGTTGAAAGCTCTGGCCGTGGCCAGTCGTACTTACGTACTCCGGAATCTCGGCCGGCATGCTCGCGATGGTTACGACTTTTGCAACACGACGCACTGCCAAAGATTTCGACCGCTCGATTCGGAGAACGACGCCTCCGCGGCTGTCATCGCAGCGGTTGACGCAACGCGAGGCGAGATACTTCGCGACGGCGACAACATCGCGGAAGCTTATTTCAGCGCTTCGTGTGGCGGCGCTACCGCCAACCTAAAGACGCTCTGGGGCCGAAGCGCGCCTCCGTATTTGCGCGGCGTGTCCGACGAGTATTGCGCGACCGAAGCGCACCACGCCTGGACCGACGTTATTTCCCATGCAGACCTGCTCAAGGCACTGCAGAGAGATCCGCGCACGAATGTGGGCCACCGGCTGACAAGTGTTAGCGTCCTCAGAACTGACGCGAGCGGCCGGGCCGAGTTAATTGCGATCGACGGTGACCGTCGCCTCACACTTAGCGGCTGGGATTTCAAGATTATTGTGGGACGCGCCCTCGGGTGGAACCTGCTGAAGAGTTCGCGTTTTGAAATTGCGCGCTCGGGCGCGGGCTTCATTTTTCGCGGCAGCGGCTTTGGACACGGGCTCGGGCTTTGCCAGGAGGGCGCGCATGTGATGGCGTCGCGCGGCGCCAGTTATCGGGAAATTCTGGCGAAGTATTTTCCGTCGACCAGTGTGGGCGTTGAATACCGCCGGCAGGCTTCGGCGGATCTGATGTGGAATAACCCGCCCGCGTCGAGCCAGGGCTCAACATCGGAACCGGGAGCGGACCGGGGTCCCCACGCGGGCAACCCGCGTGGGGTGGTGGATGCGACCGGCCATAGAGTCAACTTGAAATACGAACAGTATGCAAAGCGCGTGAGCGGAAACGAGAGCATTTGGCCGGTCGCTACCGCTCCCGGTTCTGATAGAGCGAGGCGGACGCTCGCCAGTGAAAACTTTCGCATTAATTTCCCGGGTTCGACTGAACAGAAAGAGATCGAAGCCTTGCTGAGTTTTCTTCAAGCAAGCCGGAAGTCGTTGCTGGCCCGCGTCAGCGCCGCCAAAATCTCCATTGAACTTCCAACTCTCGAAGTCTTCATCAACGAAACAACCGGAGACTTTGTAGGCCGGACCGGATTACCATACTGGGCGGCGGCCGCGACGCGCGGCAACCAGATTGACCTTCAACCGCTCGGGACCTTGCGCCGCCGGCGGATTCTCGAAACAACGCTACGCCATGAACTCGTACATACGATGGTTGATATCCTCGGCCATGAACGCGCGCCGCGCTGGCTCGCGGAAGGCCTCGCGCTCTATTTCGCCGGTGAGGGTCCGCTCCTCGCGCGTTATGAGCCGCGGCCCCAAATGTCGACCGAGGAGATTGATAAACAACTCTGTTACTCTCAATCGATGATGAAGCCTGAAGAAATGCGCATCCTTTACGCGGCAGCCTACGGTCAGGTTAAGCGCCTAATCCAAAAAGAGGGTGAAGCGAACGTTTGGCGGCGAGTGGCGAGATGAATGTTTCTAACCAGAGAACCTAAAACGAACCACGAAGTTGCACGAAACTTTACTGTGCTTTCGCCAAGTTAGTGTAATTTCGTGGTGGGCTTGGCGGAGCCCGAGGAGAATAAACTACGAAATCACACTAAACGATCAATGAAGATCTACACTCAACCTACTCAACGCCTGATTAGTTTCATCGTCGCGATAGTCATTTTCGCGTCTCCAGTGCTCGCGCAACAGCGACGCAACCCGCCGGCACGCCGGACTGCCCCGGCGGCGCCACGCGAGCCGGAGCCAACGTTTGATTCACTCCTCGCTTCGCAAAGTTACAAAGTCTATTTTGAGATTAGAGGCGCCGGCGCATTGATCCAATCGCCGGCCGTCAACGAACTCCTAGATCCGGTGATGAAGCTCGGCGACCCGCCGAAAGAATTCAAGACGGCGGTGAAATGGCTGAGGGCCCACGCCGACGTTCTCGGGGGATCGCGCATACTGATCGCCGTTTGGCCCTCGCGCCCCGAGCTGCCGAATGTAGTCGCCGCCATCGAGTTCGCTTCGCCGGAAGAAGTGAAAAAGTTTTATCCGGAGTTGCGCGACTTCATTCCGAAGCTGATTGCAACGCCGACGCCGACGCCTGCGCCATCACCCAATGCGAATCCTTCATCAGACGGACCCAATGAACTTCACGGCCGGACCCGAAACGCAGTTGTGCTTGTCCCTGCCAACCCCGAGCAGGTACCCATTCTTGAACCGCCGACGCCGGCGCCGCCGCCTTACTATTTGACCCAGGCCGGTTCCCTCATTTTGCTCAGCGACAAAGCCTTTGCCCTTCGCGACCTGCGACCGCGCGGCAGCAAGCTTTGGGCAGAAGATGAAAATTTTGTCCAGGCGCGAACTCGCTTCGCTTCCGAGTCAGTTTTTCTTTACGTCGACTTCAAATCGATTGAGGACGAAGAGAAGGAGCAGCGGAAGAAGTGGGAGGAGGAAGCGCAGAAACGAGCCGAAGCTGAGAAAGAGAATCCGGTAGAGACAGAGACGGCTGTGGCTGGAGATACCCCGGTTATGCAGCCTGACATGCAACCGAGTCCTGCTGAAGTGCCGCCCACGGAGGAACCCACAATCATTGCGCCGCCGCCTGATTCACCGTCCCCGAATGCTACTCCTGCTCCAACGCGGGTGGTAGACGACTCCGCTGTTCTGCCTGCACTCTCTGAAGCCTTCTTCCGCAGCGAGAGCAAATGGCCGGAGGCGATCGGCGCCGCCCTGGTAGCAGAGGGCGACACTTACGTCGTGCGCACGTTGCTCATCAACAGTGCTGACAACAAAAACAATCCCATTCCGTTTCTGCCGCAATTCGTGTCTGGCCCGGCCATCGCACCGGATTCGCCCGGAGTCTTGCCCGCCGACGCTCAGCTGTTCGTAAGTATTTCGGTCGACTATCCGCAAATCTACGAGCGTATGTTGAAAGCGAGCGCGCACACCGCGGAACAGGCAAAACAATCACGCGGCCCAATGGTGCGGGAAGCAATCGCGGAGTCGCCATTCGCAATTTACGAGAAGAAGCTGGGTCTAAAAATCGAAGCAGACCTGCTACCGCTGCTCGGCAACGAAATAGCGCTGGTGCTGCCGAAGAAAAAGAAGACGCCAGTCAACGACGCCTCAACTAAGCCTGCTGAAGACAAGCCAACGCCGCCAGGCGATGAATTCAATGTTAATCCAGTGCTGGCGATCGCGGTTAAGGATCGCGAAGCGGTCGGGCGTTTGATACCGAAGATTATCGAGGCGATGGGCTTGAAGGGCGCGAAGCTTTTGGCGCAGTCGGAAAAGCGCGACGGGACTGAAATTGTTTCTTACGCGGGAATGTTTTCTTACGCGTTCATTGAAAATTTCCTCGTCGTATCGACCGATCCGTTGGAAACGCGACACGCAGTCGATGCTTATCTCAGTCACGAAACTCTTTCCTCGGATAGTAATTACAGAAACTTCACTCGCTGGCAGCCGCGGCAGGTTCTTGGTCAACTGTATATCGGGCCGGATCTAATGGCGCTATACAATCCTTTTGCGCGAGGGCTGACGGGCGGAGTTGGCAACAGTAAAACCAACGACTTTTTGGCGCGGCTTAGTCCGTTGATAGAGCCGACTACCTACGCGCTTACCAACGACGGCTCCGGGCCGCTGCATGAATTGCACCTGCCTCGCAATCTTTTGCTGTGGACGATTGGCGCAACCTTCTCAAACTCGGAACTGTCGCCGGTCCAGCGCAATGAATCTATTGCCAAGAGTATGCTACGCGCGGTGCATAGCGCCGAAACCAGCTATCAAGCGACGACGGGAAATGACGGTTACGGCTCACTCGATGAATTGATCTCGGCGAACTTGCTCAGCAAAGAAATGCTTGAAAAGTATGGCTATAGAATTGAAGTGAGGGCTTCAGGCAAAAAGTTTGAAGCTACCGCCGTACCTACGGAGTATGGCGTGACCGGCACGCTCTCCTTCTTCATCGACGATAGCGGCGAACTGCGAGGCGGCGACCATGGCGGCGGCCCGGCGTCAGTGTCAGACGAACGCGTCAACTAGATTTTTTGCCGCGGATTAACGCGGATGACTAAGATCTGAATTCGATTCTGATGTGCATAAATCCGCGTTAATCCGCGGCTAGTTTTTCAGGTTGTATATCTCGACCGGCTCCACTGCTTCAGCTAATTCAAAGCCGAACACACGCGAATAAAAATACAGCTCTCCATCCAGTGCCCGCTTGATATTCTTCCCCTGCCGAAACCCGTGTTGCTCTCCGGCAAACGGCAGATGGGCCACGGGAATTCCCTTCTTCCGCAGCGCCTCAACCATCGTCTCCGCCTGATTCGGCGGCACGACCTTATCTTCCAACCCCTGAAAAAAGATTACCGGGCACGATAGCCGGTCCGTGAAGTTTATCGGCGAACGCGCAAAGTAAACTTCACGTTTTTCCGGGTAAGGGCCCATAAACTTATCCAGGTAGCGCGATTCAAATTTGTGGGTCTCCTTCGCCAGCGCTTCTGCGTCACTGACACCGTAGTGGCTGGCGCCGGCGTTGAACGTGTCGCGGAAAGTCAGCGCGCACAGCGTTGTGTAACCACCGGCGCTGCCGCCGCTAATCATTAGCCGCTCGCCGTCGACTTCGCCCTGGCCCACCAGGTAACGCGCGCCATTGGCGCAATCGTCAACATCCACGATGCCCCACTTGTCCTTCAACCGCTCGCGATACGCGCGTCCAAAGCCGGAGCTGCCGCCATAGTTAACGTCTAATACCGCGATGCCACGGCTGGTCCAATACTGAATGCCAAGGCTCATCGCAGTGGTGGCGGCGGCGGTTGGCCCACCGTGGCTTTGAACCAACAGCGGCGGCAATTCGCCGGACGCGGCAATGAAATCTTTGTTCGTCGGCCGATAGAAGAAGCCGTGGGCCGTCAAACCGTCTTCAGTGGGAAACTCCACGGCGCACGGCGTAGAGAGATATCCGGCCTCAATCTCCAGGCTGTTGGACCGGCGCAGTACTTCAAAACTCTTCTGTTCCAGATCAAATCTTACGATGGCCGCAGCTTCCGTCGGCGAGCCGGCGCGCATCACCGCTTGTCCCGAAGCAGCGCGCACAAATCTGATGTCGGTGTAGGGACAGTCTACCGGTTCCAGCTTTTTCGTTTGCGTATCAAGCAACGCCAGTTGCGAAATGCCGTCGCGAATGTAGGCGCAAACAATCGTGTGCGCTGACTCAAAGCCGTAAGTCGACATGCCAAATCCCCACTGCGGCATGCCAAACTCGGCGTCCAGCTCACACATCGGCTCGATTGAGCCATCTTCGTTGCGGCGATAGATGTTCCACCAATTGCTGCGATCGGAAACGAAGTAAAGCTTGCCGTCCGGCGACCACTCCGGCTGAAATATCGATTCATCAACTCCGCCGGCGACCCGTTCGCTCTTCAGGAACGAACCGTTCTGATCGAGTGTTGCGAGCCAGAGCTCCGTGCCGTCCCAGGGCATGTTGGGATGGTTCCAGGCCAGCCACGCGAGCTTTGAACCATCCGGACTCAATCGTGGCGACGAAAGGAAGTCGTACCCCGCAGCCAATACTTCGCCATTTGTCTGAGCGCCCGTGAGATTGAGACTTACTAAGGTATTCACCGCTTCGCGACCGGCGACAGTGTGATCTTCCCTGATACAAATCAAACGCCGGCGCGCCGGGTCGATCAGCGGATCGGCGTAGCGGAATTCGCCGGCGGGCGTGATTGGCTGCGGCTGATTTGTTTCAGCAGCAGAGTAAAGACGCTGATCGCTGAAGTTTGAAAAATAGACCTGCGCGCCGCGGACCGTGTAGTCGCCGCCGCCGTATTCATGCACGCGGGTCCGCGCATTGAACGGCAGCGGATTCACATCGGTGAGATTACCCGCCGCGTCGCGTCTAACAATGACCGAGCGGCCGGCTTCAATTGGGCGCATCTCAACCCAATAGACGTCGGCGCCATCGATTAGCGGTTGCGACAGACCGATTGAGCCGCTCACAATCAGGTCGGACGTTATCGGCGACTTCCATGAACCATAGGGCCTAACTGACGGGTTGGACATAAATGGTCTCCAGATGATCCAGCATCAGAACCGGGAGCCGTAGCGACCGGTCAAATACTCTTCCTGGTTTTGCAAACTCTTCGTTTTTCTAGCTGATTCTTGGGCCGGTCGCTACCGCTCGCGGTTCTGATGCGGCTACCCCCACGCATTTTATTTACTTTTTCGCGAAGGGAGGTGTGGAATTAATACCACCTTCGCCGAAAAAGTTTGCGGAAGTTTTTGTTACAGTGTTGTGAAGGCTTTGCAAGCTTACTGCAACCACCGGTTAGTGGACCGCCCCTAATATGCCTCATCGTTAATTCTCCACGGGAGAACTGAGATAAAGGCAAGGGCGCCGGTCTTGGGGGAGGTCGGCGCCCAACGTCTTTTCTGACGGTCTCTTCAATTTCCTTCCTTCACTTAAATCAAGCATCCGCAGATTACGCTGATTCCACGGATTTCGACAAGCAGCATGAGGTTTGGGAACGAGCGTCACTACGCGAGTCGTGACGGCACTCATCCTGAATTATGTAATCCGCGTAATCTGCGGATCCGTGTCTGTTTTGCGTTGACTGAAACCTCAAAGCGGCCCACAATTCGCACGCACGTCCATCCTTCCACGAGGACCGGGAAACCATGGCTGACAAACTCTTTCGCATAATCCTGCAGGTCGACGATCTCGACAAGGCGGCTGAGTTTTATTCGAGACTGCTCGACGATCCGGGCCGGCGAATTCCGCGCGCGTCGCGTCACTACATCGATTGTGGCCCAGTGATTCTGGCTTTGGTAGATGTCGCCGCGGGCGGCGAGCAAGCGAAACCGTTGCCCGACTACATCTATTTCGCAGTCTCCGATCTGGAAAAGGTTTATGCGCGCGCGAGTGAGCTGGGCTGCCTTTCTTCCGCCGACGTGCACGGCGCCAGCGCCGGCGAAATTGTCGTGCGCCCGTGGGGCGAGCGTTCATTCTATGTGAATGACCCCTGGGGAAACGGACTTTGCTTTGTAGACGAGAATACGCTTTTTACCGGCCGCTAGAGCCTGCTCACTAAGAAACTGATCCGTTTAGATAGGGCACTTGTGCCCCTGCTACCCAGGCGGACAAGACCGCTTTCTAAACACAGTTGGTGCTGTTTTCCGATCAAACTGCAGTGGTCCAAAAAGTCAAAATCTGTAGACACAAAGCCGGTCTCGTTGTCGCGAGCATGGAGCGCAAACGACGGCCGTGCGGCAACTGCCATTTCCGACCAGGACTCTTCCTCTCTTTCCTGATGGCTCTAACGATGTGTGCTGCCGCACAAGGTCAAACTACAAAGTTTGCATCCAACTGCGAGCACATAACCGCCCAGCCTGACGCCTGGGTGGCCGGCCGCGTCGATGCCCTCGTGCTGGCGGCGCGTCGCGCTTATGAAAGCGATCGTGCGCTGCCTGCGTATGAAAGAACGCTCGACGGTATCACGCGAACACTCCGCGAGTGCAGTCTTACCAAGAGCGCTCAATTCACAAATCGCTTTCGCGCCTTTGTTGATTACATTGAAACAGCCTCGCTCGAGCGGCAATCGGATCACGAGCTCGGACTGCTGGTCAGCGACAAGCAGTACTTCGATGAGACGCGCCGGCTGGTTGAAATCCCTGCTTACCTGCTCGACCAGACGTTTCTTAAATACGTCAGTCGTTATGAAACTCTGGAACGGGCGAAAGCTCTGCTGCGTCAACTCAATTCAAAGCGCAGCCTTTCCGAACAACTCATCTTTTTCAGTTATAAGTCTCGGCATCTGGGCACGCCTGACAACAACAACAGCTACCGCAGATTGTTGATTGTGGTTCCGGGCGACGTGACGAAGGGAGAGCCTGATAAGTGGGTGCAGTTTGGCGTGCCCGATCCGGGAGCGCGAGCGCGCGTACGCAATGTTTCAGTGGTTTCAGCGATGCCGGCTGGGAACGGTGTCTTCAATGCCTATTTCAAAGATTTTTTTCGAACTTATCGTCGCGACGGTTCGATCGCAGTCGAAGGTCGTTGGGAACTGAAAGAGGGGGACGACAACTGCGCGCAGTGTCACAAGAGCGGCATATTGCCAATCTTTCCCGCGCGCGGCAGTGTCAACCCTGCCGACCAGCCGACGCTCGCGGCAGTGAACGAACGTTTCAGAAGCTACGGTTCAGCGCGCTTCGGAGGTTACCTGGACCCTGCGAAACTCGGTCCCGGTCTGAGCGATTCTGCTGCGGCCAGTCGTCAACGTCGTTTTGGATCAGAGTTCAATCAGAGTCCGGCCGGGAGCGCTATGGTTTGCTCCGCCTGTCACAACTCCGGGCGACTGGGCGCACTCAATTGGCCCATGGACCGCACGATCATCAAATCATACGTGACCGGCGGCCAGATGCCGTTCGGGCAGCACCTGACAATTTTCGAGCGACGCGAGCTATACGCGAAACTCGTCGATGAATACTTTGCCACGAACAACGACAACCCCGGCATTCTCAAAACGTGGTTGCTGGGAAAATAATTAGCTGCGGATTGACCCGTGCATCCGCGGCAAAAACCTTTAATGACTCGAAACCGCATGGAAGCGTTTAGCGATGGCGTGATTGCGATTATCATTACCATCATGGTGCTGGAACTGCGCGTGCCGCACGAAGCGAACCTGGCGGCGTTGCGACCGCTGCTGCCTGTCTTTCTCAGTTATGTTCTAAGTTTTATCTACCTGGGTATTTACTGGGGCAACCATCATCACTTGTTACACGCCGTCGATCACGTCAACGGTCGCGTGCTCTGGGCAAACCTGCATCTGTTGTTCTGGCTGTCCCTCGTACCGTTTGTCACTGGCTGGATGGGCGAGAACCACTTCGCTCGCGTGCCGGTCGCAGTCTATGGAATAGTATTGTTAGCCGCGTCGATCGCGTATTACGCCTTGACACGCGTCCTAATCGCCTAACACGGCAGGAGCTCAACTCTTGCCAGTGCCGTGGGCCGCGACTCCAAAGGCAAAATTTCCACTTTGATCTATCTGGTGGCAGTGCCGCTTGCGTTTTGGCAGCGGTGGGTTGCTTTTTCGTTGTATGTATTCGTCGCCATCATCTGGCTGATTCCGGATCGCCGGATCGAACGAGAGCTCGCGAGTTGAACCTTTGTTATCCACGGTTTACGCAATTGCAGGAACAAGCCAGGGACGTTTGCTTTCGTCATGTTCATTATTATTTTGAATCTGTG
>Ga0207650_10001577_pt1 | contig 16270 bp, 13 predicted proteins | sample KBSS63metaG_FD_184325 | JGI IMG/M metagenome (GOLD analysis project Ga0207650, IMG submission 184325) | Switchgrass rhizosphere microbial communities from Kellogg Biological Station, Michigan, USA - KBS S6-3 metaG (SPAdes) (version 2) | ecosystem: Host-associated > Plants > Roots > Rhizosphere...
GCCAACAAAGCTGCCGCCAACGCAAGGGTCAGCGTCCTTGTCATCGAGTCTCTCGCGCGCCGTGTCGATGCGATCCGCAACATATCCAGTCGCCACCCGGTACGTCGTTGCCACAAAGTGGGGAGAGCACGGATGCCCGCTTTCCGCGCACAAGACAACCCTCTGCCGTGGGCGACTGCCTTGCCTCCGGGCGTGCCATAGCCTCTACTGCGCCCGCTTAGACTGGTTCCAGAGCAAAGGACCAGCGCGACACACGCCGTTGGAGGGGGACATGGGCGTACTGATAATCGGACTGGTGTTGTTTCTCGGCGCGCATGTCTTCGTGACCTTGCGCGGCCCGCGCGCCGCCGTCATCGCCCGCATCGGCGAGTGGCCCTACAAAGGGCTGATGTCGATCGTCGCGCTCGTGGGACTCGTTCTGATCGGCTACGGCTTCGAGCAGTATCGGGCGACGGGCTGGATCGACGTCTGGTCGCCGCCGCGTTGGACCCACTACGTCGCGCAGATTCTGATGTGGCCGGCGAGCATCTGCGTGGTCGCGGCGTATAGCCGGGGCAACATCTGGCGCACGCTCAAGCATCCCATGCTGGTGGGGGTGAAGACATGGGCGGTCGCGCATCTCATCTCGAACGGCGATCTCGGTTCGATCGTGCTGTTCGGTTCGTTTCTCGTTTGGGCGGTCTATGATCGGATCACGCTCAAGCGCCGGACCGATCCCGGCGCACCGCCGTTTCCGGTTGGCGGACACCGCAACGACGTGATCGCGCTGGTGCTCGGCACGCTGCTGTATCTCGCGCTCGGCCTGGTCTTCCATCCTCTCGTCGTCGGGGTACCGGTTTTCGGCAGGCCGGCGTATTAGGATCTTCGACAATGTCGATCCAAAACGAAATCCGGCGGTTGACCGCGCCCGATATCCGGGCTCGCAAGGGCGGCGAGCCGATCGTCTCGCTCACCTCCTACCACGCGCATACCGCGCGGCTGCTCGATGCCCACTGCGACCTCATTCTCGTTGGCGATTCACTCGGCATGGTGATGCACGGCCTCGAAACCACCGTGCCGGTGACGCTCGACATGATGATCCTGCAGGGCCTCGCCGTGATGCGCGGCTCCCGGCGCGCACTCGTCGTCGTCGACATGCCGTTCGGCTCCTACGAGGCGTCGAAAGAGCAGGCGTTCCTGTCCGCGGCGCGGGTGATGAAGGAGACCGGTTGCGGAGCGATCAAGCTCGAGGGCGGGCGCCGCATGGCCGAGACCATCGCATTTCTGGTCGAGCGCGGGGTGCCGGTGATGGGCCATATCGGGCTGACGCCGCAGTCCATCAACACCATCGGCTCGTTCCGTGCCCAGGGCCGCGATGAGGCCGATTGGGCCCCGATCGAGGACGACGCCCAGGCGGTGACGCAGGCGGGCGCGTTCTCGGTGGTGATCGAGGCGGTGGCCGAGCCGCTTGCCCGCCGCATCACCGCCGCGGTCCCGATTCCCACGATCGGCATCGGCGGCAGCGCGGCCTGCGACGGCCAGATCCTCGTGCTCGAGGACATGCTCGGGCTCTCGCCGCGGGTGCCCAAATTCGTCAAGCGCTATGGCGAGCTTGGCCCCTCGATCGAGGCTGCGGTGGCAGCCTATGCGACAGATGTTCGCGCCCGCGCCTTTCCCGGTCCCGAGCACGTCTATCCGCTCCGGACCAAAGGAAAGTAGGCTGGCTGCTCAATGGCTTAGCGAAGAGCCCCGGTGGCCGCTTTGCCTTGCCAATGCCACATCGATAGGGTAACCGGCGCTACCTTGGGGCCAGCGCGTGCGTGACGCGTCAGTGGGCGGGAAGTTCCGTGTCCGACATTTTCCAGGAAGTCGACGAGGAGGTTCGCCGGGAACAGCTGAAGAAGCTGTGGGACCGGTACGGCAACTACGTCGTTGCGGCGCTCATTCTCGTGGTCGCGGGGGTTGCGGCCTGGCGTGGCTATGCGTGGTGGGAGGCCAAGAAAGCCGCCGAGGCGGGCGCGGCGTTCGAGGCGGCCAGCACCCTGGCGGAAGCCGGCAAGCGCAGCGAGGCCGAGGCGGCGTTCGGCAAGATCGCCGCCGACGGCACCTCCGGTTATCGCCAGCTCGCACGCTTGCGGGAAGCAGCCGAGCTCGCGCAGACCGATCCCAAGGCCGGCATCGCGGCCTATGACAAGATCGCCGCCGACGGCGCGGTCGGTCCGGTGCTGCAGGATCTTGCCGCGTTGCGTGCCGGTGCCCTTCTCATCGACGCCAACTCCTATGAAGAGGCGCGCCGCCGGCTGGAGCCGCTGACCGCCAACGATCGCACCTTCCGTCACACCGCTCGCGAATTCCTGGTGCTGGCCTCGTCGCGCGCCGGCGATACCGCGGCGACGAAGCGCTGGTTCGATTTGATGATGACCGACGTGCAGACGCCCGCCGCCACCCGCTTGCGGGTCGAGAAACTGATGGCGCTGGGCGCCAGCCCGAGCAACACTTGAGGGGGCGCATCATGAACCGCTTCGCGCGCGTCGCTTTGGCCGCATCGGTGCTGTCGGCGAGCACCTTGCTCGCCGGCTGTGGAAGCTTCGATCCGACCAGCTTCGACCCCACCGCCATTTTCGATTTGGAGATTTTCAACACCAAGAAAAAGCTGCCGGGCGAACGCAAGGCGGTGTTCCCTGAGGGCACGCCGGGCGTCCCGCAAGGCGTGCCGCAGGAACTGGTCAAGGGCTATCAGGAGCCAGCGGCGCCGACGCAGGAAGCGCAGGCTGCCGCGCCGAAGCCGCCGCCGGCGGAGGCCAAGCCGAAGCCCAAGCCTCAGCCCAAGGTCGCGGCCAAGCCCAAAGAAGAGTCGACACCGACCGCGGTTACCGTTCGTCCATCCGCGGCACAGGCGCAGGCGCAGCCACCGGCGCAACCGCAGCCTCAATCCCAGGTCCAATGGCCGGATCCGCCATCCACTCAACAACGGCCCGCCGCCGGCGGCGGGTGGCCCGCATCGCCGCAGCCGTCGGGTGGAGTCGCTTGGCCAGATCCACCGGCGATGCGCTGATTGCGCTGCCCGCGGCCGCCGGGTATCGCGGCATGCGCAACACACGGCGGCGGTCATGAGCTTCACCGTCGCCATTGTCGGGCGGCCCAATGTCGGCAAGTCGACGCTGTTCAATCGTCTCGTCGGCCGACGCCTCGCACTGGTGGATGACCTGCCCGGCGTCACGCGCGATCGGCGCGAGGGCCGGGCGCAACTCGGCGATCTCGGCTTCGCTGTGGTCGACACCGCCGGCCTCGAAGAGGCCGCGCCGGAAAGCCTGAGCGGCCGCATGCAGGAGCAGACCGAGGCCGCGATCGCGAGCGCGGATGCGATCCTGTTCCTGATCGACGCCCGCGCCGGCGCGCTGCCGGCGGACCGCGCGTTTGCCGACCTCGTGCGCCGTTCGGGCAAGCCGGCAATCCTTGTCGCCAACAAGTGCGAGGGCAGGGCGGCGGGGGCCGGCGTGCTCGAGGCCTACGAACTTGGCCTCGGCGAAGCGGTCGCGATCTCGGCCGAGCATGGGGAGGGCCTTGCCGATCTTTACGAGGCGCTGCAGGCGGCGCTTCCCGAAGCCACCGTGCCGCCCGCCGAGGCGGAAACGGCCGCTGTCGACAGCGGCGGCGAGGAGCCCGGGACACCACGTCCCATCCGCATTGCCGTGGTCGGCCGCCCCAATTCCGGGAAATCGACGCTGATCAACCGCCTGCTCGGCGAGGAGCGGCTGCTGACGGGGCCGGAAGCCGGCATTACTCGGGACGCCATCGCGGTCGAGCTGACCTGGCACGGCCAGCACTTCCGCATCCACGACACCGCTGGCATGCGGCGTCGCGCCCGCATCGAGGAGAAGCTCGAAAAGCTGTCCGTCGCCGACGCGCTCAATGCCATTCGCTTCGCCGAAGTGGTGGTGCTGCTGATGGATTCGGAAAAGCCGTTCGAGGAACAGGATCTGCGCATCGCCGACCTGGTCGAGCGCGAGGGGCGTGCGCTCGTCATCGGATTGAGCAAGTCGGACCTCGTCGCGCAGCGTGCCGGTGCGTTCAAGACGCTGCGCGAGCAAACCGACCATTGGCTGCCGCAGGTCAAGGGCGTGCCGGTGGTCGCGGTCTCAGGGCTGACCGGGGAGGGGCTCGATCGCTTGATGCAAGCGGTCCTCGATGCCCACGAGGTGTGGAATCGACGGGTGGGAACGAGCGGGCTCAATCGCTGGCTCGCGGATGTCGTTGCCGCCCATCCGCCGCCGGCGGTCTCGGGCCGGCGCATTCGGCTCGACTACGTCACCCAACCGAAGAGCCGGCCCCCAACTTTCGTGCTGTTCACCAGCCGCGCCGATGCCGTGCCCGACGCCTACCGGCGCTATCTCGTCAACAGCCTGCGCGACACCTTCGCTCTGCCTGGCACGCCGATCCGGCTCACGCTGAGGGAGAAGAAGAATCCGTATGCGAAAAGGAAGTCGCGAAGCTAGCCGCGACGGTGATCTGCACCTCTGGCTGTTGGAGAAGGACAATGCGCTGCAGATCGAGACGGGTGCCCTCGCTGGCAGTCCTGGGTTTGGCCTCGGCGACGTTGTTGTCTACAGGCGCGCTCGCTGCCGATACCTGCACCGGGCACAAGCTGCTGCGCACGCCGCGCCCGGAATTGAGTTGCGGCAATGTCAAACCCCGGATTTACCCGTCGCCCGACGGCACGACGCGTGCCCTGGTGTACCCGGTCGATATCAGCCTCAACGCCACGCCCGACATGGAGAGCCGGGTCGTGATCCGCACGGCCAAGGGCGAGACGTTGACGTCGAAGGATTATGCCTCGCCGCGAGGCTTCAACGGATACTATGTCGTCAATGCCAAGTGGTCGCCCGACTCGAAGTTCTTCGTGTACAGCCTGTCCTCTTCGGGCGGCCATTCGCCGTGGCAATTTCCGATCGCGGTGTACAGCCGCGGCAAGAATGCGTTCGGCCCATTCAGCGACATGATCGACGGCAAGCCGTCTCTGTCCGCCGATTTCAAGTTCACCGGACCGCATACGTTGATCGCCAGCACATGGAAGCAAGCCGGAGCCCTGGATGACCGGGTTCCCGTCACCGTGGATCTCGAAGACGCATTCGGCAAGCTGCCGCCGTTCCCGGATTAGAGCATGACTCCTGAAAACCTGTAGACCTTCGAACGCGCGCCATGGAAAGCGAATGAATACTAAAAGGCCAATCAGGTATCACCGGGCTTCGGACCGAACTTTCCTATCCCGGCCTCGCGGAACTTCTGGATGATTGCGTAGTGGAGGTCGCTCCTGACCGACAGGCCTTTCTCGACCTCCGCCACGACGCAACGCAGTTCGAATTCCAGCGCGGTTTCACCGAATGCCACCAAGAACGCGGCCGGAGGCGGGGTCTGGACGACCTGTGGATGAGCATTGGCGATGTCGGTCAGGATATCGCGCACCCGGTCCGGGTCGGTTTCGTAGCCGACCCCGACCTTGATCACGATTCGGCCCAACCTGTTCGCGCGCGTCCAGTTCTTGACGACGCCGGTAATGAACTCCGAATTCGGAATGATGACACTGGCTCGATCGAATGTCTCGATCTCGGTTGCGCGCACGCGCACGCGCCGGACCCAGCCTTCTTCGCCCTTCACGACGATGGAGTCGCCGACGCGGATCGGCCTCTCGGTGAGCAGGATGAGTCCCGACACGAAATTCGAAACGATGGACTGCAGCCCGAATCCGATTCCGACCGAAAGGGCGCCGGCGATCAGCGCGATCTTCTGCAGGTCGAATCCGAGCCCGGTGAGCGCAAATGCTATCGCCGTGATCGCCCCGACGTAGCCGAAGATGGTGACGATCGAGAGCTGCAGACTGGGCTCGAGGGCGGTGCGGGGCAGCAATTCCCTTTCAAGCCAGCGCTGCATGAGACGCACGACCACCAGGAGCAGCACCAAGACGACGATGGCGGCCAAGATCGCCTGAAACGACACCCGGATCTCGCCGATCTTGAATCCGAACGGAATGTTTCTGACCGTGTCGAACAGGTCGGCGGTGGACACTTCCCAAGGGCCGATGATCAGCAGAAAAGCCGATACGATCAACAGTACGCGGATCAAAGCGGAGAGCAGCGCTCCGCTGAGGCCGAGCGTGCGAGCGTTGATGCCGAGGCTCTCCGCGAGCATCTGTCCCTTCGCGGTTTGCTCGTTGATCGAGGCGAACAGAGTTTGGGTGATGACGAGCAGCAGGAACAGCGCGCCGAATACCGCTGCGGCGACGATCACGCGCAGCGATATGAACGCTGCTACGCCGGCATAGCCTGCAACGAGCGCTACCACGATCAGGAGCGCCATCAGCAAGCCCAGAGGGTGCGCCCAAGCCGCGGCAATCAGGGCGTCGCCGCGGTTCTTCTTGATGCGTCCCAGCCGGATGACGAGGTGAAGCAGGAACGCCGCCGTTACCGCCGCGAACAAGGCGTTGGTGGCGACGGTGATGATGAGCGGTGCGAACAGGGTCTTGTGCACGACTTGCAGGACGATCAGGAGCCCAAGCGCGCGCGACGACCAGACCAGATGATTGCAAAAGCACGACGCGGTTTCGTCGTCTTCCTGCACCAGCCGGCGATGGGGGTGCTCGGGCGCAAGCAGCCCGCGCGCCACCCCATGGCCGAATGCGGCCGCCGCCATGCCGGCGACGATCCCCTGAGCGATTTGCTCGAGGCGCACGGTCAGCAGGCCGAACGTTGTCAATGCGAGCAAGGCTGCGAAGCCGGCAAGCGGCATGCGGATCGCGAACCAGGCGAACACCCACAGCGCGGCCCAGGCCTTGGCCGATCGCGTATTCGACGGCTCTCCGATGAGCCGAGGAAGCCACCATCGCGTCAGTGCAAACGCGACGGCGATGACAATGATGATAATGAGAGCGGCGGCTGCCCAACGCGGGCGGGTATGATGTTCGCTCCAAGCATCAAGCAGCGCTTCGATGCTGCGCAGCTCGATCGGCAGGGCGCGGTAAACGTCGGTCCAGAAGGTCGGATCGAGTACGCTGGGGCTGCGCGCGAACAGCTCGTTGGCGTACAGCGCATGGCGTTTCTGGGCGACGCGATCACCCAATTGGCCGGTCCTAACGGTGAGAACGCGGGCCTGTTTCAGCTCGCCGTCGACATCGTTGAATTGCTCCGTGAGTTCCTTGCGCTGGCTGGCGATCTCCGGGCTTTCGGCCGGGGCGTCCTTGGCTGGCGCGGGACCCAGCTCCTTCAGCCGGTCCTCAGCCTCTTGGGCGCGTGGCTCGAGCCAGTCGATTTTCTTCCGCAGGATGTCCGCCGACGAATTGAGGGTGTCGCGGAAGCCGGCGAGGGTTTCCGCCGTTATGTCCTCGCTGTCGACCGCGGCCTCGATCTCGTCCAATGACTTCTTGATCTCTTCGACCGAAGGTTCTTCGCCTGACTCGGCCGAGGCATTCCTCTCGAACACCGCGCTTGCGATGAGCAGCACGGCGGCGGCCAATGTCCACAGAACAAACTGGCGCCAGATACCCGACCGAGTGCGTCCGATGGTCATGAGACTTCTCCTCTGGCGGAGTGCGGTGTCATGCACGGGTGACGAAATCAAGATGTCGATCGGGCGCCGAAGCGCGAACGGGCGCCATATCGGTTCCTCCGTGGGCCTTGGGACGACGCGCGAAAGCCCTCGATCTTTACCGCGACGGCGGGACGGGCGGCCCGGGAACTACGGGGCCGGCTTATGTTCCAAATGCGCCGGTCCTCGCGGCGGTCAGGATGGCGGATGGAACTGGAGAAACCTGCCGTCACGATAGGCGTAGAGCTTGCCGCTCTCCTGCATGCTCGGCAGGCACAAGGCGACGATCCTGTCCGCAACCTTGTCCGGCGTTTCCAGCGTCGTCGGGTCCTCTCCCGGGAACGCCTGCGCGCGCATACGGGTGCGGATCGGCCCCGGTGTGAAAAGATTGACGCGAACATTCGTCGTTGCGGTCTCCGCCGCATAGGTGCGCGCGAGCGTTTCGAGCGCCGCCTTGGCGACGGCATAGGGACCCCAATAGGCCAACGCGAGCGCCGCGACACCCGAGGAGACGAAGACGGCGCGGCCGGCATCGGAAAGCCTCAGGAGCGGGTCCATGGCGCAGATCAGGCGCCAGTTGGCCGTGACGTTGACGGCCATCACCTCGTCCCACGCCTTGGCCTCGACGTGGCCGAGGGGCGATAGCGGTCCGAGAATGCCTGCGTTTCCGACCAGCACATCGAGGCGCCCGAAACGTTCGCGCAAGGCGAGGCCGAGCCGGTCGATGCCGGCATAGTCCTTGAGGTCGAGGGGTACGAGGGTGGCCGAGCCGCCCGCGAGCTTGACCGCGTCGTCAAGCTCCTCGAGCCCGCCGACCGTGCGCGCGAGCGCGATGATGTGCGCGCCGGCCTTGGCCAAGGCGAGGGCGGTGGCATAGCCGATGCCGCGCGAGGCGCCGGTGATGAGGGCGATGCGATCGGCGAGGGGAGGGGACATCGGTGCTCTCTGCTCATTGGGGCGGTCACGGCGGCGCTTGGCGCAGGCCGCGCAAGCCTGACTGCGCGCGAGGGGCCGCAACTCTTAGTCCGCAGAGTCGAGAAATTCAAACGGCGATGATCGTGGCCGCGCCCGCTACGCGCTGGGGAGGAACGCCGCGCGTTAGCCCGCTTCGGCGAGCAGCGACAATTGCCGCGGCGACGTTTCCCGCCCGGTCTGGTCGGTGAGCGGGGTCGGATAGTCGCCGGTAAAGCAATGATCGGTGAATTGCGGTCGCAGCGGATCGCGCTGCTCGAAACCCATGGCGCGATAGATCCCCTCGACCGACAGGAATGCGAGTGAATCCGCGCCAATGAAGCTGCGCATGCCTTCAAGATCGTGGTTCGCCGCCAGCAGTTTGTCGCGTTCCGGCGTGTCGATGCCGTAATAGTCGGAGTGGGTGATCGGCGGGGAGGCGATGCGGAAATGCACCTCCCTGGCACCGGCGTCGCGCATCATCTGTACGATCTTCACTGAGGTCGTGCCGCGGACGATGGAGTCGTCGATCAGCACGATCCGCTTGCCGTTGACGACCGCGCGATTGGCACTGTGCTTGAGCCGGACGCCGAGCTGGCGGATCTGCTGGCTGGGCTCGATGAAGGTGCGGCCGATATAGTGGTTGCGGATGATGCCGAGCTCGTACGGAATGCCCGACTCCTGCGCATAGCCGATGGCCGCCGGCACGCCGGAATCGGGGACCGGGATCACCACGTCGGCGGCGGCCGGCGCCTCGCGCGCAAGCTGCGCACCCATGGTCTTGCGCACGTCGTACACATTGCGGCCGCCAACGACCGAATCCGGACGTGCGAAATAGATGTATTCGAAGATGCAGGGCCGCGCCGCCATCGGCGGGAACGGCTTGTGCGAGTGCATGCCGTCTTCGTCGAAGACCACCACCTCGCCGTTCTCGACGTCGCGGACGTATTTCGCGCCGATGATGTCGAGTGCGCAGGTCTCCGAGGCAAGGATCGGCTGGCCGTCGAGCTTCCCGATCACCAGCGGACGGATGCCGAGGGGGTCGCGCGCCCCAACGAGCTTCTTATTGGTGAGGCCGACGAACGCATAGGCGCCTTCGAGTTGGCGCAGTCCCTCGATGAAACGGTCGATGAAGCGGTTGCGCTTGGCGTTGGCAACGAGATGGAGGATGACCTCGGTATCGGACGTCGATTGCATGATGGCGCCGTCGCGCACCAGCTGGCGCCGCAACGTGAGGCCGTTGGTCAGATTACCATTGTGGCCGATCGCCAGGCCGCCGCCGTCGAGCTCGGCGAACAGCGGCTGCACGTTACGCAGAATGGTCTCGCCGGTGGTGGAGTAGCGCACGTGGCCCATCGCCGACATGCCGGGCAGACGCTCGATCACCTCCCGGCGGGAGAAGTTGTCCCCCACGAGACCCATGCGGCGCTCGGAATGGAACCTCTTGCCGTCGAACGAGACGATGCCCGCGGCCTCTTGCCCACGGTGCTGAAGGGCATGCAGGCCAAGGGCGGTGATGGCAGCCGCATCCGGATGCCCGAAGATGCCGAAGACGCCGCATTCTTCCCGCAGCCGGTCGCCGTCCAACTCGGACCCGCCCCAGGGCGACGCTTCGCGATCGGCCGAAGTCGGATCGGTCCGACCGCGGCCGAGACCGAGCCCGGCGTCGCTTGGAGTGTCGGTCATCTTGCCCATCTCCTCATGAATTCCTGGCGCGGTCAGCGCGGCGCAGCCTTGCCGCGGAGCAACTGCTGCATGCCGGACCGGTCATTGACGCCGTAACCCGCCGCCTCGCTGGGAGGCTCGAGGCCCGATCGCTGTCCGGGCGCCGGTGCCGTCGGCTCTTCCTCTTCCGGTTTGGGCTTCTTCAACCGCTTCAAGATGGTGCTTTCGGGGTCATCCGGCAACATCGACATCAGCCAATCGCCGGTTCCCTGCAGCACGACTCGCGACTTGGCGCTGCGGACCCATTCGGGCTGGCTGCGGTCGGGTACCAACCAGGCGAAGAACAGGAAGGCCACGACGACGATGACCAAGCCGCGCCCGAGCCCGAACAGAAACCCCAGGGTGCGATCGAGGGCTCCGATGCGGCTGTCCAGCACCATGTCCGAGAAGCGCACGGTGATGATGGAAACGATCAGCAAGGTGCCCAAAAAGGTGCCGCCGACCACCACCGCGGCAGCGATGATGTCGTTGTTGAAGTAGGTTTTCGCGAACGGCAGCAGCTTCGTATAGCTATACAGCGTCACGATGGCGGCGATCACCCAGGCTGCGATCGACAACACTTCGCGCATGAACCCGCGGATCATGGCGAGCAACGCCGAGATCAGCATGACGCCGATCAGGATAATGTCGAGAAGAGTGATGGGCATGGTTGAGTTCGGATTCTCTGACACTTCCAAAGGGGTGCCGGCCGAATCGGCAAGTCGACTGAGTTCAACCTTCGCGCGCCTCGCTGTGCCGGCAAGCCCCTGCCGAGGAATCGCCCCAACTTAATCAAGATTCCTGCCGTTACCCTCCCGTTGGACGCCGGGCAAGCAACGCGCGGCAGTTCGGGCGCTGTATAGCCGGACCGGGGCGGCCCGTCATCCGTCTTATTGATCTGGGGGCGCCGATCCCGAATGGGCGCGGGATCGCGGTCTCTCGCCGCCGTTTTGTGTCCTCACGGCGCCCATGGATCGATCATTTCCAGGCATGGGCCTGGCCGGAGCGGCGAATCGAGGAGGTGCAAAGAGCGGGGCTCTCATCCAAACTCGGCCTTGCGCGCCCTGGACGCTGATCCCTGTCGTCTGTCATCGGTATTCCGTGGCCGGTCGTCCGGGTCCGATGTTCTGGCCCTGGGTTGCGCGGCGATGTCCGCAACCAGGCTCGCCAGACTGCCGACAGATTGCAGCGACAGACTTGGCTCGCTCGCACCTTCCGCACGCGCGGCTTCCGGAAGAATGGCGCGGGCAAACCCGAGCTTCTGCGCCTCCTTGAGCCTTGATGCGGCCTGCGCCACCGGCCGCACCGCGCCCGAGAGCGATATTTCCCCGAAATAGACCGCGTCGGCAGGCAGGGACGCGCCGGTCAGCGAAGAAACCAGCGCCGCGGCGGCGGCGAGATCAGCCGCCGGCTCCTGGATGCGAAGTCCGCCCGCGACATTGAGATAGACGTCGTGAGCCGAGAGCCGCACGCCGCAGTGCGCCTCGAGCACGGCAAGAACCATCGACAAGCGGTTCTGGTCCCACCCGTTCACTGCGCGCCGTGGCGTGCCGAGCGAGGAGGGGGCGACCAGCGCTTGGATTTCAACCAGCAATGGGCGGCTGCCTTCGATGCCGGCAAAGACCGCCGTGCCGGGAGAACCGAGATCGCGCTCGGAGAGAAAAAGCTCGGACGGGTTGGTAATCTCGCGCAATCCGCCCCCGGTCATCTCGAACACGCCGATTTCGTCGGTCGGACCGAAGCGGTTCTTGGCGGCGCGCAGGACGCGGAATTGATGCGAGCCCTCACCTTCGAAGGAGAGCACGGCATCGACCATGTGCTCGACCACGCGTGGGCCCGCGATCTGGCCGTCCTTGGTGACGTGACCGACCAGAATGATGGCCGCGCCCGAGCGCTTGGCAAAGCGGATCAGCGACTGCGCACTCGCGCGCACCTGGGTGACGGTGCCGGGGGCCGATTCGACCATGTCGGTCCACATGGTCTGGATCGAGTCGATGATGACGAGGCGCGGAACCTCGCCTTCGCTCAGCGTCGCGAGGATGTCCTCGATCGAGGTCTCGGCGGCAAGTTCGACCTGTGCGCCGGCGAGGCCGAGTCGTTCGGCGCGTAACCGCACCTGCGCTACTGCTTCTTCGCCGGAGATATAGACCGCACGCTGCTTGGCGCGGGCCAGGGTTGCCGCCACCTGGATCAGCAGGGTCGACTTGCCGATGCCGGGATCGCCGCCGAGGAGCAGCACGGAGCCGCGCACGAAGCCGCCACCGGTGACGCGGTCGAACTCGGCGAGCCCCGAGGCGAGCCGCGGTGCGTCGTGGGTCGCACCGGCGAGCGCCTCGAGCGCGAACACGCGCCCCTTGCGCGGCGCACGCCCCGGCATTTGCGGGCGCGCGGCGGCTGCGTTTTCCTCGGCGATCGTGTTCCATTCACTGCAGGCGTCGCATTTGCCCTGCCAGCGGCCATAGGTGGCGCCGCAGTTCTGGCAGATGAAGCTCACGTCGCGCCGGGCCATCGTTCCGATTACCACTGATTCGCTGTTCGTGTCCGGCGACTATGCGGCGGTGCGCATGCCGGCCGGCTCACGCGGGCTGGCGCGCTCCGCGGCGGTGCGACTCAGGTATCGCCTTCGGGTACGCGATTGCGTTGGCTGCGCCGCCGGGCTCCGACTCACGCGCCCTTATAAACGCGATGATAGCGCCGTCCGAGGTTGGTCAGCACCTCATAGCCGATGGTGCCCATGGCGGCGGCAAGATCATCGATACTCATGCCGTCGCCGATCAACGTGGCAAGATCGCCGCGACGCACGCTGCCCTCGGGGAGTTGCGTGACGTCGACAGCAAAGAGATCCATCGACACGCGGCCGGCGATCGGACAAAGCCTGCCGGCCACGATGACTTCGGCGGCGGGCTTGCCCCTGGAGGCGCCGGCCGACCGCAGGAAGCCGTCCGCGTAGCCGACGGCCACCACCGCGATGCGGCTGGTGCGCGGGGCGGCAAAAGTGGCGCCGTAACCCACGGTTTCGCCCTTGCCGACGGTGCGAACCTGGATGATGCGGCCCTTGAGCTCGACCACCGGGTGCATGGGATTGTCGCGCCCGGGGGTTGGGTTGACGCCGTAGAGCGCCACGCCCGGGCGAACCAGGTCGCAATATACGGTGCCGCCCAGGAAGATTCCGGAGGAATTGGCGAGGGAGGATGCCAGTCCCCGATAGAGGATGCGAATTTCGCGAAACAGCCGGATCTGCTGGTCGTTCATCGGATGGTCGGGATTGTCCGCGCAGGCGAGATGGCTCATCAGCAGGGTGAAGCCATGGCTTTCGGATTGGAGGCGGGGTGCGATGGCTGTTGCCTCGTCGATCGTGAGCCCAAGCCGGTTCATGCCGGTATCGACGTGGAGAGCGGCGCCGCCGCGCCAGTTGTTGATGGCGACAAACGCATCCCACTCCGCAAGCTCAGTGGTGCTATTGATCACCGGCTGCAGATAGTCCTGGGCAAAGGCCTGGGCCGAGCCCGGCATGATCCCATTGAGGACGTAGATCGTCGCCTCGGGTGCGAGCGCCCGCACCCGCCGTCCTTCGGCGACGTCGGCGACGAAGAAGGTCCGGCACCCGGCTTTCGACAATGTTCGCGTGACGGGCTCGAGCCCGCAGCCATAGCCGTCGCCCTTGACCACGGCCGCGCATTCGACCGGAACGGTGGCGTTGGAGAGCATTCTCCAATTGGCCTCGATGGCGGCAAGGTCGATGGTGAGGAGGCCACCCGCTTCCGTTGGGTCGGAAGCCCTGGCCCCTGCATCGGCGGAGTGCAAATCGGGATCATGGATGGTCATGGTTGAGACGTTATGGCGGGGCGGCGCCCGCCCGTCCAGTGTCGGCCGGCAGCCATGGGCGTCATGGATTCCGATGGCCTGCCGCCGGCGGCGGGGCTGGCGGTGGCGGCACACCAACTGCGCCGGCTGTCGTCAGCCCTGTGCGCCGGCGCTCCGCTGTTGCGTGACGTCGAGTGTGCGGGTTCTCGCGATCAGACCGGTTCGGGCATCTGATCGTCGCGCGCAAGGTTGTCGAAGCGGGTGACGGCCGCGTCGAATTGGACATTGACGGTGCCGGTTGGGCCGTGGCGTTGCTTGCCGATGATAATTTCGGCTTTGCCGTGCACGGCGGCCATCTCCACCTGCCACTTGGTATATTCGTCGGTGCCGGGCCGCGGTTCCTTGTTGCTGAGGTAGTACTCCTCGCGGAACACGAACATCACGACGTCGGCGTCCTGCTCGATCGAGCCCGACTCACGCAGATCGGAGAGCTGCGGCCGCTTGTCGTCGCGGTTCTCGACTTGTCGCGACAATTGCGAGAGCGCCATGATCGGCACGTTGAGTTCCTTGGCGAGCGCCTTGAGGTTGGTGGTGATCTCGGTCACCTCCTGCACGCGGTTTTCCTGTGATCGCCGGCTCGAGCCTTGCAGCAACTGGATATAGTCGATGACCAGCAGATCGAGACCTTTTTGCCGCTTGAGACGCCGCGCGCGCGCGGCGAGCTGTGCTACCGTCAATCCGCCGGTCTCGTCGATGAAGAAGGGCAGGTGCTGCAGCTCGATAGCCACGTCCTTGATCTTCTCGAAGTCGCGCTCGTTGATGCCGCCGCGCCGGATCGTGCTGGATGGAATGCCGCTTTGCTCGGCGATGATGCGCGTAGCCAGCTGTTCGGCCGACATTTCGAGCGAGAAGAAGCCCACGATGCCCCCGTTCACCGTGTCGATGTGCCCATCGGCACGCACCTCGCCCCGCCATGCGCGCGCGACGTTGTAGGCGATGTTGGTCGCGAGCGCGGTCTTGCCCATGCCGGGGCGTCCGGCGACGATGATCAGGTCCGAGGACTGCAGGCCGCCCATCTTGGTGTCGAGGTCTTTGAGACCCGTTGCCAGGCCGGACAGGCGCCCCTCGCGCTGGTAGGCGCGCGCCGCCATATCGACTGCAGTGGTGAGCGCCGTTTCAAACTTCTGAAAGCCTCCGCCGTAGCGCCCGATCTCCGCGAGTTCGTACAGACGGCGTTCGGCATCCTCGATCTGGTCGCGGGGCGCAAAATCAACGGGCGCATCGAACGCCACGTTGACCATGTCCTCGCCGATGGTAATCAGCTCGCGCCGGGTCGCGAGGTCGTACACAGTACGCCCGTAATCCACCGCATTGATGATGGTCGTTGCTTCGGCGGCAAGACGGGCGAGGTACTGGGCGAGCGTCAACCCCGCAATATCGGTCTCGGCGGGCAGAAACGTCTTGAGGGTCACCGGCGAGGCTAGCTTGCCCGTGCGGATGAGACTGCGTGCCACGTCGTAGATTTGCTGATGGATCGGCTCGAAGAAATGCGGCGGCTCGAGAAAATCGCTGACGCGATAGAGCGCCTCGTTGTTGACGAGGATGGCTCCCAGAAGCGCCTGCTCCGCTTCGATGTTGTGCGGTGCGGCGCGGTAGGGCGGCGCCGGCTCTCCCGGTAGCTTGCGCGCTGTCGAATCGAGGGGTGCCATGATGCAGAGCGAATCGCTTTCCAATCGGTCGAAAGAGTGGCGCAATTACACCCCCCGCCAATTCAACGCGACCGTTCATTGCTGCTGTCCCCGTTACTCACCGCGGGAAATAACTGTCGAAATGGGCCGGCGGCGCCCTTGACCATCGAATGCGCTCGCGCCGCGCGGGACCATCAAGGGCTAGTAGAGGAGGAGGCCGCCTATTCCCCGGCCAGCCGTAGCGGCGGGCGGCCGCCTTGCTCGAGCGCACGCAGCCGCGCTTCTTCGCGCGCGATGTAATCGCGGGTCATCGGCACGACGCCCTGCTTCTTGGTCAACTGCAGCTGAAAAACCATCATGGCCTGTTCGCGGAACGCCATCTCCGACGCCGCAAGGTAGAATTCCCACATCCGCGTAAACCGCGCGTCATACAGCCGCTCCACCTGCTCGCGATGGGCGAGAAAGCGCGCCCGCCACGCCTTGAGGGTCTCGGCATAGTGCAGCCGGAGAATCTCGATATCGGTGACCAACAGGCCGGCGCGCTCGACGGCCGGCAACACCTCGGA
>Ga0207650_10001582_pt1 | contig 16260 bp, 10 predicted proteins | sample KBSS63metaG_FD_184325 | JGI IMG/M metagenome (GOLD analysis project Ga0207650, IMG submission 184325) | Switchgrass rhizosphere microbial communities from Kellogg Biological Station, Michigan, USA - KBS S6-3 metaG (SPAdes) (version 2) | ecosystem: Host-associated > Plants > Roots > Rhizosphere...
CAAACATGATGATCACGGCGATCGTTACTACCGTCCGTACGATCGCCCGTTTGTCTGAGTCTATTCTATGGCGCTTAGTCATTGCGCTCGTAAATCTCAAAGATCCTTCACTTCGTTCAGGATGACCTGTCATTCTGAGCCCGTAGGGCGAAGAATCTCGTCTTCCAGCCCAGCAGGCTCGAGATGCTTCGCTCTGCTCAGCATGACATTCACGATGGATCAACTTTATTAGGAATAGTCCGTCTTCCGCTCTCAGAGATCGAGGCTGCAGTCATGGGACTTTGTATCCCATTTCTTTGGCGACTTCGGTGGCAAGCCGATCATCGGCAATTTCTTCGAAACTCACTTTGCGTCCAACATGTCGACCTTGCGCTTGAACGGACTTCACCAGTATGTCCATTCCTCCGCGCGTCGGAGTCCCCGTCGGGCTCAAGGTCGTGAGGAATTGATCGTACGTTTCGTTCGCTGCTTCTCTATCCATTTTGAGGAGCTTGACGATCAGATCGAGGGATTTAGGTTTTGTTTTTCTGATTTCATCTTTGGCCTGTTGCAGCGAGCGAATCACGCGCTTGGTTTCGCTCGGCCGTTCCTGAATCGTTTTCACCAGCGCGGTCAAACCGCCGCCCGGCATGTCGATCATGGCGCCTACATCGAGAACTTTGTAAAACCCTTTTTTCTGAGCGCCGAACGTTACTGGCGGCGAAAGGATCGCGGCATCGACGTAGCCCGACTCCAAAGAAATGAACTGTTGAATCTGCTGGCCGCCGATCGATACCAGGACGAAATCTTTGGGATTCACGCCGAGTTTTTCCATCGCCAGATTGAAGGCTACATGGACTGTGCCACCCAATCCCGTGATGGCGATCTTCTTCGACTTCAGGCTCTCGATGGTTTTGAACTGCGGCTTGGCCATAAGCCAATAGGAGATTTTGTCCGATGAAAACCAGATGGCGCGGGTCTGAAAACCGCTCAGGGTAGCGTTGACGGACGCCGGTCCCACGCCGGCTTGATAATCGATATCTCCTTGCGTCAGCGCGGCCGGCACGAGAGCCGACTGCATCAGAATGACTTCCATGTCGAGATTGTTAGCATTAAATAATCCCCAATCCTTTGCCGCCAACAGCGGGAGCGCGGTGATTGTGAACCCCGCGTTGGAAATTCTGAGCTTGGCGCGCCGTTCCTGAGCTTGCACACCGGTTGTCAACGCCAACAAAACAAGAAGCAAAGTGCACCACTGCAAAGTCGAAGCGTAAAGACACCGAAAAGATTCTGCCATTCTTGATACTCGGGGTTGTTGTGTCTGAATTGCCGCCATCATCTTACTTACGCCAGATTCTCCTTGCTTGACAACCTATGAGTTCCTTGAAAATATCCGCGTAAGTTTTTAACCGCAAGCGCAAGCTTGCAGCTATGCCACAGCCGTTCGACAAACCTGCAGAGATCGATCCCATCACCTTGGAAGTTATTCGCCACGGAATTATTTCCATCTGTGATCAGATCGACGCCAACATGACGCGCACGGCGTTTAGTCCTTATATCTACGAGTACAAGGACTACGCTGTTGGATTCGTCGGCGCAGCAGGCGAGTTGCTGGCGCAATCGACGGGTGGAATGCCCGTGTTTGTTGCCGACTCGGTGGGGATGGCGGTCAGAGACGGGCTGGAGATTTACGGCCGAGAGAATCTGTACAAAGGCGATGTGATCGTCTGCAATCATGCCGCCGTACAGGGACAACATCTCAATAATACCGTGATGTACACGCCGGTCTTCGCCGGGACCAAGTGCGACGAGTTGATCGGTTTTTTTTCCATCAACTGCCACTGGATCGATATTGGCGGCGGAGCGATCGGATCGGTCTCCTATTCCTCGACAGATATTTTCATGGAAGGCTTGCAGCTGCGCTCCATCAAGATTTTGTCCAAGGGCGAGCCCATCGAGGAAGTCTATCGAATTATCGAAAACAACACGCGCTTTCCGCTGGAGCTGCTCGGCGATATCGAAGCGCAGTTGGGCGGGTCCCTGCTGGGCCGCGATCTCACGCAGGCGATGGTCGATAAATACGGCAGCACCGTTTTTCTCGACGCTCTCGCCAGGATTCTCGATCAATGCGAAGCAGCGACGCGGGAAAAAATCCGCGCGATTCCCGACGGCGTCTACCGGCACGAAGCGTATCTTGATAATGACGGCGTACGCGACGAAAAAATTCCCATTCGAGTCAAAGTTGTGATCGCCGGCGACGAGATGACCGTCGACTTCTCCGAAATGTCAGAACAGGTCAAGGGCTGTATCAACTCCGGGTTCTATGGTGGTGGGCGAACGTGCGTGCGCGTCGCTTTCAAATACCTGATCGCGACCGATGAGCCGGCCAACGAAGGGACTTTTCGGCCGGTGAAGATGATTTTACCCGAGGGAAAGCTCATCAGCGCCGAACCGACGGCGGCAATGGGCCTCTACAGTATTCCCTTTCCGACGGTCATCGATTGCATCATCAAAGCCTTGGAGCCGGCCTTACCCGAGCGCGTGACGGGCGCGCATTTCGGGACGTTCTCGTCGCTGAGCTTTGCCGGCAAGCGTACAGATACGGGCGCCGTGTTCAAAGCCAACGACAGCGGCCATGGCGGTTGGGGTGCCTGCGCTATCCACGACGGCGCCGGGCCGTTTCGTACCATGGCCCATGGAGACACGCGTTTGATTCCGATCGAATTGCAGGAATCCATGTACCCGTTCCGAGTCGAAGAGTTCTGTTTGCGAAAAGATTCCGGCGGGCCTGGAAAGTGGCGCGGCGGTTTGGGCTTTGACAAGCAGTACGTGCTGCTCGCTCCCTGCGAGTTATGGGCGAACTTCGACCGTATCGGCTGTCCACCATGGGGGGTGCAGGGCGGCAAAGCCGGCAAGTCGGGTCAAGTGCGGATTTACAAAAATGGTGATCAAAAGCCGGAGCTGCTTTACAAAACCGAAAACCGGCCTCTCCAAACCGGTGATCGAGTTCGCATGTCGACGGGCGGCGGCGGTGGTTACGGTGATCCACGACGGCGCGCCAACGAATTGGTCTTGCGTGATGTGACTCGCGGCTTTGTCTCACTTGAAAGCGCGCGCGATGACTATGGCGTCATGTTTGACGCGCATGGCAACGCCCGCCGCGACTAAAGTTCTAGCGTCTCGCGTCTAGGGTCTTGAGTTCAACCCAATCCCAACGGAAGACTCTAGACCCTAAACACTAAACAGGGGTTCTAATGTCGTACGCCATTGCCGTCGATATCGGCGGCACTTTTACCGATCTTGTCGCCTTCGATCATGAAAGTCGCCGGGTGATTTATGCGAAAAGCCCGACGACGTACGAAAACCTAGTGGACGGTATTCTCGAGTGTTTCCACAAGGCGAAGGTCAGGCCCGCCGAAGCGTCCCTCGTCAATCACGGCACGACGCTGGTCATCAATTCGCTGATCCAACGCAAAGGCGCAAAAACCGCACTCGTGACGAGCAAGGGATTTCGCGACATTCTCGAAATTGCCCGTGGAAATCGGCCCGATCCGTTCGATTTACATTATCAGCGTGATGAACCCTTGATTCCGCGCGAGCTGCGTTTCGAAGTCCCGGAACGACTGGACAGCAAGGGTGAGATCGTCACGCCGCTCGATAAAGTCGCTTTAAAGAAGCTTGCCGATGAGATTAAAAAACTCGGCATTGAGTCGGTGGCGATCTTTTTCATGAATTCCTACATCAATCCGACTCACGAAGAGAACGCAACGGAGCGGCTCAGAGAGCTGTTGCCCGACACCTATATCACCTTCAGCACGGATTTGACGCGTGAGTGGTACGAATACGAGCGCTGCTCGACAGTTGCGGCGAACGCTTACGTCGGACCGCAGGTGAGCACCTATATTCGCCGGCTCGACAACGACTTTAAGCGCGAAGGCTTCAATGGCTCGCTCTTTATGATGGGCTCGAACGGCGGGTTACTGTCCGCCGAGCGCACTTCTCGCCAGGCGATTGGTCTCGTCGAATCGGGTCCCATCGGCGGCTGCATCGGCGCCAGCGCTTATGCCGAGAAACTCGGGTTTAAAAACGTGGTGGCGTTTGACATGGGCGGCACTACGGCGAAATGCGCGCTGGTCGAAAATGGGCGCTTCTCCGTGAATTCTGTTTATTACGTCAATGGCTATATCAAAGGCTTTCCGATTAAGTCGGCGGTCATCGACATTGTCGAAGTCGGTTCGGGCGGCGGTTCCATCGCATGGATTGATGCGCAAAATCGTTTGCATGTGGGTCCGCAAAGCGCGGGCTCGACCCCCGGGCCGGTCTGCTATGGGCGCGGTGGCACCGAGCCGACGATTACCGATGCGAATCTGCTGTTAGGCCGGCTCAATCCGGAGAATTTTTTAGGCGGTGAAATGCGCCTCGACATCGGCGCCGCCAAACGCGCACTGGCAGAACGCATCGCCCTGCCGCTCGGCTATGCCGGCGAGACCGGCATGATTCAGATGGCGGACGGTGTGATTTCGATTGCGATCGTGATCATGGCCGGGGCAATCCGCAAAATTTCCGTCGAGCACGGCCTCGATCCGCGAGATTTTATTCTTTTCAGCTACGGTGGCGGCGGGCCGCTCCACTCGTGCGCGCTCGCGCACGAGCTCTCCATACCAAAGGTAATTATTCCACCGGAGCCGGGAAACTTTTCTGCCATCGGCATGCTCTTGGCCGACGCGCGCATCGATACCTCGAAAACTTTTGTCGGAATTCTAAACGATCAGATCGTGCCGGTCATGGTGGAATTTTATCGCACGATGGAAAGCGATGCTTCAGATTCGTTGGCAAAAGAATTCGGCACCCGGGATATTTTTTTCGAGCATCACGCAGAAATGCGCTACCGAGGGCAGCGGCACAATATTAAAGTACCGGTCTCGGGCTTGAACGACGCCGAGCAGATCCGCGTCGCCTTCGAGCGCGATTACAAGCGGCGCTACGGCCATGCAGATGCCAAAGCGCCGGCCGAGTTTCAGGCACTGCACTTGTCGGCTTTCGCGCGGCTCAAGCAGCCCGAAATTGCCCGTTTGCCGCGCGCGGCGAGCAAAGCTCAACAACCGACGACACGGCGAATCTATCTCGGCGGCGCTGGCGGTTGGGTCGACGCCAAGATTTATAATCGAGACGCGCTCGAGCCAGGTTTCATGGATAGCGGCCCAACGGTAATCGAAGAATATGGCTCGACGACCGTGGTGTGGCCAGGTGATCGATTTGAGATCGGTGCACTGCGGGAGATCCGCATTCAGTGCGCGGCGAAGTGACCTCTGCGCAGAACTTGCTTATGGCGACAACAAGCCTGGAGAGCGTCTCACCTTGTCATCCTGGGGCCCTGCGATGTTCACTCAGGATTAACTCCGTCGAAGGATCTTCTTTATTGTAAGTGCCAAGATGTACGAGATTCTTCGCCTTCGGCTCAGAATGACATGCATGCGCATTTCATTCGAAAGAGTCTCTGATGGGCAAAAATAGGCAGGGTGCGCTGCGCACGCCAATGAACCCTACGCGTTGTCGAGCAATGCAACAAAAATGAGCGGACATACGAAATCAAAGTCGAGGGACTCCTCGGTCGATCCGATCACCTTGGAAGTGATTCGCCACGGTCTGGTCTCGATCACGGATCAGATCGATGCCAACATTTCGCGCACCGCCTTCAGCCCCTATATTTACGAGTACAAAGATTTTGCGGTGGGGCTCGTGAGTCCGGAGGGTGAACTCGTTGCGCAATGCACCGGGGGGATGCCGGTCTTCGTCGCCGATTCCGTCGGCATGGCGGTGTGCGATGGGCTCGTGGTACGGCCGCGCGCGTTTGCACCGGGGCGATGTCATGGTATGCAATCACGCCGCGGTACAAGGTCAGCATCTCAATAATACTGTGATGTACACGCCCATTTACGCGGGCAAAGATCTGCAACGCTGATCGGCTTTTTTGCCATTAACGTGCATTGGATCGACATCGGCGGAATCACACCGCGCTCGAGCGATATTTTCATGGAAGGTTTGCAACTGCGTTCGATCAAGCTCTGGTCGAAGGGCGAGCCGATTCAAGAAGTCTATCGGATCATCGAGAACAATACGCGGTTCCCCGTGGAACTCTCGGGCGACATCGCCGCGCAGCACGCGGGTTGTGTGCTGGGGCGGGACTTGACGCAACAATTGGCCGACAAGTACGGCGTGGAAACATTTTTCGCCGCGGTGAAGACGATTCTTGACCAGAGTGAAGCCGCATCTCGGGCTAAGATCCGCGCGATTGCCGACGGTGAATACCGTTATGAGACGTTTTTCGACAACGACGGCGAATCGGACGAACCTCTTCCGATCAAGGTGAAGGTGGTCATTGCCGGCGATGAGATGACGATCGATTATTCTGAAATCGCCGGTCAAGTGCGCGGCTGCATCAATTCGGGTTATTACGGCGGCGGCCGGACTACCGCCCGCGTGGCGTTCAAATATCTGGTCGCCCATGACGAACCGGCCAATGAGGGTACCTTTCGTCCGCTCAAACTCATTTTGCCGCAGGGCAAGATTCTGAGCGCGGAGCCGAGCGCACCGATGGGAAATTATTCGCAGCCGTTTCCGACTGTCATCGATGCGATCATCAAGTCATTGGAACAAGCATTGCCCGAACGTGTCACCGGCGCGCATTTCGGAACTTTTTCTGGTGTGCGCTTTCGCGGTAAGCGCGACAATGGCGCGCCCTTCGATTGCCACGACAGCGGCCACGGCGGCTGGGGCGCTTGCGCCACCCACGACGGCGCCGGTCCGTTTCGGACAATGGCCCACGGCGATACCCGCATTATCCCGATCGAATTGCAGGAATCGATGTATCCGTACCGCATCCTCGAGTTCAGCTTGCGTGAAGACTCCGGCGGCGCAGGCAGGTTTCGCGGCGGGTTAGGTTTTCGAAAAAAATACCAGATCCTCAGTCCCTGCCATCTGCAGGCGATGTTCGATCGGATAAAATATCCCGCCTTGGGGTGTTCAAGGCGGCAAGAGCGGCAAGTCCGGTCAGATCACGGTCGAAAAGCGATCGGGCGGCAAGGAAATCGTTTACAAGAGCAAAGGCTATCCGTTGGAAGCAGGGGATATCATCATCGTGGAAACCGGTGGCGGCGGTGGCTACGGACAACCGCAGGAGCGCCTGCGGGGACTTGTCGAGCGGGACCTGCGGCGCGGCTACATCTCGACAGAAGCTGCGGCCAAAGACTACGGCATCCAGCGCAGCGACGTGATGAGTTGATGATTCGTTCCAGCGCGTCGAGGCCAAATCGCGCTAGGACGGCCTCGAAACGCAATCGAAAAAACGCGACGCGCTGGCTGCGTCGAGCGCAGGAGAGAAGAGAAAACCCTGGCCAAACTCACAACCGAGTTCCTTCAGGATCGCTGCTTGATCCGAGACTTCCACTCCTTCGGCGACCACCTGCATGCCGAGAATTTGCGCTAGAGCCACGATTGTCCGAATGATCTCGTAGGGCCGCTTTTTTCCGGAGTCGTTGCTAAAGCCGCTGCTCAATCGACGCACGAACGAACGGTCGATCTTCAAAACGTCGATCGGGAACCGGTGCAGGTAATTGAGCGAAGAAAATCCCTTGCCGAAGTCATCCAGGCAGAGCTTGATTCTGCGCTTCCTGAGTTGCGCGAGAGTGTACGACGCGACGCGGGTGTTCTCTGCGAGAGCGCTTTCGGTGATCTCAAGACGCAGATATTCAGGATCTAAACTGGTCTCCTGCAAAATACGATCGAGTTGGTCGATCAAATCGCGATGAGACAATTGCTTGCTGGAAACATTGACGCTAACGAAAAAATCATCGTTCAAGCTGAAGCGCGTTCGCCAATCGCGCACCTGCGCGCAGGCCTGCCTGAAGACCGATCGACTCAAGGGCGTCACGAGGCCGGTCTCCTCGGCAAGCGGAATGAACCGCGCCGGAGGAATTGTGCCGCGGCCGTCGTGCTGCCAACGGGCGAGCGCTTCGAAGCCGGCAAGTTTGCCGGTCTCCAAAGAGATAATCGGTTGATAGTGCAGTTGGATCTGCTGCCGTTCAATGGCCCGTTTCATGTCGATTTCCAAACGCATGCGATCGAGCGCGCGCGCGTGCATTTTGGCGTCGAAAATCTGATAGCCCAAACGGCGAGTTTTGGCCTGATACATCGCCATATCGGCATCGCGCAGCAGATCTTCGGGATTCTTCTCGCCGGTAAGACTGAGGGCGATGCCGATGCTGCCGGTGATCGACACTTCGTTTCCGTCCAGTACTAAAGGATCGGCGAGCCGCTCGAGCACTCGTTCAGCGACGCGAACTGCGTCTTCGGGACCGCGCACCTGCTCGAGCAGGAGAGCGAACTCATCGCCGCCCAAGCGCGCGACGGTGTCTTCTTCGCGAGTGCATTCCACCAGCCGCTGTGACATCTCGATCAACAGTTTGTCACCGGCGCTGTGCCCCAGGCTGTCATTGATGACTTTGAATCGGTCCAGGTCCAGGAACACGAGCGCGAAGGGATGATGGCCGTGGCGTTTTGCCGCTGCATTGAGCCGAAGCAGGTTATCCAAGAACAGGGTGCGATTGGGCAGGCCCGTGAGACCGTCGTGAAAGGCGCTGCGCTTGAGCTCCGACTCCACGCGCTTCCGCTCAGTGACATCGATTACCGACATGAGCAATCCAGTGCCGCTCGGCGTGTGAATCGGATTGAGACCGATTTCCACCGGAAATTCAGTCGCGTCTTTGCGCAGACCATAGAGCTCTTGGCCGCGGCCCATCCAGTTGACTTGCGCCTGGGCCAAGCGATTCTCAGGGGGATGCGGCAGAACGCTGCGATATTTTTCGGCTACCAGCAACTCGAAGGGCCGCCCCAGCAGTTCTTCGCGTCCGTACCCGAAAATCTGCTCGACGTGGGCATTCAGGAGCACGATCCGTCCCTCCTGGTTCAAAATTAAAATTCCGTTGGGAGCTGATTCGACCGCGACCCGAAACTGCTCCTGTACCCAAGTCCGTTCGTTGATTTCTATTTGCAAAGCGTCGAACAAGCGAGCGATCTCTTCGGTTCCCTCGCGCACGCGATCCGCCAGATCATCGTGAGCCCGTTGCAAAGTCTCACGGATCTGCATGTCGCCGGTCATGTCGCGCAGAAAACATGTAAACAGGAGTTCGTCTTTCGTTCTTAGCTCACTGAAGGTGACCTGGACGGGTAAAATTCGGCCATTCTGCCATTTCGCAACAGCTGTCTGAGGTTGTCCCGGCGAAATCGATAGAGCCTTGCCGCTGGGGCTAGTAACGAACTCGTCGAGTCTCTTGCGAATGACCTCGTCAGATTTCGCGCACAACAATTCCTCCGCCGCCGGGTTCGACGATTCGATTCGGCCGTTTCCATCGATGGTCAGAATTCCGATGGGAGCGCCCGCGAGCAGCGACTGATTGCGCAGCTGATTTTCTAGGAGCAGGATCACGTGCCGATAAAAGGCATCACCGTTTTTTTTCTTCTCGGTAATGTCCCGCACCAGCATCCATATTCTTTGCGCTTTGCCGTATCTGTTGCTCTGCAGCCATTTTTTTATAATGACCGGGAATGCCGTACCGTCCTCCCGCATCAGCTCGATTTCATACTCGTCCGTACTGCCCCGTTCGAGCACCTCATCCCTGGTGGCGATCTCTTTCGAGCGTGATTTTTCGGAGGCCAGCGTAACGAATTTGCGGTGCTTCACTTTTTCCGGAGCCGAACGAAGCAAGTTGGCGAGAACTGGATTACAATCAACGATTCGCCCGGAGAGATCGGTTTCAACGATGCTCAGCGTTGCCGAGTCGAGCAAAGAATGATACTGCGACCATCGCGCGCGCGCTCCGTTGCCGTTTGTACTTCGCGGGCGCGTGCTCCTGTCTAGAGAAGAAAAGATTTTTGTCGTGCGCTTGGCTTTTTTCATTCGACACCTGTGTAACGAATTACTTCGAGTTGTAAAATTTTATCGACAAGCAGCTTTGCGGTCCTGGCGCAGCGGGATTCCGCCAGAATCTTCAGAGATGCACCAGGGCACCTTCGATAATCTGCGGGCTTACTCTTCTGGTGGCCGTATCTCATTCGTGGCGGGGAATTACCAGGCGGGGTGGCAGTCATCGACGATTGATCAATTTTGTCAGCGAAGCCGCAGTGGGATTCAATGTTGGACACGAGCGGACTCTGACAAAATGATATTTCTGGCCGCATTCGCGAAGTTTGTGGCAGGTCAAACGACTATGCGCTCACCTGTTTCAAGAAGGCCCCAAATTTTACTTGGAAGTAGCAACCGGGGTGCCAGAGGGAACAGAATCGGGCGCTTTGCCAAACCGGCAGAATACCCATGAAGTTTTTCCGAGGTAAAAGGCGGCGGAAGCGTCAGCAGAGATCTAGCACGAGACCGGAGCTTCCAGGACTCGCTTTCTGAAGGGTAAATAGCCGCGTTGCCGTCGCGGGCTATTTATGGTGCGATTGTCGGCTTAGTTTCGGTGTTCGGCTGTGCGGATCGCCTGCCATAATTTGGGCGCTGTGTAAGGCATGTCGATATGTTCGATACCAAGTGGTGAAAGCGCGTCCATGACCGCATTTGCTACAGAGGGTGGTGCGCCATTCGTGCCGCATTCGCCAACGCCTTTGACACCGATGGGGTTGAACGGATTTGGCGTGATTGTCTCGCCCAATAGCATCGGTGGCATGTCGGCGGCACGCATGATCGCATAGTTCATGAACGTCCCGGTCTGAACCTGGCCGTCGGCGTCATAAAGCATCTGCTCGCGTTGTGCCTCGCCAAGTCCCTGAGCGACGCCACCATGAATCTGCCCTTCCACGATCATCGGGTTGATCACCACGCCGCAGTCGTCGACCAGCACAAGTTTCTCGATCGTCAGTTTGCCGGTATCTCGATCGATACTGACAAACGCCACGTGGGTGCCGAAGCCCCAAGCTTCACGCTTGGGATCGAAGAAAACGGTTTCCTGAAGACCGATTTCCATCCCCTTGGGAACTCTGCCGCCGTACGCCGCTGCGGCGATTTGACGCCAGGAAATTTTCTTCTCCGGAACACCTTTGACGGCGAAGCCGCCGTTGGCTTGAACAATATCTTCCGGCGCGGCTTCGACGAGGTGTGCCGCGATGCGCTTGGATTTTTCAACTACGCGCTCGGCTGCAATGGCCAAAGCACCGCCGCCGACTACCGCGCTACGACTGCCAAATGTCCCGGTGCCTTGCTGGCTCACGTGAGTGTCGCCGTGCAGTACGGTCACATCCTCCGGAGCGGTTTTCATGAGCTCGGCAGCAATTTGTGCCCAGGAAGTTTCATGCCCCTGCCCATGGGAGCTTGATCCGGTGAGCACGGTGATTTCGCCGGTGCGCTCGACTCGAACCGTCCCGCTCTCGAAGCCGGCGCCGCCGCTCGGTTCGACGAACGTCGAGAAGCCAACGCCGACTAGTTCACCGCGTCTGCGCCGTTCGTCGCGCTGGCGCAGCAGATCATCGTAATTGGACATCTCGAGTGCTTCGCGAAGCGGCTTTTCATAGTCGCCGGAGTCGTATTCGACGCCGGTGCCCGTTGTATACGGGAACTGGTCGGGTCGAATAAAATTCTTGCGGCGAATCTCCAAACGATCCATGCCCAATACTGCAGCCGCTTTGTCGAGCAGCCGCTCGATATTCAAGACTGACTCGGGGCGACCGGCACCCCGATAAGGACCGGTGGGACAGGTATTCGTAAAAACCGCGATGATCTCCACCCGGCAATCTTGGATTTGATAGCTGCCGCAGGCCATGCCGAGCATCCGCTGTGGCGGTCCGGCGGTGCTCGAATGGAGATAGGCGCCGAGATTGGCAACAACTTTTACTTTCAGGCCGAGAATTTTGCCGTCTTTTCGAAGCGCCATCTCCGATGTCATCGCCTGGTCCCGGCCCTGAATGGTCGTGACGAAATCCTCGCTTCGGGTCGCGACCCACTTGATCGGTTTTCGGAGTTGCAGCGCGAGATAGCAGGCGATTATGTCTTCGCGATACACCGGACCTTTGCTGCCGAAGCCGCCGCCGACGTCAGGCGCAATCAGATGGATTTTGTGCTCGGGGAAACCCAATACATTCGCGATCTCGGCGCGCGCGCGATGGGGTGCCTGTGTCGAAAGCCAAACCGACAAGGTTTTGCCGAAGGCATTCGCGCTCGCTACGATGCCGCGCGGCTCCATCGCTAGAGCGACCTGACGCGGACTCGCAATGTGCATGGTGAAAATATGATCCGCCGCGGCAAATGACTTGTCGACATTGCCGCCGTTTTTGGTCAGCGTATAACAGATGTTGCTGTCGATCTCTTCTCGGGCAAGCGGTGCGCCAGTCTTTAGCGCCTCCTCGGCGTTGGCGATCGATGGCAGCGGTTCGTATTCGACTTCCACCGCGTTCGCCGCATCTTCCGCTTGAGCGCTTGTCTTTGCCACCACGGCAGCGATAGGCACGCCAATGCAATGAACCGCACCGCGCGCCAATACTGGATGGGGCGGAGTCTTCATGTTCGGCAGCACTTGCGATGACAAAAGATTGAGCCGCTCACTGATATCGTTGCCTGTTATCACGGCTTCGACGCCGGGCATTGCTTTCGCTTTCGTCACGTCGATGGACAAAATTTTCGCGTGGGGGTATGGACTCCGTTGAAAGGCCAGGTGCAGCATACCCGGTAAGTTGATATCATCGACGTAACAGCCCCTGCCGGTGATAAGCGGTGGATCTTCGACGCGCTTTAATGAAGCGCCGATGAGGCCATTCGATGTGTGCTCGGTGGTCATGAAATTCCCTTTTTATTGTGCATTGCAATTCTAGCGTAGTCGCGATTCATCAATCGCCGCTGTTCTTAATTGGTTGCGGCTCTTTGCACGGCTGTTTCGATCGCTTTGCGCGCGTACACGATCGCAACGTGCTTTTTGTATTCCGCGCTGGCGTAGGGATCATCCATAGGATCGCTTTCATCGGCCGCTTTTGCAGCGGCACTGGCGATCAGCTGTGAAGTCAGCGGTTTTCCTTGCAGCTCAATTTCCGTGGCAATAGCGCGGAGCGGTCCGCTGCCGAGACCGCCGATCGCGATCCGCGAGGCGATGCACGTGCCGGAACCCTGCCGGGTTATCAAAGCTCCAGCGCTCACGACGATGTAGCCCGATGCGGGATGCGGCAATTTCGCATAGCCGCTACCGCTGCCTGCCGACGGAATGGGTACGTGGACTTCTGTAAGAATTTCATTCGCGCTCATAGCGGTGGTGAAAAAATCCGTGAAGAAATCATCCACGGAGATTGTGCGAGTGCCAGCCGCCGATTGCACGACAAAGGCAGCGTTGAGCGCGCTGAGAATTACCGGAAAATCGGCTCCTGGATCGGCATGAGCAACGCTCCCGCCGATCGTGCCGCGGTTACGCACCTGCATGTCGCCGATAACCGATGCAGCGTCGGCCAATCCGGGCAAGTGTTTGCGTACGAGATCCGATGCTGCGACATCGCTGTGCACCGTAAGCGCGCCAATGACAAGCTCATTATTTTCGAGTCGGATACCCCTTAGGCCAGTCACCGTCCCGAGGTCAATCAACGTCCGGGGCGACTGAATACGAAGCTTCATCGCCGGAATCAAACTATGACCGCCGGCGAGCAGCTTGCCGTCTTCCCCGTGCTTTGCCATCAGCTCCAAGGCATCTTCGACAGAGCGCGCTGCGACGTAGCCAAAACTATAGGGAAACATGAAGGCCTCCGGCAGGGGTGAAGGGTAAGACGTGAGGGGTAAGGGGCGGGATTCGATATGTAACTGATTGTAGTTCGGTCATAGTTGATTTCTCATTTTCTCGGCCGCCCATTTGATCGATTCGACGATGTTCACGTAGCCCGTACACCGGCACAGATTGCCTTCGAGGGCATGCTTGATTTCGTCCTCACTTGGATTCGTGTTGGTTTCCAATAAGTGCACCGCTGTCATGATCATACCGGGAGTGCAGTAGCCACATTGTAGGCCGTGTTTCTCACGGAAACCTTCTTGCACCGGGTGAAAGCGGTCGCCGTTAGCGAGTCCCTCAATCGTCTTGACCTCCGCGTCATTGGCTTGCACGGCGAAGATAGTGCAAGACTTCACTGCCCGGCCGTTCAAATGAACTGTGCAGGCGCCGCACTGGCTGGTATCGCAGCCGACGTGCGTCCCGGTGAGTCCCAGTTGTTCGCGCAAAAAATACACCAGCAAGGTGCGCGGTTCGACGCTGGCTTGGTGCCGAATGCCATTGACCGTGACACTAATCGGCACCGCCAAATACTCGGCCTCAGCGGTCATCTCAAAGTTCCTCCCTGAATGGCTTGGGTTGATCTCCGGAGAATTTTCCGAGATCGGTCTCTCAAAGAATGTAGCCAAGAGACAGAGGTGTCTTACACCCGATTGCGGGCGGTCTCAAGAGACTCGCCGAGATCGGTGGGTCGAACTTTGACGGCTTGACAGCATACGGAGGGGTCGATAATCAGCCTGTGGAGAGTGGCGCCAAGGAGACGATGCGAAATGGATATCAAATCGCTGATCGACCCGGAAGGCGGGCTCATCGACAGGCGGATTTTCGCCGATCGAGAGATTTATGAGCTCGAGCGTGAACGCTTGTTCGCGCGCTGTTGGCTCTATCTTGGACATGAATGCGAAGTTCCCAATCCCGGCGATTTTGTCATGCGCTACATGGGAGAAGAGCCCGTGATTCTCTGTCGTGATCTGGCGGGAAGGCTGCGCGCGCACTTGAATCTCTGCCGGCATCGAGGCAACCGGGTGTGCCGGGCTGATCGCGGCAACACGAAGCTCTTTACTTGTTCGTACCACGGCTGGAGTTACGGCACCGATGGTCAGCTTGCGCTCGTGCCGATGATCGATGCATTCAAAGGGCTCGACCGGGAAAAATGGGGATTGATTCCAGTCGCGCAAATCGACAGCTACAAAGGACTCATCTTCGCGACATTCGACGCGGAGGCGCCGAAGCTGACCGAGTATCTGGGTGACATGGCCTGGTATCTCGATATTCTTGTCGATCGCCGCGACGGTGGCACTGAAGTCAGCGGTCCGCACCGCTGGCTGCTCGATGCCAACTGGAAAACCGCCGCGGAAAACTTCGGCGGTGACGGCTACCATATTACGTCGACGCACGGCTCGGCGCGCGAGCTTGGCGTCGATACCACAACCAGTCAGACGCGGCAGTGGAACAAGGGCTGTCAGATTTCCTGCGGCAATGGCCATATTTTAGTGTCATGGATTACACCGCCGGATAGCGGCCCCTGGTTTGCGCAACCGGATGATCAGCTCGTCGCTTATATGAAAGAACAGGCGAAGGAAATCGAGAATCGCCTTGGCGCCAAGCGGGCGCGCCAAATTGCCCCGTCGGCGGGGACGGTCTTTCCGAATTTGTCAGTGCACTGGCTTACGCGCACGATTCGGGTGTGGCAGCCGCGCGGCCCGGACAAAATGGAAATCTGGAGCTGGGCGATTGTCGACAAGGCGGCGTCAGCGAAGATCAAAGACGTGATGCGCTTCGTATCGCAATTCCGTTTTAGCCCGAGCGGCGTCTTCGAGCAGGATGATATGGACAATTGGATCCAGGTGACGAGCGCGGCGAGAAGTTTGATCGGCCGCCGGCATCCGGCCAATTATCAGATGAGCGGGAATGAGCCGCCGCTCGACATCGATTTGCCGGGAACCGTGACAAGCCGCTTCAGTGACAACAATCAACTGAGCCTGTACATGCATTGGGCGAAGATGCTGCAGGCGAAAAGCTGGAACCAGTTGCTGACCACCCAAAATGGCTGATCGCTTGCGCCGAGAAGTCGAAGATTTTTATTACGCCGAAGCGGAGCTTCTGGATAATCGGCAATTTCGGGAATGGTTCACATTGCTCGCGGACGATATCCGCTACTGGACGCCGATACGCCACAACGCGCTCGAGCACTCGAACGACCTAAAGGATGAGCTCGCAAAACCGGGCGAGGCCTTTTACTTCGATGATGACAAGGCCAGCTTGCGAATCAGGGTCGAGCGGGTTTACGCGAGAAATGCCTGGGCCGAGATGCCGCCGTCGCGTACGCGTCATCTAATCACCAATGTGAGAATTAAAAGCGACGACGGCAGCGCCATCGAAGTGCACGCGAATTTTTTCGTGTATCGCACGCGTATGGAAACCGATCAGGATGTTTTCGTGGGGGAACGGCAAGATATCTTGCGCCGCATGAACGGAAGCTTTCAGATCGCCCGCC
>Ga0207650_10001584_pt1 | contig 16251 bp, 11 predicted proteins | sample KBSS63metaG_FD_184325 | JGI IMG/M metagenome (GOLD analysis project Ga0207650, IMG submission 184325) | Switchgrass rhizosphere microbial communities from Kellogg Biological Station, Michigan, USA - KBS S6-3 metaG (SPAdes) (version 2) | ecosystem: Host-associated > Plants > Roots > Rhizosphere...
GAGCGAGCAGGCGCTGCGCACTCGCGCGTGGGTGGAGTCGAACCGCCGTTTCGTCGACAAGCTGTCGAACGGCCAGCTCGCGTACGTCTACCTGCCGAACACCGGGCAGCCCGGGTATTCGAGCTTTAATCGTTATTACTTCGCGCAACAGGACAAGGCCGGCGCGATCATCGACGAGCGCTTCAACGGCGGCGGCTCGGCGGCCGACTACATCATCGATGTGCTGCAACGGCAGTTCGACGGCTACTTCAACAACGTCGCCGGCGATCGCTACCCGTTCACCAGCCCGTCGGCCGGCATCTGGGGACCGAAGGTGATGATCGTCAACGAGATGGCCGGCTCCGGCGGCGACCTCATGCCGTACATGTTCAGGCTGCGCAAGATCGGCCCGCTCGTCGGCAAGCGCACGTGGGGCGGCCTCGTGCACACCGCCGATACGCCGACGTTCGTGGACGGCGGCTCGATGATCGCGCCGCGCGGCGGGTTCTTCACGCGCGAGGGAAAGTGGGCGGTCGAGAACGAGGGGGTCGCACCAGACGTCGACGTCGAGAACTGGCCGAAGGACGTGATTGCCGGACACGACCCGCAGCTCGAACGCGCCGTGCAGGAGGCGATGCGCTTGCTGAAGGAGCGCCCCGTGGATCGCAAGACCACCGAGCCCGCGCCGCCGACCTGGGGGAAGAGGAAGAGCGGCGGATCATGAGATTGCCAAGATCGCCGTAATTGCCAGAATCGCCGTAATTGATTGTTCAATACGGCGATGAATCAGCTCAGATAGAGATCGCGCGAAAAGACCAGAATCGCGGCCGCGTAGAGGACACCGGCGACAATCTGGGCCCAGAGCGGCTTCACAATCGCGTGCCCCTTCCGCGCGAAACACAACCACAGCTGCAGCAGGAAGTTATGCGCCTGCATCAATGACCAATCTTCGCGTTTCATCGAGACGTTTCGGTATCATCTTTCTCATCCTCGCCGTGACGGTCGCGGTCGTCTTTTGGGTGTTTCCGCGAGAATGGTCGATTACCTCAGGCGATGGAGCAATTGCGTGTGTGGTGTCTCGGGGGCAATCGCTATCAGAAGTGGCTGCTCAGTGCGGTCCACCGAAACGGTCTGGCGACCAGCCCAAGGTTGCGAACGGATGGACGACATTCTGTTCCGCTCCGTGCGAGCTTCGTGGCGTGCATCTACTGTTCTACGATTGCCAAACGAAAGTCGCCAGCGCCAAGACTGTCACAGACGATTATCAGGGGTGCAGATTCCGATAGCGCCGCGCGACTCGTTTCAGCGAACCGCATTCTTCTGGATAACATCCACGGCCAATCTAGTTGCCCATGGTCACCTTGACGGGGCCAGTTCATCAGTCTCGCGGGTGGCCGTGCCGGGGCCGCCCCGCTTCGAGCCGCGCGTCGACACCCGTGAGCAGTGCGGTTCGACGCGCGGGCGAAGTGGGGCTGGCACGGCCAGGACCCGCCAGAGCCGCTCGGCTATTTTGGGTGCGACTGCCGCTAAGCCGAGTCGCCGCTTCCTTTGAAATGGCCAGTGGCCGTGCCGGGGCCGCCCCGCTTCGAGCCGCGCGTCGACTCCCGTGAGCAGTGCGGTTCGACGCGCGGGCGAAGTGGGCTGGCACGGCCAGGACCCGCCAGAGCCGGTCGGCTATTTGGGTGTGACCGCTGCCAATCCGAGTCGCGCCGCTTCTTTGTTGAACTCCGGCAGATCTGACGCCAGCACCTGCTGGAGCTTATCGGTCTGCACCTTCAGTTCCGCGCTCAGGTCCTTGAAGATTGGCGACGCGTTCGCAATCGGCTTCCCGTCGCCGGCGTTGACGACGCGCAGCAGCGACGCGAGGCGGTTGTTGATCCTGATGGGGAAGTTCAACGGATCCTGATTGCTCTGGTTGCGCACCTGGTAGATCGCTTCTTCCACCGTCGACAGGCCCGACGTCAGCTTGCCGGCCGCATCGGCCAGCCGTGAATCCGTCGATTTGTTCAGCCGCTCCTTCACCTGTTCCTTGACGTTGCGGATCAGGATCACGGCGTTGTTCGCTTCGCTGACCTTGTCGCGGATCTGGACGGCGAGGTCGAACTGCTCTTTAAGATCCGCGTCCGTCGCATCGCGCAGCGGGTGACGCTTGACGACGAGCGGCTGCGTGAACGTCTGACCGTCGGCGGTCAGCTTCACCTGATAGCTTCCCGGCGGGGCCGCAGGGCCGCTGGTGGTTGCGCCCCAGAGGACCATCCCGGGAAACGTCGTCGGTCCTGAGTACGTCAGATCCCACGTCGTGCGATTGAGGCCGGCGGCCATAGTGGTCGTCGGCGGACCGCCGCGTCCGCCACGGCCGCCTCGGCCGGTACCCGCGTCCTCTGTCTCCTCCGCCGGTGCGCCCGCCGCTGCGCCTCGTCCCGCACCGCGCCCGCGCGCGGCGGCGTTTGGCGCGGCGCCAACGATCGAGCTCACGATGCGGCCGCCGGCGTCCAGAATGTCGATGCGCAGGTTCTCCGCCGGTTTGCGCAGCAGATATGTGAGCGTGACGCCGGTCGTCCCGCGGATCGCGTCGGCGGGCTTGAACAAGTACGCCTCGGTCGAGGTCGTGATCGCGCGCGCGTCGCGCAAGGGCGCGATGTTCTCGAGCACGTAAAATCCGCGGCCGTGCGTCGCGATGACGAGATCGTGGTCTTCGACGATCAGATCGGAGATCTGGACGTCCGGCAGATTCCGCGAGAGCGGCTCCCATCGGTCGCCGTCGTTGTACGAGACGTAGACGCCGTGCTGCGTGCCCGCGTACAAGAGGCCGCGACGCGTCCGATCCTCACGCACGACGTGCACGTAGTCGGCCGGCCCGAGCCCGCTGACGATCGTCGTCCAGGTGCGTCCGTAGTCGTGCGTCCTGAAGGCGTACGGCTTGAGGTCGTCGAGCAGCGGCTTCTTGACGGCGATATAGGCCGTGCCTGCGTCGAACACGGACGCGTCGATCTGGCTGACGCGACCGAACTCCGGCATTTCTTTCGGCGTGACCGCCGTCCAACTCTTCCCGCCGTCGCGCGTGACGCTGACCACGCCGTCGTCGGAGCCGGCCCACAGCACGTTCACGTCCGTCCTGCCCGGACCGAGGGCGAACACGGTGGCGTAGACTTCGGGCGCGTTCATGTCCTTCGTGATCGGGCCGCCCGACTCGCCGAGCGTCTTCGGATCGTGGCGCGTCAGGTCGTCGCTGATCTTGTCCCACGACTGTCCGCCGTTGGTCGTCCTCCAGACGTGTTGCGACGACGTGAAGAGAACCTTGGGGTCGACGGGTGAAAAGATGATCGGGTAGGTCCATTGCCAGCGCTCGATCAGCGCGCTGGCCGGTTCTCCTGAAAACATTCTCGGATAGGGACCCACCTCGCGGAGCTCGCTGGTCTTTCGGTTCAAGCGGGTGAGGAACGATCCGTTGTTGCCGCCGGCAAAGAACACGTCCGGGTCCTGTGGATCCGGCGCGATGTAGCCTGGCTCCGATCCGCCGGCGCTGTATGTTTGCGGCGCGGCGCCACGGCCGCCGCCGCCACCGCGTCCACCGCGGCCGGCGCCGCGCCCGCTTACCTCACCGGGAGCCACGGGAATCGGCACTGTCGTGTCACTCGGCACGCAGATCGTGCTGCTGTCCTGCTGTGCGCCGCAGACGTGATACGGCACGTGCGCCGTCGTGACCGCGTGGTAGAACTGGCCGGTGGCATAGTCGCGCTCCGTCCAGGTTCGCTGCGCCGATGCCGCGTTGTAGGTGACGGCGCCGCCGCTGTCGCTGGCGTGCAGAATATGCTGCGCGTCGTCCGGGTCGATCCAGAGATCGTGTGAATCGCCGCCGGCAAAGCTGACCATCGTTTTTCCGCCATCGGTGGACTTGAAGGCGCCGACGTTCAACACGTACACCGTGTCCTTTTCCTTCAGATCCGCCGTCACGTGCGTGTAGTAGAACGCACGCTGGCGAATGTTGCGCCCCTCGTTCACCAGCTTCCACGTCGCACCGCCGTCGTCGGAGCTGAACAGACCTCCGTTTTCGTTCTCGACGATCGCGTAGACGCGATTCGAATCCGCTCCGGAAACCGATACGCCGATCTTTCCGACGACTCCTTTCGGCAGTCCAGGATTGCGCGTGATCTCGGTCCAGTGTTCGCCGCCATCCGTCGACTTGAACAGCCCGCTGCCAGGACCGCCGCTCGACATCTGGTATTCGACACGATAGGCCTCCCACAGCGCGGCAAAGACGACGTTCGGATTGCGAGGATCGATGGCGATGTCGACGCCGCCGGTCTTCGCGTCGCGGAACAGTTTGCGCTGCCACGTCGCGCCGCCGTCGCTGCTCTTGTAAATACCGCGTTCCTCAGTCGGCGCGCCGTAGTGCCCGAAGGACGCCACGAACACGATCTGCGGGTTGGCGGGATGGATGCGGATCTTCGAGATGGCCTGCGAGTCGGAGAAGCCGACGTGGCGCCATGTTTTTCCGGCGTCGCTCGACTTGTAGACGCCGTCGCCCGGCTGAATATTGCCGCGGATGCACGACTCGCCCATGCCGATGAAGACGATGTCGGGGTTCGATTCCGAGACCGCGACTGCGCCGACCGAGGAACTGTGGATCTGTCCGTCGGTGACCGGGAACCAGTTATCGCCGCCGTCCACGGTCTTCCACAGGCCGCCGCCGGTCGCGCCGAAGTAGCCCTCGCGCGGTCGCCCCTTGACGCCGGAAATCGCCAGCGAGCGTCCGCCGCGCAGCGGGCCGATGCTGCGCCAGGCGAGACCGTTCGTGACGATCGGATCGACGGAGGACTGGAATGGAGCGGCCGCGGCGATCGTCGCGACCGCGGCGAACAGAAACCTGACAAGGCGCGTCATCGTAAGCTCCGCTCATGAATCGCCAATTGCCACAATTGCCAGAATCGCCGGAATTAAAAATCAATTCCGGCGGTTTTGGCAATTCCGGCGATTTTGGCAATTTAGCGGGCGGCTGCAGCAGCGACCGGAAGGTCCGGCGCGACGGTCTTTTCGGGGAAGAGCGTCACCTTCACCATGTTGGCGGTATTCAGGTATTTCTGGGCGGCGCTCTTGATACTCGCCGCGTCGATCTTGCGGTAATAGTCCGCCATGTTGAAGAGGCTCGTCAGGTCTTCGTTGTATTCGTAGCGCAGGGCGACCTGACCGAGCAGGTAGCCATTCTGCTTCATGTTGGTTTCCTGGTCGCGCAGGAACGTCTCCGTGACGTCCGCCACCTGCTTCGGGGTCGGTCCGTTCGCCTTGAACGCCTCGATCTCCTTCAGCACGGCCTTGAGCAGATCCTCGGTCCGGTCGGGATTCGAGCCGAATCCAATCTGCACCACGTACTCGGCGCGCGGATACTTCGAATAGTTGGCGTCCGCGGAGACGCTGTAGGTGCCGCCGAGATCCTCGCGAATCAGTTCGCGCAGCCGCACTTCGAGCACGTCCGCCATCGCGCGGATCGCGACGCGGTTCTCCTGCGTGTAGTCGAACGGACCGGTGAAGAGGACCGCCGAGCGGCTCTTTGGCTCGAGTCCTTTGTCCACCCGCTTCTCGATCACGCCGGTCGGCGGCTTGATGCCGGAGTCCTTCCACGTTTCTTTGCGGTGCGTGGCCGGCAGGGTCGCCAGGTAGCGCTCGACGAGCGGCTTCATGGCCGCGACGTCGAAGCTGCCGACGAAGACGAACGTGAAATCGCTGGCATCGCTGAAGCGGTCCTTGTAGAACGCGAGCGATTTGTCCAGGTTCATCTGATCGACCATTTCGGGGGTCATCATTTTCGCGCGCGGATGGTTCTGAGTCATGATCGAATTCAGCGTCTCGGCGAAGGCGAACTCGGGGGAGTTCTTCTGGTTCGCCAGCTGCGACTTCATCGCGCTGGTGAGCACGCCGAAGACCGCCGGATCCGGCCGCGGTGCAGTGAACCGCAGATAGATCAACTGGAAGAGCGTGTCGAGGTCCTTCTTCGAGGCGCTGCCGCGCAGGCCTTCGTTGAGGTCGCCGATATAGGGACTGGCGGATGCGACCTTGCCGGTGAGGATCTTCGGCAAATCGACCGCGCTGAACTTGCCGACGCCGCCGCGCGCGACCACCGCGGCAGCGGTCTGTGCGGGAATGAAATCCGCATCGCCGGCCAGCGATATCCCCCCCGGGCTGAACGCCTGGAACAGGATTTCGTCTTCCTTGAAATTGGTCGGCTTCAGCACGACTTTGACGCCGTTCGACAGCTCCCACTCGGTAATGCCGAACGCGTCCTTGGTGGCGGTCTTCGTGACCGTGCCGGGTGTCGGCGGCGTTTCGAGCAGGCTGGCATTGGCGACCGCATCGACGTACGCCGTCAGTTCCTTGCGCGTCGCCGCCGTGATGACCGCCGCCAGCTTCGTCTCGTCCGGAATCGCCAGTCCCGCCTTCTCAGGCGCGTTGACGAGCACCACGCGGTTCTTGTCGGGCACCCACTGCTTCGCGAGCGCATTCACCTCGCTGAGCGTGATCTCGGGCAGGAAACGCGCGTGCAAGGCGGCCTCGTACTCGATTCCCGGGCTCGGCTCCCGGTCGGTGAAGTTCCGCACGTATTCGTCCGCCAGCGACGACGAAGGGGTGTTGTCCTTCTCGGTCACCGCGCGTTCGAGGCCGCGCATGATGTTCGTTTTGGTGCGCTGGAGCTCGGTGTCGGTGAAGCCGAACTTCTCGACGCGCAACGCCTCGGTAAAGAGCGCGTCGAGCCCGCGCTCGATCCCGTCCTCTTTCACTCCGGCGCTGAGCGTGGACACCTCGAGCGGCCGCACGAACTGCCCACGGCCGGCGCCGGCGCCGAGGAACGGCGCGTCAGGCTTCTGGGCCATCTCGTTGAAACGCGTCGAGAGCATTCCGGCAAACAACCGTTCGACGATCTGTTCGCGGTAGGCGGCAACCTTGGTCTGGTCGCGCGCCGGCCCCTTGCTGTACACGGCAACGCTCGTGCCGGACGCTTCCTTGTCCGTCGCGATGGCGTACAACGTGCCCGGCTGTTCGGGGACGTTGTAGCCCGGCCGCAGCTTGGTCGCCGGCGACTTCGGAATCGTTTCGAAATGCTGCTTGATCAGCTGCTCGATCGCCGCCTTGTCGAAATCGCCGACGGCGACGACCGCCATCAGCTCGGGACGGTACCAGTCCTCATAGAACTTCTTCAGCCGCTCGTGCTTGAAGCTCTGGACGACCTCCATGTCGCCGATCGGGAGACGCTCGGCGTAGCGCGATCCTTTGAACAGAATCGGGAACTGCTTGTCCTGCATGCGCGCACCCGCGCCGCGTCGCAGCCGCCATTCCTCCGTGATGACACCCCGCTCCTTGTCGATCTCCGCGGCGTCGAACGAGACGTTGTGCGCCCAATCCTCGAGGATCAGGAACGACTTTTCGAGCACGTCCGGCTTGTCCGTCGGCACCTGCAGCATGTAGACCGTTTCGTCGAAGCTGGTGAACGCGTTGACGCTCGGGCCGAACCGCATGCCGATCGACTCGAGGAACTTCACCGTTTCCTGTTTCGGAAAGTGCTTCGTGCCGTTGAACGCCATGTGCTCGACGAAGTGAGCGAGCCCCGCCTGGTCCCGATCCTCGAGAATCGATCCGGCGTTGACGACCAGCCGCAACTCGGCGCGTCCCTCTGGTTTCTTGTTCTTGCGGATGTAATAACGCAAGCCGTTCGCGAACTGCCCGGTGGTGATTTGCGCGTCGAACGGAAGGACGGCGGTGAGCGGCACCGTGGCCGCGGGCGACGTGGCAGCGGGCGACGTGGCAGCGGGCTGCGGTGCGGGCGCAGGCTGCTGCGCGCCGGCGAGCGTCGTGGCCGCAAGGCACAGGGCGGCGAGGCTGACGGGTTTCTTCATGAGTCGGTTCTCCAGCGCGAATTATCCGTGTAGGCGTCGAGGGGGGTCAAGGGATGAAAGGTGTGAGCACCGCTTTTGCTAACAGAGAGGCATGACCGCCGTCGCCAGCTCTGTCAGCCCATCCGCGGTGCGGTGCCGCCGCAAATTCCTGAGGTTCTTCAAGGAGGGGTTCTTCGACGACACCTATATCGACTGGGAGCGCGGCTATAAATGGACGGCCCACACAGCCTGGAACGTTTCCCTCAACGAGGGTGCCTATCGGCAACGTCTGAAGGACGGCGATTTTGCCGCCATCGCCGCGGACGCCGTCCGCCTCGAATCGCGCACGAACCTGCTGTTCTCGTTCGAGAAGATGGCGCTGCGCGACGCGGTGAAATCGCCGCGCGGTGCGCGCCTGTTTGCCGAGGGCCTCTTCGATTACGTCTACGGACCCGGCGATCTCGAGTCGCGCTTCGCGAGATGGGTGGAGGCCGTCGCCCGGCTGCCGCGGCGTCAGACGCGCGTACTCACGTGGCCGCTGCTCACCGTCTTCGGCTTCATCGGCGACCCGAAAACGCACATGTTCCTGAAGCCGAACGTCACCCGCGCCGCCGCGCGCCAGTACGACTTCCCGTTCGAGTACGCGTCGCGGCCGAGTTGGGATACATATCAGAGCCTGCTTGATTTCGCGACGACGGTTCGCCGCGACCTGCGCGATCTGCGCCCGCGCGACATGATTGACCTGCAGTCGTTCATCTGGGTGCAGGGATCCGATGAATACGAGGAATGAGCGACGCATCGCACTTGACTTTGCAAACTTTATATCGCAAAGTAACCAGCAATGGCAAAGAATCCGAGGAAGGTCGTGCCGTTGCGAGGGTTCATCGCCGGGTTGTCGGTCTCGATGCTGGTCGGCGCCTGCAGTAAGTCGAACAACCTGCTGCTCGGCCGGGTGGAGGCGACCGTCGCTGGTCATACGGTTGTCGTCACCGACTGCTATCGCACCAGCGTTCCCCAGCCGCAGCCGGACGCCGACGGCGCCCGCTTTACTCCATGCCGCGACGCGGACGTGCTGATTCGCGCCGGGCAGCTGACCGTCAACGGCGCACCCTACGGCCCGCTGTCACCGGGCGCTCGCGTGGTGGTCGACCACGGGCGCGTTTCGATTGAGAAATAACGAGAACGTGATCGCCGACCGGGCCTGAACGCCGTTTTCGGGCGATTCGCCCGGGCGAGCGGCTTGCTTCGTACGCCGCGATGCTGTTTCGCCCAGGACCGCCGACGCTCGGCGGCCTCGCCTTGCTTCTGACCGGCGTGGGGTTGTTCGCGGTGGCCGACGGCTTTTCGCTGGGCGTGCTCGAGGAAGACCGCAGCAACTACGGCCGCGTGATGCCGGGCGTGGTCATCGAGCGGCTCAGCTCGACCGGGGAGGAGGGCACCCGCATCGTCGGTGGCCGCGGTATCCGCGGAAGGCTCGTCGTGAGGACATCGGGATTCGATCCGTACTCGACCTTCGTGCGCTGGCTTTCATCCGGGTCCCCGAGCGCATATGTCGTCGACTATCGCTACGGCTGCGGCGCGGGCGGCGGTACCTGTTTCGGTCGGGACTTCGTGAGTCACGATCTGTGGTTGCGGCTGCGCACGGGCGCCCTGGTCAACGTCCGCCGGTCGCTGGGAGAGAAATCCACTTCGCGGCTCGACGAGAACCCGCAGTGGCGCGTTGCGGTTGTCACGACTGCCACCGGATGCCTGCTGTTGATTGCCGCGGCGCTGTTGTCCGGACGGGTCAAGTTCCGACCGCTCGCCCGTTACATCAGAGCGCCGGCGGTGGTGACGGCTGTCCACGAGATTCAATACGGCGACGAAAAGCGCTGGCGCGTGACGTTCCGCTACTTCGACGAGCACGCAGCCCCGCAAGAGAGCGTTGACGAGGCCAACGATCCCACGTGGCGGGTCGGCGAGGCCTGCGTCGCTGTCTATCGGCCGCAGGCTCCAGATGTGGCGACGCTGCAGCCGCTCGCCACACACGGAGCCGAGAGCACCGAGAGGCTGGCCTGAACACGAGCGCGACCGGAGACCTACCGGCCGGCGCGAGGCGGAGGCGGGGGCGGCATCTCCGACGCCGCAAAACGCGGCAGCATTTCGTCGCGCGTGGCGAGCTGATAAATGGTGGACGCGACGATGACCGCCGCCTTCTTCACGTCCTCTTCAATGACCCGCTCGTAGGTATCGAGGTTCGTGTGGTGCGTGTGGCTGTTGTACTCAATCGGATCCTGTGAGAACCCAATCCCCGGCAGCCCGGCGTTGCTGAACGAGGTGCTGTCCGTCCCGCCGACGACCCGGCTCGTGCTGGGAAGCGCGCCGTAAATCCCGAGATCCTGGAACGGCGCCACGATCTCGCGCAGGACGGCAGCGGCGGCGGGCGGACCGAAGACGCTCGCGCCGCGCAGCTGGCCGGTGCCCGTGTCGATGTTCAGATAGGCCACGAGCTTGTTGAACTCCGGCTTCTGCAGTTCGAACGAGCCGAAGTGCGCTTTCACATACGCCTGCGATCCGAGCAGGCCCTCTTCTTCACCGCTCCAGAGCGCGACCCGAATCGTCCGCCGCGGCTGCAAGCCAAGCTTCATCAGAATGCGCGCCGCCTCCATCATGATCGAGCAGCCAATCGCATTGTCGGTCGCGCCGGTGGCGGAGTGCCATGAGTCGAGGTGCCCGCCGAGCATCACGACTTCATCCTTCTTGTCAGAGCCCGGAATCTCCCCAATCGTGTTGTAGGCAGTGCGTCCTTCCGTATAGGTGCGGTTGACAATGTTGAACTCGAGCTCGACGGGCGTGCCGTCCGCGAGGATCCGCGAGATCCGTCCGTAGTCTTCGTTCCGCACGACGACCGTGGGTACCGCCTTCGACACGTCGTAGGTCGTGTTGTCGAACGCTGCGATCTGCCCGAGCTCGCGCCCGGCGTCGTTCACGCGCACCAATGCCCCGTGATCCTTGAGGAACTGATCGACGCGCTGATTGACCTCTGAAGTCGTGAGCGCTCCCGGCTTCGGCGGCAGCTGGCCGCGGCCACCACCCCGCTGTCCGCGGCCGCCTCGCCCTGCGTTCGGATTGGCTGGGTCGTACTGGATCTTCAGATCCTCGTCGCTGCGACGCTTGGAGGGCGGATTGAGGTTCACCGGCACGACACGCGGCGCGCCGACGAGGACGATCGTGCCGCTCAGTTGCGCCTTCACGGAGTCGAGATACGCCTCGAGTTCTTCGGAGGTCGGGCGTTCGGGCAGCCTGATGTTCGCCGCTCGCCCTTTGACGGCCCCCTGAGTACTAGGAGTCCACGCGAGTACCTCGAGCACGAGCATGTCCTGCACCGGGGAGGTGATAGCCCCCCACGCGAAATCATTCGTCCACCCCGGATGTCCCCAGTCCCACGGCTCCAGGTGCGCGTTCTTCATTCCCCACGATTCCATCGTCTTTACGGACCATTCACCAGCGGCTTTCAGGTTCGGCGTCCCGGTCACCCGCGGCCCGTACACATCGGTGAGGAAGTGCAGCGTACGCATGACCTGGGAATGGTTGAGTCCTTCGTCCCGGATCCGCGAGTCGATCGACGCGCGGGGTTCTGCGGGGCTCTGCTGGGTTCTCCGGGGTGCTGCTGGGTTGGGTGCCGCGAGGTTCGGTGCGATCGCGGCGGCGGTTACGGCGCCAGCAAGCGCAAATGCTCGGAAGTTCATGATGGAATTTTAATCGATACGGCTCACGTCACAGTTTTTGAAGGCAAAGCTGATTAGGAGGCTACGTCATGAACCGCGACGAGTTTGAGGGCAAGAATGACCAGCTGAAAGGCAAAATAAAGCAGGCGGCGGGTGACCTGACCGACAACGACAAGCTGCATGACGAAGGCGTTGCTGACGAGGCCGCCGGCAAGGTCGAGGAAGGCTTCGGCCGCGGGCGCCGTAAGGTTGGCGAAGCGCTCGAAGATCTCGGCGACAGCCTGAAGCGCTAGAATCACCGGCGGGGTTCTACAGCACCACCCTGCCGGCCCGTAAAGGGCCGGCCTACGTAGGGCGGGGCTGTATGCCCCGCCTTTTTTCAGTGCGCGAGGCGCCGCCGTTGGTCGAGGAGATTGTCGAAACAGAAGGGCACCTGATCGATTCGCGGCTGATGACCGGGATCTTCGACGCCGTCGTGAAGCACGGCGCCAGGTTCGAGGTCATCGAGTTCGCGATCGGCCGCACGAACGACGAGTATTCCCGCCTGCAGATGCGCATCACGGCCGCCGAGCCCGTGGTGATGCAGGAGCTTCTCGAAGAGCTCCTCACCTTCGGCTGCCGGACCAGCGGCGAGCAGGACGCCGCGCTCCAACCCGCGCCCAGTGACGGCTGCGCGCCCGACGATTTCTACTCCACCAGTAATCATCACACCTCGGTACGCCATGACGGGCGCTGGCTCGAAGTCGAGCGCCAGCGGATGGATGCCGCGATCGTCGTCGAGCAGGGGCGCGCCCTCTGCCGCAAGCTGCGCGACCTCCGCAAAGGGGATCGCGTCGTCTGCTTCCTCGATGGCATCCGCGTCGTCCCCGAATTCCGCGAACGCGATCGACACGGATTCGCGTTCATGACGGGAGGAATCTCGTCGGAACGTCACGTCGAAACGAGCGTCGAGCGCATCGCGGAGATGATCCGCGAGGTGAAGAACTCGGGTGGCCGCGTAGCATTCGTTGTCGGTCCCGTTGTGGTTCATACCGGCGCCGCGTCCTACTTCTGCGAGCTGATCCGCGGCGGCTTCGTGGACGTGCTGCTCGCCGGGAACGCTCTCGCCGTCCACGACATCGAGGGTGCTCTGTACGGCACGTCCTTGGGCGTCAGCCTGCAGACGGGCGTACCTGTCGAGGGCGGCCATCGCCACCACATGCGCGCGATCAATGCGATTCGTCGTGCCGGCGGAATCAAGCCTGCGGTGCAGTCTGGTCTGCTGACGTCCGGCGTGATGTATGAGTGCGTGAAGAAAGGTGTCCCATACGTCCTCGCCGGCAGCATCCGCGACGACGGGCCCCTCCCGGACACGATCATGGACCTGGTGGTGGCGCAGGACCGCTATGCGGAGGCGTTGACGGACGTCAAGATCGCGGTCGTGCTGTCGACGATGCTGCACGGGATCGGAGTGGGCAACATGCTGCCCTCCTGGGTAAAGGTGGTGTGCGTCGACATCAACCCATCCGTGGTGACCAAGCTCGTCGATAGAGGGTCCGCCCAAACGCTTGGTCTGGTGACGGATACGGGCCTCTTCGTGCATCAGTTGGCGGCGAGGCTGGGGGGAGAGGGCTCAAGGCTCAAGGCTTAGAGGGCTCAAGGAACTTTCCTGAGCCTTAAGCCCTGAGCCCTGAGTCTTATCCCTGAGCCCTGAGCCGACAGGGAACTTGCACTCCCACACCCCGTTTGTTATATTTGCAAGGTTCTGGTCGGCCCTGGGACACCCTATCTAGGGCCAGACACCAAGAAGGCGTCCCGTGCACATTAAACGGGCGCATCGAAGGCCGTCCTCGGCGGACGCCGCAACAACAACCTTATAGGGTAAGTCAGTTCCAGGTGCCGGTCCGCGTTTGCGGCTCCCTAGGCCTGGAACACCGAACCGATTGCGCCACTCCTGGTAGGGGCGGGGTCTGAAGACGCCGCCTATATAAAAGGAGAGGCATGTTTTCGCATGCGCGGGAACGCGTACGCGACTGGAGTTGTTCAACACCGTGCCGACGATCAGCCAGCTTGTTCGCAAAGGCCGCGACAAGGTCCTCACGAAGACCAAGAGTCCCCGCGCTGCAGGACAGCCCGCAGAAGCGCGGCGTCTGCGTCCGCGTGTTCACCCAGACGCCGAAGAAGCCGAATTCCGCGCTCCGCAAGGTCGCACGCGTGCGTTTGACGAACGGGATCGAAGTCACCACCTACATTCCGGGTGTCGGCCACAACCTGCAGGAGCACTCGCTCGTGCTCATTCGCGGAGGCCGCGTGAAGGATCTTCCGGGTGTGCGCTACCACGTCGTCCGCGGCACGCTGGACGCCGTCGGTGTGCAGGGCCGTAAGCAGGGACGTTCGAAGTACGGAGCAAAGAGACCGAAACAGTAGCTCCCAGCAACCAGCTGCCAGCTCCCAGCGGGAGCGTTCGAACGAGGCAGCTGGAAGCTGGAAGCTGGAAGCTGGAAACTGACATATGCCCCGACGAAGAGAGATTGCGAAGCGCGAGGTTCCCCTCGATCCGATTTACAGCAGTGCGCTCGTGACGAAGTTCATCAGCACGCTGATGAGCGACGGCAAGCGCAGCACCGCCGAGCAAATCATGTACGGCAGCCTGTCGAGCATCCAGGAAAAGACCGGCGACGATCCGCTCAAGGTGTTCAAGAAGGCGATCGAGAACGTCAAGCCCGCGCTCGAAGTGAAGTCGCGCCGCGTCGGCGGTTCGAACTACCAGGTGCCGGTCGAAGTGAACCCGAACCGCCGCCTGTCGCTCAGCATCCGCTGGCTGGTCGGCTTCGCGCGGTCGCGCGGCGACGGCAAGACGATGGAAGAAAAGCTCGCGAACGAGCTGCTCGACGCGGCCAACCTGCGCGGCGGCGCGGTGAAGAAGCGCGAAGACACGCACCGGATGGCGGAGGCCAACAAGGCGTTCGCGCATTATCGCTGGTAGCTGACAGCTGGTAGCTGGAAGCTGAATTCAATGCCAAGAGAAACACCACTCAACCGGACGCGGAACATCGGCATCATGGCGCACATCGATGCCGGCAAGACCACTACGACTGAACGGATCCTGTTCTACACGGGCATCACGTACAAGATCGGCGAGGTGCACGAAGGCACCGCGGTCATGGACTGGATGGAGCAGGAGCAGGAGCGTGGGATCACGATCACGTCCGCGGCGACGACCTGCTTCTGGCGCGACCACCGGATCAACATCATCGATACGCCCGGCCACGTGGACTTCACCGCCGAGGTCGAGCGTTCGCTGCGCGTGCTCGACGGCGCGGTCGCGGTGTTCGACGCCGTCGCCGGCGTCGAGCCGCAGTCGGAAACGGTGTGGCGCCAGGCGGACAAGTATCGCGTGCCGCGCATCTGCTTCGTCAACAAGATGGACCGCATCGGTGCGGACTTCAAGCGCACCTTCGAACAGATCACGACCAAGCTGGGGGGCAACCCGGTCGCGATCCAGCTGCCCATCGGCAGCGAGGACAAATTCCTCGGCGTCGTCGATCTCGTCCGGATGAAGTCGATCACCTATAAGGACGAAACGATGGGGGCCGACTACGTGATCGGCGACATCCCCGCGAACCTGCTCGAGGACGCGAAGCATTTCCGCGAGCAGCTGATTGAAAAGGTCAGCGAAGCCGACGACAAGATCCTCGAGAAGTACCTGCACGGCGAAGAGATCTCTGAAGACGAGATCAAAGCCGCGTTGCGCAAGCGTGTGAACAGCTCCGTCCATACCACCGGTGAGAAGGCGGAGCCGGCGTTCGTGCCGGTCATCTGCGGCTCGGCCTTCAAGAACAAGGGCGTGCAGCCGCTGCTCGACGCGGTCGTCGACTACCTGCCGTCTCCCGTGGACGTGCCGCCGATCAAGGGCTTCGATCCGAACAAGGGAGCGGAGGCGATTGTCGAGCGTCCCGCCTCGGACGACGCGCCGTTCGCGGCGCTGGCGTTCAAGATCATGACCGACCCGTTCGTCGGTCAGTTGACGTTCATTCGCGTCTATTCCGGGGTCATGACCGCGGGCTCGTCCGCGTTCAACTCGACCAAGCAGAAGACCGAGCGGCTCGGCCGCCTGCTGAAGATGCACGCGAACAAGCGGGAAGAGATCAAGGAAGTCTACGCGGGGGATATCGCGGCCGCCGTCGGCCTCAAGACCGTGTCGACGGGCGACACGATCTGCGACGAGAAGAAACCGGTCGTGCTCGAGTCGATGGACTTCCCCGAGCCGGTCATTTCGCTCGCCATCGAGCCGAAGACCAAGGCGGATCAGGAGAAGCTGGGCACCGGGCTGGGGAAGCTCATGGCCGAGGACCCGACCTTCCGCGTCAAGACGGATCAGGCGACCGGCGAAGTCGTGATCGCCGGCATGGGGGAACTGCACCTCGAGATCATCGTCGACCGCCTGAAGCGCGAGTTCAGCGTCGAGGCGACCGTCGGCCGTCCGCAGGTGGCCTACAAGGAAACCATCACGCGCGCCGCCGACGGCGAGATGAAGTACGCGAAGCAGACGGGCGGCCGCGGCCAGTACGGCCACGCGAAAATTCATCTGTATCCCGGCGAGCCGGGTTCCGGTTACGTGTTCGAAAACAAGATCACCGGCGGCTCGATTCCGAAGGAATACATCAAGCCGGTCGACGAGGGGATCAAGGAAGCGCTCACCCGCGGCGTGCTCGCCGGCT
>Ga0207650_10001588_pt1 | contig 16216 bp, 7 predicted proteins | sample KBSS63metaG_FD_184325 | JGI IMG/M metagenome (GOLD analysis project Ga0207650, IMG submission 184325) | Switchgrass rhizosphere microbial communities from Kellogg Biological Station, Michigan, USA - KBS S6-3 metaG (SPAdes) (version 2) | ecosystem: Host-associated > Plants > Roots > Rhizosphere >...
CCCCACGCGGTATCGCGAACGAACTGAGCGATCGCCAGGTCGCTCGTGACGGCGCCACCGGGAGCGATCTCCTCGGCGATCAGGCCGTTCGCGATCAGCGGCGCGGTGAGCTTGCGCACGAAGCGAACGCCGGCGACGACCGCGGCCAGGTCGGCGGCGGCCCGGTCGCTGCCTTCTTCGAAGTAGTGGAAGTTGATGTCGGGCGGGTCGAGCGGATCGGGCGACCGCAGCCGTACCCTGCCGGCGCGATTCTCGGTGTGCGCCTTGAGGATCGCCCAGGTCAGGAACTCGCCCGGGCCGCCGATCAGCTCGGAAAATCCCGGTCGATAGCCTTCGAAGCGTGCCAGCAGTGCCATGAAGAAGAGGTCGGGCTCGGCCGGCTCGGGCCGCGATCGCGTCACCAGCGCGAGTGCCGCGCCGTTCGACGCATACATGCCGGCGCGGCTCGTGTTCCAGCGCTTCCAGAGCGCGTCGCCGCGCGCGAAGGTCGCGCCCTCGAGCACCTCCCAGGGCCGGCGCACGCGGTGCGTCAGCGCGACTTCGTAGCGGTCCTGGAGGTTCGCGCCGACGCCGGGCAGGTCGACGCGGACGGAAATCCCGTGCTCCTTCAGATGCGCGGCCGGACCGATTCCCGACAGCATCAACAGCTGCGGCGTGTTGAACGTACCGCCGCACAGGATCACCTCGCGCCGCGCCCGCACTTCGCGATGCTCGCCCGACGAGGCGCTCGCGTTGACGTGAGCGCGGTACAGGCGGCGGCCCTTGCGATAGGTGACGGCGCGTGCGGTTCCGCCGGCGTCGAGGACGACCCCGGTCGCGAGCGCATCCAGCTCGACGTGGAGGCGGTCGCCGTGGGCCGCCGCGATCTCGAGCAGGCGCTCGCGCGTTCCGGCGCGGCGGTGGCCGCGGGTAGAGAGCGGCGTGTAGCACAGTCCCTCGAAGCTGCCGCCTCCGAAAGGCCGCGCGTTCGGGTCGCCGCCGCGGCGCAGCCAGCGCAGCGCGCTCGCCAGCGGTGTCGCCAGCCCGCCGACGAAGGCATGCGTCGTCGCCCTGACCATCTGCACGAGTTCCTGGTCGCCGAAGGCCGAGAGCGGGATCGACTTCTCGGTGCGCAGCCAGCCGTCCCAACCATGGCCGGTCGGGTCGACGCCGATGCGGCGCAGCGCGCGCCAGAGCGGCGCATGACGGCAGTCCTCGACGCGACGAGCGTAGCGGCGCATGCGCCGAGCGCGCCACGACCTGTCGCCGGTGAGCTCGGCGACGTGGTCCCAGTCGGAATCGTGCGGCGGCATGTAGATCATGGCGTTGTGCGCCGTGCAGCCGCCGAGCGTCGCCGCGCGGGGGTAGAGCACGCCGCTGCCGGCCGCGTATTTCGGGTCGCGTGCCTGGCTCGCCTCGCTGGCGTAGTGGCGCACCTGGAAATTCCAGCTCATCTCCGGGTTCTCGCAGGCATGGGCATGGAAGGCCGGAACGTCGTAGTCATCGGGCATCCGCGGCGCGTCGCTGCCGCGCGCGTCGCCGCCTGCCTCGAGCAGGAACACGCGCGCCCCAGCCTCGACCAGGCGCGCCGCGAGCGTCCCGCCGCCAGCGCCCGAGCCGACGATCACGTAGTCCCACTCCAGTCCTTCGGGCCCGGTGGCCATGTGGGCGAGGGCGCCTCAGAAGGTCTTGAGGAAAGCGATCAGGGCTCGCTTGTCTTGATCGCTCAGCTCGGGCTCGGTGCCGAAGGCCTTCTCGTCGGCGCTCAGGCCGTCCTGCTGGTTGAACTCCGCGGTACCGAAGTAATGGCCGCGGTTGACGACGAAGTCCTTGCACTTGCTCAGCTCCATCATCGGCCCCTTCAGGTTGGCGAAGCGCTGGCGCAGCTCGGCGTCGCTGGCGCCGGCGGGCGCGGTCGCAAGGTCGTACTTGAGCTTGACCAGGAACTCGGCCGTCTTGCCGACGTGGGCCGCCTTGTCGCCGAGGTCGTCGCTCTCGGCGCGAAGCTTCAGGTTGGACAGCAGCGCCACGGGGACGCCCTGCGGGATCGGGCCGAGGACGATGTCGTCGCCGCCGCCGACGAGCCACGGCAGCCAGCGGTGCAGCGTTCCCTGGAGCGGCTGCAGCGCTTCCGGAACGAAGCCGGTCGGCACCGTGACCACGCTCCGCTCGGTCGTGCGATCGATCGTTCCCGGTACCTTGGCGCCGAGCACCGAGTCGCGCTCGCGCTTGGCAGGCCAGAGCATCTGCTCGATCGAGGCGTCGAAGACCTTCATCCGCGCCGCGACCGAGGGGCTGATGTCGAACGGGCCGACCGTGTTGTTGAGCAGGAACGGGCCGGTCGACCAGAGGCTGATCAACGACGGCACGCGCGTGTAGCCGCGGCCGCCGGCCGGCATCGCGTAGGGCATCGGCTCGCCCGTGAACGGGTCGTACAGCGTCACGGTGCCGACCGAGGGAAGATCCTTGTAAGTCTGCGACGAGAAGTTGTCCCAGATGTTGCCGCCGAGGGCATTGGTCGCGAGCGGGCTGCAGGCATTGGTGCGCAGGAGCGTCACCGGGATGCGCGCGTCGGTCGAGAGATAGTTGTTGTCGAGGAAGTCGGGTGCCTGGACGATCTTTCGCATCTCTTCCTTGAACTCGGTCGTCTGCGTCCGCTTCCAGTAGTTCTTGAAGCAGTCGAGGTAGCCCGCACCCTGGCATGACGCCGGATACGGCACCGGTGGCGCCGGCGCCTTGCTCGAATGGCAGCGCGCGCACGTGTCGGCGAAAACGACCTTGCCGCGCTCGAGCATCGCCGCGTCCTCGCTCTGGTACTGGGCGCCGCCAGGGGCATCTTTCAGGCGATCGGGCTGCGCCGCCTTGAGGAAGAACAGCGCGGTCGCCGGCGTTCCGGCTTCCGTCGCCTGCCAGTAGCCGGAGTTCTTCTGCGCGTCGGCGATCTTGATCGGCGAGATGTCCTTGCCGCCGACGACCGGGTTGAAGTGCAGCAGCCACTCCTCGCTGAACAGCCCGATGTTGAGGTAGACGCGATTGAGCGCGCCGAGCAGCCCGACCGAGTCGGCGCCGTCCTTCAGCACATGCATCGTGCGCACCGTGTCAGGCTTGCTGAAGTAGTCGGTCAGAGGGCCGCTGCTGACGTAGTCGTTGAACTGCTTGTTGTCGAGCCCGCCGCCCGCGAGCTTCTCGGTGCCGATGCGCTGGGCCATGCCGAGGCGCGCCATGAACGAATAGACCGCGTTCATGGTGCGCGGGTTGTTGATGCCGTCGGTCGAGACCAGCGACGTGTCCATGCTGCCCGGCCGGTAGGTGTGGGCGAGCTGGAACATGTAGTTCTTGCGGCCCTCGGGCTTGTTCGAGTTGTAGATGAAGAGCCGGTCGACCCACATGTACTGCGCGCCCACCGACGAGCTCAGGTTCGCGTAGGCCGGCTTCGCCGGATCGGCCGGCGGGTTGATCGGGCTCGGGCCCACGTGGCAGAAGCCGCACGACATGCCGACGCGGTAGGGCCGCACCAAGTCCTTGCGGTTGTAGTAGCTCGGATCGGTGTAGTAGCGCTCAGGGTCCCATGCCTTCGCCGCCTTCTCGTCGAACGCGGGATTGGGGAACAGGCGCAGGCCGACGATGCCGCTGGCGTAGCCGTAGAACGAGCCGACCGGCTGGGTCGTGCCGTCGCCGAGCGGCTTGCCCCGCGAGCCGATGGCCACGCCCGGATATTTCGCTTCGTCCTCGAACGGATCGGCGGCGCAGCCCTTGCTGCGCGCGTCGAGCCAGAGGCCGCGCCGGTTCGGGTCGGCGCCGGCCGCCTTCTCGAAGCAGGGCTCGTTGACGAGGCCGAAGTAGTCCCAGCGCGAGTCGCGGTTGTAGCCCAGCGTCGGGTGCGAGCTCACCACCTTCAGCAGGTCGAAGGCGCCGAAGGTGTAGTCGGTCATGCTGGTCCAGAAGCGGTCGTTGCCGCCGCTCCAGACGATCCACATGTTGCGGCCGGCGATCTCCGCCGGATCGAGCTTGACGGCGCCGTCCATGTCGTGGAAGTAGTCGTCGGCCGAGTGCTTGAACGAAGCGCCGTCGCGGCCTGCCAGCTTGGCTTCGTCGAGAACCGCGCCGGGTTTGGGTCCGTCGCTGCAGCCTGCGAGGATCAGACCGCCGAGCAACCACGCCGCCGCGTGCCAACGATGCAGAGCCATGAGCAACCTCTCCGGTGTCTTGTTTGGGGAAGGATGCCAGAAGCCGACGCGATGGCGCAAGACGCTCATAGGAGGGCAGGCTCGATCCGGGTGTCGCCGTCGCAATGGACGGCATAGAGCAGACCGAGCGGATTGCCGTGCTCGGCGAGGAACTCGCGCCGCAGCGCGAGGAACACGTCGCCGAGCGCGGCGCCGTCGAGGAAGCGCTCGAAGAAGCGCTTGCCCCACTCGGCGGCGAACAGCGCCGGCGTCTTGCACTGCGTGCCGACGACGCCGCGCGCGCCCTTGGCCATGAAGTAGGGAACGAAGCCGTCGTAGAACGCGGGCGACAGCTCGGCCGACTCGCAGGCGTTGATGAAGACGAGTGGCTTGCCGCGCAGCGGCGTCGACGTCGGCGCGTCGAGGTCGAGATCGGCGAGCGTGATCGCCGCGTCGGCGAACACCAGCGATGACGCGCCCGGATCGGCGATCCCGGAAGTCTCGGCGTGGCAGTAAAAGTACAGGATCTGGTCGTCGGTCGCGTCGCTGGCAAGCGCATGGACGACGTCGGCGCTGGTCGCGCGCGACGTCACGGTGATGCGCTTTCTCGCCGTCGTCGCCGCGGTCCAGTACGCCTGCTGCTCGGCGACGACGGTGATGCCGAGCTGGGCGTCGATGCCGCTGTTGACGTTGACGCTGACGGCGAGCTGCGGCTGGTCGCTCGAGATCGCACTGTCGGTGACCGCCAGCGTGGTCTGCAGCGGGATCTCCTCGATCACGTGGCGCATGCCGATGAACAGATCCCAGTCGAGCTTGGCGCCGGCAGAGGCGTCGCCGACATAAAGCAGGCCCCAGGGGATGGGCGCGGTCTCGGCGACGACCTGCAGCTTGAGCTGCTTCGCCGGGTCGCTCGCCTGCTGGCGCAGGAAGTTGCCGACCGCCTGGGAGTCCGCGCCGGCGCCGGGCCCGAAGAACACGCGCTGGAAGAGCAGGGCGCCGGCGCGGGCCATCGTCTTCAGCGCGAAATCGCGATCGGCGTCGGCGATGTCGATGCCGGTCTGGAACACGTACGCGCCGTTCTCGTCCTGGTGCATCACGACCTTCATCAGCTCGCGCCGCAGCGCGTCGATCGCGCTGGCGAGCTGCGCCGACGGCACCGGCAGGCGCGCGCGTGCTGCAACGGCGCCCCAGACGACGCAGTCGTAGCCGGCCACCCCCGGCGCCAGCGAGACGCCGATGTCGCGTGGCCGCAGCACGTTGGCGGCCGAGGGCGGCCGGCCGCGCGCGGTGGTGTCGACCGGCACCGCCCGCTCGCCGCCGACGACGAACGTGATGACGATGTTCTGCAGGAAGTTGCCGTCCTTGTGCAGCGTCGCGGTGAGCGTCGAGGCGCCGTCGTGCAGCGGCGAGATGTCGAAGCGCGCCTTGTTGCTCGACTTGCCGGCGCGCGGGATGCGCAGCGGCCGGATGTTGTCGGCGATCTTGAAGTCGGCGCTGTCGAGCTGGACGGTGACCTCGACCTCGTCGACCCCGGCCGGAAAGAGCGACGTCTCGGCGAAGGGGGCGGTGGCCAGCGCTTCCGCGTGCTGGGCGAGGTCGACGTCGAGGGCGACCGTGTACCACTTGCCGGTGGCGAGGGGAGCGTCGCGCGGCTGGTCCTCGAGCGCGACGTTGATCCATCGTGGCGATGGCGGGTCGACCACGGGCTCGGGTGGCCCGGGCGCGCCGCGAGCGGTCGGGCTCGCGGCAGCCGCAGCCGGCACGGGGCGGATCATCGTTTGCATCGGCTCGCGCGTCGCGAACGGATCGGCCTCGCGCAGCTGTGGCTGCTGCTGCTGCTGGGTCTGTGCTTGCGGCACCGGTGGCATGGCGCGCTGCCCGCCGCCGCCGAGCAGCCCGCCGCTCGGCGACTTTGTCACGCCCCGGCCACCGCCTCCCGGCGACAGCGTGCCTGTCGGCGGCAGCGCCGACGACGACAGCACCGCGGCCCAGAAAGCATGCGCGACCTCGGGATGGGCGATGTCGCTGTGTGCGCCCGATGCGCCGCCGCCGTTGCAGATGATCGCGCTCGACTCGAGGTTGTAGATCGTCCCGGGTTGGAAGCCGTAGGCGAAGGTCGCGGCGCGCATCGGCAGGTCGACCGCGCCGGGCTGCCCCTGGATGCCGAAGGTGCCGATGCCGCCGTAAGCCGGCAAGTCGTTGCCGAGGACGAGCTGCTGGCGCACCTGCGCGCCGAGCGGATAGAAGCGGCCGACGGCGGTGTCGTGGCTCGAGCGCGTAGTCACGATCGGGCCGCGCACGAGGCCGTCCTTGACGATGCGGTGGAAATAGCCCGCGGTGCCGGGGGCGGCGGGAATGTCGCCCGCATACGACCAGAGCGAGAGCGCCCCCTGGACCAGGAACAGCGAGTCGACCGGGCGCGGCAGCGGCGGCCCGCCCTCCTTGCCGGCCACCGTCGCCGAGACGACGATGCAGCCGAAGCTGTGGCCCATCAGGTGGAAGCGCGCCTTGGGTGCGGCGCTCTGCAGGCTTGCGAGCAGCGCATGGCCGCCGCTCTCGCCGAACGCACGTGCGCGGTCCTTCATCTTCCAGAACGAGAGCTGGCGCAGCGGCGAGAGGAAGAGGCCGCTCAGCTTGTCGCCGATGTCGAGCAGCTGCGTCGTCGGCCGTGCCGCTCCGGAGCCGCTGCTCTGGGCGATGATCGCCGTCGGATCGAACGTATCCTGGTCCGCGCCCGGCGCTGCGGCGCTGCCCTTGGTCGTCAGGCCCGACTCGGCGAAAAGCGCGGCGTAGGAATCGAGCAGCGCTTTCGACGGCGTGGCGGCGCTGGCCTGGTCGCCCGCCGATTGCAGGATCGTCCGGATCGCGGTTCGCGCCTTCGGCGTGTCGACGATGCGCTTGGCCCAGGCGTCGACGTCGGCCTCGCTGGCACCACCGCCAGCCGAGAGCACCGCCGGTGCGCCGGTCGGGGGGTCCTCGTCGCCAAACGGCTTGCTTGGCCAGTGCAGGCCGATGATCAGCGGCGCGAAGCCGCCCGGGCGCTGCGCGGCGGCCGCGAGATCGGCGGCCTGGGCCGCGGTGGCGCCGATCCAGCGGTCGTACTGCGCGATCGCCGCTGGCACGTCGCCCTGCCAGCCGTGGCTGGTGAAAATGACGTCACTGACCGGCCGCGCCGGATCGGCGACGCGCCTGAGCAGCGTCTCGCTCAACAGCGTGCCGTCGGGCTCGGGCCGCTCCTTGCCGTTGTCGTCGAAGATGACGAGCGCGTAGCTGAGATCGGTTCCCGAAATGGCGCGAACAGGCATGGCGAGCTCCGATCGATGACGTGAGCCAAGGCTACTCGTTGAGGCGACGCTCGTAAATCCTGCCGACGCACGACGTCCGCACGATGGAGGATGGCGTGGCGCGCGCGATCGCTCGACCCCACGCTCTTCCCAGCCTGTCACCCGTGCGGTTGCCCGGCGCTCGTGGCTATCCGACACTCGCGCCTTCGCCTCTTCGCACTGACCGATCACGCGTCTCTCATGAAAATGTCCATCGCTGTCACGGGTGCCTTGTGCGCCGCCGCCGTCACCACCGCCGCCCTCGCCGCCAAGCCGACGACGCGCAACCGGGCCGAGATCCCGGCCGAGTTTCGCTGGGACTTCACGGTCATCTATCCGGACTGGGACGCGTGGGATGCGGGGATGAAGGAGCTCGACGGCCGCATCGATGCCTTCCTCGCGCTCAAAGGTACCTTGGCCCAGGGTCCGGCGCAGCTGCTCAAGGTCTACCAGGCGTACGACGACATCGGCAAGCTGCAGTACCGGCTCTATCGCTATCCGGCGCTGCAGCGCGACATCGACGCGCGCGACCAGGCCGTGTCCGGCCGCTTTCAGCTCGTCACGGCCGCCCTCGCCAGATTCGAGACCGCCTCGGCCTGGTTCACCCCCGAGCTGTTGAAGATACCCGAGGCGACGGCGATCGCATGGATCGCCGAGACGCCCGCGCTCGCGCCGTACCGTTTCCCGACCCTCGACGCGTATCGCCAGCAAGCGCACGTGCTCGACGACAAGGGCGAGCGGCTGTTGTCGCTGGCAAGCCAGTTCAACGGCTCTCCGGTGACCATGTACGAAGAGCTGAGCACCGCCGACATCAGGTTTCCGGCGCTGCGCCTGGCCGACGGCAAGGACGTCGTCCTCAGCCCGGGCAACTACGCCGCACTCCTCGAGAGCAACCGCGACCAGGCCGAGCGCGCGCGCGCGGCGGCCGCTTACCTCGGCACGTACGCCGCGACGGCCAATACCTATGCGGCGATGTACAACGGCATCCTGCAGCGCGACTGGTTCCTGGCCCGGGCGCGCAACTTCGGCAGCACTCTAGACGCCGCGCTCGACGGCAATGCGATCCCGCCCGCCGTGGTCGAGACGCTGATCGATGCCACGCGATCCGGCAGTGCGCCGTTCCGGCGCTACGCGCGACTACGCCAGAAGCTGCTCGGCTTGCCCAGCTATCACCCGTACGACTCGTTCATGCCGATCTACCAGAGCACGAAGTCATATCCGTTCGAGCTCGCGCGCGACCTCGCCCTGGCCTCGGTGGCGCCGCTCGGCGACGAGTACGTGGCCAAGTACAAGCGCTTCGTCTCGGGCGGCCGGATCGACGTCTACGAGAACGAGGGCAAGCGCAGCGGCGCCTACAGCGCCGGCGTCTACGGCGTCGGCCCGTTCATGCTGATGAACTACAACGACACGCTTGACGCCGCATTCACCCTGGCGCACGAGGCGGGCCACTCCATGCACACCGTGCTCTCGTACGAGACCCAGCCGTTCGTGACCTCGGGCTACACGATCTTCGTCGCCGAGGTGGCCTCGACCACGAACGAGCGGTTCCTGCTCGACCAGCTGCTGCAGCAGACGAGCGATCCGAAGGAGCGCTTTCTCCTGCTGCAGCACGCCGTCGACTCGATCGTCGGCACGTTCTACACGCAGGTGATCTTCGCCGACTTCGAGCTGCGTGCGCACCGCTTGGTCGAAAAGAGCGAGCCGGTGACCACCGAGGTGCTGAACGCGCTCTACGCGGGCCTGCTGAAGGAGTACTGGGGCGACGCGCTGACGGTCGACGACTACTACAAGTTCACCTGGGCGCGGATCGGCCACTTCTTCTTCGCGCCGTACTACGTCTACCAGTACGCGACCTGCTTCGCCTCGTCGGCCCAGCTCTACGCGGCGATGACGACCGGCGCGCCCGAGTCGCGCAAGGCGGCGACCGATCGCTACCTGACGCTCTTGCGCAGCGGCGGCAACGACTATCCGATGGCGCAGCTGAAGAAGGCGGGCGTCGACCTCACCGAGCGGGCGACGATCCAGGCGGTGATCGACCAGATGGATCGGCTGGTGACCGAGATGGAAAAGGAGGCGGCGAAGATCTCCTAACGTTGGCGCAACGATGGCGTCGCGCTGTGCCTTAGCATGAACGGATGGCGTCAGCCCCTTCCCGCGCTTCTCCATCGAAGCCGAGCCGACCCGGCTGGACACGCCGCAGCTTCGCCGTCACCGTCGCGCTCGCGCCCGGCGTCGTCGGCGCCGCGCCGGCCGACGCCCCGGCGGATGCTCCGGCCGCCGCGGCCGATGCCGTCCTCGGCGTCTGGACCCACGCCTACGCCTCGTTCGGGCAGCCCAAGTATCCGCGCGGCTTCGCTCACTTCGATTACGTGAACCCCGACGCGCCGAAGGGCGGCGCGCTGTACCTGCGCAACCCCGATCGCCGCAGCAGCTTCGACAAGTTCAACTACTTCACCACGAAGGGCTCCGCGCCGGCGGGGATCTACCTCTTCATGCTCGAGGCGCTGGCCGTACTGTCGGGCGACGAGCCGCAGACGATGTACGGCCTGCTGGCCGAGGAGATGCTGGTCGCCCCCGACAAGTCGTCGGTGACGTTTCGCATCCATCCGAAGGCGCGCTTTTACAACGGCGACCCGGTCACAGCCGTCGACGTCAAGTACAGCTTCGACTCGATGTCGGGCAAGCAGGCGTCGCCGACGTACCAGACGGCGTTGGCCGGGGTCGAGCGCGCCGTCGTGGTCGATGCGCGAACGGTCCGGTTCGACCTCCGCGAGCGCTCGAACGACACCGTGTTCACGGTCGGTGTGTCGCTCAAGATCTTCTCGCCGAAATGGGCCATCGGCGCCGACGGCAAGCCGAAGGCGTTCGACCAGATCGTCACCGAATATCCGATCACCAGCGGGCCCTACACCATCGCGGCGGCGGAGTCGGGGCGCCGGATCGAGTTCAAGCGCAATCCCGAATACTGGGCGCGCGACCTGCCACCGCGGCGCGGCTTCTTCAACTTCGACCGCGTCGTCTACCGGATGTACAAGGACAACGACGTCTCGCGCGAGGCGTTCAAGGCGGGCGAGTTCGACTTCTACAAGGAGTACAGCGCACGCGCCTGGGTGCGCCTGCACAAGGGCCCGAAATGGGACGACGGCCGGATCAAGAAAGACCCGTTTCCGACCGGGTTCGGTCAGGCGATGCAGTCGTACCAGCTCAACTCGCGCCTGCCGAAATTTCAGGATCGCCGCGTCCGCGAGGCGCTGACTTACACCTACGACTTCGAGATGACAGTCAACCGCTACGGCCAGTACGCCCGGGTCGACAGCATGTTCAACAACTCGATCTTCGCGGCGCAGGGCCTTCCCTCGGCGGCCGAGCTGAAGCTGCTCGAGCCGTTCCGGAAGGACTTGCCAGCCGAGGTGTTCGGTCCCGCCTATGTCGCGCCGCGAACCAACGGCGATCCGAAGTTGCTGCGCCAGAACCTGCTCAAGGCGCGCGACCTGCTCGCGGCTGCCGGCTGGAAGGTCGCCGCCGACGGGCGGCTGCGCAATGAGCAAGGCGAAGCGTTCGAGGTCGAGTACCTGACCGCGGGCGACCGCGGCAACACCTTGCCCGAATGGCGTCTCAACTTCGAAAAGCTCGGCGCCACGCTGAAGCTGCGCAGCGTCGACTTTGCCTTGTTTCGGCGTCGCCTCGAGGAATACGACTTCGACATGGTGACGATCGTCGAGGGCGATTTCACCCTCCCGGCACCCGGCGAGCTCGTCACGAGCTATGGCAGCAAGGCTGCCGACGAGAAAGGCAACAACAACTTTCGCGGCGTCAAGAGCGCGGCCGTCGATCACCTGCTCGAAGTGATGGCCAAGGCGACCCGGCTCGAGGACCTGCGCGACGCCGCGCGCGCGCTCGACCGGGTCGTGATGTGGAACTACTGGCAGGTACCCGACATCTGGCTGGCCAAGGAGCGCGCGTCGTACTGGGACAAGTTCGGCATGCCGGCGGTGAGGCCGCAGTACTACACGGTGGAGAGTCCGAACTCGGAGTATCCGGCCTGGCCGATCACCACCTGGTGGATCAAGGGCCCGGCCGGACGCTGAGCGCCCGCCATCCCACCGAGCCTGCGTACGATGCTGAGCTACATCCTCAAGCGATTGCTTCTGATGGTGCCGACCCTGTTCGGTGCGCTGACCGTCACCTTCATCGTCATCCAGTTCGTTCCGGGCGGGCCGGTCGAGCAGCTGATGGCCGAGGCGCGCGCCGGCCAAGGCGAAGGCGGCGGCTACAAGGCGCGGCGCGACAGCGACGCCAAGCAGATCGAGGAGCTGAAGAAGCTCTACGGCTTCGACAAGCCGGCGCCGGTGCGATTCGTCGAGATGATCGGCAACTTCCTGCGCTTCGACCTCGGTCGCAGCTTCCTGCAGAACAAGGACGTCTGGACGCTGATCAAGGAGAAGCTGCCGGTGTCGATCAGCCTGGGCCTGTGGACCTTCCTGCTCTCGTACCTGATCTCCATTCCGCTCGGCGTGATGAAGGCGATGTACGAGGGCTCGCGCTTCGACGCCCTGACGACGCTGGTGGTCCTGATCGGCTACGCGATCCCGGGCTTCGTGCTCGGGCTGCTCCTGATCGTGCTGTTCGCGGGCGGCACCTTCTTCGACGTCTTCCCGTTGCGCGGCCTGACCTCGGACAACTGGGCCGAGCTCAGCTGGCCGGGACGGATCGCCGACTATTTCTGGCATCTGGCGCTGCCGCTCACCTGCCTCGTGATCGGCAGCTTCGCGATCGTGACGATGCTGACCAAGAACACGTTCATCGAGGAGATGAGGAAGCAATACGTCCTGGTCGCGCGCGCCAAGGGACTGTCGCAGAAGCGGGTGCTGTTCAAGCACATCTTCCGCAATGCCCTGATCCCGCTCATCACGGGATTTCCGGCGGCCTTCATCGGCGCCTTCTTCGCCGGCTCGGTCCTGATCGAGACGCTGTTCTCGCTCGACGGCCTCGGCCTGTTGTCGTACGAGTCCGTCGTCCGGCGCGACTATCCGGTCGTCCTCGGCTCGCTCTACCTGTTCACGCTGATCGGCCTGGTCGTCAAGCTTCTCTCCGACCTGCTCTACGTCGTCGTCGACCCACGGGTCCAGTTCGGCAGCGTCGCGAGGTGACCATGGCCGCCGTCCTGACGCCTTCTCCCGCCGAGCCCGACCTCGCGGCGCGGCCATTCGCGCCCGTCGTCGCGCCGCGCTCGCCGAACCAGCGCGCCTGGGCCCGGTTCAAGCGCAACCGGCTCGGCTATGTGTCGCTCTGGCTGTTCGCGGCGATGCTCGTCGTCGCGACGTTCGCCGAACTGGTCAGCAACGATCGGCCGCTGGTCGCGCGTTATGAAGGCGAGGTCTTCTTCCCGCTCTTTCACAACCAGCCCGAACGCCGCTTCGGCGGCGACTTCGCGACGCCCACCGACTGGAAGGATCCGTTCATCGCCGAGCAGTTCGCCAAGCCCGGCAACGGCGCGTTCTTCACGATCAACAAGCACAGCGCGAATTCGCAGGACTACTTCCAGAAGAGCCCGAGCCCGGCGGCGCCGAGTGCCGCCAACTGGCTCGGCACCGACGCCGACGGCCACGACATGGTCGCGCGCCTGATCTACGGCTTTCGCGTCAGCATCTGGTTCGCCTTCGCGCTGACGCTGGTCGGCGTCGTCATCGGCATGCTGATGGGGGCGGTGCAGGGCTATTTCGGCGGTCGAGTCGATCTCTTCCTGCAGCGCATCTTCGAGATCTGGGGCGCGATCCCCGAGCTCTACCTGCTGATCATCTTCGCCTCGATCTTCGAGCCCTCGCTGCTGCTGCTGCTGATCCTGCTGTCGCTGTGGGGCTGGCTTGGTCTCTCCGACTACGTGCGAGCCGAGTTCCTGCGCAACCGCAGCCTCGAGTTCGTCAAGGCGGCGCGTGCGCTGGGTCTCTCCAACGCCCAGATCATCTGGCGCCACGTGCTGCCCAATTCTCTCACCCCGGTGATCACCTTCCTGCCGTTCCGGATGAGCGGCGCGATCATCGCCCTGACGTCGCTCGACTTCCTCGGCCTCGGCGTGCCGCCGACGACGCCCTCGCTCGGCGAGCTGCTGCGCGAGGGCAAGGCGAACCTCGACGCGTGGTGGATTGTCTTTCCGACCTTCGCGGTGCTGGTGCTGTCGATGCTGCTGCTCACCTTCATCGGCGACGCCCTGCGCGACGCCTTCGACACGCGCAAGTCCTGACATGGCCCAGCCGCTGCTCGACGTCGACCACCTGACCGTCAGCTTCGGCAGCAGCGTCGTCGTCGACGACGTCTCGTTCGCGATCGCGCCCGGCGAGAAGTTCGCGCTCGTCGGCGAGTCGGGCTCGGGCAAGTCCATCACCGCGCTCTCGGTCATGCGGCTGGTCGAGGCGGCAACGACCCGCGGCGCGATCCGCTTCGAAGGCGAGGATCTGCTCGCCACGTCGGAGCGGCAGATGCGCGGTCTGCGCGGCGACGCGATCGCCATGATCTTCCAGGAGCCGATGACCGCGCTGAACCCGCTCTACACCGTCGGCAACCAGATCGGCGAGGTGCTCGAGCTGCACCAGGGCCTGCTCCGCAACCAGGCACGGGCGCGCGCGATCGAGTTGCTGCAGCGGACCGGCATTCCCGAGCCTGAGCGGCGCATCGATTCGTTCCCGCATCAGCTCTCGGGCGGCCAGCGGCAGCGGGCGATGATCGCGATGGCGCTCGCCTGCACGCCCAAGCTGCTCATCTGCGACGAGCCAACGACCGCCCTCGACGTCACCATCCAGGCGCAGATCCTGGCCCTGCTCGACGAGCTCCAGGCCGAGATGGGAATGGCGCTTCTCTTCATTACCCACGACCTGAACCTGGTGCGGCGCTTCACCCACCGGGTGGGCGTGATGGAGCGCGGCAAGCTGGTCGAGCTCGGCTCGACCGCCGGCGTCTTCGGCGATCCGCGTCATCCGTACACGAAGAAGCTGCTGGCGAGCCGGCCGCGGCGCGTGGTGCAGCTGCTCGCCGCCGATGCGCCGATCCTGCTTTCGGCCGACGACGTGTCGGTCGACTTCAGCATCGCCCAGGGCTGGTTCGGCAAGCGCACGTTCAAGGCGCTGCGCCGCGCGACGCTGCAGCTGCGCCGCGGCGAGACGCTCGGCATCGTCGGCGAATCCGGGTCGGGCAAGACGACGCTCGGCATGGCCCTGCTCGCGCTGCAGCCGGTATCGGCGGGGCAGGTGCAGATGGGCGGCCAGCGGATCGACAACGCCGACCGAACGACGCTGCGCGCGATGCGCCGGCGAATGCAGGTCGTGTTCCAGGATCCGTTCGCGTCGCTCAGCCCGCGCATGACGATCGGCCAGATCGTCGGCGAAGGCCTGGCGCTGCACCGTCCCGAGCTGAGCGAAGAGGAGCGTGCGCGGCTGGTGCTGGCGATGCTCGACGAGGTCGGCCTCAACGCCGCGGCCGGCGTCCACGACGTGCTGCAGCGCTATCCGCACGAGTTCTCGGGCGGCCAGCGCCAGCGGATCGCGATCGCCCGGGCGGTGGTGCTGCGGCCCGAGGTGCTGGTCCTCGACGAGCCGACCTCGGCCCTCGACGTCTCGGTGCAGCAGCAGGTGCTGGCGCTGCTCGCCGACCTGCAGCGCCACTACGGCCTCAGCTACGTTTTCATCAGCCACGATCTCGCGGTGGTGCGCGCGATGTCGCATCGGGTGCTGGTCATGAAGGACGGCGACGTGATCGAGGAAGGCGAGGCCGAGGCGCTGTTCGACGCGCCACGCGAGGGCTACACCCAGGCGCTCCTGGCCGCGGCGCAGCTCGCCTGACGCGGGCGCGGATCGGAGGCGACGCGCGGTCAGGCCAGCACGGCGTCGATCTTCGGGCGCCAGAACACGGCGTCCGGGACGATGCCGAAACCAGCCGCGACGTTGTCCTCCATGTGCTCCTTGCGCCGTGTTCCAGGGATCGCGCAGGTCACCCCCGGATGGCTGAGAACGAACTTGAGCAGCACCTGCGCCCAGCTCGCGCAGCCGATCTCGCCGGCCCACTCCGGCAGCGGCTTGGGCAGCAGGCGGCGCAGCAGGCCACCGCCGCCGAACGGCATGTTCACGATCACCGCAACGCCGCGCTCGGCCGCCAGCGGCAGGAGGCGCCGCTCCGCGTCGCGGTCATCGAGGGCGTAGTCGATCTGCAGGAAATCGATTCCCTTCTCGGCGCGCAGCACCGCCTCGACCTCGCCGTAGGCCGAGGCCATGTAGTGAGTGATGCCGAGATATCTGATGCGGCCTTGCTCCTTCCAGCGGCGCAGCGTCGCGAGCTGCGTGCGCCAGTCGACCAGGTTGTGGATCTGCATCAGGTCGATGCGGTCGGTTCGGAGCAGCCGGAACGATGCTTCCATCTGGCGCATGCCCTCGGCGCGCCCGGCGGTCCAGACCTTGGTCGCGAGAAAGGCTTCGCCGCGGCGGCCCTCGGCGGCGAGCAGCTCGCCCGTGGTCGCTTCGGCGCGGCCGTACATCGGCGAGCTGTCGAGCACCGTGCCGCCGGCGTCGAGCAGCGCCGCGACGACGCCCGGCAGGAGCGCGTAACCGGGCGTCCCGGGCGCCTGGTCGAAGCCGACATAGGTGCCGCAGCCGATGACGGGCAGCGCTTCCCCGGAAGCGGGGATCGGACGCGAGATCATGCGGCGAGAGGGGAGTGGTTGAGCGATCGCACGGGAGGGAAGGCCGGTGACGAAAGGCAGGG
>Ga0207650_10001590_pt1 | contig 16213 bp, 20 predicted proteins | sample KBSS63metaG_FD_184325 | JGI IMG/M metagenome (GOLD analysis project Ga0207650, IMG submission 184325) | Switchgrass rhizosphere microbial communities from Kellogg Biological Station, Michigan, USA - KBS S6-3 metaG (SPAdes) (version 2) | ecosystem: Host-associated > Plants > Roots > Rhizosphere...
TCGGCTCCGACTCGTCACCGAAAATCAGGTGCCGCATTCCGCGCCAGAGCCGTGAGCCGCCATCATCTTCGTCGCGCGTCGCCATCAGGCGGCGTCCTCGTAGGGGTCGGAAATGCCGAGCCGCGCCAGCGCGCGCACTTCGCGCGCTTCCATGTCTGCAGCTTCCTCGTCTCTGTGATGATCGTATCCTAGTAGATGAAGCGTGCCATGGACGAGCAGGTGAGTCGCATGGTCCTCGAAAGGCACGCTTTTTTCGGCTGCTTCCGTCGCGCAAACCCCGCGGGCGAGCACGATATCGCCAAGCAATATTTCCGGTCCAGAAACGTTTGCTTGCTGCAAATCATGCTGTTCAACGAGCGGAAAGGACAGGACATTGGTTGTCTTGTCCCTGGACCGCCACCGCGAGTTAAGCTTACGAACCTCCTCGTCCCCGGTCAGCCGTACGGAGATTTCAACGGGCCGCTCGCACGCCGCTAGCTGCGGAAAGGCACTTTCCGCGATTGCGGCAAGGGCCGCGTCCCGGGCGAGCCGCTCCCAGGAGCTGCTACTGTCCCATTCCTCATCTGCTTCGACTGCAATCTCAAGCATCATCGCCCCGGTCCTTCATAGGCCTCGACGATACGGCCCACCAGCGGGTGCCGGACGACGTCAGCGGCCGTGAAACGGACGGTCGCGACACCCTTCACCCGTTCGAGCTTTTCGACGGCGTCGGCAAGTCCAGACTTGGTCGGGTCGGGAAGGTCGACCTGATGCGGGTCGCCGCAGATCACCATTCGGCTGCGCATGCCGAAGCGCGTGAGGAACATCTTCATCTGCAGCGGGGTAGTGTTCTGCGCCTCATCGAGGATGATGAAGGCGTCGTTGAGCGTGCGGCCGCGCATGAAGGCCAGCGGTGCGATCTCGATCTCGCCGCTCGCGATACGGCGCTCGACCTGTTCAGTCGGAAGCATGTCGTACAGCGCGTCGTAGAGCGGGCGCAGGTAAGGATCGACCTTTTCCTTCATGTCCCCGGGCAGGAAGCCGAGCCGCTCGCCGGCTTCGACCGCGGGTCGCGAGAGGATAAGCCGGTCGACGCTGCCCGTGATCAGCTGCGAGACGGCCTGGGCAACCGCGAGATAGGTTTTGCCCGTGCCCGCCGGCCCCAGCGCGAAGATCATATCGTCGCGTGCAAGCGCCTCCATGTAGACGGTCTGCACCGGCGAGCGCGGAACGATGGTCTTCTTGCGCGTGCGGATCATCACCCGCGGAGCAGACGTCACCTCTTCCTGGATGATTCCGTCGAGATTGGGTTGCGCGGCCATGCCGAGCACGGCCTCGACCGCTTCGGCATCGACATCCTGCCCGGAGTCCAGCCGGTTGTAGAGTCCAGTCAGTACATCCCGCGCTCGGGATGCGGAATCTGCATCACCTTCGATCTGCACCCGATTCCCGCGCGCCGAGATGTGGACGCCCAGCCGGTTCTCGATCGTGATCAGGTGTCGGTCGTAATCGCCGAACAAGGGGCCGAGCAGATAGGGTTGGTCGAACTCGAGTTCGAGCCTCGCGGCGTCTGGCACCGCCTGCAGTTCACGACGCGCCATCAGGCAGCTTCCTTCGTACGGATTGCGCCTGTCATACTGTTGGGCCCCGCCACCACCAGCGTGACATCGATGATGTCGCCGGGTCGAGCTGCGGTCTCCACATGCACGGATTGAAGCCAGGGCGTCCGACCGATCATCTGGCCTTCGCGCCGACCTTTGCGCTCGACCAAAATCTGCGTGTCGCAACCCACCTTCGACTGGTTGAATGCAAGTTGGTGAAGATTAATCCGTTCCTGCAGCCGTTGCAGACGCTCATCCATGACTTCCCGAGAAATCTGATCCTCCATCGCCGCCGCCGGAGTCCCCGGACGAGCACTATATTTGAATGAATAGGCCGATGCGTAGCCGACTGCATCGACAATCCCGAGGGTCGCTTCGAAATCTTCGTCGGTCTCGCCGGGAAATCCGACGATGAAGTCTCCGGACAGCGCCACGTCGGGCCGAGCGCGGCGCATCTTGTCGATCGTAGCGAGGTAGGTTTCGACCGAATGACTGCGATTCATCGCCTTGAGGATGCGGTTGCTGCCCGATTGCACCGGCAAGTGCAGATAAGGCATCAGCTTACCCACCTCGGCGTGCGCTGCGATCAGGGCGTCGTTCATGTCGGCAGGATGACTGGTCGTGTAGCGGATGCGCTCCAGACCATCGAAATCCGCAAGGGCTCGGATCAACTCGGCGAGTCCCCGCTTCCCGTTGCTCCACGCATTCACGTTCTGACCGAGAAGAACGATCTCTCGCGCGCCGGCATCGATCAATGAGTGAGCCTCGGTGACTACATCCTCCCAAGGCCGGGAGATCTCCGCCCCGCGCGTGTAGGGCACGACGCAATAGGTGCAGAATTTGTCGCAGCCCTCCTGCACGCTGAGAAAGGCGCTTGGACCGGCTCGGCGTCGTTGTGGAAGCGCGTCGAATTTCGAGAGCGCCGGCATATCGGTATCGATCGGCCGAGCGCCGCTCGACGCTTGGGCGATCATATGGGGCAGGCGATGATAGGCTTGCGGTCCGACGATGATATCGATCAGCTCAGAACGCCGCTTGGCTTCCCCACCCTCGGCCTGTGCAACGCAGCCGGCGAGCGCGACCAGCGGCTTCGAGCCATCCTCGCGGCGCAAGCGGCCGACGTCCGAATAAGCCTTTTCCGCAGCCTTCTCGCGGATGTGGCAGGTGTTCAGGACGACAAGGTCCGCATCCTCGCCTTCGGGAGCCGCGGACATGCCCTGGTCGGCCAGTAGCTCGGCCATGCGCTCGCCGTCATAGACGTTCATCTGGCAACCGAAGCTTTTGATTTTGAAAGTCTTGGGAGTCATTCGCCGTCGGCTATAGGCGAGTGCGCTTCGGACTTGAAGCCGAGCCGGGCCGCAATCGCGTCGCGCGCCTGAACCGTGAGCTGCTTGCGATCGCCCGAGCGATCGAGCGGCGGCAACACCGTCACGGCCACGGGAAGCGAGCCTCGCCGGCCGAGCAGTCGCAGAATATTCTGCATCGCCGGCTCGTGATACCAGCTAATCTCCGGTGCTGCAGGACCGTAATCGACCACCACCGGGCGAATCTGGACATCCCTCGCGGCATAATTTGCCGCTTCGAGCAGGGTCGAGCGAAACGGAAGCAGGTGAGTCCCCGGCCCGGTGGTTCCTTCCGGGAAGACGGTCACGGGCTTGTCCCGTTCGAGGGCCGCGGCGACGGCGACCGCCTGATCCTTCGCACCTTTGCGATGGGTGCGCTTCACGTAAACGGTAGCGTTCTGGTCGGCGAGCCAGTGGATCAGCGAATGCCCGAGCTCGTCCTTGGAAATGAACGTCGTGCCGGTCCAGCCGCCGAGCACGAGAATATCGAGCCAGCTGGTATGGTTGGATACGAGCAAAGTGTGCGGGCCGATCGGCCCCCCGAAGCATCGAACGCGGGCGCCGATGATCCAGGCGGCCGCCGCAAGGAAGCGCGACGGCCATGGGGACCGTCCGGTAAGCCATTTCGTCGCAACATGGATCGGTGCCAGCGTCATAAGCAGCAGCGCAAGGCCGGCAATGCGAAGGCCGGCGCGGAAACCGATGCTGGGTTTCGCCTTAGCGATCGCGGTCGAGGGCGACGCCGTAAAGCTCCATGCGATGATCGACGAGGCGGAAGCCAAGCTTCTCCGCGATGCGCTTCTGAAGGGCCTCGAGTTCATCGTCCACGAACTCGATGACGTTGCCCGTCTCGACGTCGATCAAATGATCGTGATGGCTCTCGGAAGCCGCTTCGTACCGGGACCTGCCGTCGCCGAACTCATGCCTTTCGAGGATGCCGGCCTCTTCGAACAAGCGGACCGTGCGATAGACGGTCGCGATCGAGATGTTGGGATCGATGGCCGCAGCGCGCGCGTGCAGCGTTTCGACGTCGGGATGGTCCTCGCTGTCTCCGAGCACCCTCGCGATCGTCTTGCGTTGTTCCGTGATTCGAAGCCCCTTGTCCGCACACAGGGCTTCGATGTCGATTTGCCGGGTCATCGACGCAAGTTAAGCATCGGCACGCGCGCGGTCAAAGCCAGCCTGCGGCCTTTTATTTGCCGCGCGACTTGCGGCGCCTGGTGCCGAGCCCGATCGACTTCGCGAGCGTCCGGCGCTGCTCGGCATAGTTGGGCGCGACCATCGGATAATCCGGCGAAAGTCCCCACTTCTGCCGATACTGGTCCGGCGTCATGTTGTAGTGAGTCATCAGATGCCGCTTGAGCATCTTCAACCGCTTCCCGTCTTCGAGGCAGACGATGTAATCGGGCTTGATAGACGAGCGGATCGGAACCTTGGGCTCCGGCCTCGCTTCGGGGGCGGATGAACTCCGCGAAATCCCGGTCAGCGCGCCATGAACGTTCTGGATTAGATTCGGCAAATCGTTAACGGCTACGCTGTTGTTGCTGACATGAGCGGCGACGATGTCGGCCGTCAGGGTCAACAAAGTGTCTTCGCCATTATCATTGTCGGCCATTGAATTTCCCCCAAATGAGCAGAGGCTGCGCAGTCTTGTGACTGCACGCCGCGCCTAAGCCTCCCGCTACCTCGGTGCAACTAATAGAGTTCGATTAAATTGCGCGAGCGAAGGTCAAGGCGTCGAAATTCTGGCCGTCGGGCGCGTGGTAATACTTGCGGCGGCGACCAACCAGTTCAAAGCCGGCATCGCGATACATGTCTGCGGCCGGATTGCCCTCGCGCACTTCCAGATGAACGCGTGTCGCACCGTCCGCTGCTGCGCGACGAGTGAATTCATCGAGCAGGAGGCGTCCAATACCGCGGCGATGCCTGCTCGGGAGCACGCCAAGAAGTAAGAGCTCGGCTTCGCCTGCAACGCAACGCGATAGTGAAAAGCCTACGACCTCCCCGTTGACCTGCTCGCGTGCCAGCTCCAACCATACGCCAGCCATCGGAAGGATCCCGGCGCATTGCGAGCGCGTCCAGGCTTCGCCGTACCTGGAGCCGAACGCGGCCTCCATGACCTGCATCACGGCATCGAGGTCGCGCGACGTGCCATTTTCCAGCTGGATTTCGGTCGCAAGCGCCGGCGTCGCCATCAGGCGGCCTCCCGAACTCGCGCGTCGGGCGCGCGCGCATAGATCGGCTTCGGCGGCAGTGAGCGCAGCTTGGGCGGAAGCTTCAGTGCCAGTGCAGCTGAGGGTAGGAACTCCTGTGCTTCGCCGCATCCTCGCGCAGCAGCGAGTTGCTTCGCCGCGGACCCAACGACCAATGGCGCGTCAATGACGAGTGCGGCTGCGTCGGGACGCATGCTGGCAATGCCTCCGTCAGGTTCCAGTGTCCGACCGTCGAACTGCTGCACGAACAGCTCGCCATGACCGCCGATCATCGCGACCGCGATTTTTCCATCGTCATTGGCCACGGCCGCAGTCAGCGCAAGCGATGACATCCCGTGAAGCTTTGCGTTCCAGCCGATTGCCAGTCCATGCGCAGCGGCAATCGCCACGCGAATGCCCGTAAAGCTTCCCGGACCGACGCCGACGAGGATGCGGTCGGCACGCCGATCCCCAAGAAGCTCGGCGATCATCGGCACCAGTCGCTCCGAATGGCCGCGGCCGATAACCTCGTCCTTGCGGGCGATGCATTGGCCGGCATCGTCGAACAGAGCGGCGGTGCAAGCTGCGGTCGAAGTGTCGAACGCCAAAAGCATAAGCGGATGATGGTCACATGCGGTGGCTGGCCGCAAGCCCCTAGAAATTAAGGCAGGTTAGACGGCTTCGACGGATTCCACTTCAGGCACATAGTGCCGGATGAGGCTTTCGATACCGCGCTTCAGGGTGATCGTGGACGACGGGCACCCCGAGCATGCCCCCTGAAGGCCGAGGTAAAGACGCCCGTCCTTATAACCCCGGTAGATGATGTCGCCGCCGTCCTGGGCGACGGCTGGGCGTACCCGCGTATCGATCAGCTCCTTGATCTGGTCGATGATGTCGGCATCTTCCGGATCCTCCTCGAAGACGGGATCCGCGGCGATGTGGATTCCCGCTGCCGTACCCGGAGCGAACAACGGCGCTCCGCTAACGAAATGGTCGAGGAAGGTCTCGAGCACGAGCGGCTCTAGGTCGGTCCACGATATGGCGGGGGCGGCAGTCACGGAAATGAAGTCGTGGCCGAAGAACACCCCTTCGACCATGCCGCTGTCGAACAAAGCCGCGGCAAGCGGCGAAGCCTGTGCTGACTCGGCGTCAGGAAAATCGCGAGTCCCGGCCTCCATCACGGTCTGGCCGGGGAGGAACTTACGCGTCGCAGGATTCGGCGTCTGCTCGGTGCGGATCAACATGGTGGCGATGTGGCGGCGGAATGGGTTGCAATCAAGTACCGAAAGGCGGAGCTCCGGCAATGATCCAGCGCGTGACGGCGACCGCGACTGCAACGCAGATCAGGGCCGCCCACCATTTTCCGGGCCGCATCGGCTGGACGTCGGCCTCAACTTCGCCCCGCCCGGTGATCATCGCTCCGACGAGCCGTTTTCCGCGCAGCCGATAGTAGATGATTGCGGCGACATGGAGCAGGACGAGGGCCAGAAGGACGTTGAAAAACTCCTCGTGAAGCTCGGCAATCTCGTCTGAGAAATCCATGCTGATCAGCCGCGCAAGGGGACCGGAGACGAGCCCGTCTTCGTCCATGCTGAACAAGCCCGTCACAACTTCGATCGCGCTGGCGCCCAGCAAGGCGAGGACGCTTAGCGCACCGAGCGGACTATGGCCGATGCCTTTCCAGGCGCCCCGTAAATAATCCACCACCATCCTGGGGCCCCGCACGAAGCTCGTGAAGCGGGCCGTGGAGCTGCCGAAGAAGCCCCACAGCAATCGGAATAGGAGGAGGGTCAGGACCGCCATGCCGGACCAGACGTGCATGTCGAGTTCGTCGTTCTCCGCGGACCACCACGAAAAAGCGATGAGAGCGACCAGCGACCAGTGGAACAGCCGCGTGGGGAGGTCCCAGACCGGTCGCTTCACCGATCGCTTCACCTGCTGCACGTCGGTCAGTGGTGCATCTCCGACCGGTATTTGTCGTGGCAGGCCTTGCAGGTCCCGCCCATGTCGGCAAACCTAGCCTTGATCGCGTTTACGTCTCCGCCCTTGGCCGCGACGTTGAAGGCCCTCACGGCTTTCTGCCAAGCCGCCAGCTTGCCCACAAAATCCTTTTGGTCTTGCCAGATTTCGGGCTTGGCGCCCGTCTTCCCGATGTCGGGCCCAGTGCCAGCCGGAAACCAGCCTGAGGCCCTTGCGGAAAGGTTGGCAAGCTGCGCGGCGGAACTCCGTACGGTACCCAGGTTCGGCGAGGCGGCGTCGAGCTCGCGCTTGATCACCTTGTTGTTCTTGCCGACGCTTTCCATGCCCTCGTGGCGCTCATGCATGATTTTATGCGCCTGTTCGCCGGACACCCGTGTTGCGGCAAGCATTGCGACCGCAGCACTCTTGGTGGCCTTCGAGTAGTTATCTGCCCGCTTCGTCTCGGGCCCACCACAAGCCGCAAGGATGGCACACGCGCCTGCGGCAGTAATCAAACCAAAACGCATAAGCTCTCCTTACTCCGGGTTTCAAACCTTCCAGCTGTCGTCGATCATCTTGATGATCCCGGAAAAATCCTTGTTCCCTCCGCCGCGATCGACGAACCTCTGGAACAGCTCTTCAGCTTCGCCGCCGATCGGCGTGTAGGCGCCGGCCTGCTGCGCCGCCTGCATCGCAAGCTTCAGGTCCTTGAGCATCAGCGCGGCCGCGAAGCCGCCCTCGTAATCGTGATCTGCCGGAGTGTCGGGGCCGACGCCGGGAACGGGCGCGTAGCTTGTCATCGACCAGCTCTGGCCTGACGCCTTGGACGCGATGTCGAAGAAGACTTGCGGATCCAGCCCCAGCTTTTGCGCGAGCACAAAGCCTTCGCACGTGACGATCATCGTCGCGCCGAGGATCATGTTGTTGCAAATCTTCGCAGCTTGTCCCGCACCTGGTCCGCCGGCGTGGATTACGGCTTTCGCCATGGGCTCGAGCACCGGCTGGGCGCGGCCGAAGGCGTCGTCGGAGCCGCCCACCATGAAGGCGAGCGTTCCCCCGGCCGCAGCGGCAATGCCGCCGGAAACCGGCGCATCCACCATTACATAGCCTTGAGCCGCCGCTTCCTCCTCGACGGCACGAGCGCTCGCGACATCGATCGTAGAGCAGTCGATGAGGAGCGCGCCAGTCGGCGCCTTCCCCAGCACTTGGTCGCGATAGACCGCGAGGACGTGCTGGGCGGCCGGGAGCATCGTGACCACGACATCGGCGCCATCGACGGCCTCTTCGGTCGAACCGGCGCGCGCGCAGCCTTGCTCTACCGCTTTGGCAAGTGCTTCCTCGCTTAGATCGAAGGCACGGACTTCATGCCCTGCCTTGGCGAGGTTCGGCGCCATTCCGCCGCCCATGTGGCCGAGCCCGATGAATGCGATTTTGGCCATCAGCGTGCCTTCCAGTTGCCCGGGCGCTTTTCGACGAAAGCGGTCATACCTTCCTTTTGATCCTCCGTGCCGAACAGCCCGTGGAAAAGGCGGCGCTCGAAGCGGATGCCCTGGGCGAGGCCCATCTCGAATGCGGCATTGACCATTTCCTTGGTCGCGATCGCGGCGAGTGGCGCCATTCCCGCGATTGCCTCGGCTGTTTTCATGGCTTCTTCGCGCAGTTGATCGCCGGGCACGATCTTGGCGACCAGGCCGGACCGCTCCGCCTCGGCGGCGTCCATCATCCGCCCGGTAAGGCACATTTCCATCGCCTTGGCCTTGCCGACCGCCCAGGTCAGGCGTTGCGATCCGCCCATGCCCGGCGTCACGCCGAGCTTGATCTCGGGCTGACCGAACTTCGCGTTGTCCGCGGCGATGATGAAGTCCGCCATCATCGCGACCTCGCAGCCGCCGCCGAGCGCATAGCCGGCGACAGCCGCGATCCACGGCTTGCGCGTCGCGGTGACCTGCTCCCAGCCGGCGAAGAAGTTCGACGCATACATGTCGGCGAACCCTTGGCTTTGCATTTCCTTGATGTCCGCGCCCGCGGCGAATGCCTTTTCCGAGCCCGTCAGAACGAGGCAGCGCTGGCCCGGGTCGGCATCATATGCGCCGAACGCATTGATCAATTCCTTTAGCACCGTCGAATTGAGCGCGTTGAGCGCCTGCGGGCGATTCAAGGTGATCAGGGTCACCGCGCCCATCTTCTCGACCAGGATGGTTTCGTAATCGCTCATTCAGTCCTCTTTAGAATTCGAACGGCAACCACTGCTCTTCCGGAGGCAGCGGCTCGAAGAAGGCTTCGACGTCGCGGTCGCCGATGACCTGGGGGTTCGTCGGATGCCAGTTCGGTTTGTTGTCTTTGTCGATGAGGAGCGCGCGCACGCCTTCCTTGAAATCCGGATGGTGGATCAGGCGGACCATGATCCCATATTCCATCCGCATCTCGTCGACGAAGTGGAGCTGGTACGGGCTTTCCTGAAGCAGCTTCAGGCTAACCTTGCAGGCCATGGGCGACTTCTTGCGGATCGTGTCCGCTTCTTTCGCGGCCCATTCGTCGCCCTCGACTGCACCGGCATCGAGCGCGTCGAGAATGTCTTCGAGCCGGTCGCTCGCAAAATAACGGTCGATCTTCTGCAGATTGCCCATGATCCGGGCTTCCGGGACATAATCGTCACTGAGCTCGTCTAAAACCGCTTGCGTACGGAACGGCTGAGCCATGATCCGCTCCTTGGCCTCTTCGAGCCGTTCCGACGGGACATAGTGGGTCGCTAGCCGGAGCCTCAGGCATTCCGCGCCGTCTAGCCGCGCTCCCGTCAGCGCCAGGAATTGGGCGAGGCGGCCACGAAGGCGCGACAGATATCGCCCACCGCCGACGTCGGGGAAGATGCCGATCGTCGTCTCGGGCATGGCCAGGACGGTGCGTTCCGTCGCAACGCGGTACCGGCACGGGCAGGCGATGCCGACCCCGCCGCCCATGGTAACCCCGTCCATGAAGGCGACCCCGGGTTTGGGGTAGGTATATTCGAGGTGATTGAGTCGATACTCGTCGAAGAAGAAGGCGCGAGCCGCAGCCTCATGTCCTTCGACATTCTGCGAGATGTCGACGACGTCTCCGCCCGCGCAAAAGCCGCGCCCTTCCGTATGATCGATCAGGATGATGCGCACGTCCGGGTCGTCACGCCATTCGATCAAGGCATTGGCCATGTCGCGAACCATCTGCCGATTGAGGCTGTGGAGGGCGCGCGGGCGATTGAGCCGAAGGCGGCCGGCCAGGCCTTCCTTCTGAGTCAGGACATCCTGGGTCGCCAGCGGCATGTCCATCACGGCATCATAACGTAGCGGCCGGGCGCGGGCTCGATAGCGTCCTTGGGCTTACGGCCCGCGACCTGCTTACCGCTACCCCTGCCGTCCAGCCACTTCGTCCACCAGGGCCACCAGCTTCCCTCGTGGCGTATCGCGCTTTCCAGCCATGCCTTGCCGTCGGCGGGCTGTTTCGCGTTGGTCCAGAAGCCATGCTTGTTGTTCGCCGGCGGGTTGATCACCCCGGCATTGTGGCCGGACCCCCCGAGGACGAACTCGGCCTTCAAATGTTTAGCACCGCGATAGACTGCATCCCAGGCGGACACGTGATCGTCCTTGAGCGCGATGACCAGCACGGGCGTCGTGATGTCGGCAAGGTCGATCGTAACATCGCCGACGGTGAAACCTGCGGGATCTGTCAGGCGGTTCTCAAGCAGGAGCTCGCGATTGTAGCTCTTGAGGAACGCCGCCGGAATCCGTGCGCCATCCTCGAACCAGTAAAGAAGGTCGGACGGAGGGGCAGGGCGATCAAGCAGGTAGTGGTTCACGACTGACGACCAGATGAGGTCGTTGGCGCGCATCGCCGCGAACAGCCGCTGGAGTTCTAGGCTGTCTACGAATCCCTGCGCCTCCAGATGCTCCTCTAGCGCGGCCAGGTGGCTTTCATGCACGAACGCGGCCCAATCCCGCATGTCCGAGAAGTCGACCAAAGAACCGATCAAGGTCGCCGAGTTAACCTCGTCCGCGCGCCCTTTCGCCGCCAGCCAGGCGAGTGCGATCGCGGCTAATGTCCCGCCGAGACAGAATGAGAATACATCGGGCGCATTTCCGGTGCATTTGCGGACCTCGCCGATCGCCTCGACAATCCCTTCGAGGACATAATCCTCGACGCTCTTGTCCTTGTGTTCGGGCCCTGGGTTGACCCAGCTGATCACGAACACCGTTCGGCTCTCGTCGACCAGCCATTTGACCAGGCTTTGCCGCGGCACGAGGTCGATCATGTAATAGCGGTTCACCAGGGGCGGCACGTAGAGCATGGGCTCTGCCGTGACCTTCTCGGTCGAAGGGCTGTACTGGATCAGCTGGAACAGCGCGTTTTCATAGACGACGGCGCCGGGCGTAGCGGCAACACTCTCGCCCTTCTTGAAGGCATCGGGGTCGGTTCGCCGCTGGACGATGCCTTTGCCGCTCCCGACGTCTTCCAGCAGGTTCAGGAAACCTTGGACCAGGTTCGACCCGCCCGTTTCCTTGGTGCGCTTGACGACCTCCGGGTTGGTTGTCGCGAAATTCGTGGGAGCGATGGCGTTCAGATACTGGTCGAGCATGAAGCGCGCCATCGCGCCCTGCGCTCCACTGCCGGCGGACTTGCCGACCGTCTCGCGCAGCTGCTTCGACGCAAGCAAATAAGCGTCGCGGATCGCGCGATAATAAGGGTCGTCCTGCCACTCGGCGGCCGAAAACCGCCGGTCACGCGGCTTTTCGGTCGCCTTGCCGGTCATAGCCCCGGTCCAGAAATCGCTCCACTGCTTGGCGGCCTCCATCTGGACTGTCAGCAGCTCGGCCGGGCGCGCGGCGAGCCCAACCGCAGCCTCGCCCGCGGCCTGGGCGAGCGCGAAGGGATCGAATGGTAACGTGGGTTTGCTGCTCGCCATTCTATTGCCGGAGCATGTCGCGGCTGACGATCACCCGCATGACCTGGTTCGTGCCTTCCAGGATCGAGTGCACCCGAAGGTCGCGCCAGAAGCGTTCGATCGGATAGTCCTGAAGGTATCCGTAGCCGCCGTGAAGCTGAAGAGCGCGATCGACGACGGAGGAGCCCGTGTCCGTTGCCAGCCTCTTCGCCATGGCCGCGAACCGCGTCTTGTCGTGGGCATTAGCCGTGACTTTCGCGGCAGCGACGTAGAGAAGGTATCGCGCTGCCTGCAGCTCGGTCTCCATGTCGGCGAGCGTGAACTGCGTCGCCTGGAAATCCGCAATGGGCTGACCGAACTGCTTGCGGTCCTTGGTATATTTGATCGCCTCGTCGAGACAGCGCTGGGCTCCTCCCAGGGAGCAGGCGCCGATGTTGAGGCGGCCCCCGTCCAGGCCCATCATCGCGATGCGAAAGCCTTCGCCCTCGCCGCCGACCCGGTTGGCGACCGGCACGCGCACTTCGTCGAAATTGACCTGCGCTGTCGGCTGCGAATGCCAGCCCAGCTTCTTTTCCTGCGCTCCGAAGCTGACGCCTTTCATGTCCTTTTCGATGACGAGAGCGGTGATGCCCTTCGGGCCGTCCTCGCCGGTCCGGGCCATCGTCACGTAGATTTCGTTCTCGCCGCCGCCGGAGATGAAGGCCTTGGACCCGCTGACGATATAATGGTCGCCGTCGAGTACGGCTTTGGTCTTCAATGCGGCGGCGTCCGAACCGGAGGACGGCTCGGTCAGGCAATAGCTGCCCATCCGTTCCATCGTGATCATCGAAGGAAGGTACTTCTGCTTGACTTCGGCCGACCCGAAGCGGTCGATCATCCAGCTCGCCATGTTGTGAATGGAAATGAAGGCGCTGGTCGACGGACAGCCATAGGCCATGGCTTCCATGATCAGAGCCGCCTCGAGCCTACCGAGGCCGATTCCGCCGCTCTCTTCGGACACGTATATTGCGCCGAAGCCGAGCTCCGCGGCCTCGCGGATCGTGTCGCGCGGGAAGATGTGCTTCTCGTCCCATTCGGCCGCGAACGGCGTGATCGCGTCGGCGGTGAACTTCTGCGCCATCTCCTGGATCTGGAGCTGGTCGTCGGTGAGGTCGAATTGGCTCATTGCGCGGGCGCTCTAGCCCGCAGGTTCCTCCTGAAGCAATCCTTCGAAGCGGAGGACGTGTCGAACCGCCGGTCGCTCGAGCATGCGTTCGCGAAACGCACGGATGTTCGGCAAACTGCCCAGTCCGATCATCTTGTCGGCCCAGCCGCTGATAACGAACAGATATGGATCGGCGATGGTCAGGGTTTCCCCAAGCGCAAAGGGGCCTGCGCCAATCTCGCGATCAATATAATCGAGCTTCTTGCTAATCTGGTTACGGAAGAAGGTCTTGGTCTCGTCGCCGGCATCACGACTGAACAACGGTGCGAAGCTCTTGTGCAGCTCGGTGGTTATGAAATTGACCATTTCGAGCACCCTGTAGCGGCGGAAATCGCCAAGCGACGGCAAGACGTCGGATGCGGCGCGATCTCCCAGATACTGCAGGACCACGGCATTTTCCGTCAGGACTTCGCCATTATCGAGCTGAAGGGCAGGGACCGAACCCTTCGGGTTGATCTCTAAATAGGAGGCTCCGTCGTCTAGCAGCTTGTTTTTGAGGTCGACGCGCGAAGCATCGTGCGTAAGCCCGATCTCATGAAGGAGGATGTGAGGTGCCTGGGAACATGCGCCGGGCGAATAAAAGAGCTTCATTGCCCAACCCTCTCAATACGAATTGTCGGTCGCGTTGAGGTCCGTGACGTCCGCATTGTCCGAGCCGTTTTCCAGCTCGTCTGTGGGGGTTTCGCTGCTTTCGTCCGGTGGAAGCGCCTCGATATCGGCTCCCGACATGTTGTTGGTGATGACGATGTTTTGATCCGACCTTTGCTGCTGACACGCGGCGATCGCCGCAGTGGCCATCAGCAGGACGAACCTATGTGCATTTCGCATAGGTGAAGCTCGCTGCCGGATTGGTCTCGGTACGCACTAGCTGATTTCCCTGCGCCTTGAGGGCCTGGAACTTGGTCCAGCTTTGACCCTCACCTGTAAAAGCGAAGTCGCCGCTTATCGAGTCCCGATCCGTTTCGACACGCGCGCCCGGTATCGCGCGAGACTCATAGAAGCGCAGGTCGCCGTCAGTAATCGTGAGGAGACCCTTCGCATCGCTTCTCCCGGGGATACAATCGTTGGGGCCCAGTCCCCAGCGTCCATGAAGTGCCACCGGGATCTTCACGATTGGAGCGGCTTCAGCGACGTTCTCCCCGGGCGCCGCATTGTCCGGCGGTGCTCCCGTCGCATCGGGTGCAGGCTCGTTGATTTCGGGCAGGCCGGCAGTGTTGTTCGCTCCGTCGGCGACTGGATCGCGACCACCGCATGCCACTATGGCAAGCATGCCGAAGCTAGCAATGATCGGTGCAATTGCGCGAAGCATGAGACCCCAACGCTGCTAGGGCAATGCTGTATCCCTTGAGGGGGCTTATCCCATCGTGGGAATGATGAACGCGCTCTCGCCGTGTGCGCCGCCGTCCGGCCAGCGTTGCGTGACCACCTTATTCTTGGTCCAGAAGCGTAGGCCCTCCATCCCATATTGGCCGATATCGCCGAAGCCGGAGCGCTTCCAGCCGCCAAAGCTGTGGTAGGAGACGGGGACGGGGATTGGCACGTTGATGCCGACCATCCCGACATTCACGCGCGCCGTAAATTCGCGGGCGGCGTGGCCGTTGCGCGTGAAGATGGCAACGCCATTTCCATAATCATGCTCCGACGGGAGCCGCAGGGCCTCCTCGAAATCGGCTGCGCGGACCATCTGGAGCACCGGGCCGAAAATCTCTTCCTGGTAACTCTTCATGCTGGGCTTCACGTGATCGAACAGAGTCGGGCCGATGAAGAAGCCTTCCTCGTGACCCTGGAGTTTGAAGCCGCGGCCGTCGACGACCAGCTCAGCTCCCTCGTCGATGCCCATCTGGATGTAATTCTCGATCCGCTCCTTGTGCGCTCTGCTGACCACCGGCCCATAATGCGCATCCGGATCGGTCGAGACGCCGACTCGAAGACCCTCGATCGCGGGGATCAGCTTCTCGCGCAGCGCGTCGGCGGTGTCGTTGCCGACCGGAACGACGACGGGGAGGGCCATGCAGCGCTCGCCGGCTGAGCCGAATGCGGCTCCGGCGAGGTCGTTGACGACCTGGTCGAGATCGGCGTCGGGCATGACGATGCCGTGGTTCTTGGCTCCGCCGAATGCCTGGACGCGCTTCCCGTTCGCGGTGCCGCGACAGTAGATATATTGCGCGATGTCGGATGAACCGACGAAGCTGACCGCGGCGATGTCCGGGTGGTCTAAGATCGCGTCCACCATTTCCTTGTCGCCGTGGACGACATTGAGAATTCCATCGGGAAGACCGGCTTCCTTCATTAGTTCGGCGAGGCGATTTGGGACGCTCGGGTCGCGCTCGGATGGCTTGACGATGAAGGCGTTGCCGCAGGCGATCGCCATCCCGAACATCCACATCGGGATCATGGCAGGGAAGTTGAACGGCGTGATGCCGGCGCCGATGCCTAGGGGCTGGCGCATGGAATAAACGTCGATGCCCGGGCCTGCGCCGACCGTATATTCACCCTTCAGCGACTGCGGGATGCTGCATGCGAACTCGATAACCTCGAGGCCGCGCTGAACGTCGCCCTTGGCGTCGGCGATGACCTTGCCGTGCTCGCTCGACAGCAGGTGGGCAAGCTCGTCCATGTGGCTTTCGACGAGCTCCTTGAACTTGAACATCACCCGAGCGCGCTTCTGCGGGTTGGTCGCAGCCCAGGCCGGCTGAGCCGCCTTCGCAGCGTCCACCGCGCGCCGCAGGTCGTCCGCGCTGCCGAGCCGGACATGGGCCTGAACCTGGCCCTGGTTGGGGTCGAAGACGTCGCCCTGGCGCTCGCCCGATGAGAAGGTCGAGCCGCCGATGAAATGGTCGATGGTACGGAGCATGGTACGCGGTCCAGTCTAGGGATTTGGAAGTTGCGGGTCCCCTAGACCGGAGCGCTGTGGATTTCCACCGATTCAGCTGGGGTCCGGCCGCTTCCTGAAGGTCATGAAGATCAGCTTCTTATACTCACTGGTCTTCGCATCCATGACGTCCATCTGGAAAGTGCGGTTG
>Ga0207650_10001591_pt1 | contig 16208 bp, 14 predicted proteins | sample KBSS63metaG_FD_184325 | JGI IMG/M metagenome (GOLD analysis project Ga0207650, IMG submission 184325) | Switchgrass rhizosphere microbial communities from Kellogg Biological Station, Michigan, USA - KBS S6-3 metaG (SPAdes) (version 2) | ecosystem: Host-associated > Plants > Roots > Rhizosphere...
CAGCCCTCCCCGAAAGCAGCCGCTCGCGATCGTCGCGGAACTGGCCGGAAGCAGCCCGCTTGGCGGTGACAGCTGTCGACCATCGGCGACGCTCGCTCGTCAACTGCCGCACCGGGAAGCAGTCGTTGACCATCGTTGGCGACTTCCTCATCCGGCCGCGATCGGGTCATGTATTCAAGAGACCTCGGTCCGCCCACCGCACGCTCGCTCCAAGGATGACCCGCTTCGACCCGCTTCCGGGGATGGCAGAAAGTGCTCGAACACCCGCCACCCTCATCTCGCAAGCAGCCTGATCCGGTCCCACGCGAACTTCCAGCGGGCGGTGCGCATGCCTAAGATGTGCCGATGATCTCGCGGATCTTTTGCATCGCGACCTCCCTGGTCGTCATGATGCTGTCCACCGTCGCAGGTGCGCAGCCGCAGGCGGTGGCGCCGGAAGTCACGTTGAACAGCCTGCGCGCGCTGACGGAGCAGATCCCCAAGTCGGCCGACAGCGAGGACGAGCTCGGATCTGTCGGCACCCTCACCAACGACATCGTGGCGCAGGCCGAACGCTTCGTGGCCGCGCGCACCACTCAATTGGCCGATCTGAACGCGCGGCTGGGCGAACTCGGCCCGTCACCGGCTGAAGGTGGCAAAGCCGAGAACCCCGATGTCACGCGGCAGCGCGCTGCCTTGGAGAAGGAGCGCAACGCGCTCGACGCCGACATCCGGCTGGCTCGCCTCATGTCCGTCAATGCGCAGCAGCGCCGCGCCGAACTGCTGGCACAGCGACGAGCGGTCTTCGAGGCACAGCTTCTCAAGCGCTCCGAGTCGCCCCTACGCACCGCTTTCTGGGACCACGCCAGCGCGCAGTGGAAAACCGACCAGGCCCGCCTGCTTACCTTGGCCGGCGAGTTCGAGTTCGGGGCGACAACTGCGCTGCGCGGCGCGGTCGCGGCCAAGCTTCTGATGGGCGCCTTGGGGGTGCTCGCCATCGTCGCTGTCTGCCTCAGGCTGGCCGAAAGCGGCCTGACTCGGCTGGTGGCGCGCAGCGTTCCCGTCGGACGACTGCGGCGCTCCTTGCTGGCGCTCTTGACCGTCTTGGCTTACATCCTGATCGCCGGGCTCGCGTTTTCTCTGGTCTGGGATTGGCTGGAGGATGCCGGCCACTGGGGAACGCAGAGTGCGCGCCTTGCCGAGTCGGCTGTGAGCTTCGGCATGTTCCTGGCCTTCGTGCTGGGGTTGGGCCGAGCGTTGCTCGCCAATGGCCGCAGCTCTTGGCGCTTGCCGCCGATCTCGGACGACTTGGCGCGGCAGTTGGCACCGCTGCCTTGGCTCTTCGCGTTCGTCGCCGCAGTCGCCTGGTTGCCGATGACCCTCAACGAGGTGCTCGAAACTCCGCTCAACGGCGTGATCAGCGACCTCGCGCCCACCTTCGCCTTTGCCATCGCCTGCGTCGTCGCTTTCTCCCTTCTTGGGCGGCCCGCCCGGCAGACGCACAACGAAGCGCAGTCGCAGGATGCCGCCGGACAGCCTGACCGCGTCTTCCGACGCCCGTTGCGCCTCGGGCTGCTGATCGGCCTGACGACGGCGCTGATGGTGGCCCTGCTGGTGCTGGTGGCCTTGGGCTATCTGGCACTGGCGCGAGTGATCGCGGGACAGGCCACCTGGGCCGGCATCGTGCTGGCGTCGGCCTACTTGCTCTTCAAGTTGGCCGACGACGTGTGGATGGCGCTGCTCTCCTCGCAAAGCAGCTTCAACGAGCGGCTGCACAAGGCGCTGGGCGTGGCGCCGCGGCTGCTCGACCAAACGGCGGTGGTGCTGTCGGGTCTGAGCCGCATCCTGATCTTCTTCTACATGGTGATCGCGTTTGTCGCGCCACTGGCCAGCAGCCCCGGGCAGTTGCTCCAGCGCAGCGGCAAGTACGGGTCGGGCTTCAGGATCGGCGAGTTCGACCTCTTGCCGGGCGCCATCTTCAGCTTCTTCGCGGTGTTGACGGTGGGCTTCGTCGTGCTGCGGCTCTTCAAGCGCTGGCTGAAGAACAGCTACTTGCCCAACACCAACATCGAACCCGCGATGCGAGGTTCGCTCACCACCTTGCTGGGCTACGTGGGCGGGATCGTGGTGATCACCCTTGCGCTTTCCGCTTTGGGCATCAGCGTCAACCGCATTGCATGGATCGCGAGCGCGCTCTCGGTGGGCATCGGCTTCGGGTTGCAGGCCATCGTGCAGAACTTCATCTCGGGCCTCATCCTCCTGGCCGAGCGACCGGTGAAAGTGGGCGACTGGGTCGTGCTCGGCACCGCCGAGGGCGACATCCGGCGCATCAATGTTCGCGCGACGGAGATCCAGCTGGGCGACCGATCCACCCTGATCGTGCCCAACTCGGAATTCATCACCAAGACCGTGCGCAACATGACCCTGCGCAATGCCGAGGGCCGGGTGCTCATCCGGCTGCCGATGCCGCTCAGCACCAACGCGCTGCAAGTCCGCGACATCATGCTGGGCGTGCTGCGCGATCACAAGGCCGTGCTGACGGAGCCGGCGCCGGGCGTGACGCTCGACGGCATCGACAACGGGCTGTTGATCTTCCAGGCGATTGCCTATGTGCCCGGCCCGCGCATGGCGGCCGGAGTGCGCAGCGAACTGCTGTTCACCATCTTGGAGCGGCTGCAGGCGTCGCAGGTGCCGATGGCGGTTGGTTCGCCTGCACCGGTTCCCGGCGCCATGGGGCCGAGCCTGGCGCCGGCTGCGCCGACTTCGCCCCCTCCCGCGCCGCTGTCCGGCACTGCCATGGACTGAGTTGCCGTCGCTGTGCGGCAAGCTTTAAAAGGCACGTACCTCAACTCCCAAAGCAGTCGTTCGCAACTGTCGGCTTATGTTTAGGTTTGTCCGACATCTGCCCGTCGCGCGAGACCGAAGCCGCGCGTGAAGCCGGCCTGAGGGCAGGTGTTGGATAAACCTAAACAGAAGCGGTCCGTCACGAACGTCCGCTCTGCGGAGGTCCGAGGTGGAGACAAACGCGCGCCGGGAGCGACGTGATGCGCATGCACAACGAAGGCGTGGTGATGGAATCCGCGCCGCACCGTCGCCGAGAACCTGCCGATCGGCCGGGCCGGCAGCCCCGGCTTTCCGCCGCCGAACATCGCCACGGGCCTCGATTTGGCGCCGACGGCACGATCCTATTCAGCGCCGACAAGAACAACGCGATCCAACGCGCGCGGCCGATGCGGTAGCGCCCTCGATCCGGCGCAGCGCGCGTCGGCGCGGCTCTAGCACCTAAGTTCAATTGCCAGCGCTCGCAGGCCGCCGCAAGCTCGTGCGCTGCAGGTGACGCACATGAACGTGGCGACCATGGGTGATGGCTCGAGCGCAGGGGTCCGGCGTTGACCGACGCGGCTCGGATTCGCGAAAAGACGTCGTGGCGCGACCGCCTGCTCGGCGTGGTGCGGTCGTGGAACCGCCACCAGATCCCGAAGATCCTGACCGCCGTCGTGGTGATCTGGATAATCAGCGGCACCGCTCTCTATTTCACCGAGGGCAGCACGAGCCCGGCGTACGAAACGTGGCGCGAATCGCTCTGGAACGTCTGGGTGACCCTCTTCAGCGGACTCGGCGAAGCGCCCAAGACCGTCGGCGGGCGGCTCATCGTGTCCGGCGTACTTGTCGTCGGTGTCGCCCTGGCGGGCCTCTTCACCGCCAGCGTGGCGTCCATCCTGATCGAACGCTCACTGAGGAGCCGTGAAGTGACCAACCTTGAAATGTCCGACCACCTGGTGCTGTGCAACTGGTCGCCCCGCGCGCTCGACTGGATCCGCGAGGTACACAGCGGCATCGTCAACGACACGCGGCCGGTGGTGATCGTCCACGACACGCCCGACGAAGTCGTCCTGCCCGACAAGCAGGACGACGCCGCGTTCAACGACGTCTACATCGTCAAGGGGGACCCCGCGAACGAAGTGATCCTGCGCCGCGCCAAGGTCGCGCAGGCGCATTCCGTCGTCATCCTGTCAGATGACCGCCAGGGCGAGCACGCCGACGGCAAGACCATCGTCTGCTGCATCGCCGTCAAGGGCGTCTGCACGCAGGAGCGACAGCCGAACATCGTCGCCGAATGCCAGGACCCGAAATACCGGCCGCACATGCGCAAGTCCGGCGCTGACGAGATCATCTCGGCGGCCGACTTCGGCCTGCGGCTGATGGCGCGCGCCTCGCTCTTCCACGGCATGACGCGCGTCTACCAGGAGTTGCTCTCGGTCCGCCGCGACGCCAACGAGATGTACCTCGTGCCGGTGCCGACGCAGCTCGTCGGCATGGATTTCATCGCAGCGGCGAACGTGTTCCTGCCTGATCGCACGAACATGAAGGCGTGCCTGCTGATCGGGATCTATCGAGGCGACACGATGATGCTCAACCCGGTCGGCGGCGAAGCCGGCCCGCTGCTCGAAGGCGACCAGCTGATCCTGCTGAGCCAGAACCTGCCCGATCTTTCGCGCCTGAACGCGGTGACGGGCTAGCTCTCGCTATCTGCCGAGGTTGCGGCGGACCGTGCGCACGCCCGACCGCGCCATCATCGCGACCCGGGCGGCTCTCGTCCGCGGAGAGGCTGGGACCCAAGGACGTTTAAGAAGCGATCGCAGCTTCTTCAGACCAGACGTCAGAACTATGTCTCTCTGCTCGAGCACCCGCTTGTCGACGGGAAGGTGCCTCTGCTCCGGAGTGATTTGGAACACCTCCGATAAGCTACTTGGATTCGCTCACCGGGCTTTGGGCAGGTGGCCGACGTCGGCCCGTCCTTCGATACCTGCTGCCTGACTGCGCTCTCCGCTGACGAGTCGATACACCACGCCCGCGAGCACGGCACCCAGCAAAGGCGCGATCCAGAACAACCAGAGCTGCGACAACGCCCATCCGCCGACGAAGATCGCGGGGCCAGTGCTACGGGCGGGATTGACCGACGTGTTGGTGACGGGGATGCTGATCAGGTGGATTAGGGTCAGCGCCAGTCCGATGGCTATCGGCGCGAACCCGGAGGGAGCACGCTCGTCGGTGGCGCCCAGGATGATCATCAGAAAGAAGAAAGTCATCGTGACTTCGCAGACGAGCGCCGCTGTCAGCGAGTAGCCGCCAGGCGAATGGTCGGCGTATCCGTTGGAGGCGAAGCCGCCGTTCAGGTCGAACCCGGCCTTGCCGGTGGCGATCAGGTACAGCACGCCGGCCGCGACGACAGCACCGGCCACCTGCGCCACGACATAGGGCAGCAGGTCGCTCGCCTTGAATCTCCCGCCGATGACGAGGCCAAGGGAGACCGCGGGATTCAAATGGCAGCCCGAGACGTGGCCGATTGCATAGGCCATCGTCAGCACCGTCAGGCCGAAGGCCAGCGACACGCCGACGAAGCCGATGCCTAGCCCGGGAAACGCCGCCGCAAGCACAGCACTGCCGCAGCCGCCGAGAACGAGCCACAAAGTGCCGAAGAACTCGGCAGCGAGACGATTTGTCAGCGGCATGTGAGCTCCATGGATAAGGGGGCAAGCTTGGCCGTTGTCGTCGCGACGGCCGCGACTATGGCCTTGTCTCGAAGGCACTCCATCGTTGCTGCCCTCGTACGCGAGGTCCAAGCCCTGCCATCGCCTTCAAGGCAGGGCTGAGCGTATGCGCGAGCCGAGGCCAGGGGAACTGCCCAAAGGTGAAGGTGAAGTTGCTGAGGAAGCTCCGACCCCGCCGCTCCACGGGGGGCGCTGGCGGACGCCGAGACCATTCCGTCGGAGAACGAGTCGCTGATGCGATTCACGGAGCGCTCCTTGGTTTGTGCGTGGCCGCCGCGTTGCCGAGGAAAGCGGCTTCGTCGGCATCGCGGTCGAAGTGGCAGCGGACACCGTGGCGATCTCCGTCAGCGACAGTGGCCAAGGGATGTCGCCCGAGTTCTCGTCGCATTGCTTCGAGCTCTTCGTGCAAGCCGAGCGCATCACCGAGCGCGCTGCCGGCGGCCTGGGGATCGGCCTTGCCGAGGATCGCGCTGCCTGAGCGACGATCACGGAAGCTGACAGCAATCGAGTCGTCTGCACGGTGTCGAGGGCGCAAGCGCGCCACGCAGCGAGCGGCCGCGTCGGAAGGACACCAGTGCACACGCCCCCGCTTTGGGCGCACGGCATGCTCGGCCAGCCACCCGGGCTCGGCGGCTAGGCTCGGTTAGAGCGAAACGCTACGGTATCCGGGCGTGCCATCTTTGCGAGGTCAGCCGAGAACCATGGCCGTGCGCGGAGGTATGCAGGAATCGGCAACTCTCTTCGCGATCCAGCCGACGTAAGCATGGCTCACTCGTACCGGCGGCCTGTCTCCAGGAGACCCGGCGTTCCGATCAAATCGTTGAGGCCGTCGAAGTCCAGCATCCGCTCACGCCATGCTGCGGTCGATCCGGTTGCATTCAGGCTGCCGTAATAAGCCTGCAGCGCATGCGCAACGGCGCGCGCTGTGCCGCCAGGAAAGATGACGATGCGAAAGCCGCGCGCGCCGAGTTCCGCGGCGCTTCGCACCGGCGTCTTGCCGCCCTCGACCATGTTGGCTAGCAGCGGCACGCGCGGTGCGAATCGCGTGCACACGGCCTCCATCTCGTCCGCGCTGCGCAACGCCTCGACGAAGAGGGCATCGACGCCGCAGGCGAGGTAGGCCTCGGCACGCTCGAGCGCCGCCTCGATTCCCTCGACCGCGAGTGCATCGGTGCGCGCCAGGATCAACGTGTCCGAGCTGCGCCGGCAGTCGAGCGCGGCGCGCAGCTTGCCGCACATCTCGGCCGCGGGAACCACGGTCTTGCCGTCGAGGTGGCCACAACGCTTCGGGAACCCCTGGTCCTCGATCTGGATCATCGCCGCGCCGGCGCGCTCGAGCGCCCGCACCGTCCGCTGCACGTTGAGCGCGTTGCCGAAGCCGGTGTCGGCGTCGACGATCACCGGCACGCCCACGCGCTCGGTGATGAGCGCGAGCGTCTCCTCGACCTCGGTGGCGGTCGTCAGCCCGACGTCGGACCGGCCGAGCCGTGTGTAGGCGATCGAGGCGCCGGAGAGGTACAGCGCCGCGAAGCCGGCCTGTTCGGCGACGAGCGCCGAAAGCGCGTCGTAGACACCCGGCACGAGCAGCGGCCGCGCCTCCGCGAGACGTTGCTTCAACTTCATCGAAACCACTCCTCGGCGGTGTTCGCGGCAATGAAGCCTCCGGCCACCGCGCTCAGCAATCCATTGCCGGAAAGATAGCCCCACACTGCATTGCCCGAGACCCCGCGCGCCGCGCCGCCGGCCGCCAGCAGGTTGGGCATCGTCGTGCCGTCGGCGCGCTGGACGCGACATCCAGCGTCGATGGCGAGGCCGCCCTGGGTGTGAAAGAGCGCACCGGTCACCTTGATCGCGTGGTACGGCGCTCGCAGACCGGTGCCCCGAAGCGTTCCGGCCAGCGTCGCGACGTCGCAGCCGACGATGCCGGCGAGCGCGGCAGCGTCGTGGGCGCAGCGGACGGCTCCGGCGCGTTCGGCGGCGACGACGTCCGGAAAGGTGCGACCGAGCGCGAGCAAGCGATCGTCGAGAACGTTCCAGGCGATGCCCGACTGCTGCGCCAGCACCTGCACCGAGGCTTCGGAGTAGCCGACGCGCTCGTCGTGAAACCGTTTCCCCAACGCATTGATCTGGATGCCGCCTTCCATCATCAAGGCCCAGGTGACGAGCACCCCGTGCGGCACCGCCCACGAGCCGTGTCCCTGATAGCCGCCGAGATCGGCGAGTTGCGCACCGAGCGCCCGACCCCACGCGATCGCGCTGCCGTCGTTGCCGACATGGCCTGCGAACACCGCGTCGCGCATCTCCGGCAGCCAATCGCGCACCATGGCGGCATTGCCGCCGAAGCCGTTGCACGCGAGGACCACACCGCGGCAGGCGAGATGCTCTATAGAGTCGTCCGGGCGCCGAACGCCGAGCCCGAGCACGCGATCCTCGGGATCGACCCAGAGCTCGCGTACCAGCGCCTCGGTCAGCAACGCTGCACCGGCAGCTTGCGCGGCCGAGTCGAGCGCCGCGATCAGTGCAGCCCCGCTGCGCTGCGGCAGCGTGTGCATGCGGCGCACCGTGTGGCCCGGATAGAGGAAGCCGTCGAGCAACTCGAACGTGAGACCGTGGCGGCTTTCGAGCGCGTCGATTGCAGGGCCGATGGCCTCGGTGTACGCCGCAACCAGGTGCGGCGCTGCGCTGCCGTGGGCCTTGCGCTGGATGTCGGCCGCGAAGCGTTTTACGCTGTCGTCGGTCACCCCTGCGGCGCGCTGGACGCGCGTTCCGGCGGCGGGGATGAAGCCGGAGCTCAGTGCCGTGCTGCCCTGAGGCGCAGCGTCGCGCTCGAGCAGGACGCACTCCATGCCGGCATCGCGCAGCATCAGCGCGGCCGTCAGCCCGCACGCGCCGGCGCCGACGATCGCCACCGGCACCGCCGGCGTGCCGGGCGGCATCGCGGCGGCGCGGATCACGCGCGCGGCATGCGCCATTAGGCGGTCGGGCGATGCAGATACTGGCCGCGCGGCTTGCCGAGGATCACGCCGTCCTCGTAGATCTTCATCCCGCGCAGGAAGGTCGTCTCGACGCGCGCAGAGAGCTCGAGTCCCTCGAACGGCGTGTAGCCTGCGTCGAATGGCGACTCGCTCGCGCGGATGGTCCAGGTGCGGGCCGGATCGACGAGGGCGATGTCGGCGTCGAAGCCGGGCGCGATGTCCCCCTTGCTGTTCAGACCGAAGCGGCGGGCTGCGTTCCAGCTCGTGATGCGCGCCATGTGGTTGTAGTCCATGCCGCGCTTCGTGCCCTCGCTCACCAGCGCCGGCAGCAGGTACTCGGTGCCGCCGAAGCCGCTCTTGGCCATCCACACGTTGCCGAAGTACCGCTTCGGGATCTTCATCTCGTGGCGGCAGCACGCGTGGTCGCTGACGACCCAGTCGAGCTCACCGGCCAGCAGGGCCTCCCAGAGGAACTCGACGTCCGCGCGCGGGCGGATCGGCGGATTGACCTTGGCCAGCTCCGCGGCCGGCGAGTCGATGTCGAGCATCAGGTGGCCGATCGTCACCTCGCGCTTGAAGTCGATGTGCGGGAACACCTCGGCCATCGTCAGCGCCGCCTGCACGGCCTTGCGCGAGCTGAGGTGCAGCAGGTTGATGTTGGACAGCGCGGTCTCGTTCGCCAGGTAAGCCGCCGTGAACACGGCGAGTCCCTCGGAGTGCGGCGGCCGCGCCGCGCTGTAGGCCGCGAGCCCCTTCATCGACTTGTCCTTCTCGATGATCTTCGTGTAGGCGGTCATGATCTCTGCGGTCTCGCAGTGCAGGCTGAGCGACAACTGGCCCGCCTTGCCCGCCATCGCTTCGCGGGCAGCCTGCAGCCCGCGCATGATGAATTCGAAGTGGGCGACGTCGTAGCGCTCGTCCTTGCCGATCATCAGGAAGTCGCGCTGGGTGTCGCTGGCGCCGTGCAGCCCGTGCGAGCCGTAGAACATGAAGATCTTGAAGCTGGCGACGCCGTGCTTCTCGATCAGCATCGGCATCTCCTCGATGTGCGTCCGGTCCATCGGCGCGAGGTGATAGCCGTAGTCGACGTGGAAGCGGTCCTTCGAGATCTTCAGCACCTCGGGGAAGAATTTCTTGTACGGGCCGCCCTTGTTGAGGTAGTACTGGCCGGTGCGGAAGTAATTGAGGCTCGAGGTCACGCCGCCCATCGCCGCCGCCTTGCTTTCGCTCACCGCGTCCTCGTCGAGCGGCGAGTAGATGCCGCTGTGCATGTGCGCGTCGACGACGCCGGGAAACGCGAGGCGCCCCTGGCCCTCGTGGACCGCCTTCGCACGCTCGGCGGCGAGCCCCGGAGTGACCTGAGCGACCTTGCCGCCGACGATCGCGATGTCGGCAGCGTGAACCGCGTTGCCATGCGGGCGCACCACGCGCACGTTCTTGATCAGGAGGTCGAACTCGGGCGTCTTGCTCATCGCGGGAACTCCAGCGCCAGGCGTAGTTTGAGTTGAGGTAGCAGGCCGCCTGCCTCGACCATGTCGAGCAGGAAGGCGGGGATGGGATCGCAGTCCAGCACGTGGCCGTCGTCACGTGTGATGCGGCCGGCGCGGGCGTCGAACTTGATGGCCTCTCCGTCCTCGATCCTCAGCGCGTCCGCGCAGGTCAGCAGCAACAGGCCGATGTTGAAGGCATTGCGGAAATAAAGGCCCGCATACGAGGGCGCCACCACCGCCGCCACGCCCAGGTGCACCAGCACCGATGCGGCCTGCTCGCGCGAGGAGCCGATGCCGAACCCGGGACCGGCGACGAGGACGTCACCGTGCCGCACGTCGGCCGCGAATTCGGGGCGCAGGCCCTCCAGGCAGTGGCGTGCCACGACGTCGAGGCCATGCTTCATCGTGTGGCCGGGCGCGAGCTGATCGGTGTCGACTTCGGCCGGCAGGCGCCAGGTCCTCATGCCAGGATCTCCCGCGCATCGCTGATGCGTCCGCGCAGGGCCGACGCGGCGACGGTGTACGGCGAACCGAGGAACACCTGCGCCGTCGCGGCGCCCATGCGGCCCTTGAAGTTGCGCGCGGTGCTGGAAATAACGTTGACGCCTTCGCCGATTGCCGCGCCGTAGCCGGCACACGCCCCGCAGGCGCTGGGCAGCAGCTTCGCACCTGCGTCGGTGAGCTGGCGCAGGATGCCCTCGCGCTCCGCGGCGGCCGCGTCCTCGAGACTCGCCGGCGCGACCAGCAGTTGCACGCCGCTCGCGATCGTGCGCCCTGCCAGGACGCGCGCAGCGGCGCGCAGGTCGTCGAGCTTGGCGCCGGTGCAGGCGCCGATGTAGGCGACGTCGATCGCCGTCGGCTCGACGTCCGTTACCGCACGGGCGTTGGCCGGGCTATGCGGCATCGCCACCTGCGGCTCCAGCGTCGCCGCGTTCCATTCGTGGCGGGTGCCGGGTGATCCTTCGTCGCTGTGCCACGGGGCGGTGTCGACGTCGACCGCGCCGTGCGCGGCCAGCCACTCTCGCGTCGTGTCGTCGGCCGCCACCAGGCCGGCCTGCGCCCCGAGCTCGGCGCTCATGTTGGCGAGCGTCATGCGCTCGGGCATCGAGAGCGCGGCGACGGCGTCGCCGCAGTACTCGACCGCCTGGTACGCGCCGCCGCTCATGCCGTGGCGAGCGAGCATCGCCAGCATCATGTCCTTCGCGCTGACCCCGTCGGCCAGGCGCCCGCTCCATTTCCTGAAAATAGTGTGTGGCACCTGCAGCCAGATCTCGCCGGTGACGACGACGCCGAGCATTTCGGTCGCGCCGACGCCGAACATGTAGGCGCCGAACGCGCCTCCGGTCGGCGAATGCGAATCCCCGCCGACGCAGAACATCCCCGGGCGGATGTGGCCGTGCTGCGGCACGACCACGTGGCAGATGCCCATGGAGTCGTAGACATGCGGCAGGCCTTCGTCGCGCGCCCAGTCGCGCGCGATCCGCACGATCCGGCGCGACTCGTCGTCGACCTCGGGAACGTAGTGGTCGATGACCAGCACCACCTTGTCCTTGTCCCAGATCGAGGCACCAAGCTCCGCGAGCAGCGGCTGCAGCCTTCGCGGCCCCGATGAGTCGTGGAACATCGCAAGGTCGACCCGGCAGGTGACGACCTCGCCGGGAGTGACGTGCGGGCGATCGGCGGCGCGCGCCACCAGCTTCTGCGCGAGCGTGGTCGGTGCGTTCATGGCGCTCTCACAAGCCCAGATAGGCGCGGCGCAGCTCGTCGCTGGCCAGCAGCTCGGCGGGCGTGCCGGCAAATCGCAGCGCGCCGTTCTCCAGCACGTAGGCGCGGTCCGCGATCTCTAGCGACTGGCCGACGTTCTGCTCGACGAGCAACACCGTCAAGCCGTCGTCGCGCAGGCGCCGGATCAGCGTGAACATCTCCTCGACGAGGATCGGCGACAAGCCGAGCGACGGTTCGTCGAGGATGAGCAGGCGCGGCTCGGCCATCAGGCCGCGGCCGATCGCCAGCATCTGCTGCTCGCCGCCGCTCATCGTGCCGGCCCGCTGGCGCTCGCGCTCGGCAAGGCGAGGGAAGGTAGCGAAGACGCGCTCGAGGTTGCCTGCCTTGCGCTCGCGCGCGCGGGCATACGCGCCGAGCTCCAAGTTCTCGCGCACGCTGAGGTTGGGGAAGATGCGCCGCCCCTCGGGCACCTGGATGAGCCCGGCCTGGACGACACGGCGGGAGTGCGCGCGTGTCAGCACCTCGCCGCCGAAGCGCACTTCGCCATCCCACGCGGCCAGCAGCGCGCAGACGGTGTTGTTCAGGGTGGATTTGCCGGCGCCGTTGCTGCCGAGGAGCGCGACTATCTCGCCAGGAAGCACGTCGAGGGTGACGCCGCGCAGCACCTCGACGCGACCGTAGCCGGCGCGCAGCTCGCTCACTTGCAGCAGGGCCTCGCTCACGCCGCGATCCCTTGCAGGCGGGCGGCTGCGCCGTGACCGAGGTAGGCCTCGATGACGCGGGCGTCGCGCGTGATCGAGGCGGGCGCGCCTGCGGCGATCAACCGTCCCTGCGCGAGCACCCACACATGCTCGGCCAGGCTCATCACCGCCTGCATCACGTGCTCGATCATCAGCACGGTGACGCCGCCGCTTGCGATGGCGCGGACTACCGGGATCATGTCGGCGATCTCCTGCGGGTTGAGGCCCGCCAGCACCTCGTCGAGGAGCAGCAGGCGCGGCTTCGTCGCCAGCGCGCGCGCGAGCTCCAATCGCTTGCGGCCGGCGACGGTGAGATCTGCGGCGGGCTTGTCGAGCTGCGCGGCGAGGCCGACCTGCGCCGCCACGCCTTCGGCGGCGGCGAGCGCGGCAGCGCGGCGCGGTTCGCGCAGGTGCGCGCCGACGGCGATGTTCTCGCGCACGGTCTGTGCCGCGAACGGCTGCACGATCTGGAAGGTGCGCGTCATGCCGGCGCGCGCATTGAGGTGCGGCGCGCGGCCGGTGATGTCGTGCCCGGCGAAGCGGATGCGTCCGCGCTCGGGAACGAGGAAGCCGGACATCAGCGCGAAGAGCGTCGTCTTGCCGGCACCGTTGGGACCGATGAGCGCGCACAGGCGACCCTCCGCAACATCGAAGGAGACACCCTGCACGGCCTGCAATCCGTCGAAGGCGATGGCGACGTCTTCGAGGCCAAGTAGAGGCTCAGCCGGCACGGCCTGGCCTCCAGGCAGCGCGTACATCGCGACCGACCCCAGACAGGCCGCGCGGCACGAACAGCACGATCAGGATCAGCACGACGCCGTAGATCACCATGTTGAGCCCCGGCGCATCCCCGAACAGGTTGCGCGTGAACTCGGCGAGTGCGTGCAGCACCAAGGCGCCGAGCACCGGTCCCCACAGCGTGCCTATGCCGCCGACGATCGCTGCCACCAGCGACTCGACCGAGGTGGCCGGGCCGAACGCGATGTTCGGGTCGAGGTACTGGAACACCTGCACATAGAACGCGCCACCCGCGCCCATGAAGCCGGCCGAGAGCGTGATCGCGCCGAGCTTGACGCGCAGCGGGTCGACGCCGAGGGCGCGCGCAGCGTCCTCGTTGTCGCGCACCGCCTGCAGCCACGCGCCGAACCGGGAACGCCGCAGCCATGCGGTGACCAGCAGTCCTGCGACGACAAATCCGAGGACGACGAGGATCGCACCTTGCCGCGACGCGAACTGGAGGTTCGCGGCCGACTCGCGCAGCGGCAGCATCACGCCGACGCCGCCGCCCGTGAACCCGACCGTCACCGCGAGGATACGGAAGACCTCGGCGAAGGCGAGCGTCACGAGCGCGAAGTACGAGCCCCGCAGACCGTAGCGAAAGCTCAGCGCACCGACCCCGGTGCCGACCACGGCGGCGCTCGCCACGGCGCAGGCGAGCGCGATCCAGGCGTTGAGCCCGGCCTGCGTCTGGGCGAGCACCTGCACGTAAGCCCCGGTGCCGAAGAAGAGTGCGTGGCCGAACGAGAACTGGCCGCCGTAGCCGCCGAGCAGATTCCACGCCTGGGCGAGCAGCGCCGCGTACAGCGCCATCATCAGGAAGGTCGTCCAGACGCCGGAGCGAAGCACGCTGGAAAGGACCGCGACTGCGATGGCGAACGCCGCGATCGTGACGAGGTCCCTCATGGACGCGCGCCGAGCAACCCCTGCGGACGGAACAGCAGCACGGCGATGAAGATCGCGAAGATGCCGATCTGCCCCAGCGACTCGCCCAGGAAGAGCCCGCCGAGCGATTCGACGATGCCGATCAGCAAGCCGCCGAGCAGCGCGCCGGCGAAGCTCCCCATTCCGCCGAGCACCACGATCGTGAAGGCGACGAGCACGAAGCCCGAGCCCACCTGCGGATTGACGTAGTAGGCCGGCAGCAGGAAGCACGCCGCGGCGCCGACGCACGCGAGGCCGATGCCGAAGCTCATCGCGTAGACATGCTCGACGTCGATCCCCATCAGCCGCGCGCCTTGCGTCTCCTTGGCGACCGCGCGAATCGCGCGGCCCAGGTCGGTTCGGTGCACAACCCATAGCAGCACGGTGGCGGCGGCTAGCGCGCCCGCGAAGGCGACCAGCTTTGTCAGCGCGATCGTCGCCGGGCCGACCGCTACAGTCGTCAGCGTGTATGCGGTCTCGATCGTCCGCGTGTCGCTCTTGAAGAAGAGGAGGGCGAGGTTCTCGAGCACGATCGCGAGGCCGAGCGTCACCAGCAGGATGTTCTCGTCCTTGCCGTGGCCCGCGCGGTTGATAACGACCCGCTGCAGGCCGTAGCCGAGCGCGAACATCGCCGCCACGACAAGCGGCAGCGCCAGGTAAGGGTCGATGCCGGCGCGGTTCTTGAGAAAGTAGACCGCGTAAAGCGCCACCATCAGCGCCGCGCCGTGCGCGAAGTTGATGATGTGCAGGACGCCGTAGATCAGGGTCAGGCCCAGCGCGATGAGTGCGTACACGGCGCCCGTCGTCACGCCGTTCAGGAACGACGGCAGGAGAATCGCGACGTCGAGCATCGGTCGGCGCCCTCAGGCGCGCAACGGGAAGATCGGATCGATCTCGCGATAGTCGCGCGGGACGATGACGCGGATGTCACCCTTGATCACCTGCGTCATCAGCGGCTGCGCCCCGGTGTTCTGGCCGTTGACGAACTTCGTCGGCCCGTATGGCATGAAGTGGTCGCTGAACGCGCTGCTCTCCAGCGCCGCGGTGATCGCTGCGCGGTCCGTGCTCTTGGCGCGCTCGATCGCGTCGGCCAGCAGCCGCACCGCGGTGTACGTGTTGAAGATCTCGTACGTGAAGAACAGGCCCTTGGCCTCGACGCGCTTCTTCAGGTCGGCGGCGCGCTTGTCCTTGGGGTTGAACCAGTGGTTGCAATCGATGATGCCGTTGGCGGCATCGGGAAATTCCTTGAGGAACTTGTAGCTGGAGGCCGCGCCACCGAGCACCGAATAGATCGCCTTGGGCACCACCTTCTGCTGCTGCATCGTGCGCACCAGGAGCGCGTACTCGTTGTAGTAGTTGGCCGGGATGACGATGTCGGGATTGATCGACTTCATCCGCAGCACGATGTTGTTGAAGTCGCGCGTCGGGTTCGCGTGCTTGACGATCTCCTTGACCTCGAAGCCGTAGGCCGGCAGCTCGCGCGCGAGCAGCTGGGCGGTGCCGGTGCCGAACAGGCTCTCCTCGTGGATGATCATCACCGTCTTGGCGGGCTTGCCGGCGACGGTGTTGAGGACATGCAGGTTGTTGACCGCGATCTGCGCGCATACCTTGTAGCCCGGGCCGAACCGGAAGGTGTTCTTCAGGCCGCGCTCGACGATCTGGTCGGCCACCCCGACGTCGACCACGTGCGGCAGCCCGACCTTGGCCGCCGCCTGCGTGGTGGCCAGGCAGATTGCGCTGGCGTACGCGCCGACCACGGCGGAGCAGCCCGCCTCGTTCATCTTCTCGATCTCTGCCGTGCCGGCCTGCGGCGTGCTTTGCGCATCGCCCAGCAGCACCTCGAGCTTGGCATTGCCGAGGCTGTGGATGCCCGTCCTGTTCACGTCCTCGATGGCCATCAGCGCGCCCTCACGGCACTGCTGTCCCGAAAAGGCCAGCGCTCCGGTGACGGGGTGCAGGATGCCCACCTTGAGCGGCTTCGGCTGGGCACCTCCGACGAGAGGAAAGGCGAGTGCCGCCGCGGTCGCGGTCGACTCGCGCAGGAAG
>Ga0207650_10001595_pt1 | contig 16196 bp, 15 predicted proteins | sample KBSS63metaG_FD_184325 | JGI IMG/M metagenome (GOLD analysis project Ga0207650, IMG submission 184325) | Switchgrass rhizosphere microbial communities from Kellogg Biological Station, Michigan, USA - KBS S6-3 metaG (SPAdes) (version 2) | ecosystem: Host-associated > Plants > Roots > Rhizosphere...
ATCATCTGGCAGCGCCGCTCGAATTCGGCGACGCGGACAGGCTTCTGGCCGATGTACCGACGTGCCGAATCGCCGCGTCCGATTCCCATCACCATGCGCCCGTCCGAGATGTCCTGCAGCGTCGCGTAGCCGCTCGCGAGCACCGTCGGCTCGCGCGTGCCCGGGTTGGTCACGCAGTGCCCGAACTTCATCGTCGAGGTCGCCTGCACGGCCATCGTCAGCAGCGGGAACGACTCCTGCCAGAGCACGTGCGAGTCGTACGTCCAGCCGTAGCTGAAGCCGTTCGCCTCGGCGTGCCGGATCAACTCGAGAAAGCGGCTGTACGGGGGATCGGGGAGGACGGTGACGCCGAAGCTCAGAGCCATCTCGGTTTCTCCTTCGCTCGTTCGAAAGCGCGATTATCGAGCCTAGATGCGCGTCGCGCGAAGCGGAAGCAACGCGGCGGCGGCGAGCGCGGCGATCACGGCGAACGCGATCCTGCCGTCGCTGGGCAGCTCGAACGCGAGTCCCGCGAGCGGCGTGCCCACGAGGATCGTCAGGACGGCGCATGCATTGACGAGGGCGATCGCCGCTCCTGGCGCGTCCGGACGCCGGCGCTGTGCCGCGGCGAAGATCACCGCGAAGGGAAGGCCTGCCATGAGCCCGAGGACGAACGCCCCGAGGGTCGACAGGGCGAGCGGACCACCGAGGGCGAGCAGGAGCGCCCCTGCCGACGTGCCGACGAGAGCTGCTGCGACGAGGAGACGACCGCTGACCCTCCCGGCGAGCACGCCTCCCGTGGGGCGCGTCACGATGCCGACGAAGAGGACGAGGCCGCCGGCGAGACCCGCGGCGGTCGAGCTCACACCCTGCCGCTCGAGGAGCGGGACGACCCAGTTCCCCGCCACGACCGCGAGGCCGAACGTTGCGGCCTGCATGATCCCGATCGGCAGGAGCGTCCGGTCGCCGAGCAGCCACGCTCCGGCGTGCCCGATCCGGGGAAGGCCGGTCGCCGCCAGCGTCGGCACTGCGGCTAGGATCGCCAGCACCGCCGCCGTCCAGTACGCCGCGCGCCAACTCGTCGCGTCGGTCAGCGGCGGCACGACCATGAGCGCGAGCCCGCCGCCGGTCATGGTTGCTCCTCCGTACAGGCCCTGCAGCGCCGCCCCTCCGCCTCCGGCGCGGACGAGATCGAGCCCGGCGACGAACGCGGCGCCAGAGCCGATACCCACGATCGCCCGTCCGACGAGCGCCAGCTCGAAGCCCGTGTCGAGCAGGAGGACGGCGTTTCCGAGGACGCCTGCCGCGACGGCGACCAGCGCAATGCTTCGCGAGCCGAAGCGATCCGCACCGCGACCGGCCGGGAGCTGGACGGCGAGGTGCGTGACGAAGAGCGCTGTCGTGAGCAAGCCGACAGCGGCGACCGACACGCCGTAGTGCTCGGCGAGGGGATCGGCGGCCGCGCCGACGTTCGAGACGTTCCAGGTGAGACAGCCGCCTACCGCGAGCCCGGCGGCGACGCCGGCCGTGGAGCGAGTCAGCGCCCGCCGCCGCCCGCGACCCAGGCGATCGTCTTCGAGGCGAGCCCGTCGAGCGCCGAGACGGCGAGCTCGAGGTGCTCCTCACGCGTGTCCTCGAGCTTCGTATGCGAGAGGCCGCGGAGGCTCTGGACGAAAAGCATCACGGTCGGGACGCCTGCGCGCGACACCTCTGCCGCGTCGTGGAGCGGTCCCGAGGGGAGCCGGTGCGGAATCGCACCGACCTCCTGGATCGACTCCTCGCAGAAGCCGACGAGCGTGTCGTCGAAGAGGATCGGCTCGATCGACCAGATGCGCTCCCACTCGACCTCGATGGACTCCTCCGACGCGAAGCGCTCGCTCGCCGCCTTCGCCTCGGCGAGCATCGCTGCCAGTCGCTGCGCGCTCAGGTCGCGCTGGTCGAGAAGCTGCTCCGCGGTCTCGACCACCGAGGTCACGATGCCCGGCTTGCAGACGACGCCACCCGAGGTGCATACGGCGCCGCCCCCGGTGCGTCGTGCGATCTCGCGGATCTCGAGCGCGAGCTTGGCGGCTCCTGCGAGCGCGTCGCGGCGCCGGTCCATCGGCGTCGACCCGGCATGGGCTGCCTGCCCACGCCAGGTGATCCGGTGGCGTTCCACACCGAAGGTTCCGAGAACGACGCCGAGCGGGAGACCGAGGCCCTCGAGCACCGGGCCCTGTTCGATATGCAGCTCGAGATACGCGGCGGCGGAGTCGAGCTCCGAGCGTGCCGCGAGTGCAGAGTCGAGATCCACGCCGTACTCGGACAGGGCTGCGGGGAGCGGGGTGCCCTCGCGATCCGTCAGCTCGCGCAACTCGTCCTGGTCGGACATGGAGCCCGCGGCGGCGCTCGACCCGAAGAGGCTGCGCCCGAAGCGCGCACCCTCCTCGTCGGCCCAGTTGACGAGCCGGATCGTGACCGGTGGCGTCCCGTCCGCGGCCACGCGGCGGAGCACCTCCACGCCGGCGAGGACGTTAAGGCACCCGTCCAGCCAGCCGCCATTCGGGACCGAGTCGATGTGCCCGCCGATCAGGACGGCACGCTCCGATCCGCCGAGGAGCGTGAACCACTGGTTCCCGGCGGAGTCGATCGTCTCCTCGGCGCCCGTCTCCGAGACGAGCCCGCGAAGCCACGCCCGCGCCTGGTCCCAGGTGTCCGTCCACGCCACGCGCTGCGCACCGTTCTCGTCTCCCGTGAGCTCGCGGAGCTCCTTCAGCTCGGCGACCGTTCGCTTCGGATCGAGCGCCACCCGAGCAGCCTAGTGCGGCCCATACACCTCTGCACCCGGAGCAGGTGTGTGACAGATTCCTCCGATGGCGTTTCGCCGGATCGCCAAGCGGGGCCTCGTGTTCGTACTGGTGCTCGGGGGGCTCTGGGCGTTCTGGGAGGGCTACAAGTGGCTCTGGGAGCGCACCGGGTGGAGCAGGCCGTTCCGCGTCGACGATCTGACGCTCCCGCACGTCCACACGATCCTCTTGCAGCTCGGCGAGCCGACGTCCACCGGGGACGACCTGTGGCTCTTCCTCCTCCGGGCCGCGCTCTTCACGGCGAAGTCGGCCGCCGTCGGCTTCGCTTTCGGAGCGATCGTCGGATTTGTGCTGGGTGTCGTGCTCGTGCAGTTCGACGTGCTGCGACGCGGAGTCATGCCGTATGTCGTCGCGTCGCAGACGATCCCGATCCTGGCGCTCGCGCCGATCGTCGTCCGTGGCCTGGGCAGCGTGTCGATCAATGGAGAGCCTCCTCCGGACTGGGTCCGCGTTGCGGTCATCGCCTCCTATCTGACGTTCTTCCCGGTCACCATGAACACGATCCGGGGCCTGCGGTCCGCCGATCCCCGTGCGCTCGAGCTGATGCATTCGTACGCCGCCAGCGGCTGGACGGTTCTGTGGAAGTTGCGAGTGCCGTCGGCCCTGCCCTACATCTTCACGGCCCTGAAGATCGCTGCAACGGCGAGCGTGGTGGGGGCGATCATCGGCGAGCAGACCGCCTCGATCTCGAACGGTCTCGGCGGCGCCATCCTCAACTTCAACAAGTACTACGTTCTCGAGCCGGCGAGTCTCTGGGCGACGAACCTGTACGCCGCGTTGCTGGGAATCGGTTTCTTCCTCCTCGTGCTCGTCGCAGAGAAGGGTGTCGTGCACCGTGCGCCGGAGCGGCTGGTGTGAACGGCGACGCCTCCGTCGTGTCGATCAAGGGCCTCTCGAAGGTCTTCGGCAAGGGCGGCGTCAGCGCGCTCCAAGGCATCGACCTAGACGTCGAGCGAGGGGAGTTCGTCTCTCTGATCGGGCCGTCGGGGTGCGGGAAGTCGACGCTGCTTCGGATCATCGGCGACATCATCGACCCGACGGACGGCGAGGTGACGGTCAACGGGAAGCCGGCGCGCAGGGCGAGGCTCGACCGCGACTACGGCATCGTGTTCCAGGCACCCGTCCTGTACGACTGGCGTACGGTCGTCAAGAACATCGCCCTCCCTCTCGAGATGCTCGGCTGGGATCGCGCGAAGCGGGCTGCGCGCGTTAGGGACATGGTCGAGCTCGTCGAGCTCTCCGGATTCGAGAAGCACCACCCGTGGCAGCTCTCGGGGGGCATGCAGCAGCGCGTGTCGATCGCGCGTGCCCTCTCGTTCTCACCCGCGCTCCTGCTCATGGACGAGCCGTTCGGTGCGCTCGACGAGATGACCCGCGAGCGGCTCAACCTGGAGCTGCTTCGCATCTGGACGGAGACCGGGTCGACCGTGATCTTCGTGACACACTCGATCTCCGAGGCGGTCTTCCTGTCCACGCGCGTGGTCGTCATGTCACCGCGGCCAGGGCGTGTCGCGGGCATCGTCCCCGTCGATCTGCCTCAGCCCCGGACTGCAGCGTCGCGGGAGCAGCCACGGTTCTTCGAGCTCGTGACCCAGGTCCGCGAGTCGCTCCACGCGGTCGGGGCCGACGAGGTCGAGGAGACGCTCTCCACAGCGGAGGAGATCGCATGAGCACGGTGCCGTCGACCTCGGCGCCCTCCCGACGCGTCGGCGAGCACATCCGCTACTGGCTCCCGGCCGTCGTGGTCTTCGGTCTCGGCCTCGCCGCGTGGCAGTGGCTCCTCCCGGACGTGCTCGGGGTGGAGGAGTTCCTGCTGCCCAGGTTCTCCGACGTCGTTCAGGCTCTCGTCGACGAGCGCGACAAGCTCCTCCGCGGAGCATGGATCACCTTCAAGGAGGCGTTCGGAGGCTTCGTTCTCGGAAGTGGAGCCGCGATCGTCGCCGCACTCGTCCTTGCCCGCTGGCGCCCGTTCGGGAATGCGCTGATGCCGTACATGATCGCCGCCAACGCCATCCCGATCATCGCCTTCGCCCCGATCACGAACGCCTGGTTCGGGCTCCTCAGTCCGTGGTCGAAGGTCACGATTGCCGCGGTCCTCTGTTTCTTCCCCGTCCTCGTGAACACGCTGCGCGGACTGACATCCGTCGATCCCGAGTCGATCGAGCTCATGCGTTCCTACGCAGCGCCCGAGCGGGAGGTGTTCCGTCGCGTCCGTATCCCCAACTCGCTCCCGTACGTCTTCTCCGCCTTGAAGGTGGCGAGTGTCCTTGCGATGATCGGCGCGGTGGTGGGTGACTACTTCGGAGGGTCGCTGGAGGCGCTGGGAATCGTCGTCTTGAGTGCCGTCAACCTCTCGCAGTACTCGACGTCGTGGGCCGCGATCCTCGTCGCGAGCATCATGGGCATCGCGTTCTACGGCGCGATTGCTCTCGTCGAGCGATACGCATTGAGCTGGCATCCCTCCGTCGGGCGGAGGGTCCAGTAGGGCAGGTAGTCCGGTCTCGGTTGCTCCGGGACCGCGGGACAAGGAGGGCATGTGAAAGGACGTAGGTGGTATCTGGTGGGGGCGACACTCGTTGTCGTCGCGGCTCTCTCGGCGACGGGCTTTGCCGTCGCCGGTTCGTCGAGCCCGAAGCTCACGAAGGTCACGATCCAGCTGAAGTGGGTGACGCAGTCACAGTTCGCCGGCTACTACGCCGCGAAGGCGAAGGGGTACTACAAGGCCGCCGGTCTCGACGTGAACCTCAAGATCGGCGGGCCGACGATCGTCAACGAGCAGACCGTTCTCTCGAAGCAGGCCGAGTTCGGGGTCAACTGGTTCCCGAGCCTGCTCGCGAACCGCGACCAGGGCAACGACCTCGTCAACATCGCCCAGGTGTACACGAGATCCGGCACGACGGAGGTGACCTGGAAGAAGGACGGCATCACGAACTTCCGTCAGATGCGCGGCAAGAAGTTCGGCGTCTGGATCTTCGGCAACGAGTTCGAGCAGCGTGCAGCACTCGTCAAGTACGGGATGGACCCCGACAAGGACGTCAGCCTCGTACAGCAACAGTTCGACATGGTCGCGTTCCTGAAGCACGAGATCGACGCTGCGTCGGCGATGACGTACAACGAGCTCGCGCAGGTCCTCGAGACGAAGAACCCCGACACGGGCAAGCTCTACACGATGAAGGACCTGAACGTGTTCAAGTACGCCGACCTCGGCACGGGGATGTTGCAGGACGGCATCTTCGTCCGCGGTGACTGGATCAAGAGCAAGGCGAACCAGGCGACGGCGGTGAAGTTCCTCGAAGCGACCTTCAAGGGCTGGATCTACTGCCGCGACCACTACGCCGAGTGCACGAACATCGTCGTGTCGCAGGGCACCGCGCTGCCGAAGGGTCATCAGCGCTGGCAGATGAACGAGGTCAATGCGCTCATCTGGCCGAACAAGCTCGGCATCGGTGTCATGAATCCAACGGACTATGCGAAGACCGCGAAGATCTCGCTCGACTTCAAGGTCATCAAGAAGCCCGCCTCGAAGGCGTCCTATCGGACTGACCTTGCGAAGAAGGCCGTCGCGAATCTGAAGAAGCAGGGCCTCGACGTGTTCGGCAGGAGCTTCAAGAAGAAGGTCGTCGTCCTCAAGGAGGGCGGTAAGTAACCAGAGGCATGGGCTCCGGATCGGCTGCGGCCGATCCGGAGCTCTCCTCGCTCAGGAGGTGAGATGACGTGTCGACACTGATCAAGGGCGGACGGATCATCACGGCCGCCGACGACTACGTCGGCGACGTCTACGTCGAGGGGGAGCGGATCTCGATGATCGGCGAGTCGCTGGACGTCGACGCCGATCGGGTCATCGACGCCTCGGGGAAGTACGTGCTTCCCGGCTGTGTCGACCCGCACACGCATCTCGACATGCCGTTCGGCGGGACGGTGACGATCGACGACGTGACATCGGGGCACACAGCCGCTGCCTTCGGCGGGACCACCTGCCACGTCGACTTCTGCATCCAGACCCCCGGCCAGTCGTTCGCGGACGCGCTCTCCGACTGGCATGCGAAGCGCGAGGGCAAGCAGCTGATCGACATGGGCTACCACATCGCCGTCACCGACCTGCGGGAGGGCGGCTCCCTCGAGGAGCTCGCGGAGCTTCCGGCGCAGGGCGTCACGTCCTACAAGCTCTTCATGGCCTACAAGGGCGCGCTCATGGTCGACGACGAGACGCTCTTCCGGACGATGGAGGTCGCCGCCGAGACCGGCGCGCTCGTGATGGTGCACGCCGAGAACGGCGACGCCATCGACGTCCTCGTCAAGCAGGCGCTCGCAGCCGGGAACACCGCGCCCCACTTCCACGCGCTCACGCGCCCGCCCGAGACGGAAGGCGAGGCGACGAACCGTGCGATCCAGCTCGCACGGGTCGCCGGCGCGCCGCTCTACGTCGTGCACGTCTCGTGCCGCGAGGCGGTCGAGCCGATCGCTCGTGCACGCGAGGCGGGGTGGGACGTCTGGGGCGAGACCTGCACGCAGTACTTCTTCATCGACTACACGTACCTCGAGCGGCCCGACTTCGAGGGCGCGAAGTACGTGTACACGCCGCCGCCCCGGCCGATCGAGAACCAGGAGGTCCTCTGGCACGCGGTGCGGTCGGACATCCTCTCGGCGATCTCCACCGACCACTGCGCGTTCCTGTGGGACGGCCAGAAGACGATGGGAAAGGACGACTTCTCGAAGATCCCGAACGGCGGGCCGGGTCTCGAGAACCGGCTGCACATGATCCACGAGTTCGGCGTGCGCGCCGGCCGGCTGTCCCTGAACCGCATGGTCGAGCTCCTCGCGACCAACCCGGCGAAGCTGTTCGGCCTCTACCCGCGCAAGGGCACGATCGCGCCCGGATCGGACGCCGACATCGTGGTCTTCGACCCGGACAGGCGACATCTCATCACGGCGGCCACGCAACACTCGAAGACCGACTACAACCTCTACGAGGGGACGGAGGTGACCGGCTCGCCGGAGGTCGTCCTCCTCCGCGGGAACGTGCTCGTCGAGGGCGGAGAGCTCGTCGCCGAGCCGGGTGTCGGTGAGTTCGTCGAGCGGGCCGCGTTCGGGCAGGAGCTCCTGCCTGCGGCAGCCCGCTAGACGTCAGACGCGCGGAGGCGCCGGACACCTTCCCCCTTGTCCGGCGCCGCCGCGCAGTTCGAGGCGCCTACGACCGAATGGGCAGGTTCCCCGTCTCGAAGTGGTGGCACGCGTAGTAGTCGACGGGCAGATCGAGGAGCCCCCACGTGTCCTGGCCGTCCTGATTGCAGGGCTGACCCGCGTACAGGTCGGCGCGGACGAGCGACTCGGTACCCGCGTACTCGTGTGTCGTGAAGTTGAAGACGCGCAGCTCGAGCGTCGGGGCCGTCGTGCTTCCCGCTAGGAGGTCCACCACCGACGGCTTTCCCGGCGGCGCACAGTGGAGGTAGTTCCCCGCGATCGGGACGTTCGGCTCGCAGTTCCAGCCTGCCGCAGCCGCCTGGTCGGCGGTACCGCCGCTGCCGCCTGCGCTGTATGCGATACCCGCCACTGCCGTCGCGCCGATCACGAACACGGCGAGCACAAGCATACGTCGGAACATGCTTCCTCCTCTCACGTCGCCGCGCGGCGTCACGGTGCCCCTGCCGCGTCGGCGACTCTCACGATCTCGTCGACGGGGAGCTCGGCGGCCGCCGCGTGGCGTCGGACCGCCTCCGGGCTCGATGCCCGGAAGATGCAGACGCTCCCGATCGTCCGGTCGCGTTCCTCGAGGACATAGCTCCGAATCGACGCGATGTCGTCGACCATGCGCAGCGCCTCGGCAGTGGAGCGAGCCTCCGCGTCTCGCTGCTCCCGCTGCGACGGCCAGGCCGAGCGACGAACGACCAGGTACGTCTGCATCTCACCTCTCCCGACACGAGTTGGACTCGTTCGACGGTAGGCAGCGGCGGCCGAGGCGGCATCGGCGCGAATGCCCACGTTTCGGCGGGGCGCTACCTGTCTTACGGAAGCCCGAGACGCCGCGCTGCGGCGACGGCCTCGAGGCGTGTCCGCGCATCGAGCTTGCGCAGGATCGCCGAGACGTGGTGATCCACGGTCCGGCGCGACACGACGAGCCTCTCGGCGATCTCTGCGTTGCGAAGGCCCTCGGCGAGCAGGGCGAGCACATCGAGCTCTCGCTGGGTGAGCTGGGCAGGGTTCCCCTGTGTAGTCGCCCGCGGCCCGCGGGGCACGGATGCGCCTTGCTCGCGTAACACGTGGCGCGCCATTTGCGCCGCCGGTCGGGCGCCGAGGCGCTCGAATACGTCGAGAGCCTCTCGCACGGCAGGCTCGTCGCCGCACTCCAGCAGCGCGAGCGCCAGCTCGTACGGGCACTCGCGCGCGCGCCACGCGCTCGCGGCAGCACGCGTGTCCCCCGCGATCTGGTGTGCATAGGGCTCAGCGATCCACTCGGGCGCGCCGCCGAGCCCGTCGCACTTCCACTGCCAGAACGCGAGCTCGCCCGCGAACCAGGGGTGTTGCTTCTCGAGCGCGAGGCCGTATGCGGCGCGCGCTTCCTCGAAGCTCCTCTTCCGATCGCCGGCGAGCCATGCCGCCTCGGCTCGTGCCGCAGCCACCAGTCCTAGACGCTGGAGCTCGCCGCTCGATTCGGCCATCTCGAACGCTCGATCGAGCGGATCCCAGACGTCGGGATCGCCGCGCCTGGCTCGAACCTGTCCCAGGACCGTGAGAGCGACGAAGGGGGCCATCCCTGCCGTTCGAGCAGTGCTGAGAACGCGACTCGCGGCGTCGGCGGCCTCGGTCCACTCGCCCCGGTCGAGCAACCGGCGGGCTCGCTCGGCGCCGATGCCCTGGCGGAAGTTTCCGAGCTCGCGGTCGCGGCAGTACTCGAAGCCGGGCTCGAGGTAGCGATCGGCGACGGAGTACTCGCGCCACCTCATCGCGATCCTGACGAGAACGTTGAACGCACGCGCCGCGACTTCCTCCAGGCCGGTCGCGAGCGCATGCTCGAGCCCCCGCTCGAGCTTGTCGCGGCCCTCGGAGCTTCCGGCGCTGTACTCGGCTGCGCTGAGGATCACCCGCGCCGAAGCCAGAATCTGACGGTCACCGAGGCGCTCTGCGAGGTCGGCTGCGTGGTTTCCCCACACCGCCACTCCCTCGAGGTCGTCCGTACCCAGCGAGATCGATGCCAGCTGTGCGTACGCCATCGCCAATTCATGCGCGGGTGGGAGCGACTCGAGTAGCGCGACGGCCTGGTGACCCACCTCGCTCGATTCAGGTGTCCGGCCCATCGACCAGAGCAGCCGCGACACCGCGCGCAGCGACGCACCCTCCTTGACGACGTCGCCGAGCTCGCGGTACCGGTCGAGCGCCTGCTCGGAAGCGGCGAGCGCGTCGACGAACTCACCTGTGAGGTAGTACTCGTACGACAGGCTGTCGTAGAGCTCTGCCTGTGTGGCGAGCGGCAGCGCATCCGAGAAGCGAAGGGCGCGAGCGTACTGAGCCGCGGCTTCGCGGTGCGCAGCCAGCGCCGCCGCGCGCGTCGCCGCCGCCGGGGCGTAGCGGAGCACCGCCTCTGCGTCACCGGCTCCCTCGGCGTGGTGGGCCAGCCGGGCGACGTCGACCGGCAGCGCGTGCGCTGGCGCGTGCTCGAGTGCCGCGAGGACGTCGCCGTGCAACGCCGCCCGACGATCGGGACGGAGCGAGTCCTCGATCGCCAGGCGGACGAGCTCGTGCCGGAAGGAAAAGGCTTCGCGCGTCGCGGTCAGGAGCCCGGAGCTCAGACATTCGTCGATGTCCGATTCGGCCGAGCCCACGATGTCCGTCAGCAGCCATAGCTCCGCCTGCTGCGGAACGACCGAGACGATCTCGAGAAGCCGCTGTGCGGGCGCGCACAGACGCGCGGAGCGAGCGAGAACGGTGTCCCGCACGGTCTCCGGGATCGCCACCTCGCCCGCTGCCAGGACTTCGGTGACGAAGAGGGGGTTGCCTGCGGTCTTCCGGTAGAGCTCGAGAGGGTCGACGTCGTACGGTGCAGCGAGCGCCGTCACGGAGGCTTGCGAGAGCGGCTCCACGTGCAGTCGCCGAACCGCGTGGGCCGATCCGAGCTCGCCGATGACGAGCCGCAGCGCGTGGGACGGTCCGACCTCGTGACGTCGGTAGGTCGCGACCACGACGACCGGCAGTCCTGCTGCTCGATGTGCGACGAGACGGAGCACGTCGAGGCTCGCCTCGTCGGCCCAGTGCATGTCGTCGAGGACGAGGAGCGTCGCCCGGGGAGTGGACGCGAGCTCGCGCTTGAGGCTCGCGGCGACGTCGTACGGCTTCGCGTCGCTCTGGACCGTCGCCCAGACGTCCCCGCCGATCGCTTCGGCGATGTCGAGGAAGGGCCCGAGCGGCCGCGGAGTGAAGAGCGGGTCACAGGAGCCCCACAGCGCTCGGGCCTCCTCCACGCGATCCTCGAGGAAGCGGCGGAGGAGCGCGGTCTTCCCGACGCCTGCCTCTCCCTCGACGAGGACGAGACATCCGGACCCGGCCTCGGCGTCGCGCAATGTTTCCGTGAGGAGCTCGAAGGCGGACTCGCGCTCGAGAAGCTCCGGACGTGCGCCGACGTGCGCCATGCTCATCCAATCATCGTCTCCCGAGCCGGCCCGCCGCTCAACCCGCGGTAGGATCGGTGCGGATGGCGACCGTCGAAGCCAACCCCAACCTCGGTGCGCAGATCGTCGAGGACGCGAAGGAGTACGTCCTCTACTCGTGGTCGACGCAGGATGCGATCAACCCGATCGCGGTGGCTGGTGCCGAGGGCCGACATTTCTGGGACTACGACGGAAAGCGGTACCTGGACTTCGCGTCGCAGCTCGTCAACGTCAACATCGGCCACCAGCACCCGAAGATCATCGCGGCGATCAAGGAGCAGGCCGACCGGCTCTGCACCATCGGCCCGCCCATGGCCTCGGAGTCGCGCTCACGCCTCGGCCGTCTGCTCGAAGAGGTCACGCCGGGAGACCTCTGCATGTCGTTCTTCACGAACTCCGGCGCCGAGGCGAACGAGAACGCGATCAGGCTCGCGCGTCTCGCGACGGGGCGGCACAAGATCATCGCGCGCTACCGCTCGTACCACGGTGCGACGCACGGCTCGATCATGCTCACGGGCGATCCCCGCCGCTGGCCGAACGAGCCGGGGATGGGCGGCGTCGTACGGATGCTCGACCCCTACACGTATCGGTGTCCTGCGGGGCATCCGGATCCGTGTCCTGTGTGTACCGGTGCGCCGCATCTCGAGGAGGTCCTCGAATACGAGGGCACGCACACGGTCGCCGCGGTCATCCTCGAGACGGTCACGGGCACGAACGGCATCATCCCGCCGCCGCCCGGCTATCTCCAAGCGGTCCGCGAGGTCTGCGATCGGCACGGGATCCTGCTGATCCTCGATGAGGTCATGGCCGGGTTCGGGCGCACGGGACGCTGGTTCGCGTGCGAGAACTGGGACGTCGTCCCGGACATCATCACCGTCGCCAAGGGAATCAACTCGGGCTACGTCCCGCTCGGCGCGATGATCATCCGCGAGCATCTGAAGGAGTGGGTGCGGAGCCGCTACTTCCCGGGCGGGCTCACGTACGCCGGCCATCCGCTCGCCTGCGCGTCGGCGGTCGCGTCGATCGAGGCCTTCCAGGAGGAAGGGGTCGTACAGAACTCGTTGGAGGTCGGCGCGTACCTCGGCGACGGTCTGCGTGCACTCGCGGTACGGCATCCGTCGATCGGCGACGTGCGTGGGCTCGGGTGCTTCTGGGGGGTCGAGCTCGTCAAGAACCGGGACACGCGCGAGATGCTCGTGCCGTTCAACGCCGCGGGCGAGGCCGCCGCTCCGGTCGCCCGGCTCGCGAAGGCGTCACTCGAGCGCGGGCTCTACCTCATGACCCACTGGAACGTGATCATGGTCGTGCCGCCGCTGACGATCACGCGCGACGAGGTCGACGAGGGGCTCGCGATCCTCGACGAGACGCTCGCGATCGCCGACGAGTACGTCATCTAGCCGGTGAGCGCCGTCGTCGAGCTGACGAGTCAGCTCGTCGCGATCGAGTCGATCAACCCGGACGTCGTCGAGGGTGGGGCGGGAGAGCTCGCACTTGCTCGATTCGTCGCAGAATGGTGCGAGCGGGCGGGGCTAGATACGACCCTGACCGACCTGGCGCCGGGCCGGGCGAACGTGATCGCCGTTGCTCGTGGCTCCGGCGGCGGGCGCTCGCTGATGCTCAATGCGCACATGGACACAGTCGGCGTGGCCGGCATGACAGATCCGTTCGAGCCCAGGGTCGAGAACGGCCGCCTCTATGGCCGCGGGGCTCAGGACATGAAGGGAAGCCTCGCGGCGTGCATGCTCGCCACCGTCGAGGCGGCTCGTCGTGGCCTTCGGGGGGACGTGATCCTCACCGCGGTGGCCGACGAGGAGTTTGCGAGTATCGGGACGCAGGCGGTTGCGGCGAGCGTGCGGGCGGACGCGGCGATCGTGACCGAGCCGACGGAGATGCGGGTCGCGGTGGCGCACCGGGGCTTCGTCCATCTCGAGATCGAGGTGCACGGCCGCGCCGCGCACGGTTCTCGCCCCGATCTCGGCATCGACGCGATCGCGAAGACGGGGCGCGTCCTCGTGGGCATCGAGGAGCTCGATGCTCGGCTGCGGGCAGCTCCCACGCATCACCACCTCGGTAGCGGGAGCATCCACGCGTCGCTCATCGAAGGCGGGCAGGAGTTCTCGAGCTACCCGGCGCGATGCCTTCTGCAAGCGGAGCGGCGGACGATTCCAGGTGAGACGCGCGAGCTAGCCGAGGCCGAGATTCTCGAGGTCGTGGCTCGCGCAGGCGAAGGCGACCCGGACTTCTCGGCGGACGTTCGCGCTCCCATCTCGCGGGATCCGTTCGAGACCTCTGAAGACGCGGAGATCGTCGACGCCGTGCGGCGGCACGCCGCGGAGGTTCTCGGAGCGACGCCGGAGACCGTCGGCGTGTCGTTCTGGGCGGACTCGGCACTTCTCGCGGCCGCCGGGATCCCGACGGTCGTGTTCGGCCCGATCGGCGCCGGCCTGCACACCGAGGTCGAGTGGGTCGACGTGAAGTCGCTCGAGCAGTGCGTCGAGATCTACGCCGGCGCCGCCGCCGCGATCTGCGGCTAGCCCGGCCGGGGGTCGTCGCCCCACCCGCGATCGTTCACGCTGCGCGACACCGCTTCTCTGCCACGAAGGAGGCTCATCGTGAAACGACTGATCGTGCAGGTTCCAGCGCTCGCGATCGCGGCGATCGCAGTTCTCGTCGCCCTCACCGGCTTCGCGACCGCAGGCCCGAACGCCACAACCGCTGCCGTCACTCCCGCGCAGGCGCGGGCGATCGCGAAGGCGGAGGTCATGCGACTCGCACCGACCCTCTCGGTGAAGAGCGCCCGTACCGCGACGACCGCGCTGACCGCGAATTCGCCGGCGCTCTACGCCCAGGTGACGGCCGCCGGGATCGTCACGGCGAGCTCGCGTGGGATCGTGCAGGCCAACGTCAGTCATCCCGAGCCCGGTATCTACTGCTTCAGCGGGCTGCCGCAAGCCCCGAAGGGCGGCCTCGTCGTCGTCGACTCGAACGCCAACGGAGGCGGCAGCGGACCGGACCTCGCGCAGGTAGGGATCACCACGCTGAGACGCTGTCCTGCAGGTAGTGGCGGCCAGGCCCACGTTGCGACGTTCGCACGGGACGAGGGTGGGCCGTTCCTGGACGACCCCTTCTTCGTCGTGTTCTGGTTCTAGCCGAGAAAGGCGGCGATCGCGGCGCTCGTCTCCTCGAGCGCGTCCCAGGTGACCGAGTGTCCGCCCGGGACGACGACGACCTCGAGGAGATCGCCGAGCGCTGCGCGGTGCGTGTCGAGCAGGTGGTCGTACGGGAGGTAGGAGCGCTCTCCGAGCACGAGCAGGGTGGGAACGCGGACGTCCTCGAACCGCGGCGGCTGGGAGGCCATCTCCCCATACGCCGCGACGACGGCGGACTGGCAGTAGCGGTAGCGGACGCGGCCGTCCTCGCCCGTTTCGACATGGGCAGCGAGATCGTCGACGACGAGCTCGCGCGGAGCGAAGTGAAGCTGGCTCTCGACGTAACGGGCTTCGACGAGCTCGTCGAAGGAGACGAACGACTTGTCCGGACGGGCGTTCTCCGCGGCGGCGAGGGCGACGTGGCCGGGAAGGAGAATCGCCGGGTCGAGCAGGACGAGCTTGGGCACCAGCTTGGGCGCGCGAGCAGCCAGCTCGAACGCGAGTCGCCCACCGAACGAGTGCCCGATGAGGACGGACGCGCGCGCCCCGACGGACGCCACGATGGCGTCGAGGTGCGTGCCGATGTCCCACGGCGGCTCCCACGGGGAGTACCCGTGCCCGAGCAGGTCGGGCGCGACGACGTGGTAGGCGGGAAGCCTGGCAGCGAGCGGTGCGAAGTGGCGACCGTGGTTGCGCACGCCATGGAGGCAGACGACGCGCGGTGAGCCCGGCTCGCCCCACTCGTAGGTCGCGAGCGTCACGCGGTGGCGCGGAGCGTGTCGAGCGAGTCCGGGACCATCTCGGCCCGGTACTCGTCGCCTTCCTTCACCAGCGACCAGACGATCGTCCCCTCGCGGTCGATGAGGAACGTCCCGCGGTGGGGAGCGCCGATCGCCTCGTTGAAGACGCCGTACGCCTTGGCGGCGGCGCCGTGCGGCCAGAAGTCGGACGCGAACGTGTACTCCGCGCCGAGCTGCTCCTTCCATGCCTGGCGCGCGGCCCACGGGTCGCACGACACGAAGACGATCTCGGTGCCGGCGTCCCTGAACGCGGGGAGGTTCTCCTGCAGGTCGCGCGCCTCGTCCTCGCAGACCGCCGTGAACGCGAAGGGATGGAACACGAGGAGGACGTTCGAGCGGCCGCGGAAGTCGGACAGGCGAACGCGCTCGTCGTGGCTCACCGCGAGCTCGAACTCGGGCGCCACGTCACTTGTCCTCACCGCCATCCGCCTGCTCCTCTCCCGTTCCGGACGGCCGATAGTACCGCCGCCCGCGGAGCTCCTCCGGCAGGTACGAGACGTCGAAACCTCGCGGGTCGTCGTGCGGGTACACGTAGTCCTGGCCGTGGCCTCGCGCCTGGGCTGCGACCTTGTGGCCGGTCGAGCGCAGCATCGCCGGCGGGCGGGCGTTCCCGTGCTCTCGGACGTCCTGCCGCGCTTCCCAGATGGCGACCGCCGAGGCGTTCGACTTCGGCGCCCGGGCGAGGTAGATCGCCGCCTGGGCCAGGTTGAGCTGCGCCTCGGGAAGGCCGACGTGCTCGAGTGCCTGCGCGGCCGCGACGGCGACGACGAGCGCATTCGGATC
>Ga0207650_10001596_pt1 | contig 16193 bp, 14 predicted proteins | sample KBSS63metaG_FD_184325 | JGI IMG/M metagenome (GOLD analysis project Ga0207650, IMG submission 184325) | Switchgrass rhizosphere microbial communities from Kellogg Biological Station, Michigan, USA - KBS S6-3 metaG (SPAdes) (version 2) | ecosystem: Host-associated > Plants > Roots > Rhizosphere...
CGATCCGGCATGCGCCTCGTGCGCACCGATACACGTGCGTGCTGGGCGATGCTGGAACTCCAAACTTCCTGGTGATCGTTTAGCAGAACGTCGGCCCCAGTACCAGATCATCACAACTCCGTCACTGGTGTCCGCGGACTGGCTGATATGAAGTAGCGGTCCACCGCCAAACTGTTGGCGAACTCCACAGCCAGGCGAGAAAATTGAATCCCATTCGCTGAACGTGTCTCGAAAAGTTTCGAATTGGATTTGCTTATGAGCCGGTCGCTGAATCGGCTGCCCCGAGCTTCAATGCCATCTGCGTCCGAATCTCAGAATTCGACCGATGATGAAGGTTGCCGCTGCGATAAATATCGAATTGATCAGAAAAAGATACAGGGCGCCGAAGAAGTATTTCGCATTCCAGTTCGCAAGTCCGAACCCTGCCGTGCAAAGCGGAGGCATGAGCGCCGTTGCAATGGCGACCCCGGGAATGACGTTGCCTTTCAATTTTGTCGAGGTTGCCAGCATTCCCGCCATGCCGCCAAAGAAAGCAATCAGCACATCGTAAATGTTGGGAGAAGTTCGATGCAGCAATTCCGACGTCGCTTCATGAAGAGGCGTCACCAGGAAGAACAGGGTCGAAATTGTAAGACTCACCGACGAGGCAAAAAGAAAGTTAAGTACGGATCTTGTCAGAAGCTTGAAGTCATTGATGGCCATTCCGAACCCCAAACCCATGATGGGGCCCATGAGCGGAGAAATCAGCATGGCTCCGACGATCACCGCGGGAGAGTTGGTATGAAGTCCCAGCGATGCGATGAGAATGGCGAAAACCAATATCCATAGATTCGTACCGCTGAGCTCAATGCCTTTTTCGATTTCTTCTCTGACAAATGGCAAGGATTCTCTCTCCCTGACCAGTCTGAAACTGCTGAGGAGCTTCATCGATCTTTCCTGTATCGCGAAAAACTTCTTACTTGAAGGGAACCGGGTTTCTCAGTTCGTTCCATGCTCTGCAACGGACAAACGAAATTGGAGACGGGTACGATTTCCGATCTACTCGTAGTAGGCCGGAGCCTTTTTGAGTTTCGCGAAGGCCGTGATGTCGTGCTGAATCCAGAGCGCTGCCCCGGTGTTCTTCAGAAAAATTTCCAGTGCGGCTCGTGACGCGGCAGTCTGCTGCGGATTGAAGTCCCTCGGCGGCACACGATTGAGCGTTCGCTCTTCGGGGTAGTGATAGAGGTCTCCGCCAAGAACCACCTTTCCTGTTTTGGGCAAATCCAGAAAAAGCACCTGATGACCTGGAGAATGTCCCGGGGCGGCCTTGATAATCACCTTGCCGTCACCGAAGACGTCGTGGTCGTCTTCCTTCTTGATGATGACGGTCTTGCTTTTGGCCAGCTTGCTGTAGTTGGCCGGTATGGTGCGCTCGGTTTTTCCGGAAAACATGGCGTCGTGTTCGGACTCCCGGGCAAGCCATGTCGCACCGGCAAAGTCGTTGGCATTGGCGGTGTGATCCCAGTGATAGTGCGATATCGCGAGATACGTGATGTCGGAAGGTTTGTAACCCACGTCCGCCAGCTGCGCCTTCAAGGGTTTTGTCACCGTTACATCACGTTCGGTTAAATCTGGAAGCGCGAAATGCAGGCGCACCGGTGCTCCCGTTGGTTTCCAGCTGTCATCCCGAATCGCACCGACATCCCACATCAGCGTTCCTTTTGGGTGCGCAATCAGGAAGCAACCAATCGACATATCGGTATTACCGACTTCATTCTTCTTGAGCAGATACGCATCGGCGCTGGTGTAATTCAGAATGCCGCAATCGAAAACGTACAGCCGAAGCGATGGAGGAAGCGCCCCCGTGGATGTTCCCGATAGTGCCGCGACAATCGCGATCCCCAGAAGTAAAGCGAGCCATTTTGAGTGGGACTTGTTGTTCATTATGGATTTTCTCTGCGCTAGGGAACGATCGTACTCGAACGATCCACCGAGGTTCCGGCACCGACCATTCCTGCCGGAGACAGATTGTTGTCCTGACAGACGTATTCAAACAATTCGCCGCCGGCGGTCCAGCGGAGCATGAATCCGCCGGTCCACATGGCGGTGTAGGCTCCTGGATCGTCGATGGTCACTTCGTACTTCAACGTGTTCATGTCCATGCGGGTGAATCGTTCGATCATGTGCAATTGGCTTGTGGTCGGCGTGCCTTCGCGATCGATCCACGCTTTCTCGGTATACCCAACGGTGTCGACCACCAGGCTCTCGCCATCCCATTTGCCAATCGAGTGCCCGTAATACGTTGGGTTGAAATCCTTCGGATGCTGCCGGCCATCCATATAGATGGTGCGGAAGGTATGCGGCCCGCCGATATCGAAGATGAACACGCGCTGCAGTTCCGGCAGCTCGACAATTTCCACGCCGTAAGGAGTGATGAACTCGCGCGGTCCGGGCGACGCCTTGCAGCGTGTGTGCGGCTCGTCGCTCTCAATGTTCAGTTCGCGGGTGTCGTGAAGGGCTTTTGCCCATGGCTGGAACGGAACGTCTTCGGCACGAATCGCATTCGGCAACTGCGTCGCCGCGCTGGCGCGATTCACGCTGAATGGAAACACATAAAGCTGATTGATTCCCGCAGGCGCCCAGATGCCGTGTTCGCCGGGAGGGGAACTGAAATTCACGTGACCGTTGGGCAGATGCGGTGTCGGAGCGGCTGGTGCGGCCGGCGCCGCCGGTGCGTTTCCGCGTCCACCCTGAGCATAAAAAGGTACAACAAGAGAAGTTGCGCCAAGCAGGCACAGACAAACGAGAGCAACTGTTTTCATGGCGAATTCTCCGAATTGAATGGATTTCAGCAACCGTGAAAAATCCGAACTCGGTCGCGCTAAGCCTACTTTAGGCTTCTGGAATTGGCAATGCAGTTGATTCGTATAGAATTCATCTTGCCGTTACAGCGCCTCCAGCATGTATGATTTCGGCGAAAAAGGAGCACTCATGAAACGACGTATTCAAATTGCCGTGTCGGTCAGCATGGTTTCCATCGCGCTTCTGGTTTGCGCGTTCACCGCGCTCTCGCAGCAACGTGCGGCCCCGGCGGTGCCCGGAGCGCCGGCACCGGCTGGCCGCGGTGGACAAGCGGCCCAGGGGGCACAGGCCGCGCAGGGAGGGCAGCGCGGTGCCGCATTGCCTGGTACCGAAACCGGCTGGTCGCTGTTTCAGACGCGTTGCGCTTCATGTCACCTGAATCCCACCGTGGACCTCGCCACTCCTGGAACCGTGTTGCGACAGATGACGCCGGAAAAGATATACGCCACGCTCACGACCGGCACGATGAAGGAGAAGTCCGAAGGAATTACGGACCCTCAGAAACGCCGCATCGCGGAATTTCTTTCCGGCAGGCCGATGGAAAGTTCCCCAGCGGGGGATGCGAAGAACATGCCGAACAAATGCACGCAAAACCCGGCCATGACGGACCCCGCCGCCAGCGCCAGCTGGAACGGATGGGGCAACGATAATAGCAATACGCGATTCCAGCCTGCCGCCCAGGCTCGGCTCACCGCCGCCGATGTTCCGAAACTCAAACTGAAGTGGGCTTTTGGATTCCCGACCGGCGAAACCACCAGCTCGCAGCCGACGATCGTTTCGGGCCGAGTCTTTGTCGGCAGTGACAACGGATACATTTATTCACTGGATGCCGCGACCGGATGCGTTTACTGGTCGTTCGAAGGTGGATCGATCGTACGAGGTTCATTGACAGTCGGCGCGGTTACCGGCCAGGGCAACGCCCGATATGCCGTATTTTATGGCGACGGTCACGCCAATATTTTTGCGGTCAACGCTCAGGACGGCCGCCTGCTCTGGAAAACCAAGGTGGACTCGCACATCGTCGCTCGTATCACCGCAGGGACGCGCTATTACAACGGCAAACTGTATGTGCCGGTTTCGTCTTCGGAAGAGTTCAGCAGCGGTACACCGGATTATCCCTGCTGCACGTCGCGCGGCAGCCTCGTTTCCCTCGACGCCAACACCGGAAAGATTTTATGGAAGACCTGGGTCGTGCCCGGTGAAATGAAACCGTACAAGATCCAGTCGAATGGCGTCGTGTTGTATGCGCCCGGTGGCGGAGGTGTATGGAATTCGCCGACGATTGATCCCGCCCGCCAGGCTGTTTACATTAGCACCGGTGATGCGACGACGTTCCCGTCGCCTGTGACAACGGACGGAGTGATTGCCATCGACATGAATAACGGAAAATTGCTGTGGTCTTATCAGGCCGATGAGAAGGACGTCTTCATGGGTGGCTGCAACGGTGCGGTTCGCAGCGAGGCCTGCCCGAATCCCATGGGGCCCGATCTCGATATCGGCAACTCACCGATTTTGAAATCGCTGCCTGGCGGAAAATGGGCGTTGATCGTCGGCACCAAGCAGGGCCACGTCATCGCACTGGATCCCGATAACAAGGGTGCGGTGGTCTACCGCGTCCTGGCTACAACTGGCCAGGCTGTCACGATGGGCGGCGGTCGCGGCGGCAATATCGTGTGGGGCGGTGCGGCGGATGATCAGAATGTGTATTACGGTGCAGGCGGAGGCGCGGGCCTGGTGGCGTTGAGGCTGGCCACTGGAGAGAAGGTATGGGCGTTCACACCGCCGGGAGGTGGGACTTTAGGTGCGGCGCCCACGGCGATTCCCGGCGTCGTTTTCGAAGGCGCATCGAACGGACGTCTGTTTGCAGTCTCGACTGCGAATGGAAACGCGATCTGGGATTTCAATACCGCTCAGGAATTCATGACCGTGAACAAAGTGCCGGCCCACGGTGGCGCAATCGCGGTATCGGGAGCGGTAGTTTCCGGCGGAATGGTGTTTGTGAGTTCCGGCTACGCGATTACAAGCGCGCCATCCGGAGGCAATGTACTGCTGGCGTTTTCGACGGAGTAAATGCCAAAGAAGAATTGGAGATGGAGAGGGACTTCCGGAAATAAAGAGTCTATCGGGGTTCCGGCGTGCCGGATCGCACCAGTACAATGCGCAATTCGTCAGAGTCGGCCGGGAAAACTTTCAGAGGGTCTTTGAGCAAGTCCACGTTTCCGTATGTGAATGACTTGACGGTATAGCCTGCGAGCGTCGCAGGAGATAAAGCGATTGGGAATTCGCCTTCGGGCAAAGTGAGCCGGAACGAGGAACCATCGAACAAATTGACGCCCGCAACCGGCCCCTCCACAGCGAATGGTCCGACTGCAAACTGCAGGCGTGTCAGTTTGCCTTCGCCTTCGATGACCAACTTTCCCGGAATCCCTTTTAAGGGAGGCACCGCCAGTTCGATGCCAGTGATGTCTCTATCTTCAACCACAATCCGAACTGGAACCATATTCATTCCGGGGTTCACCATCGCATCGTAGTTACCGCGAGAAACTGCAGGAAACTGGAACGTCCAGTCCGACGCGATTTTTGCGAATTGAGCCAGACCGTTGGCTGCCATCAACCGTATCTGTATTCCGCGGCTGTCCTGCAATGGCGGACTGTTGGGGAGAAGGATTACTTTGCCGCTAATTGTTTGAGAAGCAACCTGAAGAAAGTCGATTTCCTGGAGCGGTACTCCCGTGGTCATCGTCACGACCGTCGCACGCGCCAGATCGGCAACGCCCGGATAGGAGCTTGGGGAATCTACAATTCCCGCGGTGATTAAATACCGACCGGTCGGGACGTTTTGCAGGCGGTAGTTTCCGGCATTATCGGTCTCCACAGAGCTGACGATCTCCCGGCCGGATCGCACCGAAGCAGCCTGTGCAGAAACGGCCATGACTCGAATATTGGCGGCCGGACTTCCGTCACGGTTCAGCAGGCGGCCCGTTATCGTCCCTTCGGTTTGTGACGTTCCCACGGTTGCGTAGAAAAGGCCCGCGATCAGAAATGAAATTCTCATCACTCTTAAGACACGTCACCGCAGCCCATTTGTCTACCGGCCTTTCAGTTTGGTTTTCGCACGCTCGAAATCAACCTTGTGGTAAACGCTCGACACAGTAAGGTGGGCAGCAACGCTGGTCAGTTCAATCGATCCGCTCGGATCAGCGCACTCCGAATATAGCCAGGTATCCCCACTTTGGCGTGAGTACCGCTCGATCCGGCACTCGGTCTGGGACACGAGAAAATACTCGCTCAATGAAGCCAGACTCCGATAATGGATAAACTTCCGGCCTCGGTCGTACGACTCCGTGGATTCGGACAGAACTTCGATAATGACCTGTGGATTCGTCATCGTATCCATATGCTCGTCTTCAAACTCCGCTTCGCCGCACAGAGCCACGATGTCCGGATAGGTATAGAGTCCTGTGGACTCGACCTTCGTGCGCATGTCCGTAACGAGAACCGTGCAGGGCCGGTTCATGAATTGGGTGCTCAGCTCCCGCGCGATATTCACAATGATCGTGTTGTGTTCGAGCATGGCACCCGACATCGCAAACATTTCGCCGTCGAAATACTCGCTCTTGATTTCCGCCTTGCGCTCGAGTTCGAGATACTCCTCTGGCGTAATCCTGCGTTTCGGTTGTGTCAACACTTCGTTTTCCATGCTGGCGAACCGACTATAGCATAGCGCTACACCGCTGCCAGCCGATGCAAAACGTGCATTTCGATGGCCACGATCAAACCAATGATTCCCCTGGAATTTGCGGTCCGATTCGCGGCGAAACCGCGACAAATCTTCCGTCAATTTCGCGACTAAATTGAAGCGAGGAAGAGAAACGCGTCATCCCCGATTGCGCACGGGGCCTTCGCTGCAACGTTGCGCCTATCAGGAAGAGAATGGCCGACAGAAACTATGTCGAAACAGCCATCGGATTGCCGCGCATGCGGAATCAGCTTACCCGGACGCCGAGTGGGAGGTTCCACTCTGTCATTTCTAATTCCGCTGTTCCGGTGCAGGGCCCGCAGGAGCTGCTGGTGGCGCCCCTCGCTGCCCTGCGTCGGGTAACGCGGGCGGCGGAGGCGCGGGTAGCTCCGCAGTCCCATCGAGTGCGAACACAAACATCATGGGCGCGTTGTCGACTTTCGCGTTGTTCGGTCCCACGACGGTAGCGGCGCGGCCCAAACCTCCGGCGAACGCCACGTACTGTTTGCCGTCAACTTCATAAGTGATCGGCGCGGCCATACCCGTGCGATTGATCTTCACCTCGTACAGGACCTCGCCTTTATCGGCGCTGATTGCGCGGAAGCGTCCGTCGTTGATCACCTGGAATACCAGATTGCCCGCCGTCGTTGTCGTGCCGCCTCCGATACCGCCGCCACCTTCGATGTTCCATTTCAGTTTTTGAGTGACTGGATTCCACGCCTGCAAGCCGCCGCGAGCGCCCATCGGCGGCTCGGGACCAATTGTCGGTTCGATGACTTTCGTTTGGCCCGGCGGTCGAACGTAACCGGTGGAGCCTGGGCGGAATGTTGGCGCGGCCTGGTACGGGAAGCTGGAATACGACGACGGAATATAAACCAGCCCCGTGGCCGGATTCCACGACATCGGCGACCAGTTGTGAGCACCGCCGCCTGTGGGATAAATCGATATGGGTTCCTGATCGTAATACGCTTCCGCATTTACAAGTGGACGCCCGTTGGAACCGATACCGAAGGCCCAACTCACCCTCACAAACGGTTCGGCGGAGATCAATTCGCCAGTCACGCGGTCGATCACATAGAAGAAACCGTTCTTCGCCGCCTGGATGACGACTTTGCGCAGACGGCCATTGATGTTGAGATCCAGCAGCATGAGTTGCTGCACGCTGTCGAAGTCCCAGTTGTCGTTGGGTACGGTTTGATAGTGCCACTTCAGCTGGCCTGTCGTCAGATCGACCGCAAGAATGGTGCACGTGTACAGGTTGTCGAGTCCCTGTGCTCCGCGAAATTTCTGTACCCACGGTTCGGCGTTGCCGGTACCGACGTACACCAGGTTGGCTTCGGGATCGTATGCGAATCCATCCCATACGGCGCCGCCGCCCCCGTTCTTGTAGAAGTCGCCGCCCCAGGTGCTCGCTGCGCGGCGCAAATGTTCACCTTCGTACGGCTTTGAGGGGTCCCCCGGAACCGTGTAGAAGCGCCATATCAATTGACCCGACTGCGCATCGACCGCGACGAACTGTCCTCGCGTCGGCTTGTCGCTGCCGGATGCGCCGATGATCACCTTGCCATTCGCTATACGCGGCGCCATCGTGAGTGTGTACTGATCCTGTGTGTAAACGATCCGCGTTTCCCATACCGGCTTCCCGGTCCGTGCATTCAGCGCGAACAATCGCCCATCGATCGACGGCGCGATGATCATGCCGTTGTAGAGCGCGATTCCGCGATTCACGGTGCCGCAGCAGATTGCGGGACGAACCGCCTGGTTGACTTCTGGGTCCCAACGCCAAAGTTCCTTTCCGGTGCGCGCATCCAGTGCGAACACGACGCTCCACGTGGTGATGCCGTAAAGCGTGTTGTTCCACATGAGCGGAGTGCCTTCCTGATTTCCTCCACCCGCGCCCATGACGTAAGACCACGCCAGACCGAGTCGTTTCGCGTTCGTAGTATCGATCTGCTTCAGCGCGCTATAGCGCGTTTCCCCCTGCGTGCGGCCGTAGCTCAGCCATGAGCCGGCCATCGTGTCTGCCGCGGTGCCGGCGCGCCGCAGGATGTCGTTGGTTACATTCGCAGCGGTGCCTGAAGTGTTGACTGGAGCTGCCACGCGCAACTGTTGCGCAGCGATCACAAGGCTCAGGCCCAGCGCAAATGTCGGTACGGCGAGCGTGGCGATTTTTCGAACGCGAATCATAAGGTGCCTCCCGATTGAGTGCGTGCAAAATATCACAACCCCAGCAGGCGCCCGATGGCCGGGTTGGACAGAAATTCAAAATCATTGTTTTCGGGTTACTGCTTGAAAGTGCTTAATAGCATATGACCTGGTTCCGTAATCATCGTCCACAACTTCGGCTCGCCCTGCGCATTACGGTCGCAGGATTACTTGCTTACGTTCTTTGTCCGCTATTCGGGCTTGCGCAGTCCTACCCGGCAGTTCTGACGGCGGTTATCGTGATGCAGGCCAGCGTCGGAGCTTCGCTCAAGGCCATGATGGATCGATTTTTAGGATCTCTGGGCGGAGCGCTCTGGGCCGTCGGCGCTCTTCTGGCACTTCAACACTTCAATCAATTCAGCACAGGCGTGGTGCTTGCCGTTGCGCTTGTCCCGTTGGCGATACTGGCTGCATTCAAACCCGCATATCGTACGGCACCCACCACTGCGGTCATTCTGTTGCTGACGACGAGCAGTGTCGCCGGTCCATTCGCTTCCGCGATCCAGCGGATGTTGGGAATCGGAGTTGGCAGCGTGGCGGCTTTGGTTGTGACACTGCTGATTGTTCCTGCGCGAACCCATGGCGCGTTTGCGGAAAAGGCCGGCCGGGCCGTCTCCACGATGTCGGAGCTGGCGTCGATTTTATTGAAGGGGCTGTCGGAAACCGGCAACCCGGATACGATACAGAGACTTCACGACGATATTCGCAAAACGATCGGGCAGGCAGAAGCATTAGCGGACGAAGTTCAGCGAGAAAGGGCGACGTATCTTGCTCCTGCTCCGGATCCATTGCCAATGTGCCGGGCCCTTCGCCGTCTTCGCAACGACCTGGCAATGGTCGGACGCATTATGTCGGAGCCCTTTCCGGATTCGATTCGATCGGCGCTCTCCGACGTCACCACCGCGACGGGTTCCGCTATTGTCAGGTTCCTCGAGTCCTCGAGCAAAGCAATCACTCGGCAGCAACACGCCCCATCGTTGGATCCATGCGAAATGGAAATCGCGCGCTTCGCGTCGACGTTGACGGAATTGCGTCGACGAGGATTGTTGCGAGAGCTCCCCGATGAGACGGTTGGCCAGGTCTTCGGGCTTGCATTCACTATCGAACAGTTGCATCAAAACCTCAAAGAGCTCGTCGATCGCACCAATGACCTGGCATCTGGCCACATTACAAAACTTGAGGCAATGCAGTCGGGTCGAAGGTAATCTTGCGCAATGGAAACACGACAACTTGGCGGACTGACCGTTCCCGTATTGAGTCTGGGTACGGGGACATTTGGCGGAAGCACTCCAACGTTTAAGGCGTGGGGCGACAGCAGTGTGGGGGAGGCAACCCGACTGGTCGATATTTGCCTCGATGCGGGCATCTGCATGTTTGATTCGGCGGATGTGTACTCCGCCGGCATGTCGGAAACGATATTGGGTCAAGCCGTCGCGGGCCGGAGGGACAAAGTACTGATCTCCACAAAAGGCACGTTTCGAAACGGCCGGGGAATCAATAATATCGGCTCATCGCGTCAGCATCTGATCGCGGCAGTCGACGGAAGCTTGAAACGGCTGGGAACAGACTACATCGACCTGTACCAGCTTCATGGCTTCGATGCATTGACCCCAGTTGAAGAGACGCTGGGCACGCTCAACGATCTGGTTCGCGCCGGCAAGATTCGATACATCGGCTGTTCGAATTTTTCGGGATGGCATTTGATGAAGTCGCTTGCCGCATCGGATCGATATGGCTGGCCGCGGTATGTAGCCCATCAGGCGTACTACTCGATGATCGGCCGTGAATATGAGTGGGAGCTTATGCCGCTGGCGCTCGATCAGAGAGTGGGAGCTGTAGTCTGGAGTCCTCTCGGTTGGGGACGTTTGACCGGCAAGATCCGTCGCGGCCAGCCGTTACCGGAAGTCAGCCGCCTTCACAATAAAACCGTCGTCGATATCGGTCCGCCGGTGGAGGACGAATATCTGTATTGCGTGGTGGAAGCGATCGAGCGGGTAGCGGCGCAGGTGGAAAAGACGGTGCCCCAGGTTGCGTTGAACTGGCTGTTGCAGCGGCCGTCGGTCAGCACCGTCATTATTGGCGCTCGAAACGAAGAGCAACTGCGGCAGAACATCGGGGCCGTCGGCTGGTCGCTGACTGCAGAACAGATCTCCGAGCTCGATGTAGCCAGCGCAAGGACTCCCATTTATCCGTACTGGCATCAGCGATTCTTTACGGACAGGAATCCTCAGGCGGTGTAGAAAACGATTCGCAATGTTCGCAGAGGATATTTGTAACGCTGAATGCAGGAGCATTGGGGTGCGCCCCATCGGCTGGAGAGATTTTCATTTTCCGCAGTCTGTTGCCTTCACTCCTCGATCGGCTATGTCCCTCCGACCGAGTTTGAAGACAACGTTCTTAAACTTAAACCCGATAATCGGCGCTGCTCAACCTGTGAGAAAAACTCTCCAGTTCACGGGGCGCATTCGACATTGCCCTCCTGAGTCAGGAGGGCAGCGTCATCGCGTTTTTTGCGATGACGCGAGGGGTGGTTCCCCAATCGAAATGTTTCAGAATGCATTGTTAAAAAATTCGGCTCTGGAACCACCCCCCGCACGATCTCGACTGCTGTCTCGATCGTGCTGCCCTCCTGACTCAGGAGGGCAGTTCGCTGGCTTCGAGACCTACAGTTTCCGTCTTGCCGGGCCCACTAAAGTTCGCGTTATACTTCGCCGCATGAAATTCACAACCCACTTAAAACTTTCCGTCGTGATGCTTGCCCTTCCCATCGTGTTGTCCGCGCAAACGACACCGGTCATCCAGCTGCAAAACCTGGCGCACGCGGTCGAGAGCCTCGACAAGACCGTGCCGTTCTACCGCGACGTCATCGGACTTCCGGTCAATGGCCGTGATCCCCTGGCGGCTCAACCGCAGGCGCTCAACGAGGACATGTCGAAATTCACAGCCACCAAAGGCGCGAAGTTTCGAGCGGCCACCTTTCGCATTCCAAATGCGACGTTTGGTTTCGAGTTGACCGAATTCACCGGTGTCCCGCGCAAAGCCGTTCAGCCTCGCCTTCAGGATCCCGGCGTCGCGACGCTGGTGCTTCAGGTGCGCGACATGGACAAGATGGTGGCAAAGCTAAAGGCGGCCAATACCGTGGTTGTTACCGCGGGCGGGGCTCCCGTAAATCCTTCAGGCAATGCCAGCAGCAAGATGCGCGAATTGTTGATCCGCGATCCTGACGGATTTTTTGTGGAACTGATGCAGCCCGATCCACTTCCCGCGAGTGCCGCCGATCCCGCGACCGGCGACATTGTCGGCGGGTCTGTTCAGTTGTCGATTGAAGACTCCGCGAAGACAACGGCATTCCTCAAGGACGCCATCGGATTCAACGCGCGGCCTACCGGACAACTGGCGACCAACGCCGTCGTCGTGAATCTAATCAACCTGCCGGGTGCGCAATGGCGCATCACGCACGGAAGCATTCCTGAAACGACACTCGATTTCGGTCTCATCGAATATGCAGGAGTTCCCCGCGCAAAATTGTCGCTCGGCGCTGAAGATCCGGGATCGCCTGCATTCACCATGTTCGTGCGAGACATCGATGCCGCGGTGGATCAGTGGAAGAAGGCCGGAGGTACCGTTGTTTCGACCGGTGGCGTGGCGATCAAGGGCTCAACCGGCGCGGGCAATGTATTTGTCCGTGACGTCAACGGCTTCATGTGGGAGCTGATCCAGAGGGCCGCAGTGCCAGCTGCGAGGTAACTACTTTTTGTTCGGAGTCGTCGAATCGTCCGCAGCACCTGGAAACAGATCATCCAGGTTTAACTCAGAAGGGGCCGCCTCTTCTTTCGGTGAGGTTCGGGTCGTGGTGAATCCGATCCATCTTCCGAGAAAAATAACGCTAATCCACAACACTAAGGAGATGACGGCTGCGGTCTTTGCCGCAACTGGGGTCGAAGCGGAAGTATCCCATTGGCGCCTGGTGCGTCCGCTGGTCAACTCGAAGATTCCCATATTGATTCCAGCCAACAGCAGGACCGCCATTTTCGCCTGGAACACCGGGTTGTGGAAATACACGGTCGCATTGGTCGTGAACATGAGGGCACCTGTCAGGAAGGTGATGGTAAAAGCCATCCATGTCCACTTGAGAATATCGGACGTCATGCTTCGAAAGGGCCGATGGGTGGAAGCGAGGCCGAGGAGCCGAAGGTCGATTATGGCGATCGTGCCAAAAACAAGCGCCAGTCCCATCACGTGAACGGACTCGAGCATTGGAAACAGGAACAGCGAGTCCCGGATCGACGAGGCAATATCGGTATTTTCGATGGATTTTAGAACTTCTGAAATGTTCATGGTGTGTGGGATTGCGCCGGGTGGCGTTTAGAGCCGGTGCGCAGGTGACCATGCCCCCCAGATGTGGTCATAGGCAATCAGTCGTCCGAGTACGACCACCGCCAGCCAGACCAGGAACGTGAGGATTGCCATCAGCTTGATGGAGAAACGCTTTGTTATCCGATCTTCCCATCCCTGTTCATTATTTCGAAGGGCCCTCAGAAAAATCGCGGCGACCAGTGTACCCACGGCGACCAGGAACATCTTCAACCAGAATGAAACCGTCACCAGTTCGCGCACCGGTTCGCCTATCACCATGAGCACACCCGTCACGAGAAGCGCCACCAATGACCACATCAACCAGGGTCCAAAACGCTGAGTCGTTTGGCGCAGTGTCTGGTCTTTTCCCGCCAGGCCAAGGATGCGCAGGTCCATCATGAAAACCGAAGTCAGAACAATTCCGATGCCGGCGATGTGGATGGACTGAATGGTGGGGATCATCCATCCGTTATGGGTTTGAATCAGAACGCTTGGATAGGTCTCGGAAAGCCAAAGCGCAAATTCATTCAATCGAAAATTCTCCTGTCGTTTCGCCGATCCATTGGAATTCGATACGCAAAATTGCCCTCCGGATTCCGGAGGGCAATTCACAGGCACTGATTTCAATGGTCCGACTATTTGTCGTTTCCGCTATTTGGCTTCTCAGAATCGGTCGCCGCCAAGAATTGTGGCGCCTTTCACGGAGTCGCAATGTTTGCCCGCTTCAGGTGGTATGAATTTCCCAGCCTCGTTCGTGGGGCATTTCGCGATCGCGCCAACGCGCGAACCGAAGTTCGTCCCGTCTCGCATCGGATTCAGTTTGACGCTGAAAACCGTGCCCACGGCGAAGGTCGACGCGGTAATACCCTGTTGCGCGACCGCAGCGGCCCCGGCCATCTCGACTCCCCATCGGACGTACTTGTTTTCGATAACCTTGCCATCCTTATCCTTTTCCTTCAGCGGCTTTCCATCCGGGCCGATTGCAATGAATTGGATTTCGGCGTGATTCGCCTGTCCGCTGAACCCGGTAACAACTCCGGTCCATGTGACGGTCTTGGTCTGGTCGTACATCGCAAATGAGTGGTGAGCGAGGGTTGGCAACGCAAACAGGGCGATTAAGACGATTGCAGTAAATACAGTATTCGGAACGCTGAGCCGATTCTTCATTGCCCCAGATCTCCTTCGGATTAGATTCGGCAGAATTTAATCACCGTATCTGCTGAATATCAAATTAAGAATTCTTAAGAATTCCAATTCTTCCTGCGCCCACCCAATCCTGCAGTGTTGTGGTATTGGTAGGGTTGGTTTGACGCTGGAATTTTTCCCGGCCTCAACCTTAGACGACTTATAAAGGGAGTTCGGTGATGAATAATAAATGGATTCTTGTCTTTGGCATGTTCCTGCTGTGTGGATGCAGCCCGAAACCGACTCCATCGCCGATTCAAATCAACGCCAGTGTGAAGGACCTCATGGACTCGATGATTGATCCCAGTGGCGACTTCCTGTTTGCAGCGGTTGCCGAAATCGCGGATGAGCATGGCGTTTATCAGAAGGCTCCGAAAACCGATGATGAATGGAACGAAGTTCGAAATCGGTCGTTTGTCCTTTTCGAAGGCATGAATCTGGCCATGATGGAAGGCCGCAAAGTTGCCCGGAATGGCGAGAAGTCCAAATTCCCCGAGGTCGAACTTGAACCCGAACAGATTCAAAAATTGATCGATGAAGACAGGCCAGGTTTCTTCCGGAGGGCGAAGAGGCTTCAGGATGCCGCTGCGATGTCTCTGGCGGCTGTCGAAAAGCGGGATACGAAAGCGCTATTCAGTGCCATCGAACACGTCGATCATGCGTGTGAGAATTGTCACCTGCATTACTGGTATCCCAAGGACAGCCGGGCGTTGGCCGAAGCGAAAAAAGCGGGATTGGAAATCGATTAGAAGGCGGGCGGCGCTGACAATTCAGCGCCGCCCGCTGCGGTTTTCGGCGCGGACTATTTGAAGATGTCGAGAATTCCCGCAGGTATATCCGTATCCGGCTTATCCCAACCCTTCTCGAAATTCTTCTCCCAGTTCTTGGCCCACGGTCTGCCGTAGTAATCAATGTAGCGATCATCACTGGGTGCCAGCTGGCCCGGCCTTCCATTGACGTTGACGACGTTGCTCAGGCACTCCACGAAAGTATGGCGAAGGTTGGGGCTGTCGAGTTTCTGCGTCCGGTTCCAGGTCATGGTGGAACGCAGCGGCGCGGCAAAGGCATCCGGATCGTAAAAGATCGTTTCGACATTCAGGCCGGTAACTGCTCCGTTCGCATCCTTTCGCGGCGTGAAGATTTCGACGGTTTCCATCTTGTTGCTGAATTCGAACAGCCCATGCGTAATCGTCCAGCCCTGCACGTTCGCGGTCCACGAAACCAGGGTGTCGCCGTCCCAGAATCCGATGGTCTCGCCATACCATTGCGGTACCTGTTGCACGTGCTTGCGGCCGATGAGGACTTTGAAAAGAAAATTGTCGGCAATGCCGCCAAGCAACTGAACCTGATTGGGGTTCACCATAATTTCAACAGGCTGCTGAACCGCATACTGTGTATAGAAGCGAAGGAAGCCCTCCGGTAAACAGAAGGAAGCGCTCCATTGCGGCGCATTGGTCACCGATTCGTGAAATGCGGCCTGGACCATGCGCTGCTGGTATTCCGGGGTCAACAGCGAAAGCATGGTACTGGGCTGAGCATTTCCCCACAGCCACTGGGTGCGGGCGTTGCCCTGCCGTGTGTAGAATCCATCCCAATCCGGCGTCGTTGCTTTCGTGTAGACCGTCGGACCGCCCTTCTTCGTGGCCGCGGCCATCAGCGCCTCGTAGTGCTCCTTGGCAGTTTTGTAGGGATATGGGCTTTTGATCTCCGACACCGGAATATCTCTGGAGCAGTCTCCCCAACCGGCGGTCGATGGCGGATTGCTTCCCATCCGGTTGTCGGCCCACACTTCGGTGAGAATACGGGAAACGTTACAGCGAAAGTATTTCGGATCGGTCCATAGGGCCTTGTCCTTATAGAAGTTTTT
>Ga0207650_10001601_pt1 | contig 16164 bp, 15 predicted proteins | sample KBSS63metaG_FD_184325 | JGI IMG/M metagenome (GOLD analysis project Ga0207650, IMG submission 184325) | Switchgrass rhizosphere microbial communities from Kellogg Biological Station, Michigan, USA - KBS S6-3 metaG (SPAdes) (version 2) | ecosystem: Host-associated > Plants > Roots > Rhizosphere...
GACCGACTGTGGCTTGGTGAATCCACCCAGAGTCCAAGGGAATAACTGGTTTCGCGGTGAAAATCCAATCATTCCCCACCCGAAGCCCTGGCCCTCCGCCGAAGCACGGGAGCGGGTGCTCGATCTGGGCGCTCACCGGCACGGCAGCCCGCATCCGAGCAGTTATGGCGCATTGATCAGAAAATCCATCGCAGGCTGCAAGTGTCTCGTCGATTGCGACAAAATCTCGAGGGCTCGGGTGAAGATGATCATTCTTCCTCTATTGATTAGGGAAGGCGGCGCATCGCCGTGCCGTTTCATTGCCGTTGAGGAGTGAAGTGGCTTAGGCCGCTTACCCTGTTCAATGCCCAAGAGCTGCGAAGCTGAACTAGCAAAAACACTCAAGTACGACGCTAGGGGCTCATAGGCGTGCCGAGAAATGCCACCAGATCGTTCTCTTCCTGTTGAGTTCATCCTATGCTGAAGCGGTATCGTAGCTCGATCACCGCATGAAGATCTTTTGCGAGCCCGTATGGAAATAGGACGTGTGCGGCGAAACTCCGGAGAAGAGGGACTTTGAATTTTCCAATTTCCTTCCATTTACCGGCAATGAACGACCGGCCCGGATGCGTGGTTGGAAGGTTGCTCCTGTAGGCTTGTTTCTCAACCGACTCGCACGCGGCGTTGTCGCTGTCAGGATCGGTGTAAGATGGCGAGCGAGGAGAAATTATGAGACTAATCGCGACCGTGAATTGGGTCGAGCTCAGCGGCTACGTTGCTTCGCTGCTTGTGTTTACGGCTTTTTACATGAAAACGATGATTCCACTGAGAGTCGTCGCCATTTTGAGTAATGTCGCGTTTATTCTCTATGCCATCGGCGGCCGACTCTATCCGGTGCTGGTCCTGCACGCGCTGCTGCTTCCTTTGAATTGCATTCGATTGCGCCAGATGCAGGGGCTGGTCAGTAAGATCAATCAAGCGGCTCACGCCGAGCTTTCCACGGAATCATTGATCCCGTTTATGAGCCGAAGGAGGATGAAACAAGGCGATGTTCTGTTCCGAAAGGGCGATCCTGCAAAAGAGATGTACCTGGCGCTCAGCGGCTCAATCAGATTGTCCGCCGTCGGTACTTCGCTTGGCCCGGGCAGCGTCATTGGAGAGATCGGAATATTTTCTCCGCATGGACAGCGAATGGATACGGCGATCTGCGAAACCGATGGCGAGCTCGGAGTTATTCCAGATGAAAGAGTCGTACAGCTTTACTATCAAAACCCGACATTCGGATTCTATTTGGTAAGATTGGTGACCCATCGCCTGCTCGAGAATTATTTCAAGGCGCAACGTGCGGCGCCAAGCAGCGCGCCCTGTTGACGCGTCCAGGTTGAGCGTGTGGTCAGATCATGCAATGCAACTTTCTTCCAATAGATGTGCCGACGGCGCGTCTTCCAGAGCCTCGTCGTCCTTCCTTGAACTCGAAAATTTCGCTATAAACTCGAGCCAAGACCGAGGATGCATCGCGCGGAGCGTGAAGTGTAGGACGCGGCCGGTCGTTTTTTACTCGCCGTCTGAAGGAATGTTATGAATTTGACCGCCTATAACCAGGTTTCTGTCCCTAATTTGATGTACGGCACCGCGTGGAAAAAAGCGTCCACGAAGGAACTGGTGCAGCTAGCCGTGGCCTCAGGATTCAGGGCAATCGATACGGCAAATCAACTGATCCATTATGAGGAAGCATTGGTGGGCGAAGCGTTGCAGGCGCTCGAGCAGCAAGGGGTCAGGCGAGAGAGCTTGTTTCTCCAAACCAAATTTACTTCGGTCGACGGCCAAGACCAGCGGACTCCCTACGATCCCGTCGCCGATCTAACGACGCAGGTTAGGCAGTCGTTCGAAAGCTCCTTAACCCACCTCGGCACAACTTATCTCGATTCCTATGTATTGCACGCGCCGTTTCAGCGGCGCGGTTTGGGGGCGGCGGACTGGGAGGTGTGGGCGGCGATGGAAGAACTTTATGAGTCGGGCAAGACCAAAATGATCGGCATCAGCAATGTCGCGGCCGGTCAGCTTGGAGAGCTCTGTGAAAAGGCGCGCCATAAACCGATGGTTGTACAAAACCGTTGCTTTGCAGCGCTCGGCTGGGACAAACAGGTTAGAGATATTTGCCAAGCCCAGGGCATCATCTATCAAGGCTTTTCGTTATTGACCGCCAACAGAGAAGTCCTTGTGGATCCGGAAATTCGTGCCATTGCTCGACGGTTAGGGGCGGGTGTCGCACAGGTCATCTTTCGGTTTGCGATGCAAATCGGCATGCTCCCGCTGACCGGCACTACGAGCCAGCAGCATATGAAAGAGGACCTTCAAGCCGAACAGTTCACGCTCTCCGCTGACGAAATCCAGCGGATTGAAACCATCGCGCTCTAAGCAAATTACTTTCGTCCGACTTTCATTCAGGAGATGAGATGCCCAAGAAAGAAATCGTTCTGGTGAATCTTGCTGCGGCGAATCCCAATCTCTCACCGGCCACGCGCTTTGGGAATCTCGTCTTCGTGGCCGGTCAAACCGGCCGCCACCCGATTACGGGAGAGGTCGGCGGAGACGTGCGCGAGCAGACGCGCTACGCGATCGAACGTATCAAGATGATTTTGGAAACGGCAGGGACATCTCTCGACAACGTTCTGACCGTGTTGACGCATCTCACCAGACGCGAGGACCTTGCGGCCTACAACGAGGAGTATGCCAAGTTTTTCCCGACCGACAAACCGGCCAGGACTACCGTGGAAGCGATGTTAAATTTTCCCGAACTCCTCGTGGAGATAACGGTCACCGCCTGCGTTCCCGATTGATTAAAAGCAACTGGTTCAACTGTTTCCCTAGCTTAAAACCTCCGCGAAGCCTCCCATCCCACCGCGAGCTTTGCGTTTTAAATTTTCGGTGCAACTCGAAATGGTCTTGATTTTAGGCGGACGAATCGGAATGTTTTTTACAGGAGTCCCAATCAAAATCATGCATGGCTGTGGTTGAATACATGCGCGGTTCGCCTAACAGTCAATCCGCATTTATTTAGGATCAAGTAACGCGGCGTCAGCGATGTGCGCGCTCTATTCATTTCATCGAGGAGGTTATCATGCGTTTCGGATTTGCACTCCCACAGATCGGTTCACTCGTTGGACCGGAAGCCTTGGTAACGGTTGCCAAACGGGCCGAAGATCTGGGTTTCGACAGCCTGTGGGTTCTTGATCGCATACTCTGGCCGGTCGATCCGCGGGCTCCTTACCCGATAGGCGACGGTTCTTTACCGTTTCAATATAAGCACGTGCTCGATCCCGTGGAGACACTGACGTTCGCCGCTGCGCACACGAGCCGGATCCTCCTAGCAACGGGTGTTCTCAATCTTCCCTGGTACAATCCTGTTTTGCTGGCGCGCCGCCTGACCACTCTTGATGTTTTATCGCGTGGACGGCTGCGGGTGGGATTCGGCATCGGTTGGTCGCCGGACGAATACGAAGCGGCCGGCGCGCCTTGGCAAGATCGCGGCAAGCGCGCCGATGAGTCGATCGAGGTGCTCAAGAAAATCTGGACGACCGATCCCGTAGAGTTTCAAGGTAAGCATTATCGGATTGCGAAATCTTTCATCGGTCCAAAGCCGGTGCAGAAACCTCATCCGCCAATCTACATGGCGGCATTTACGCCTTCTGCCATGAAGCGCGTCGCCGCTGAGGCTCACGCCTGGCTTCCGGTCGGTATCCCGCTGACCGGCATCGGAGCGATGTTCGAAGCGATCAAGAACATGGCAAAGCAGGCCGGCCGCGATCCGTCCGCGCTCGAGTTGATTGTTACGGCGGGAGTTGAAATCCACAAAAGACCGATTGAAAAAGAACGGATCGAGTTTACTGGCAGCGTGGAGCAGATCGGCGAAGATTTCGCGACAGCGAGGAAAGTTGGCGCGGCGGAGATTGCCATTTACGCGCAATTTTTGGCACCCGATGAAACCGCCGAAGACCTCATCGCGCGAATGGAAGATCTCTGGCGGGTCGCAAAGCAGGCTTGAATCTGAGCGATGAGGTGGGCAGCGCCCCACGCATTGCGACGGTGGTTCATCTTATAGCGATGAAAGGCCCCTGCCGGACAAAATCCGGAACCTGACTGAAAATAGCGCCCTGCGCCCTCCCGGAAGCGTCTTGTAGACAAGCGGATGGGTGAAATACTGGAGCAAGAGCGACAGCGAGAAAATCGATTCAAAAAGGCGATTCAGAATGGGAGAAGATCATGGCGAAAAAAATACCAGACGCTGAAATGCCGTACCGCACCCTGGGCAGCACCAAAGAACGGGTATCGGCCGTTGGTCTTGGAGGCTGGCATCTCGGTCTCAAAACCGTGAATGAACAGCTGAGCATCCGGATCGTTCGCGGAGCGATCGATCGCGGCATCAACTTTATGGACAACTGCTGGGACTACAACGATGGCGCGAGTGAGATCCGCATGGGCAAAGCGCTGCGCGACGGCTACCGAAGCAAAGTATTCCTGATGACCAAAATCGACGGCCGCTCGAAAAGGGAAGCCGCGCGGCAACTGGAAGAGTCGCTGCGTCGCCTGCAGACCGACTGCATCGATCTGGTCCAGCACCACGAGATCCTCCGCTACGAGGATCCGCATCGCATCTTCGACGAAGACGGCGCCAATGCCGCGCTCGGCGAGGCGCGCAAAGCGGGAAAGCTCCGCTACATCGGCTTTACCGGTCATAAGGACCCGCGCATCCACCTCTATATGCTCGAGGTGGCCAAGCAACACGGGTTCAAATTCGATACGGTGCAGATGCCGCTCAATGTTATGGACGCTCATTACCGCAGCTTTGAAAAACTGGCACTTCCCGAGCTGGTGAAGCAAAAAATCGGCGTGCTCGGGATGAAGAGTATGGCCAATGGAATTATTCTAAAATCGAATACAGTGACCGCGATAGAGTGCCTTCACTATGCGCTGAACTTACCGACATCGGTGGTCATTACCGGTGTTGATAGCATGGAAATTCTCGATCAGGCTTTGGCGGCGGCGAGGACGTTTCGCCCGCTGAGCAATGCCCAAGTGAAATCCTTGCTGGCGAAGACTAAAAAATCGGCATCCCGCGGCGAATTTGAGCTGTTCAAGACAACGTCAATTTTCGACGGCACGGCTTCAAATCCTTCGTGGCTCGGCGATGAGCCAGAGCGAGTGCAGCGGGTGATGCCAGAGTGATCAATAGGCCATATGCCGTTGAAAATAGGCAACTTAAGGCAGATAAAACTACGCTGCGCGAGCGCGGTAAAAGCTTAGTAGTGAATTCGCCCCGGGAAGACCAGGTGCTACGGCTGAAACACTCTCTATTGGAATAAAACAGGCGGCAACATCGATATACAGTGATCAGTCATGTACCATTAAGATTCCAAGAATCATTCCAGCTACGACTCCGGCCGAAAAAATTAAAAGCATCTCATTCATCACATTGCCTTCGAGTAAAATTTTTTGCCTGGGATTATGGTGTAGTCGGGTGCGTGTTTTCTTGTTTTAAACATAGCAAAACGCACACCAACGCTACGGCTGTGGTAAACGGAATAGTTCTCAAGTCGTTATTTCGATATTGTGGCGGTCAGTCGTCCAAAAATGTGTATTCTTAGCGATAGCGGTACACGCACAGATCGACGTATAAGGTAAAACACATCGGAGAAAATGAGGCGTCAGCGCGCCTGTAAATCCTGGTATCGCGAAATCAGATCTGGGCGCTTTGCGAGCCCGTAGGTCTCTCCTCGCAAATCACCCGAAGCGACACCGGGACCCAACAACCCGAGAGGCGGTAAACAGCTCCGCGGGCTCGGCGATGTTGCTCGGGCGAGAAAAAAAAAGTAATTTAAGTGTTTCAAAGGCACTAATCGGCATAAGACTAGGAGGTAGGATCGATGGCAAATACAATGGAGCGCCCGCTCGCTGATGCTCTCACCGCAATCAAGACGCGCCGCTCGGTCAAGGAATACCTTCCCACCGAGGTTCCCCGGGAGTGGATCGAGGAGCTGCTCGACGCCGCGCACTGGGCGCCCAACCACAAATTGACCCATCCGTGGCGGTTTCACGTTTTTACCGGAGAGGGGCGCGAGCGTTTGGTCGCAGCCCGACAGGCGGCAGTCCGTTGGGCCGCGGAGAAAAAAGGCGAGCCGGTGAACGAAGACGCTCTCAACTTCGCACGAGCAAAGTGTTTTTCGTCGCCTGTCGTGATTATCGTATCTATGGTGGGTGATGATAAGAAAATCGTCGACCAGGAGAATTACGCGGCGTGCTGGTGTGCCATCGAAAACCTGTTGCTCGCCGCGACTGCGCGCGGCCTGGGCAGCTATCCGAGCACGGGCGATTGGATCGATCAAAACTTTGTTGGCCCAGTGCTGGGGCTCACCGAGAAAGAGCGGCCGGTGGCATGCATTTTCCTGGGGTACTCCGAGCAGAAGACAATGGCCAAGCGCCTGCCGGTGGACCGCCATACCACCTGGTACACCGAGGCAGAGAATAATAGACAATAGGCGCTGGACGAAGAGAGATAAGATTTAAATCGGTGAAGGCGTTGAGAAAATCGGCAAGACGGAAAAAGCTCGTCACACCGTCTTAACTAGACGTTATCCTCATTCTCATATGAGATGTTTTAAAAGTATTCAAAAGTAAAGGACCCGGGGGTTGCCCGGCACAGCGAAAGTCGATCAAACCTGCCTTCCCGTCTTAGCCGATCTTCGCCTCAATGCTGGCAGAACCGAGCTCATTGTGTATCGGCGCTCAAGCGATGCAGTAACCGGTTGATGACGGCAGCAATGCCTTCGTAGCCACCCAACCTTCATAAAGGGTCTTTTGACTCGGAATCATCCGATCCGCCGCGCTTCGCGACCATCCCTTCAATGGTAGAGATCGGTCGTCACGTATTGCACTTTTTCCAATTGCAACGCGAGCGCTTCGATCTGCTCTTGCCAATAATGCTCGGTACCGAAGTCAGGAAAGGCTATTTTGAAAGCGCAGTCTTCCCAGCGGCGTGCGATCCACGCGGAAAAGTGAATCATGCGCAGCGCCCGCAACGGCTCGATCAGCTGGAGCGTAGTCATATCGAAAGTTCTGATCTGTTCGTAGGCTTCGAGCAAAATCTGCCTGCGCTCTTTTCCGTAGTCGTCGTCTCCGCCGGTGAGCATCCAGATGTCCTGCACCGGCGGCGCGTAGAGCATGTCGTCGAAATCGATGAAGTATGGATCGTCTCGATTCCATAAAATATTTCCGGAGTGGCAATCCCCGTGCAGCAGAATGTAATTAGCCCTGTCGAAGCGCGGCGTGATGGCGGCGCATATTTGGCTCGCGATCGTTTCGAAGCGACTGGCGAGTTCCATGGGAACGAAGTGGCCGTTTTTTAAAAACTGCAAAGGCTCTCGTCCATAACTTTGCGGATCGAGCCGTAAACGGGGTGCGGCTTTGACCGTCGCGCCGACGTTGTGCAGGCGAGCCAGAAACCTTCCCAAGCGCGTGAGCTGTTCCTTGCTTAGTTCCGGCTCGAGTCGCCCCGGACGTTTCGGGAAAATTGCGAACATCACTCCGGTAATTTCGAAAATGGTTTGGCAAGTGTTATCGGTGAGCGGGCAGACGACGGGAATTTCGCTTTCGTCGAGGGCGTTCAGGAAATCGTGCTCGGCCTGAATCGTGGCGCGGCTCCAGCGCCCCGGGCGGTAGAATTTGATGACGAGATGCGGCCCTTCTTCCATCTCGATATCGTAGACACGATTTTCCAGCGCATGGAGCGTGTAGAAGCGACCGGTGCACCGCCCGCCCAATGTCTCGGCGGCGTCGAAAATAACCTCGGGAACAATCTGCAGGAAATTATTCAGCATAGAGGCATCCTAGATGAGCGACGCCTGGTTGTACAGTAAACCGGAGCGGCTATCCGCCGCCGAGTGTCGCTCTACTGGGACGAATGGAATTTTCTAGTATCGGCAGAGGAATCCCACCGGGCCGGCGGTGCAGTTTCCTACAACCTCCTAATATCGTGCGCTTTATGTTTTGGTATATCGCTTGCTCCTTCTCCAATGCAGTACAACGAACGGAGGTATTCATGAAAAAATCGACATCCATCATAACGACGGGTTTATTGGCGGCATCTTTGATCGTCCCGAGTATGCGCGCGTTCGCCGACGACAACCCTCCTGGCAACCATCGGCAGCGTGAAGCCCTGCGTCAGGACCAGCGCGAGCTCCAAGAATTGAAAGACCGACGTCGTGACGAGATCCGTGAGGGCGACAGGCGCGAAGCGCGCGACTACCAAGACAAGATTCGCGATAAGCGAAAGGAGATTCATAACGACCGGCGCGACATCTATGGCAACAATCACGACCGGAGATATGGTTGGGACCGCGACGGAAGGCGTGACCGTGACCACGATCACGATTGATTTTAAATGTTTGGATATACAGGGGCCGCCTACGGGTGGCCCCTCCGTTATCTAGGTCTCATGGTTTTGCAAACGGAGCGCGGTCATATCAACGCTGTGCTGCTACCCTTATCGTTATGAAATTCGAAAACGACAAAGGCGAGCAAGTCGAGGTAAACTTTCAGAACTTCGAACGCATATTGCCGGCCCCCAAATCAGGCTATACGCTCGTAAAGCTCAAAAACGGAAAAGAAGAATGGTTGTTGGCAACTGAAAATGAGATTCTCGAAGCCACTGCGGAAGAGTAATCCCACCACACCCACGATTACGCAGAGCTCAGTCGAGCACTGGTAAAGATCAACGCTTTATGCCACTTTCACGAATTACTTCATCGAGCAGCTTCTCATCCACGAGCTGTGCGGCCGACATGGACCGTTCGATTTTCTGCGCAGTACGGGCGAAATCGATCAGCAGTTGATATCCGTCCACGCGAATTTTTCCGTTTACGCTGAGTAAATCGACGAGCTTATCGTAAGCCAGTGAGGCGATCTCAGATGTCATGGCGAATTCGCGGGTAATCATCTGAGTCGTATCGGACCGGTCCTCACGAATAAAATTCATCGCGCGCAAAGTGGCGCGCAAGAATCGTTTGATCATTTCCGGTTGTTTCTTGATTTTGTCGGCATGCACGACCAGCGCGGTTCCAGGGACATCGAGATAGTCGCGCGTTACGGCGATTCTCGTGAATCCCTCTTTCTCGGCGTGCAAGCTATGTGGCGCGCTCAGCATCGATGCCGCCAAGGTGCCCGACTTGAGCGCGGCGTAGCGCTCCGGTGTGCCGCCCATATTGAGCAAAATAAAATCGCGCTCCGGCGAGAGCCCGTTTTGAACGATGACTCTTCTGAGCAACGTGTCCACCAGCCCGCCGGGATTCAGAGATCCGATTGATTGTCCTTTGAGGTCGGCAAGCCTGCGGTATTTCGGCTGCGCATAGAGCGCCTGATCGACGTAGGAATTCAGGCTCATGACGACGCGCAGCGGGGCACCGGCGACGAATGCCGTGACAGCAGTAGTCGAGCCGGTGCCGAAATCGGCATCGCCGGTAATCACGGCTTTGATATCAATGCCGCCGCGCATATAGACGGCACTCACGTCGAGATTCTCTTTGCGAAAAAAACCGCGCCGCTGCGCCGTTTCGAGGATTGGAAAGCTGGTAATGGACTTGCTCGGATAACTGACAACGACCCTGTCGGGACCGGCACTCCCTTGGCTCCAGGCATCGTCCATTATCGCGATGATAAGGAGCAGCTGAAACAAACTGGCGCCGATTCCATGCAGCATGGTGACCCTCATACGGTACAGTCTCCTCAGCTGCGCAATAGTCGATCCGCGTGAGATCTGTCAAGACAGCAGCAGGGAACCCCGGGAACCGGCAACTCGAAAACCGTAAAAGGTGAGAGTTGAGGGAATGGAAAGTGGAGAAAGCGTCATACAGAGAAGCAGTTTGCTCGCTTCCAACCGCTTGTAAGGCCCGAGCACAACCTTGCTTAACTCAGCTGTGATTCTTTCATCATGGGCAAATTCAACCGCGCCGGCCCCGACGCAACTGGACCGATGCAGTTCTGTTCGAGTGGCGGCGGATTTATTTAGCCGCCATCCTTCCAGCAGCTATGCTGCTAAAGTTGGCACATGCTGGCTCTCCGCCGACGCTCTTTCGCGGAGGAAGTGTTAGCACATCAAGCCATGCTAGCGCGGTCGACGGCCTCGCCGACACCTGCCTGATTGGCGCAGTGGGCGCAGCAGTAAAAATTTTCCGCAGCTTCTATTCCGTGGCCAATGACCTTGCAACCACAGCGGGCACATTCCGGCGCCATCGCTTGAATGGCGCATTCAAAGCTGTCAAAGACGTGCGTCTCCCCGCCCGCGGTAATCTCGAAGGCTTTATCGTACTCGTTGCCGCAAGTTTCACAACGTGCCATGGTGAATCCTCCTTCAATCAAGAATTTAGGATTTTGACCGCGTTGGAATTAACCTTGCTTAGTGGCTAGTGCATTTCTCTGCATAGCTTTATCAATAGGGCAACCGCTGTGCCACCAAAACGACGTCGGTCCTATCGAAGGCGCGCTCGAAGCTTTTGAGCACGAGACGAGAAAAACCATTACCGCCCGCACTCGGAATCGTTACTTCATAATTAGTTGCTGACTTGGGAATCGCTCGAGCGTCTACCTTTCCGACTGCGCCACTGCTAGTTTGGTGACCGGCCCTTTCACTCGACAGAATCGTTTCATGCGCGTGGAATCAACAGCGAACAATCCCGCGGCTGGGACGAGAAGCAGTCCAGTCGTTCGATGCTGGACAAGGCGATCCTATCGGGGCACCGTGTTCAGCAGCTTTTCATATATTTTCAGATAATCCACAGCCATTCGCCCGCTAGAAAAACGGCGCTCAAACACTTCTCGGCAGAGTTTCCGATCGAGCGTTTGTATCTTTTTCAATGCATCGACTGACTGATCGACACTCTCGACAATGAAGCCCGTTAGTCCAGGGTCTACGACTTCCGGAACCGAACCTGCACGGTACGCAACGACGGGAGTGCCACATGCCATCGATTCCACCATCACAAGTCCGAATGGCTCTGGCCAATCGATGGGAAACAAAAGTGCATAAGCGTCGCCGAGCAGTTTTTGCTTCTGTGCAGGATCGACTTCACCAACGAATTCCACCAGCTGATGATCGAGCAAAGGCTGAATTTCGTTTTCCATGTATTCGCGATCCGCATTGTCGATTTTCGCGGCGATTTTAATTTTCATCTCGGCGCGCTGGGCAATCTTTATGGCTCGGTCGACGCGCTTCTCCGGACAAATCCGGCCCAGGAACGCGAGATAATTTCCCCGGCCGTCCCCAGGCTTGTAAAGATCGAGCGGTAGACCATGGTAGACAGTGCCCTGCCAATTCATCTGCGGAAACGGCTGTCGTTGCGAATTCGAGATCGAGACGACGGGTACGTCAGCAAACTCCGAGAAAAGCCGATTCAGATCTGGAATATCGAGCCGCCCATGGAACGTCGTGACACCAGGCGTCTGGTGTCCACGAAAGAGTGGAAAGTGCGAGTAGCCAGTATGAAAGTGGATGATATCGAAGTTGTCGGCGTCTTGTAGTACCTGCGCAAGCTGAAAAATCTCGTGTGCTTGCGGATCAATGATTGTTGAATCGAGACGAAGCGCGCGCTCGGAGCCGGCGATGAGCCGACCTTTTGTCTGGGAGTCACCACTCGCGAACAGCGTGACCTCGTGACCGCGCCGGATGAGCTCATCCGAAAGGTAGGCGACGATTCGTTCGGTTCCGCCGTATCCGATCGGCGGTACTGGTTCAGCAAGCGGTGAGACTTGAGCGATCTTCATTTTACCCAGTGCGTGCAGTTTTCAGGTGTGTTGCGGGCGTGCGGGTTGAAATTCCCTCTAGCCTGCTCTCGGTTTGCCCGATCGCAAGCAACGTACCAACTGATCCGCTGAACGGAGCGTCTCGCCAATCCAGCGCGCAACGGCTTCACGCGCAAACATAATTCGAACCTAAGTCATGTGCTCTCTAGAGCATTGCTAATACAAAACTGCAGGGGAACACTGGAAGTTTTTGAAAGCGTTTCGGGCGAAGATTTCACTCGTCTCATACTAAGGTCTAACCTGGATTAGAAGGAGTTCCTCGGCGTGCACTTGCTCGACCATTTTCAGTCGCTCTCCTCCTGTCTCTTTGAGCGCCATTAAACAGTAGGACAATCCAAACACATCTGATAATCATCCCGTGGATTTCCTCCAAACCACAGATCTCATGTTTTGATTTGTGATCGGGAAACCTGATTTGTTTGGTTTTTGATCGTATTCCTGGTGGCACACTGCTTGCCTTACTGGGTGCATAAATAATTTTCCGGGAGGAAGATATGAAACACAGCCGTCTACTTATTTCGGGATCTGTTGTTCTCGCAGCATGGATGAATTCTGGGCTCGCTTTTTCTCAGACGTCGGGCGGAAATCCTGATACGATCCATCCGGACCTGAACCAGTCGCAGGGTGGGTCGAAATCAGAGCGAGAACGATCTGGGGTGCCGCTACCGAAGGGCGACCCGTCCACTGGGACGGTCGACAAAGGTACAAGCAAATCGAGCGATGTAGTGACCCCGCGATCAACCGACACACGTAGTAAGAAATCGGATGCCGACACGACAAAGGGCAAGGACACCGATCGGCCAAATCAGAGTGACAATAGCGTCCGGTAGCAATTCGATACGCGCGGTGCGCTACTCGGAATAGTCTTTGGTAAGCGCGCTTCCCGTCACTCGCTAACTCGGATTTGCGGATACCCGCTCCAAGCAGAAGCAGCGAGTAATTTCTCAAAGAGGCTGAGAACGAGTGCGCACATGATATGTGTGCGCGCCTCGTTCTCAGTTACGGCAGCCCCGACTCGGTGGCGAGTCGATTTGTCTGTGCGCAGCTGGAGATTGGCGCTCTATCAAATCTGCACTCGCCTCGGGCACCAATCAAAAAAACTGATGCTCTGCCAATTTGGGTGGATGGGATCCTGCAGCCCTCGCTGGGTCGACAGCTTCAGTGATATCGCGCTAACTGGAAAAACAATGGAGGAGAGTGGCCGCTGATCCAATCTTAGAAAGCAATTTATGTCGGGCAAACTTACGAACGCCGGCGCTGAAAAAAGAAAAGACCCGCCAACTCCGAAGAAGCCTCCAATAAAAGAACCCAGAGAAACAAAACCCATAGGCGATCCGCCGTCCAAGCGACGACCCATTCATTAGTGTCAGGAGAGGGCGTCCGACGTTCTCAAACCGAATGTGGATCGATAGGAAGTCACGCGCGGCCCCTAGGAAAATGGCTAGCCGTGATGCCCCCGACGTTGGGTCGGAAGGATACTGCTTACCGGCCTAGGTGCGAGCCTATTCCTTTGATCAGGCGATCCATGTCGCCGTGAAAATCGGGATCGGGGCGTACGTTGATGCCGTTACGGTAGGCGAGGGACTGTAGCGAATCGGGAAGTTTGTCCGGCGTTGGAATCGAAAAATTACGTACCAGCACCGGGATGACCGGTATATTTCGCGCCAGCGCCAGCTCAAGCTCGAGCCTCACATGATCGGACGGATCATCGATCCTGCGTTTGCCCGCCGCCGTCTCTGTGCCGCTCCAGCGCTCGCCCATTACTGCGAGCAACACGCGACATTGACTCAACGCGCTTTCCAGGTGCTGCCGAAAATCGATCCCGAGGGGAATGGAATCGACATCTTTGAAGACGGTGTCTCGCGAAAAGTGCTGGACCAGGCGGTCGTAAATTCTGCCCGTGATATCGGCGCTGTCATCGCGCCGATACGAAATAAAGATGCTTCCGGTCGCGGCGGCAGGTCCTGGCACGCTGCTCGGCCCTTGAACGGGTTCTATTGTGGGTTGGTTCTCGAGATAATGACGGATTTCTTTGTTTCTCGAGGAGTAAAGTTTATACAGCACAAATCCAATAACCGCGACGATCGCGATCACGATGAGGTAGACGAAGGGGCTAACATGAGACGGCGTGAAAGTATCTGGACTCGGTTGCTGCTCGTAAGCCGGGGCCTGGGCGTTAACCAGCCGATGAGTCAAAAGAAACAGGAATATGAGGAAACAGCGGATACGTTTCTGCATAAAAATTTGGCAGCGTTGTAGGAATAATAAAGTAGGGAAGGGGCAAGAGGCAACAGAAAGATGAGCAGTTGCAAGCGTAAAACGCTGCGTGGAAGCAAATTTCAGTGGGCGATGTGTGGATTACCGCTTTCCGGCGCGATTATCTGCGTGCTCGACCGCCTGAAAACGTCGCAGCGCAAGGGAATTGTGGTGAGCATTCCGAACAGAAACAAAGCCCAGCCGAGCTGTTTCCGTTTCAGTTGAGATAACTTGTCGGCCAGCAGAAATCCCAATCCCATACCTAACGCGGCCCGGGTGCCGACGATCATCTCTATTTCCGGCAGCGGCAGATTGGCGTGTTTCACTTTCACACCTCACACGAGTTTTCGTACTAGATGAAACTGAAGCAAGAAAATTCTTCGGCCTTAGGACAGTCGTCGAAAGACACGATAGAGTCCGACGGTCACGATTCCAAATAGGATATGACTGAGGATAGGCCCGGCGATTTGCTTGGGCTCTTGCTTGGCGACCGGCGGCATGAGGCCGCTTGCTGGTAGCCAGCCGAGATAGCCCACACCCCAGGCTGCCAAACCCAAGGCGCTGCCTTCCCATAACAGGCTCTTGGTCTCCGGACGGGACGTGGCATATAACGCGCCGAAGGTCGTCCCGTACCCAAACGCCAGCGATTTAGCTGCGGCTTTTTCTAATGGCTCGGGAATCTTCTCGCGCAGTCCGGCGGGTAGCTGCTCCTCCGCTTTTTCGACCATGAACTCGCCCGGATCTTGTTTGATCGGCGGCAAGCTTTGGGGCGCCCATTTCTGGCTCGCTGCCATTAGTCCCTGGATAAGTGCGGTCCCAAACAGTCCTGCGGCCGCTCCGGCGCCGATCCTTTCGGCTAGAATTTCAGTATTCATAAACACGCTCCTTCGTAGTCCAGTTTACGAGCGTCCATGGTGAGCTCGTCGAGCAATACGGCGCATACTACTGAACTGTTTTGGAGCAATTGGCATGGCGGTGTTACGGAGCATGTGAGGCCGGCAGCTCCGTTTCGAAGCCGACCAAGAAACTGAGGCTTTTAGTAAAAGCTTACTATTGTGCGATAAGGTTGGCGCCGTTTAATGTCAAAGCACGTGACTACAGGATCTAGCTCTCACATCGGTTAACAATCGTTATACTCCCTCCAGTTGATCCTCTCGGCGCCATTGCCCGAAGAGTAACTAACTGTTGCGCAACTCGAGGCGAAAAGAAGTAGACCAAGAACCATCGCAAATAATCTAATTGAGTTCCTCACGGCGATAGACCTCCTACAGTTTTAGTCTTCGTACGGCTGACAAGAATACCCCAAACATTATGCGCTGCGGCACCGCTCGTCAATGACGCTTGTGGCTCATCAAGCGATTGAATTCCTCTCGACATGGAATCATCATAGCCGCATGAGTGACATTTTCATCAGCTATGCGCGAGCAGACAAAGATAAAGCTGAGCTGCTCACCAATGCATTTTTCCGCAAGGGTTGGTCTGTGTGGTGGGACCGAGAGATTCCGCCGGGGCAGTCTTTCGACGAGACGATCGAGAGCGCATTGAACTCGGCGCGCTGTGTCGTTGTTCTCTGGTCAAAGCATTCGGTATCGTCGCGCTGGGTGAAAACGGAAGCCGCGGAGGGTGCGGAGCGTGGCATTCTCGTCCCCGCAATGATCGACAACGCGCCGATTCCCCTCGAGTTCAAGCGCATCGAAGCGGCGGATCTCTCCGATTGGGAAGGCGAGGCTTCCCATCGTGAGTTCGATCAGTTGCTGAAGAGCGTCGCCGCCATGATTGACGGCACCGCAGCGGCCCCCAAGATGCGGACGGTGCCCGACAGCGAAGTAAGCTCAGGGCGCTGGTGGAACAAGCGTCCCAGCTTTTTCGCGCTAACGGGAGGATTGGCCGCTCTCGCTTTGATTTTTTTGCTTCAGCAGGGATTTTTCAGGAAAGAAAAACAAGCTCCGCACGCTCAGAACCAGGCAGAGCCGGCGTCATCTGATGAAGCAAGTCGACTAGCGCGGCGAGTTGCGCCAGACCCGGCCGATTCCTTAGCCAAGCCGGCGCGTTTGGCACAAGCAGCCGCGGTGATGAATC
>Ga0207650_10001610_pt1 | contig 16117 bp, 17 predicted proteins | sample KBSS63metaG_FD_184325 | JGI IMG/M metagenome (GOLD analysis project Ga0207650, IMG submission 184325) | Switchgrass rhizosphere microbial communities from Kellogg Biological Station, Michigan, USA - KBS S6-3 metaG (SPAdes) (version 2) | ecosystem: Host-associated > Plants > Roots > Rhizosphere...
GTGAGGAATAGTCTGGCTCCAGATCGTCATGCGAAAGACGGCGCTAATCATGTCGAACGCGCCGGCGAGTGCCAGAAAAAATAACGCCAGGTAAAGATTGGTCGCGAAGCCGAAGAAGACGATCGCGACACCCCACAGCGCCGCCGCCACCGCTACTACCAGACCGTGGCGATTGACTCTCCTGGCCCATCCCGAAGTCACCGTGGCAACGAGCGCCCCCACTGACGGCGCTGCGTAAAAGAAGCCGACAGTGCCGGCGCCGAAATTCGCCGCCATCGCCGGAAAGAGCGCCGTGGGCATGCCAAAGAACATCGCGTTCATGTCAATCAGGTAAGTGCCCAGGATTTCTTTGCGACGCCAGGCGTAGTTCAGTCCCTCAACCACCGACTTCAACGTGGGCCGATCGGCGTCCTGCACCGGCGCCGGCACTGCGCGAATCAGGAAGACGGCTACTAACGAAGCGACAAAAGTTACGAGGTCGATCGTGTAGGCCGTGCCGGCGCCGTATCTCGCCAGAATTATTCCAGCCAGCGACGGACCGAGTATTGTTGTTACGTTCCAACGCAGCGAGTTCAGCGCGCTGACTGACGCCATCAATTCCAACGGCACGATCTTTTGTAGCAGGGATTCGAACGACGGCCGCTGCAACGCGCCCAGCCCCGCATGAGCGGCGGCGCAAACAAACAGCAGCCAAACTTGCGGCCGCGGCAAGGCGGCATTGCAGACCAGTACGGTGGTTACTATCGTCTGGCCAATTTCCGTCAGCCGCAACATGCGTCGCTTGTCGATGAAGTCTGCATAGGCGCCGCCGATGAAAGCCATGAACAGAATCAGCACGAACTCGCTGGCGCTCAGCAGACCAACTAGAAGCGTCGAGCCAGTCAACTGGTAAACCTGGACCGGCAGTACGACAAAACTCATCGCGGTGCCGAAAGCGGAAATGAGTTGGCCGAAAAAGAGCAGGCGGTAGTCGCGCGAGATTCGTAGCGGCGAGATATCGATAAGCATTAGGTTGAAAACTCTGTGCGTCCTTCGTGTTCTCTGTGTGTCTCTGTGGTGGATGTTTGTCCGGTAATTCACCACAAAGACACAAAGAACACAAAGGATGCACAAAGGATAACTGAGAATTGCGACCGTAGGAGAATCCTTGACAGGAGTGGGCACGTCGCTTCCGACCCGTTTAGAGGCGGGCACCGCCCGCCGTCGCAACGCGCGAATCTAAATGACTTTCTAATCGGAGATTAAACCGGCGGGCGGCGCCCGCCTCTAAACCGCCACCGCAAAAAGCCTTGACAGTCCCGCACCCCACGCATAAAGTCCCGCCGGTTTTCACGTCCTTACGACTTTGCTCCATTGTGGAGGTTTCGCCATGATCACCCTCGGTCGTGTTATCCAGTTAGCCTTGTTGCTGCTCGTGGTCCTTGCGTCCATCTTTGTCCTCGCTTCAATTGCCGGTTTCTGGGGCGACAAATACATGATCATCAGCGCCGTGATCGTAATCGTCACTTGGGGATTGCTGATCGGCTTGCTGTTTCGCACGCTTAGCCTCGCGCGCTGGCTCGGCTACCAGGGGGGCGATTTTGAGGAGACATGGATCTGGACCAGCCGAGTGGTGCTGCTGGTAGCAATTCACGCCGTCGTCACCGGACTCGGCCTGGCGTTCCTCGCTTTTGTTGGTTGCGGATGTTACTGGCTGCCGAGTTTGTATCACTGGCTGGGCTTGATCACAGCGATTCTGGCGTTCCTGATGTACTACCTCTTTCCCTGGACCATCAGGACAACTGTCGAAGGCGGCGGCGAACACAGCGAGCCTTTCAAACTTTGGACGAAGATTTTCTTTCCCTTGCTCATCGCGATTATTTGGCTGCTGGCCTGGCTCATTCCTTATTTCCTTTTGAAGGGCAGCATCAACGAGAACGAGTACAAGGCGACGGTCACGCCGGCGCCGGTTTATAAACTTCCCTTTCCCGGCGGCGAAAGCAGTTGGGTGATTCAGGGAAACAACTCGTCGCTCAACCATCAGATCAAAACAAAAGCCGACGGCACCAAGAGCGATCAGAAATATGCGTGGGACTTTCGCCGGCCCTGCGGCACGCCGATACTGGCCGCGCGCGGCGGCGTCATCGCCTCTGATCCGATAAAAAAGAACGATGGCATCGGAGGCGATAACAACGAACTCGACGTAGACCACGGCGACGGGACAACCGGAATCTACATGCACTTCCAACAGAACAGCACGAAACTCAAAAAGGGCGACAAGGTTAACGCCGGCGACGAACTGGCGAAGGTTGGCAGCGTCGGCAATAGTCTGACCGGTCACATCCACTTCATGGTGAAAGAGGGGGGAAAAACTAAACCGATCAAGTTTCAGGATGTGAGAGACGACGGCGGGATCCCGCGGACGTTTTCGAGCTACACGTCCGGGAATAAGAAGCTCTAGGCCTATTTCGCAACCCGAAGGGTTGCAAGAAAGTAGCCGGGGGTCGGAGCGCCGCGCAGACCCCCGGATCACGACAGGTGTAGACTTCGCACCCTGAAAGGGTGCCAGAGCAATTCTGTGACCCTTTCAGGGTCAGAAAAAACTAACGCTCGAACCGGGGGTGTCGCGCTGCGCGCTCAACCCCCGGCTATTTTATTGCAGCCCTTCGGGCTGACCGAACCTGAGATTTTCTATCTTGACCTGATTGTGGTTCGATCTCCGTTTTCGACATTTCATCGCGTCAGGCGATAGATCAAAACCGCGGCGCGTTTGATCTGTCTGGTTAGCGTATCCAAATCGGCATACTCACCACGCGCGTGCGCGCCGCCACCGGTCGCGCCCAGTCCATCCAGTCCCGGAATCAAATGAGTGACGTACGAAACATCGCCCGCGCCTCTTTCACCGGCGTCGAGGGGTTCAATCTTTTCAAAGCCCAGGTCCTGGCTGACTGCATCGAGTTGTTTTAGCAGGTTCAAATTTCCTTCGCTCGGCGACATTGCTGGAATGCCGTCCGCGAAAGTGATCTTCGCTGAGGCGCCGGGCAAACTCTTCGCCACGATCTCTTTCATCTTTGCCCGGGCCGCTTCCTTCTGCTGCTCGCTGATAAAGCGCAAATCGCCGCGCACGACGACTCGCGCCGGCACCACGTTGGTCTTGCCGTTCGTCGTCAGAAATTGGTCTTTCACTTCGACTTCGGTGCCGCCGGAAATCACCGAAGGGTTGAACGTCAGGTATTGTTCACCGCGGAGTGTCTGATAAAACTGATCGAGAATGCGCGCGGCTTCAAAGATGGCGCCGCTGCCCATGCTCTTGAAAATCTGCGACGAGTGTCCGGTGCGCGCGGTTACTTCCAACGTCCAATCGCTGCTGCCGCGACGCGCTACCGTGGCGATGTTGCTGCCGCCGTTTTCAAAACTGAGTACGAGGTCGCTGCGTTTGGCCGCAGCCAGCATGTCGCCGCGGCTGGTCTCCACCGGATCACCGGAGTCTTCCTCGTCGCCGGTAAGCATCACGATGATCTGTGCATCCTTGAGCGCGCCGGTTTCCCTTAACGCCTTCAAAGCGAACAACAGAACTACATCGCCGGCTTTCATGTCTGACGAACCGGTACCGAAGCCTTTGTTTCCCCGGCGGAGAAATTTCTCACCGTGCAGAACCGTATCGAGATGGCCGAGCAACAGGATGCGTTTGCCCTTCGTCCCGGGTTTTTCTGCCAGCAGATGACCGGCGCGTTTCATTGCCGGCGGCATGTCGATCCAACGCGCCTCGAACCCGAGCGCCGCAAGCTCGGCCTTGAAGACCGCGCCAACCTGCTTCACGCCGGCCACATTCTCCGTGGGGCTTTCGATGTTCACGGTTCTTTCGAGCAGCGCGATGGCTGGGGCGGTGTGCGCGTCGACGTATTCGACGATCTTCTGCTCTTCAGGGGAAATTTTCTGCGCGTGAATAAGCAGCGGAGACAGAACGAAGAAGGCGGAAACGACCGCCATCGTTGTCATACGCGAACACCAGAATGCTCGTTTGGTCGTCTTTGTAGTCACTTCGTTTACCTTTTCGATTTTCTTTTGTGCTGCCCTTTGTGTTCTCTGTGTCTTTGTGGTGAATCTACGGGGGCAACATCCACCACAGAGACACAGAGGACACAAAGGTAGCACAGAGGAAATCTGAAACGAGGACACTACCCCAAGTAAATATTATGGCTTATCAAAATGCGGCGCATATAATCGAACGGAGATGTCTGCCGGATTGATCGACTGATCGATGACACCATTTGGCCTAAGCGAAACTCCAGTTGCTGAAATAATAGCTGACCGGCGAGATACGACAAACTTTTCGCTGGCGAAAAGAGTTCGTGCCGGCGTCAGCTGGAATGTATCGTCGTCGCTGATCGCGGAACTGATTCGTTTCGTCCGCTCCGTCGTCCTCGCGCGGCTGCTCGTCCCGGAAGATTTCGGATTGTTCGGGATGGCGTTGACCATCGTGGCTGCAACAAACGCCCTGACGACGCTTGGCTTGAGTCGAACGATCGTTGCAAACAAGTTCGATACGACCGACGACCTGAAAGCCCATCTCGACACGGTCTGGTCCGTTGAACTCATTAGAGGTTTGGTCATCGCCCTGCTTGTCTCGGCTTCTGCCTTTCCGATTGCGCGGTTTTACGGACAAGCGCAACTGAAAGTCATTATTCCGGTCCTGGGTCTGGTAACGCTCGTTCAGGGATGTCAAAACATCGGGCTCTCAATCCTGCGCAAGCAGATTAGCTTTGCCAGAATCTTCTGGTACGAAGTTACCACTAACACAATCGGAATAGCGTTGACTGTTGCCCTCGCGGTAGTCATGCGAAATGTTTGGGCCCTCGTGATTGGCTTGTTGCTAACCGCCGCCCTGGGAACGATTCTCTCTTATGTTTTTCATTCGTATCGCCCACGTCTCCGGTTCGAACCGGAGGCTCTTCGCCGCGCTTTGAGCCTGGGAAAGCTGACGCTGGCGATTGCGATTGCTTCATATGTGACCAACATGGCTGACAACGTCATGGTGGGACGTTTGCTCGGCACCGCCGCACTCGGCAATTACTCTCTGGCTTTTAATATTTCCAGCGCGCCGATTAGCGTGCTGGTTTTTTCACTCAGCGCGGTGCTCTTTCCCGCCTATGCCGAAATCACAACCCAGCGCCCAAAGAGTCTGGAGCTGACCTTTATCAAGGTATTTAGTATTGCCCTGATGATTGTGGTCACGATTACGGTGCCCTTGTTCCTGCTTGCCGGCGAGGTAGTTGAACTACTATTCGGCGCTAGGTGGACCACTGCGGGGACAGTGCTACGCGTTCTGGCGCTGGTGATCCCACTGCGCGCGTTAAGTCTGATCATTTCCAATTTTTTCTGGGGGTTGAACAGGCCAAGAGAAGTGACGGTGGGCTCGATTCTGGAAGCAGTGGTATTTCTAGCTGCACTTTATCCGTTGATAAGAACGCTTGGACCAACCGGCGCGGCCTGGGCCGGCATGATTGCTTATGCGTTCGCTTGCGTAAACCGACTCATGGCTTTGAATAGAATTATCCCGGGCATCTCAGCAAAGCTCTTTCGAATTTCAGTATCTACCCTGGCTGCGGCTGCAACGGGACTTCTGCTTGCCAGCGCTAGCTTGAGCTTTCTTACCTCACCGCTGCCGCGAGTGATATTAGGCGGTCTACTCTCAACGATCGTGCCCGCAATAATTCTGCTGTTGCTTCGAGCTGATTTGAGAAGATGGCTGATCGAGTGGTTTTCTTGATTCCGTGGAATTGGCCAAGCACGTTACAAGCGGGTAAACTCCTGAGAGCCCCTACCTGGTCACCACGTATGAACCTGAAGGCAGCTCCTGTTATTAGCGTTGTTATGCCGGTACATAACGCGCTTCCTTTCCTTGACCAGAGCATCCGGAGCATTCTTCGACAAACTCTGAGCGACTTTGAGTTTGTCATTCTTGACGATGCTTCGACCGATGGCTCAACAGAACTATTACGAGAATGGTCTCACCGGGATAAACGCATACGCCTCCACGAAAGCAAGCAACGGCTCGGACTCGCCGGCAGCTCGAATGCGGTAGTGGCCAGAGCAGACGCTCCAATTGTGGCGCGCATGGATGCTGACGACATTGCCCATCCCGAGCGCTTGAAAAGGCAATGGAACATTATCCAAAGCTGCGCGGATGTTTCGGTGGTGGGAACGCTCTGCAATGGCATTGACGCCAGCGGGCGGGAAGTGCGGCCACGAGATCGTTGGCGACTGGTGCGCCGTTCCGCTTACATTCCGTTTCCACATGGCTCGGCAATGTTTCGCCGCGAAGTGTTTGATCGGGTGGGTGGCTATGATGAAAGGTCCCAGGGCGGCGAAGATCAGGATCTGTTCTCGCGCATGGCCGCACACGGCCGCGTACTGACCCTGCCCGACGTCCTTTATAGCTACCGTTATCATTCAAGCAACGCGACGCTTTTTAATGGCCATCGCGCCGTCGGCCAGGACCATTCTCACAACGGCGAGGCGCTCGCTGCGTTTTACATGCTGGGCGCAATGCGACTTTGGGCAGGAAATCCTCCGATGTTGTTGCAGCCTCTGCTTAAGAATAAATCGTTGAAGTGGAATCCCAAGACCCTGATGATTCTGGCTTCAGCAGTTTGGGGTCACGTCAGCCCGCCTACTCTGAGAGTCTTTATGCGTTCATCAATTCGGGCGCGCGACTTACTCGCAGGCGTGAGAATAAAAGACGGACGACCATACCAATGGCAAAGACGAGGGTAACTCCTCCAGCTTATCTCGACCTCCACTCACCAATTCACGTCCAACAAACCTTCACGAGTTCAGGACTTCGCGGTAGTAGGTTAGCAGCATCTCGATAGTGGTCTCCGGTGAGTATTTCGACATCGCCTTACGCGCGCAAGATCCGATCTCTTCCAGCCGGGGATGATCCCATGCCGAGATAATCTTCTCCGCCAATGCCGCAGGCTCGTTCGGAGCGACGAGAAACCCGGTCGTCCCGTCGCTAATCAACTCATCGAAGCTTGTCCCCACCGTTCCAATCACTACTTTGCCCAGACCCATTGCTTCCAAACAGACGTTCGGAAAGTTTTCGATTAAGGAAGGTAGGACCACCAAATGCGCCCCGGCGATAACCGGATACAGCTGAGCATGCGGCAGCCTGTCCAGCACGATGAGCCGTGTGGAAAAACTGCCGCATTGGCTGCGAGCATAAGCTGCCATCGATGGGGCGAGCGTGGATTCCATATCGCGACCGACGACGGCCGCAAAAGCGTCGGGACACTGTTTCAGCACGCGAGGTAAGGCTTGAGCGAGCGTATGAAAGCCCTTATGCAATTGGAAGCGCCCAAAGAACAGGAGATATTTCTTGCCCTTAAAAAATCGTTCATAAGCTGAGCTGTCCCAGTTCGAAGTCTCAACATAAAAGGGTGAGCGAATAACTCGGACGTCAGGCAATCCGGCTTCCTTTCGAAGCATTTGTTGCAAGGTAATACTGGGAGCAAAAATATTCCGACTGTAGCTGAATTGCAGGCCTTCCAAACCGTTCACCATTCGGGAGTCAAGGGTTTGTTTGATACCAAGAGCGGCGTTCCACGCCGGCTGATAAGACGAAGCTCGCAAAACCTGCGGGAGCTTGAGGAAAAAAATCGAAGCTAAGCCACAACAAGAATAGTTTGGGAACTGCACTAGATCGAGAGGCTGCTCGGCGTTGAGTTGTTTCAGCCGGCGATAGACTCGAATACTAAAATCCAAAAGCCGAACGGTGCCTGGCAGGCGATGCGGAGTCAGGGACCACCATTTACCGCTCGAAATGCGATGGACTGTTACGCCTTCGTGCTCGAATCGTGCCTCATCAATTTCCGATAAAGTAAGAACATGAATGTCATGGCCCATGCCCGCCAGCGCTTTGGCAACCCGGTGAGTATGATTTGCCAAGCCGCCATCAAAATATTTCTCGGTTACATACTCCGGCGTTGCAAACGCGATTCTTAACAGTCCCAAGCCCATGTAGCTTTCGGTTTTCCTCTGTGCTTCCTCTGTGCTCTTTGTGTCTCTGTGGTGAATTTGCTGCCCCAAACATCCACCACAGAGACACAGAGATCACAAAGGCTGCACAGAGGATTTTTAAAATACGACACTACCAAAAAGAAACATGACTTGCTTCCGCAGACCATTAGCGGCAGATACGACTTTCAACGTAGCGCTCGAGTGCTTCAGCCAGGGGCGCTATGTGCTCGCTGTAACGAAGTACCTGATGGTAGTAACCGGCGGCGACCTGTTGTTCACCATACAACTCATAGAAGGGCGGGTGATCGCAATTGTAGTCACCCGGGCCATGATCAACCGGATGCAGGCATTCAACTCTAAGCGCGTCAGTTGAGGTCCGCTCCAGCGTCGCATGCACCTCGCCTGCAAGTTCAGCATATCCTTTCGCTGCCGCCATTTTTCGCGCAAACGCACCGTCGTCTAATCGGCGGCAAATCTCGTCGGCAGCCGGCGATGCATGTAAGGCGCCCGGCTCGCCGGTAAGCGAGAACTTAAAATTTTCAACTCGACGTCCGCGCACCTGCCCCGCAACAGTCGCAGCCGCATTGATTACGAGGCGACAGACGTCGTGCATCGGGTTGTAACCTTCAAGCGCGTCACCAGCAACGAAATCAATACCCTCCGCCATGAAGGCTTCGCAAAGTTCATCGACAATGCCGACGAAAAGATCGAAGTCGTGATTAAGAATAGCTGCGTAGCCGGCAGCGTCCGTGAGTCGCCCGTAAATGCGGCCAGGTTTGGCGCCTGTCTGTCTAAGTATTGTTGTGGTTGAATCCAGCCTTGATTGGTTTGACCGCCCCGATCCGTCAGTAAATACAAAGACAATAGGACGCGCTACTTCGAGCCAACCGTGAACCAGCAGTTCGTGACCAGGATGACCTATGACCAGAGCGGTGCGTGCGTCTTCAGAAGTAAACCGGAAGTTTGCCAAAGGGTCGTCCATTTCCTTTCCTGGCGATCAATACGGAATGCCGCAGCATAAGTTAGAAACTCTTACGATGCGTACCGATGCCGGACAAGCGTTCTACGAGGTATGACTTATTGAAACTATCTTCTTCAAAAATTTCTTTCTGGGAAGCTGATTGCACAAATCGGTGGCCTGCCTGCATAGAATCATAGTGTATATGCCAGCCTCTCGACCGCTCTTTTGGATTCCACCTGGCTTTCCGCTCGCGAAAGACTTTCTTCTCTCCATGGCTTTGTGATCTAAAAGAGTAGTGTTTCAACAGGAACTTGAACGGGTAAATCCGGCGTCCATCGAACAGTACATCATGTCCCGCGGATTGAATCGTCGAGATCGGCTGGTCAAGATTCTTCCAGGCTTTTCTCTGGTTGGGATGGGATAGATGTTTTAAATCAAAATGCCTGAAATAGTCTTCGTGATCCATCCCCGTCTTAAATTCGTCGTCTACCGGATGAAACTCAACGATCGTGTGATCTATGCAATTGAAGCCCGACTGATCCGCCAGGTAAAGACCATCTCTGTAGCTGACACCCGGCCAGGGAGACGCCAACACTTCGTCAGCGCCGCGTCGCACAAACCAATCGGCCTTGATCTCTGTCGACAGTGCTTCCATCCGTGTGAGCATCGCGCCCCAATCGAAATATTGTGATGGCCCTTCTTTGGGGAATCTCTCAACGGTGACCGGAAGTCTGCTTTCCAACTCCTTAGCTAAATCATAGGTGCGGTCCGTGGACCAGTTCTCGAGCACGTGTACCCTCACTCCCTGATCGGTCCACTTGGTAATGGATTGAACTATGATGTCCTCTTCATTGTAAGCCGCCATGAACGCGACCACGCGAAAATCGGCAGGCGCGCCCTGAGTTATTTGTTTTCCAAAAGCATTGTTGGTAACCACCGCCAGGATTGTTTTCTTTTCGTAACTGACATTATCGCTGGCAGTTCGCCCAATAAACTCAAGATTGAAACCTTCAGCCCGGAGCAAAGCTTCGAGCTCTGTCAGATTCCATCTGCCCGGGCGACTAGCCGCGGTCGAGGATGGATTACCGATCGCATCGGCTGAATCCCTATCGCTGCTTGTCAAAATGCAAACCGGCGCGTGATCAAGGCAGGTCTTCAAGTTCTTTAGTAAAGAGTTGGGACTAACAAATTGCTCCAGGTCACTACAAACGATGACGGCTCGCTTCAGAACCTCTTCGGGAACTGGGAGCGTACCGGCGAGATTCAAGTCTTCTTCAAGCCAGGTCCCGAATCCAAACTGGCGACGGAATACCTCCAGGTCGGCGGCCGGGACGATGCCGATGATCTCAAATTGGGGATAAAGTTGAATTAAATCTCGAGCAGCGGGCCGGCCAATGACTATGACGTGAGTACAGTCGAACCGTTCACCGAGGTAAGCAGCAAACGGATAAACATCAGGCTGCGACTGGCTGCGAGGTCCGGACCGGGAATTCAACCAGAGCTTTGGGCCATGCCGCGGATCGCGAGAAATGATCTGTGTGGCGTGGCGAGCGGTGGAAACGTGTTTGCGAATTGGTCGTAAAAGCTGACCTAAAGATTGTCGTAGTCTTGAATTGCCTTTGATCGCCATTATTGACAACGCGAGGTGTCACCTAACCTTCAACTCTCTGCGATAACTCGGCGTGCTCTGCGTCTCTGCGGTGAATGTGTTTGTAGCGATATCCAACCGCCGAGTCGCAAAGCACGCAGGAGATTACGCAGAGAAGACCTTCAAATTTGCGTGTCATTGCTTGCTGGCGAAGAAGTCTCGCGCTGCCGCGTCGGTCTCTTCCGCGCTCATCTCTCTTAGCTGCTGATTGATGCCCCACTCGTGGCCAAAGGGATCGCGAATCTTTCCGTAACGAGCGCCCCAAAACATGTCCTGCACCGGCATCAACACCGTCGCGCCGTTCGCCACCGCACGTGCAGCCGTAGCATCGGCGTCGTCCACCATGATCGTGATGCGCACGCAGGTGCCGCCGAGGGTCTCCGGTTTTTTGCAAGTGCCGCCTTCGGCTTCGGAGAATTCATCGCTGAGAAAAAGTTTGTGTCCGTCGAACACGATCTCGCCGTGCATTAGTCGCCGGCCATCGGGAGCCATCATGCAGTCGCCCTCTTCAGCGCCGAGGACTTCCTTGTAAAACTTGAGGGCGGCCGGGCCGTCGTTCACGATTAAATGGGGAATGAATTGATCTTCATGTGGCATATTCTTTCTCCTGACAAAGCAGTGTCCACAGATTTCGCGAATTACACAGATAAACAGCTAACAAATTCAACCGCCAAGTCGCTAAGAACGCCAAGTGAGTAAAATAGATTTCGGTTGAGCCTAACATTCTTATTGGCGGTCTTGTCGGCTTGGCGGTTTGCACTTGGGTCAAACATCAAACGGATCCCTGTCCGTGAGATACGCCAGCAACTCCAGCCGGTTGGAGCGGCCGGCAAGCCAACTGCGCACCCGCTCTATCTCCTCGTAATCCTCGGCGCCGAACCTTGACATGTAAATCTGTTCCATGCGTTTCTTCCGCGCACCTTTTTCTGCTTCGTCCTGCCAGAATGAGGTGAACATCGAATTCAAGTCATCATGAAGATTGCGTTCGCGCAAAGCCTCCCACTCGTTCCGGTCCAGCCAAACCCCGCGACAACCGCCGCAATGATCGATAGTGAAACTGAAACCATGGCCCACCAGGTATTTCACCATCCGAAAGCGGCACTCCGGACAGTCGATGTGCACGCCAGACTCGCTGAGCGTCAAGCCACTGTCCTGGTCCCAACGCTCCGGCAGGTTTGGACCATGCTGCTCCAGCCACTTCCAGTATTCGGCCCCTCGGATCCAGTTCCCGCCGCAGCTGGGACAATGAAAAAATCTTAGACCAGCCTCGAGCTCGGTGGCGTTAAGCTCAGGCGACTTGCAGTGCGGACATTTCAGCACCACTTTTGTGTTCGTCTCAATTACGTTCGTTTGCATAGGGAAGTATTTGGGAGCGTCCGATCTAAGAATAGAGCGGCGAGAGCGTCGCAGGCAAATAGAGGTGCGACATAAAGGTGGACAGGATTTACATGATTTACATGATTAAAAAGTCTGACTGCTTGACGCGCGTTCTATTTCAGGGTGACGTAAAGCCAGCGCTCGGTTTCGTCGTCATACTTTTTCGAGAGGTCTTCGATTCTAACTTCTGAGGTGTCGAGCCGCCGGCCCGTGTCGTCTGCAACATAAAGCTGCAAAGCATTTACCTGCGACGACAATTCAGCAAAGCGCGCTTGCAGCTCCGCGTTTTCCGCGTCGAATAAGCCATAAGCCTCTCTCACGTTTGCTTCCAGGCAATCGTTTTCCGCCTCGACAAACGCTGTCAGCATTTCCGCATACTCAAAATAATCGTCGCTCGCATGAAACCGGCCGCTCCGTTGATTGTCTGAACGGACACGCTCCAGCAATGAGTAGCCAAGCAATTTTTGGTCGCTGTACAAGAAAAATTTCGGCCGCTCGTCGTCAACGTCCAGGTTTTGCCGCGCGATCCAGGAAGGCGTCAGATCGGTGAAGTCCTTCGCCGTCTCAGCTTGAGCGAGTTGCGTTTCAGCGAGACGTGACAAAGCATCCTGGTAGCGCTTCTGCGTGGCTCGAAGGACTGGTTCCGCCTTGAGCTCACGCGCCGCCGCTGCCGCAGAAGCAATCTGCTCAAACGGTGTGTCGAAGAACACGCCCTCTTCGCCCGCCGACGCAATCAACTTCGTGTAGCACGCGCCTGAGTTAACATCTACAACCGACGTAATCAGCACGTTGTCAAAACTTAAGATCGCCTTGATTTCAAGTTCAAGCGGTTCGCGCAACTGGTGGGTAGCCGGAACAGTCAATCGACTTCCTTTAGACGTGCCGGATTGCCTTAGCCATTCACGACAGACTTGCTGGATGTGTTCGAGTTCGGCTTGGGTCATCGAAAGAAGAATCTCTTGTCCACGGGTACGCGTTTTCACGGCGTAGCCCCGGCCGAAACCTCCGCGACTGACGATTTCGATCAGGCCCGTCCGAACGAACCCCGTGGTTACGACTTCGGCTCCGGCAGATTCAACGCCGGCTTGATTTGCCCGCGATGGCAAGTGGTGCAATTCACCGCCGGATTTTCGCTCTTCAGGTTTTTGATCTTCTTCAACTGCTCGTTGTTAATGTTTGCCGCCATCGCCGCCATGTCGCGCGCGATTTGCTTGGTTGGTTTGTCTTCTTTCTCCCACTCAGGAGGTACATGGCAATGCGTGCAGGTGACGCCCAACGACCTGGAGTAGCCTAACTCCATGATTCGCAACAGACGTGCGGCGGGAATTCCTTTTAGCAGCTGAATGTTTTTGAACACTTTCTCCGCCGGTTCGTTTTCCTTTCCGGCAATGCTTTCTCGCAGTTTCGCCAGCGCCTGCGCCTGATCGAAAGGCTTCTCCGCCTGCGTGGTCGGCGCGGCTGCATTCTGATTTTCTCCCGCGCGGACGTTGCTGGTTAATCGTGCGCTCACAAGCCATGCAGTTAAAAGAACCAGAGCTGTTGCCAGCACAGCAACAATTCGAATGCGGCTTACACTCTTCATAGGATTTCTCCTTTAGGTGGCTTTGGCAGACTTGGGAAACGGGAGACTGGAATTGACCGGACGGAGATTCTATCAGCACTGCGCCGACTTGCACGAGAAATGCGGTGCGTCTTGTTGGCACCACCTGCGTAACCGGGTGGCGTCTCTTGCAGAACCACCTGCGTAAGCGGGTGGCGTCTCATGTCAAACAAACTCGGTACTCATTAATTAACCGTACCCTGCATCCAATGCACGACATCATTCGCAAAGTAAGGTTCTTCGGTACACCAGAAAATGTAGTCAGCCTTCAGGTATTCCCTGGCAAACCTGATCTGCTCGGCAATCGTCACGCGTTTGCCAGTTTGCGGATTGACGTACTCGTAGTTACCATCCTGCACAGCCACACCCACCTTAACGTCGCCCGCCACTTCTCTTATCAACTCATAACTGCTGCCCATCTGCCCTGGCTTGTAAGGAAACAAATCCGGACCACCAACGCCTACCTTCGCTTCCTGCGCCGCTTTGTAAACCGCGCGCAGATATCCCTTGTCTCTTGAGGGACGCCATTCACCGGGCATGAAGTTGGCGTACTGCAAGGCAATCGACTTCGGAAACGCTCGCTTCAAAGCCTTAAGGTTGACGATCAGTGCGTCGCGATAAATCTCAGGCGAGTAGCCTTTGGGATGGAAGCGTCCGCTCCAGCCAAAAGTCACGGACGACTCAGCGAGATTAATTCCTTCTATTAGCCCGTCAAACTCTTTTCCTAGGGCCATGAGCAGTTTATGAAATCTTTCCTGAACCGCCGGGTCCCAGCGCCGCGCGGCCCAACCCGCGGGTGTAGCGTGGGCCTCGTCGTCGCCGTTGAATTGATATTGCCTGTCCGCGCCGCCGTGATATTGCGGATCCTCGAGCAAATACTTCGGCACCGGAACCCGACGCTCGCTAAACGATACGTCCTGAAGTTGCACCCAAAGCTTCTTCCCGTGTGACTTTAGAAATGCCAGGTCTTCATGAATAAGACTGAAGTCGTAGTTGTCTTTACCCGGCTCGAGCTGTCGCCATGAATACGACACCTGCGCGCCTTCAAAAGCTTTCGTCTCCAGAAACGACTTGGTCTCTTTAATCTTTTCTCGATCCAAGCCGAAGTAGACGTAGTGATGCAGCGTCTTGGCGTGAACGGAAGCGGCGCAGATCAAAACAAACACCACGCTTCGCAGCGAGTTCGAAGAGATTGTGATGGGATGTGAAACCATGACGTGTGTGCGGCAATCCTTTCTTGAAGGCTGATTGTCTCATCCACATTTGCGAGGTTTATCGACGAAAATGTTCATGGCGCCAGGCTTTTTACCTGAAGTCGTCTGGTGGATTTACGCCAAGGTTTTAATTGATCTCATTCAAAACCTGGCTTTAGCCAGGTTGAAATTGGCTGATCGCGGCGCCATGAGCCTTCAGTTCTCAAGCCTCACGGCATCGTAGTGATCGATGATGTGCCTCTGCATGTACTTGCCGTGAGATTGCGCCTCCATCAAGTTGTTGTATTCATCCGGCGGGACGTCTGTGTAGCGATATTTCTCCCCAGTTCTAAAGACAACGTCGAGAAATCTCTTCTCTGGATCGTAGCGAACCCTGCGAAGCATGCTTGAGTTAACGTTCTTGAATCTGACTGCTCCACTCTCGTCATCGTGATCCGAACTATTCGGCAACGAAGCGAACAATTTCGCGGCCAAGGTCGCACGCTCATGCTCAGATAAGGCAAGCGCGAGCTTTTCGACTTCGACGAAGCTGGCCATGGAAAAAGGATAACGCCACGAAGTTCAGGAGGGCAAAGCGGATTGTAACGAAGCGAGGGGTCACAGCCGTGAAGTCAGTAGTGGAACAGCAGTGACCGACCTATCAGAGACGGGCTATCACGCGCTCTGGATCCCGACCAACGTAGGTGCATGCGAGAATGATTACCGTCTCGGCGGCGACACAATACCAAACCAGATAAGGGAACCGACGAACGATTGCTCGGCGAACGTCGCGATGCACAACCTGATAAACAAAGGGCAGCCCCGCCAGTTGTTCGATTACTCGGGAGACCTCTGAACGGAACTCAGCGCCCAGTCCAGCCTGCTGTGCTTCGTACCAGAGTTGTGCTTCGGCTATTTCCAGCTCAGCGGCGCGCCGGACTTGAAGAGTGAAATTCAACGCCGAAGTTGTTCAAGCCGCGCCTTAACGACGGGCCAGGGACTCTGGTCATCAGGGTGAGCTTCCATATCAGCCAGTCGAGAATCAACGAGTGTTCTTTCGGCTTCAGTCATCTGAAGATCGTCGGGCGACAAAGTCTCCCACACCACGCGAATGAGCTCCAACCGATCAGCGGGGCTCAGGCTTGAAACTTTTGCGAGGAGTGACTCGTCGATCATCTATGATTACGCCGCTTTCCTCAAAAGCACAATAAGATCCTTCAACGCTATTATATGTAGGGTATTCTCAGCACCGAAACCATAGCTGTTAGGAAATATAGCCTTGTGAGTCGCCCCATGAAAAACAGTTTCAGTTGGTTCGACACTCTCAATCTCGATAT
>Ga0207650_10001612_pt1 | contig 16103 bp, 14 predicted proteins | sample KBSS63metaG_FD_184325 | JGI IMG/M metagenome (GOLD analysis project Ga0207650, IMG submission 184325) | Switchgrass rhizosphere microbial communities from Kellogg Biological Station, Michigan, USA - KBS S6-3 metaG (SPAdes) (version 2) | ecosystem: Host-associated > Plants > Roots > Rhizosphere...
CTTCGGTTAGCATCAGGGACTGCGTCATAGGTCATCTCCAATTTTCAGCTCGGCAACGAAGTCATAGGCGTCGCCGCGATAATGCGATCTGGTGTATTCAACGATCCGCTGGTCGGCCAGGCGCGAGATGCGCTCGATCAGCAGCGCCGGGGCACCCGCCTGGACGTTCAGCGTCGTTGCCGAGGACGGGTCGAGGGTGACGGCGGTCAGGCGCTGAAGGGCGTGCACCGGCCGAAAGCCATTGGCGGTCAGGGCGTCATAAAGCGAGCCTTCGCCGGCCGCCTGCTCGGCCAGGAATTTCGTCGGAATGACGGAGCGTTCTATGGCAAGCGGCAGGCCGTCGGCCAGCCGCAACCGATCCAGCCGCAGCACCGGCTCGTCGACACCGAGCGCCAGAAGGAAGGTCTCCTCGGGGGAGGGCTCGGAGACGGTGCGCGACAGGATGCGCGCCGCCGGCGAGCGGCCGCGCGAGCGCATGTCAGCGGAAAAGGACGAGAGGCGCCAGAGCGACTGCTCCATGCGCTCGACCTTCTGGGAGACGAAGGTGCCGCTGCCATGGCGGGATTCCAGCGTGCCCGAGGTCAGGAGGTCACGATAGGCATTGCGCACCGTCACCCGCCCGAGCTGCAGCGCCTCGGCGAGATCGCGTTCGGCCGGCAGGGCTGCCCCCGGCTTCAGCAGGCCTTCCTGGACGAGGCCGGCGAGCGCCAGCGCCAGCCGCTTGTATAGCGGACCGCTTGCGGTCGCATCGCGCAGGCCCCGGCCATTCAGCTCGACGATCAAACTGGTTCTATCCATAGATCCAGACTAGAACCTATGTAGAACCAATTTGCAAGTGTCGACGTAAAAAAACCGGCCAAGCGCTGCTTGGCCGGTTTCCTCGGCGGCTCAGCTCAGCTCTTGCTGAAGATGTAATCGGTTTCCTGGCGGAGCACTTCGCCGGGATGCAGGGCAGCGTTGGGGAAGCCTGGCTGGTTGATGGCGTCGGGCCAGATCTGCGTCTCCAGGCAGAAACCGGCGAATGGCCCCATCTTCTTGCCGTCGATGCCGGGCACCGGCACATCGAGCTTGAAGCCGGCGTAAAGCTGGACGCCCGGTTCGGTGGTGCGCACTTCCAGCGAGACGCCGGAGTTGATGCTGCGGGCCAGAACCACTGCGCGCTTGGCGACATGCGTGCGCGACAGGCAGAAATTATGGTCGTAGAGAACCTGCTCGCTGCCGACGAAGCGCTTCATCGGCGCCATCTCGCGAAAATCGAAGGGCGTGCCGGCGACGGGGGCGATCTCGCCGGTCGGAATCTGGCGTTCGTCGGTGGGGAGATAGTGGTCGGCGGCAATCATGATGTCGTGGTCGAGCGCATCGTCACGGCCATCGAGGTTGAAATAGGCGTGCTGGCAGACATTGGCGACGGTCGGCTGGTCGCTGGTCGTCTCGTAGGTCACCGAAAGCTCGCCGCTGCCATGCACCCAATAGGTCGCCTGGATCGTGCAATTGCCCGGATAGCCACCGCGTCCATCGGGATCGACGATCTTGAGCACGACGCGGTCGGACGCGTGCTCGACGATCGTCCAGTTGCGCAGTGCAATGTTGTCCTTGCCGCCGTGAAGGTGGGTGGTGCCCTTCTCGTTGAGGTCGAGCTGGTAGTCCTTGCCCTCGAGGGTGAACCTGCCATCGGCAATCCGGTTGGCGCAGCGGCCCGGCGTCGCGCCGAAATAGGGGGAATAGAGCGGGTAGTTCTCGAACGTGTCGAAGCCGAGCGTCAGGGAAGGGCCATGGTTTTCGAGCCGCAGATCCTGGATGACGGCACCCCAGGTGATGACGTGGGCGGTCAGCCCGCCGCCCTGGATCTTGACACGGTGGACCGTTTCGCCGTCCGCGGTCTTGCCGAAAACGTCTCGCTGCAAAGTGCTGTCCGTCATTTGCTCATCCCATCTGACTCTAATGTGAGGCCCCGACCCTGCCTCCATTCGCTGTCATCCGCAACCCGCGAACTGGGCGAAGCCGGTCGGGACTGTGTCGAAGTGCTTATTTTTGCTCGCCGATTTTGGCCATATCATAAGGCGTCGTCTGGTAGATCTCGTTGATCCAGTTGCCGACGAACAGGTGGGCGTGGCTGCGCCAGCGGTTCGGCGGGGTCAGCGTCGGATCGTTGTGCGGGAAGTAGTCGTGCGGCATCTTGATGGGCACGCCGGCGTTGACGTCACGGAAGTATTCGTCGGCGAGCGAGGTCGAATCGTATTCGACGTGGTTGAACATGTAGAGCCGCTTGCCAGCCTTCTCGTGCACCAGACAAATGCCCATTTCCGGCGATTCCATCAGGATTTCGAGCCCCGGCACCGCCTCGACCTCCTTGCGCCGCACCTCCGTCCAGCGCGACACGGGCACGCCGAAATCGTCGGAGAAGCCGTTGAGATAGACCGACGAGGGGTTCAGGTTCTGGTGCCGGTAGACGCCGAATGCCTTTTCCTTCAGCGTGTATTTCGGCACGCCGTGGAAGTGGTAGATCGCCGCCATGGCACCCCAGCAGACGTTCAGCGTCGAATGGACATTGGTGGCCGTCCAGTCGAGGATCTGCCGCATCTCGTCCCAATAGGTCACGTCTTCGTAGTCCAGCAGCTCGATCGGCGCGCCGGTGATGATGAAACCGTCGAACTTGCGGTGCTTGATCTCGTCCCAGGTCTCGTAGAAGGACAGCAGATGCCCTTCCGAGGTGTTCTTCGCCTTGTGGCCACCGATGCGGACGAGCGACAGTTCGACCTGCAGGGGAGAGGCGCCGACCAGGCGGGCCATCTGCACCTCGGTCTTGATCTTGTTCGGCATGAGATTGAGAAGCCCGATCTGCAGCGGACGGATGTCCTGGCGGACAGCCATCGTCTCGGTCATCACCCTGACACCTTCGTTGACGAGGGTATCGAAGGCGGGCAGCGTGTCGGGGATCTTGATGGGCATGCGCGTTACTCGATCTAACAAAAACCGGCGGCGATAAATGGAATCGCTAGAGGTCCGCATGCGGCCCAGATTTTAGCGACTTATTTAACGTGGCTGCAAGCCGGCCGGCCAAATCACCACCGAGCCTAGATAGCGCCGGACGGGCTGCGAATCAATAAGCATCGCTTGAACGCCTCGGGCAAGGGTCGGCTGCGAAACTCTGATGCGCCTGGGCCGTATAAGGCTTTTATAAGGTTTGGAGCGCAATCTCGGGCTGGAGGAGGGCGGTTCCAGGCCAGGAACCGCAGGCGCCAGGCGCTTTGGGCTCGCATGGATGGACATGTGCGGTGGCCATGACTATCTGAGGGAAGAGAATTCAGGAATGACGAATGGCCGTTGATACGACAGAGAAGCCCAGCGTACAGGGCGATGCCCGCGTCGGTTACGAGTTCAGTCTCCTTTACAGGCTGAGAATGATGATATCGGCCTTCTGGCATTCGCCGGTCCGCTTCCGGCTCATCTCGCTCGTCGTATCGCTGTTCGCCATCATTCTCGTGACCGCCTATGTGCAGGTCCTGCTCAACGAATGGAACGCGCCCTTCTACGATTCGCTCGCCCGGCGGGATATCGACGAATTCGTCAAGCAGCTCGGCGTGTTCGGAATGATCGCCGGATCCCTGCTCGTTCTCAACGTCATCCAGGCCTGGCTCAACCAGATGGCGGCGCTCTACATGCGCGAGGGCCTGGCGCGCGACCTGGTCGACCAGTGGCTGAAGGGCAAGCGCGCGCTGCGGCTGGCGTCATCGGGCCTGATCGGCGTCAACCCGGATCAGCGGCTCCACGAGGACGCCCGCAATCTCGCCGAAAGCACCACCGGTCTTGCCATCGGCCTCGTCCAGTCGACCATCCTTCTGATCAGCTTCATCGGCGTGCTCTGGGAGCTGTCGAGCGGCTTCATCTTCCATTTCCGCGGCACCAGCTTCTCCATCCCCGGCTACATGGTCTGGGCGGCGATCATCTATGCGGCGTCCGCCTCCTTCCTCAGCCAGTTCGTCGGCGGCAAGCTGGTGCGACTGAATGCCGACCGCTACTCCAAGGAAGCCGAGCTGCGCTTCGCGCTGATGCATGCCAACGAATACATGCCGTCGATCACCATCGCCGGCGGCCAGGAAAACGAGCGCCGGCGCATCAACGGCGATATTTCCTCCGTTCTCGGCGTCATCCGCAAGCTGGCGATGGCCAATACCAACCTGACCTGGGTGTCGGCCAGCTATGGCTGGATGGTGCTTGTCATCCCGATCCTGGTGGCGGCGCCCGCCTATTTCTCCGGCGGGCTCAGCATCGGCCAGCTGATGATGGTGGTCGGCGCCTTCAACCAGGTGAACACGGCGCTGCGCTGGTATGTCGCCAATTTCGGCCCGATCGCCGAATGGCGGGCGACCCTGATGCGCGTCACCGATTTCCGCGAGGCGGTGGTGGAGATGGATGTCGAGGAGCAGCTGCCGAACATGATCGAGGTCGCCCGCGCCGCGCCCGACATGCTGGTGCTGAAGGATCTCGAAGTCTCCACCAAGACGGCCGATGACGTCATCGAGAACGGTTTCCGCATCCGCGAGGGAACGGTCACCATCACGGCCGGCGAACACATCATGATCAATGGCGACCACGGGGTGAACCGCAAGCTGCTGTTCCAGGCGCTGGCCGGGGAATGGCATTGCGGCAAGGGCGAAATCGATCTGCCGCCGATGGAAGACATGCTGTTCATGCCGCACAGCGCCTATGTGCCGAGCGGCACGCTGCGCGAGGCGATGACCTTCCCGCAGGAACACCAGGCCTATCCGGACGCCGATCTCATGATGGCGATCGAGAAGGCCGGGCTTGGCAGGCTGAAGGGCAAGCTGGACACGCAGGCCCGCTGGGACCGCGTGCTCGACAGCGACGAGCAGAAGGCCGTCGGCTTTGCCCATGCGCTTCTGGCCAAGCCCCGCTGGCTGATCCTCGACGAAACGCTGGAGGGGCTCGAGCCCGACCTCCAGAAGCGTCTCGTGGCCGTTCTCGGCGAGCTGAAGGAGACGACGATGATCTATATCGGCCGCTCCGAGGCCTATCTGGAAGCCATGTCGCCACGCGTGCTGCATCTGCAGGCCCTGGTGCCACCGGACCCGACGGCGCCACCGCAAAAGCCGGGGGCTGCAGGCGTCCGCAGGCCGAGCGCCACCCGGCGCGTGCCGCTCCGCAAGGAACCGGCGCCTCCCGTCTGATGTTCATGGTCTCCGGATACGAAAAAGCCCCGACGCTTGCGCGTTCGGGGCTTTGTCATGTGGGCGGCTCAAGGTCCGGATCAGTCCTTGGCGCGTTCCATGTAGGAGTTGTCCTCGGTCATGATGACGACGCGCGTGCCGGCATTGATGTGCGGCGGCACCATGGTGCGCACGCCGTTCGACAGCATGGCCGGCTTGTAGGAAGAAGATGCCGTCTGGCCCTTGACGACCGGCTCGGTCTCCATGATTTCCAGCGTCACGGTGCGTGGCATCTGGATGGCGAGCGCGATGCCTTCATGCATCGACAGGATGCAGGTCATGCCTTCCTGCAGATAGGCCTTGTCGTCACCCATGGTTTCGACATCAACCACGACCTGGTCGTAGTTTTCCGGGTTCATGAAGTGGAAGCCTTCGCTGTCCTCGTAGAGATACTGATGGTTGACGTCTTCGACGAAGGCGCGCTCGACCTGTTCGGTCGTGCGCCAACGTTCCGACACCTTCGTGCCGTCGGAAATCCGGCGCATGTCTATCTGGGTGACCGGCGTGCCCTTGCCGGGGTGGAAATTGGCGGCCGTCAGCACGACGTAGAGCTTGCCGTCCACTTCAAGCACGTTGCCCTTGCGGATCGAAGAGGCGATAACCTTGACCATAAGACTTCCTTGTAACGCGGCTTTGGGCATCGTAGAGGACGGGCAGAGCCGAGTTCCCGATGCAGCAATGTTTTCGTGGGGGCGCAACTAACCTAAAATCGCGGAAATAGCCACCCCGTCGCGGCGTATCCTTGAAAGAAAGCGCGGAATGAACGCCAGCATGACAAAAGCATCTCCCTGGTGGACACCCGGCGTTCATGCGGATCGGCGACCCTTTCTACTTGGCCGCAACGCCATCCAGGCGGCCCTGCGCGGCTTTTTCGCGTCGGCCGACTTCATCGAGGTCGATACGGCGACGCTGCAGGTGTCGCCGGGCAATGAGGCCCATCTGCATGCCTTCGCCACCGAGGCGTTGACGACGGACGGCCAGGCGGCGGCCTTCTATCTGCATACATCGCCCGAATTTGCCTGCAAGAAGCTGCTGGCGGCCGGCGAGCAGCGCATTGCCTGCTTTTCGCATGTGTATCGCAACCGCGAGCGCGGCCCGCTGCACCATCCCGAATTCACCATGCTCGAATGGTATCGCGTCGGCGAAGGCTACGAGCAGTTGATGGCCGACTGCGTCGCCATCCTGCGGCTTGCGGCATCCACCGTCGGCGCTGGCAGGCTCACCTATCGTGGCGCCGAGTGCGATCCTTTTGCCGAACCGGAGCGCCTCAGCGTCGCTACCGCGTTCGAACGCCATGCCGGCATCGACCTCTTGTCCTCCGTCGACGCGGACGGGCAGACGGATCGCGACCAACTGGCTGCAGAGCTCAGGCGCGTCGGCATGCGCGTCGCCCCGGATGATGGCTGGGCCGATATGTTCAGCCGCGTGCTGGTGGAAAAGATCGAGCCGCATCTCGGCTTCGGTCGGCCGACTGTGCTCGACGAATATCCGGTATCGGAAGCGGCCCTCGCCCGGCCTTCCGCCCGCGATCCCCGTGTCGCCGAGCGCTTCGAACTCTATGCCTGCGGCGTCGAACTCGCCAATGGCTTCGGCGAACTCACCAATGCCGACGAGCAGCGGCGGCGGTTCGAGATCGAGATGGCCGAGAAGACGCGGATCTACGGCGAGACCTATCCGCTCGACGAGGATTTTCTCGACGCGCTCGCCGTCATGCCGGAAGCGAGCGGCATTGCCCTCGGTTTCGACCGGCTGGCGATGCTGGCAACCGGTGCCTCGCGCATCGAGCAGGTCTTGTGGGCGCCGGTGGCGGAGTTCGGCACATGAATGTCGTGCGGCCGATCAAGACCGTCGAGGATCTCGAGCGGGCATCGCTGGTCGATGCGGCGCAGGCGGCATCGCTGGAGGCGGTTGCCGCCCGCTATGCCATCGCGTTGACGCCTGCCATAGCAGCGCTGATCGACCGCTCGGACCCAAACGATCCGATCGCCCGGCAATTCGTCCCGAATCCGGCCGAGCTGGTGGTGACGCCGGAGGAGCGGGCCGATCCGATCGGCGACGCGGCCCATAGTCCGGTGGCCGGCATCGTCCACCGCTATCCGGATCGGGTGCTGCTGAAGGCAGTGCATGTCTGCCCGGTCTATTGCCGCTTCTGCTTCCGCCGCGAAATGGTCGGTCCGCAGGGTCTCGGCACGCTCGATGCTGGCGAGCTCGCCGGCGCCTTCGACTATATCCGCAACCATCCCGAGATCTGGGAAGTCATCCTGACCGGCGGCGATCCGCTCGTGCTGTCTCCGCGTCGGCTCGAGGAGCTGTTGGCCGGCCTCTCCGCCATCGACCACGTCAAGATCGTCCGCTTCCACACACGCGTGCCGGTCGTCGATCCGCAGAAGGTCGACGCGGCGCTGGTCGCGGCGTTGAAATCCAGCGGCAAGACCGTCTACGTGGCGCTGCATGCCAACCATCCGCGCGAGCTGACGGCCGAGGCGCGCGCCGCCTGCGCCCGGCTGGTCGATGCCGGTATCGTCATGGTCAGCCAGTCCGTGCTTTTGAAGGGGGTCAACGACGATCCCGCCGTGCTCGCCGCGCTGATGCGGGCCTTCGTCGAGACGCGGATCAAGCCCTACTACCTGCACCATCCCGACCTTGCGCCGGGCACCAGCCATTTCCGGCTGACGATCGCCGAGGGGCAGCGGCTGGTGGCGGAGTTGCGCGGCCGGTTGTCGGGGCTTTGCCAACCGACCTACATCCTCGACATCCCCGGCGGCTATGGCAAGGCCGATATCGGCAAGAGCGCTATCCGCGACGTCGGCGAGGGGAGTTATTCGGTTTCGGACTTTCAGGGCGGTTTGCACGATTATCCGCCCGCAGCGGACAATGAAGAGATCGGCCTGCGTTAACCAATGCAACTGTGCCGCATTGATCCATGTTTTTAGAAAATCACAGATGATGTTGTGGGCACTCGAGTTTATTCCGTAGGGCGCGCTTCGCTAAGCTATGGTATTCTCAGGTCTATTGTTCATTTTTGTTCATATGATCGGCGCGCTTTACTAAAATTCGATGGAAAACCTTACTTTTCTTTAACCAGACCAGTTAGCGGAATGTTCGATTTTTAACGCTAGAACAACTCCAGATGAGGCGGGGCTGGCTGCCTGCGACACCTGGAGATGATCGAATGAATGAAACAATTCGCGGATTGCTGACCCGTTTCGGTGGCCTGCCTGTGCCGGTTGCCGACATTGCCGACGATGCCGATCTATACGCGGCGGGCCTGTCCTCCTTCGCCTCGGTCCAGCTGATGCTGGGCCTGGAAGAGGAGTTCGACATGGAATTCCCGGACAATCTGCTCAACCGCAAATCCTTCGCCAGCATCGGCGCCATCGAAAAGACGGTGGACATGATCCTCGGCAGTCGAAAGGTCGCCTGATGAACGTGGCGGTGGCGATTGGGACAGACGACCTGACGAGCCGCGCCGCGCGCGTCGCCGCGATCGCAGCCAAGCACGCCGATGCGGTCGATAGCGAAAGCCGGTTTCCGCGCGAGGCGGTGACCGCCATGAAAGCCGAGCGGCTGCTGTCCATTCAGATCCCCACGGATCTCGGCGGCGAGGCGGCGAGCATCACCGATATCGCAGCCCTCTGCGCCGTGCTGGGCCAGGCCTGCGCTGCCAGTGCGATGATCTTCGCCATGCACCAGATCAAGCTGTCGAGCCTGGTCGAACATGGCGCTAGCAGCGACTGGCATCGCGAGTTCATGCGCCGCATCGCCCGCGACCAACTGCTGCTTGCCTCCGCCACCACCGAAGGCGGCATTGGCGGCAACATGCGCAACAGCATCTGTGCCATCCGCGTCGAAGGCGACCAGTGCTTCCTGGAAAAGGACGCCACGGTCATTTCCTACGGCAACCACGCCGATGCCATCCTCATCACCTCCCGCGCCCACTCGGATGCAGCGCCCTCCGACCAGGTGCTGACGGCATTCCTCAAGGATCAATATTCGCTCGAGCGCACGGTCGTCTGGGACACGCTCGGCATGCGAGGCACCTGCTCGGACGGCTTTCTGTTCAAGGGCGAGGCACCTGCCGTCCAGATCCTGCCCAAGCCCTTCGCCGAAATCGCCGCGCAGTCGATGCTGGCGACCTCGCATCTGCTGTGGAGCGCGCTCTGGTACGGCATCGCCGCCGACGCGGTGGCCCGGGCCCAGGCTTTCGTGCGCGCTGCCGCCCGCAAGTCGCCGGGTGTAGCGCCTCCCGGTGCCCTGCGTCTGGCGGATGCCTCCGGCCAGCTGCAGATGGTCAAGTCCAACGTCGTTGCCGCTTTGAAAGTCTATGAGGACGCCAAGGCGGATGTCGACCGGCTGTCGTCGATGGCCTTCGCCGCATCGATGAACAACGTCAAGATTTCCACCTCGGAGGCGATCCTGCCGATCATCAACGAGGCGATGCTGATCTGCGGCATCATGGGCTACAAGAACGGCACGCCCTACAGCCTCGGACGCCATCTGCGCGATGCCTATTCGGCGCAGCTGATGATTTCCAACGACCGCATCCTTGCCAACACATCGACGATGCTGCTGGTCCACAAACAAGACACAAATTTGCTGGGGTAAGCGCCATGGACATGCAGGTTTCCTTTCTCGACCGCCTCTTTGAATCCGGACTGCTGATCGACACCGGCGTCGACGGCCTCTATGGCCGCAGCGGCCAGTTTGAGGACGTCATCGCCGCCTTCGAGCGACTGATCGACAGGTTCGGCGGCGGCGACGGCGCCGAGGCCATGCGCTTCCCGCCCGGCATGAACCGCGCCATCTTCGAAAAGAGCGGTTACATGAAGAGCTTCCCGCAGCTGGCCGGCACGGTCCACAGCTTCTGCGGCGGCGAGATGGACCACATGAACCTCTTGAAATGCATGGAAGTCGGCGACGACTGGACCAAGGGCCAGGAAGCGACCGAGATCGTGCTGACGCCGGCCGCCTGCTATCCGCTCTATCCGACGGTCGCCAGGCGCGGCAATCTGCCCGCTGAAGGCGCGCTGTTCGACCTGCAGTCCTATTGCTTCCGCCATGAGCCGTCTCAGGACCCGGCCCGCCAGCAGCTGTTCCGCATGCGCGAATATGTCTGCATGGGCACCGAGCAGCACGTCACCGATTTCCGCCAGAGCTGGATGGATCGCGGCGTCGAGATGATGAAGTCGGTCGGTCTCGAGGTGGTGATCGATGTCGCCAACGATCCGTTCTTCGGCCGCGCCGGCAAGATGATGGTCAACAACCAGCGCGACCAGAACCTCAAATTCGAGCTCTTGATCCCCATCACCTCGACCGCCAACCCGACGGCCTGCATGAGCTTCAACTATCACCAGGATTCGTTCGGCACCAAGTGGGGCCTCAACCTTGCCGATGGCAAGGTTGCGCACACGGCCTGCGTCGGTTTCGGCCTGGAGCGCATCGCGCTGGCGCTGTTCCACCACCACGGCCTCGACGTCAAGGCCTGGCCTGCTTCGGTGCGCGACGTCCTGTGGGGCTGATCGCGCCGATGTCAGCGGTCTTCACCGGGCTCGATCCGGCCACGTACTCCGCCCATGCGCTGCACGACAGCCAGCGCATGTGGCCGGAAACCAACTGCTATATCGATCTGTGGATCGAAGTGCTGAACACGCTCGGCCTGCCGCCGGAGGCCATGCTCGGCTTCACCATGGGCCAGGATTTCGAGGGTGACCAGTTCACCTTCTTCAAGGTGCCGCTCGAGGACCTCGAGGCGCTCTACGGTGTCAGATGCACCGAACTCGCCATCTACGACGATGTCGCGCAGCATCTGGCGGTCCAGATCGCGCGGGGCCGGCTCTGCCTCGTCGAGATGGATTCCTTCTACATGCCGGATACCAAGGGCGTCGCCTATCGCAGCGAGCACGGCAAGACGACAGTTGCCGTCAACCGCCTCGACCCGGTCGGCCGGGAGCTCGATTATTTCCACAATGGTGGCTTCTTCCGGCTTTCGGGTGAGGATTTCGACGGCGTCTTCCAGAAGAACCTTGAGGAGGGCGCCCTGCCCTTCCTGCCGTACACAGAATTCGCTAAATTCGCCGAACGTCCGCCTGCCGAGGCGGAGATCCGCCAGACGGCCCGCCGCCTGCTGCAATTCCATTTCGCCCGGCGGCCGACGGACAATCCGATCCGCGCCTTTGCCAAGGTGTTCGCCGTCCAGGTCGAGGCGCTTGCCGACCGGCCGTTCGGCGTCTTCCACAAATATGCCTTCAACACGCTGCGCCAGGTCGGGGCCAATTTCGAATTGGCCGGCAGCCATCTCGACTGGCTGTCGCCGGAATTCGCAGCGGCCAGCGCGGAGGCGCGTCGCCTCTCCGAGACGGCGAAATCTGTGCAGTTCCAGATCGCCCGGGCCGTCACGCGGCGGAAATTCGAGCCGCTGCACACGGCGCTTGATCCGGTCGCGGATGCATGGGATGCCATGGTCGGACTGCTGGAACGACAGGTCTGAAATCGGGAAATGACAATGCAGGGGCGTTTGGCAGGCATCGGTGCTGAAGAGACGCTGCTGACCGAGGGATGGAACCTGGTACTGACGGCGCCCGGTGCCTGGGAGACACCCGCCGACGTCTCGCTGGGATCGGCCTTCATCCCGGCGATGGTACCCGGCACCGTGGCCGAGGCGCTGGAAAAGGCGGGTCTGTTCGACCGCGAGCAGCCGAGGCCGCTCAACGACCAGGATGCATGGTACCTCTGCCGCCTGGTGGACGTCGCACCCGGTGCCGTCGTGCTGCGACTTGCCGGCCTTGCGACCCTCTGCGACGTCTTTCTCAACGGTGTAAAACTTCTCTCCAGCGACAGCATGTTTGAAAGCCACGATCTGCCGGTCACGCTCCTGGGCGGCGACGAACTGGCTCTGTGCTTCCGTGCGCTGGCGCCGCGGCTGGCCGAGCCCGGCCCACGGGCCCGCTGGCGGCCGCAGATGATCGTGCCGCAGGGGTTGCGCATGCTGCGCACGACGCTGCTCGGCTACATGCCTGGCTGGTGCCCGGAAATCCATTGTGTCGGTCCCTGGCGGCCGGTATCGCTGCTGCGGCCGGGCGCCGTCGCCCTCCGCGATCTAAAGGTGCAGCCGGAGTTGACGGAGGCTGGCGAGGGTTTGCTGCATGCGTCGCTCTCAGTCGAGGGTGCGCCCGGCTCCGTTCTCCTGCGCTGCGCCGGCGCCGAGCAAAGCCTCTCCGTCGATGGCGACGGTCGCTGGTCGGCGACGCTGCGCATCCCGGATGTCCAGCCTTGGTGGCCGAACAGCCACGGATCGCCCGTCCTCCATGACATCACGCTTGTTATCGATGGCGTCGCTCATGATGCGGGCCGGACCGGGTTTCGCCGCATCACGATCGACCGCGGCGCCGATGACAGGGATTTCGGGCTCCTCGTCAATGGCGAACGGATCTTCTGCCGGGGCGCGGTCTGGGCGACGGCCGACATCGTCCGGATGCCCGGCGATCGACAGGCCTATGAGCCCTGGCTGCGGCTGGCCACTGAAGCCGGCATGAACATGGTGCGGATCGGCGGCACGATGGCCTATGAGACGCCCGAATTCTTCCGTCTCTGCGACGAACTCGGCATCCTCGTCTGGCAGGATTTCATGTTCGCCAATTTCGATTATCCGAAGGCGGACAAGGTCTTCCACGCCCATGTCGAGCGCGAGGCCACGCAGTTTCTCGATGCCACGCGGCTGTCGCCATCGCTTGCCATCCTCTGCGGCGGCAGCGAAATGTATCAGCAGGCGGCGATGATGGGCCTGCCGGAGCGCTTCTGGCTGAACCCGGTGACGGAGGAGATCCTTCCGACCGTGGCGCGGGCCGCGCGTCCCGACCTTGCCTATGTCGCCAATTCGCCGATAGACGGCCCCATGCCGTTTTCGCCCAGCCATGGCGTGACGCATTATTACGGTGTCGGCGCCTATATGCGGCCGCTCGACGATGCGCGCCGCGCCGACGTCCGCTTTGCGGCCGAAAGCCTCGCCTTCTCCCATGTGCCGTGCCAGAGCACGCTCGCCGCCCATCTCGCGGTGCCTCCAGTCCATAGCCCGCTATGGAAGTCCCGCGTGCCGCGCGACCGCGGCGCCTCCTGGGATTTCGAGGATGTCCGCGATCACTATCTCAGGGAGCTCTACGGCGTCGAGCCGGATCGCCTGCGCCGCGAGGACCCGGATTTCTATCTCGATCTGTCGCGCGCCGTCACCGGCGAGGTGCTGGAGGCGACCTATGGCGAGTGGCGCCGAAAGGGCTCCGGCTGCAATGGCGCGCTGGTCTGGACGCTGCAGGATCTCCTGCCCGGCCCCGGCTGGGGCGTGATCGATTCCACCGGTCGGCCGAAGCCGATCTGGCATGCGATGCGCCGGGCCTTCCGGCCGGTACAGGTGCTGCTGACCGACGAGGGCACCAATGGCCTCAGCGTCCATGTCATCAATGAGACCGGCCTGCCGCTGCCGCTCGATCTCGAGGTTTCGGCGCTGCGCGACGGCCGGCAGGTGGTGGTCTGCGGCCGCCGCGAGGTGACGGTCGAGGCCCGTTCCCGGCAGGACTTCGCCTGCACCGACCTGTTCGGGGCTTTCTTCGACACCACCTATGCCTTCCGCTTCGGCCCGCCCGCCCATGACGTCACGGTCGCGCGCCTGCGGTCGCTGGTATCGGGCGAGCTCATCGCCGAGGCTTTCGACTTCCCGCTCGGCCGCGCCCGAGCCTTCCACGATGCCGAGATCGTGGCAAGCGTCAGCGGTAGGGAGGGGCAGTGGCTCGTCGAGCTGCAGAGCGACAGGCTGGCGCAATCCGTCCACCTCGACGTCGATGGCTACCGCGCCGAGGACGACTGGTTTCACCTTGCACCGGGTGTCCTGCGCAAGGTGAAGCTGATTGCGACCGGCGACGGGGATGGCCATACGCCGCCGCGCGTCGGGATCGCCACGGTCAGCAGCCGCCGCGCCTTTTCGGCCTGAGGGCGAGGGCGCCCTCGCACCGCCCAATCTCCAAACCATGCCGCCATCGCCGATGGCGCCGGTGATGCTACGCCCTGCGGTCTTGCCGCGGGCGGTGGTCGGCGAGCAGCACGTCGTCATAGGCGGCGATGTAGCGTTCCGCTACCCGCTCCCAGGCATGGCGCCGAGACTCGCGGATCAGCGTTTCGCGCACCGCCCCTCCCTCCGTTGCCAGCTGCTGGAGGGCCGCTTCCAGGGAGCTGGCGGCCCGATGGGCAATCGAGAAATCGGTCAGCGTCAGGGCCGGGTGGGCGTCTGCCAGCGCGCGGAAGCAGTCGTTGTCGTGCAGCACGGGCAGCAGACCGGCACTCATGGCTTCCACCGCGAGGCGGCCGCCTGTCGCGTCGTCCGACGCCGAGGCAAACAGCGAGGCGCGGGCGATGAGGTTGCGGATGGCGCCATCGTCGAGCGAGAGGTGGACGGAGACGTGCCGGGAGAGGCCGCGCGAGCGGATCTCCGCCTCCAGCGTCGGCCGGTCGAGACCGCCGGGAGCACCGATGATGTCGAGATGCCAATCGGGATGGCGCGGCGCCAGCGCCTGCATGGCGCCGAGCAACCGCTCGAGACGTTCATCGGCAGACAGCCTGCCCATGGCGATGATCCGGCGGCGCGGGTCGAGCGCCGCGCAGCTGGCGAATTTTGCGACATCGGCGCCGTTTTCGATCAGCGTCGCCCGGTCGCCGGCGATCGGTTCCAGCAGCCGGTAATCGGACGGCCGGCTGCAGATCAGGCGTTGATAGGCGTGGCAGGCGATCCGGTTGGCAAGACGCGGCAGGAGCCTGGTCAGGACACCCCGCTCGTTCGACGGGGCAAAGCGGGATTGCGTGGTGGCGATCATTGGTCGGCGATGCAGCAGCCGGCCCCAGGCGAGAGCGTCGAAGAAGAAGCCGGCGTCGTGAACATGCACCAGATCGGCATCGGCGATGTGCCTGAAGACCTGCGGCGCTGCCGGGTAGCGGCGGCTGCCGAACCAGGGGATGCGCACAATCTCGATACCGTCGAACCCATCATGTGCCAGCGGGGCATTGTCCGCGAGGCTGTCGCAGGTGACGACGCGGACGCGGTACCGGCGCGCCAGCAGCTGGCGGCAGAGATTGAGGACAAGATCTTCGGCGCCGCTATGGTCGGGCCGGAATTGCCGAACCACGTGGACGACAAGCGGCCGCTGCTCACAGGCAGTACCGTCGTCGAAGCCGTCCACCTGCGCCAATGCCATCGGTCCACTCCCCGGCCGGAGGCTGATCCCCGGCGCGACATCCACCCCATGTCGATAGGACAGGAAATCACCACGCCGCTTAAGGAAGCGCTAAAGTGAAGTGATCTCGGCGGGAATGATTAGCGCAAGGTTAACGGGGTCTGCCGAGTTCGGCACGGCCGCGATCCTGGAGGCGCTCAGAAGGCCCGGAAGGTGAGCGTCGTCAGCGAGCGAACGATGCCCGGGATATTGGCGATGGTGTCGTTGATGAACTTGCCGATGTCCTGGTCGGCGCCGACATAGACCTTCAACAGCAGGTCGTAGTCGCCGCTGGTGGAATAGAGTTCGGAGACCAGTTCCGTCTGGTAGATGGCGTCGGCAACCTCGTAGGTCTTGCCGGGGGCGCATTGCAGCTGGACGAAAATGGGCTTCATGGCTCTATCCTGGCGCTGTTGAGGCGGATCATCTGGGTGTCTGCATAATGGTCGAAAGCCCGGCAGGCAAGCAAGGCCTGTCTTGCCATCGCTGCAACGCCCCGATTTTCTTGGCCTCCTTGGCCTCCTTGGCCTCCTTGGCCTCCTTGGCCTCCTTGGCCTCCTTGGCCTCCTTGGCCTCCTTGGCCTCCTTGGCCTCCTTGGCCTCCTTGGCCTCCTTGGCCTCCTTG
>Ga0207650_10001613_pt1 | contig 16089 bp, 16 predicted proteins | sample KBSS63metaG_FD_184325 | JGI IMG/M metagenome (GOLD analysis project Ga0207650, IMG submission 184325) | Switchgrass rhizosphere microbial communities from Kellogg Biological Station, Michigan, USA - KBS S6-3 metaG (SPAdes) (version 2) | ecosystem: Host-associated > Plants > Roots > Rhizosphere...
AGGCGTATTTTGATTATCCGCGCGGCACGACGTACCAGCCCAAGGAGCACGTCCTCGAGCTGAGCCGGGCGCACGTCTTCGAGCTGCACGAAGCATTCGAGCAGATGAACGGCAAGTCGGTGCGCGTGGTCTACCCGGATTTCTCGGTCATTCCGCGGTCGCCGACGACGCCGCTCTCGCCGACGATACAGGCGGGCGACGGCCTCGGCCTGCAGCCCGGCGTGCTTCCACTCGGATGGAAGAGCGGCGGCCCGAATTGCGTCACCGTCCCGAGCTGGCAGGTGCAGGCGTACAACGAGGACTTCTACATCCTGCGCGAGTCGGGCTGCGTCAACGCCGAGAAGCCGTTTCTCTATCTGATGTTCGGCAACGACCGGGTGCTGCTCGAAGACACCGGCGTGGCACGACGGGAGGCCGACGCCAACGGCGAGACAGTGATCCCGACGGCACCGGTGATCATGGACCTGATCTCGCAATGGGCGGCGCGCAAGCATCGCGCGCCGGTGCCGCTCGTCGTCATTCACTCGCATGCGCACGGCGATCACATCGCTGGCGACGCACAGTTTCAGGCCCTGCCCGGCGTCCAGGTGATCGCGCCGACACCGGCGGCGATTCAGCAGGCCGCCGGTATCAGCACCTGGCCCACGGGTATCGGACGGATCGATCTGGGCGGCCGGATCGTCGATGTGATTCCGTTCCCGGGTCACAACGAGGCGAGCATCGCGCTCTACGACCGCCTCACCGGAATCCTGCTGACCGGCGACAGCCTCTACCCCGGCTTGCTGTCGGTGAACCAGGCGGACCTGGCGACCTTCGCCGGCAGCACCCAGCGGCTGGCTGCGTTCGTCCGCGAGCATCCGGTGGCGCACGTGCTCGGCACGCATATCGAACAGAAGGCCGCGCCCTACCTCGACTACGGCCGCGGCACGGTGTATCAGCCTGACGAAAGCGCGCTCGGGCTGAGGCGGGCGCACGTCTTCGAGCTCGACGCGGCGTTCGCTGGCTTGAAGGAGACGCTGACCACGGTCGCGATGCCCGAATTCACGATCGTGCCGCGCGGCGCGGCGACGGCTTATCCGGCCGCGTCGAAGTAGCGCTATCGATCGAGCGGGAGCTGCCCCGTGTACACCGCCATGCCGACGACGGCATCCACCCCCGCCGCGTCGAGTGCGTCGATCTCCGTCCACGTCGTGATGCCGCCAGCCGCCGTCACGCGTCGCGACGTGGCCTCGCGCACCGCCATGATCGCCGGCATGCTGGTGCCCTGCATCAGCCCCTCGAGGTCGACGTGCGTGTAGAGGAACTCGGCGCAGTAGGGTTCGAGCGCCTTCACCGCCTCGACGGCCGTGATCGGCAGCGCGGTCTTCCAGCCGTGGATCACCACCTGGCCGCCCTTGCTGTCCACGGCGGCAATCACGCGCTCGGACCCGACGGCCTCGGCCAGCGCCTTGGCGAACGCCACGTCCACGCCGCCGTCGCGGAAGAGCGCCGAGCTCGCGATCACGGCGTGCGCGCCGGCGCCGAGCACCGCCTGTGCCCGCTCCACGGAACGGATGCCGCCGCCGACGCGGCATGGCAGCCGGCCGCAAATCGACGACACGATGGCGGCGTTGTCGCCCTTGCCCATCGCGGCGTCGAGGTCGATCAGCTGCACGCGCGGGAAGCGCGAGAACTTCTGAATCCACGGCTCGGCGTCGGCGGCCCGGATGGCGAGCTTCTCGCCCTGCACGAGCTGGACCACGGCGCCGTTCTGAAGGTCGATCGACGGGATGAGCATCAGAGACGGACCGGAATGCCGTGAAGGCGCAGGTGCCGTTTGAGATCGGCCACGCTCGACTCGGCGTAGTGGAAGATCGACGCCGCGAGGGCCGCGTCGGCGTGCCCCTGCGTGAACACGTCGGTGAAGTGATCGAACGTGCCGGCGCCGCCCGAGGCGATGACCGGGATGTTGACGGCGTCCGAGACCGCCGCCGTCATCTCGTTGTCGAAGCCGGCGCGCGTGCCGTCGCGATCCATCGAGGTCAGGAGAATCTCGCCGGCACCATGCGCTTCCGCCTGGCGCGCCCATTCCACGGCGTCGCGATCGGCATCCGACGTCCCGCTGCGCACGAACACGGCGAAATGGTCGCCGCGGCGCTTGGCGTCGACGGCGACGATCACCGCCTGACTGCCATAGCGCTTGGCGAGCGTCGTGATGAGCGACGGATTCTTCAGCGCCGCGGTGTTGAGACTCACCTTGTCGGCGCCGGCTTCCACGGCCGCGTCGGCGTCCTCCTCGGAGCGAATGCCGCCGCCGACGGTGAGCGGCAGGAAGATCTCCTTCGCGACGGCGCCGATCGTGCGCGCCATGGCCTGGCGTTTCTCGAGGGTGGCGGTGATGTCGAGGATGACCACCTCGTCGATCCCCTCGACGTTGTAGCGGCGCGCCAGCTCGCCCGGATCGCCGGCGTGGCGCAGCTCCTGGAACTGCACGCCCTTCACCACCTGGCCGTCGCGCACGTCGAGGCACGCGATGATGCGCTTGGTCAACATCAGGCGGCTTCTTTCACGATGGCCAGGAAATTGCGGAGGATCTGCAGGCCGGCGTCGCTCGACTTCTCCGGGTGGAACTGCACGCCGAAGACGTTGCCGTCCTCGACCGCCGAGGCGAACGTATTGGCGTGCGTGGTGGCCGCGGCGCACGCGCTCGTGACCGGTGCGGCGAAGGAGTGCGTGAAGTAGACCTGCGCGCCCGGCTCGAGGCCGGCGAGCAGGCGGGCCGGCTTGCGGAAATCGAGTGCGTTCCAGCCGACATGGGGAATCTTCAGGCGCTGCTCCGCGTTGCCGTCGAGACGCTGGATCTGCCCCGGCAGCACCCCGAGCCCATGCACGCCCGGCGCTTCGTCGCTCCCCTCGAACAGCCACTGCATGCCGACGCAGATGCCGAGCAGCGGCGTCCCGCGGCGCACGGCCGCGGCGATCGCGTCGCGCCAGGGGCCTTCGAGCACCGCGGTCGCGGCGAAGTTGCCGACGCCAGGCACGATCAGGCCGGCGGCCGCGGTGCAGGCCGACGGATCGCGCGGCGTCTCGAACTCGGCGCCGAGCGTCGTCAGCGCCTTGCGCACGGACGTGAGGTTGCCGGCGCCGTAGTCCACGAGCGCAATCATCAGAGCCTCCTCACAGCAGTCCCTTCGTGCTCGGCAGCATCCGGGCCAGCCGCGCGTCCCTGGCGCAGGCCACGCGCAGCGCGCGGGCGAACGCCTTGAACACCGCCTCGATGTGGTGGTGGCTCGAGCGGCCGTAGAGCACCTTGGCGTGTACGTTGGCGCGCGCGCCGATGGCGAAGCCGTCGAAGAAGTCGTGCACGAGCTCCGACTGCAGGTCGCCGACCATCCGCACTTTCACCTTCAGATCCACCTTCGCGTGCGGACGTCCGCCCAGGTCGATGGCCACCACCGCGAGCGTCTCGTCCATCGGCATCACGAAGTAGCCGGCGCGGTTGATGCCCTTGCGGTCGCCGAGCGCCTTCAGTACGGCGTCGCCGAGCACGATGCCGACGTCCTCGACGGTGTGGTGCTGGTCGACGTCGAGGTCGCCCTTCGCCGCGAGGGTCAGATCGAAGCCGCCGTGGCGCGCGAACAGCTCCAGCATGTGGTCGAAGAATCGAATACCGGTGGAGACCGCGTATTTGCCCTCGCCGTCGATCGTCAGGCGGCCGCGGATGTCGGTCTCCTTCGTGCGGCGGTCGAACGCCGCGCCGCGCGCTCTCGCTGTCGAGCCTTTCATCGCCGTGCGCCCGCCTTTCGCAGCCGTGTCGCCACTGATTCGGCGTGAGCCCCGAGTCCTTCGGCACGCGCCAACGTCACCACGGTCGGCCCGATCCGCGCCAGACCGGCTTTGGTCACGCGCTGGACGGTAACCTGCTTGACGAAGTCGGCCGCCGACAGGCCGCCGCGCACGCGCGCGGTTCCCGCGGTCGGGAGCACGTGATTCGACCCGATCGCGTAGTCACCGGCCACCTGCGCGGACCACGGTCCGACGAAGAGCGACCCGGCGCTGCGCACGCGCGCCGCCAGGCGGTCGTCATCCACCACCAGGTGCTCGGCGGCGCCCTCGTTGGCGAGGTCGACCGCCTCCTGCAGCGACGCGGTGACGATGACACCGCCGTGCTTGGCGATCGACGCGCGGGCCGGGCCCTCTTTCGGCATGCGCGCCGCCACCGCGCGGGCGACGCGCTCGGCGAGCGTCCGGTTCGGCGTGATGAGCACGGCGCGGGCGTCGGGATCGTGCTCGGCCTGGGCGATGAGGTCCGCGGCGATCCAGTCGGCCGGTCCCTTGGCGGCAACGATCACGATCTCGGTGGGCCCGGCATAGAAGTCGATGCCGCAGTCCGAGGCGATGAGGGCCTTGGCCGACGCGACGTAGCGGTTGCCCGGGCCGACGATTTTGTCGACGCGCGGCACGGTGGCGGTGCCGTAGGCGAGCGCCGCCACCGCATGGACCCCGCCCAGGCGGAACAGGCGCGTGACGCCCGCTTCGAGCGCCGCCGCCATCACCACCGGTTCCGGGCGCGGGCACACGGCCACGACGTCCTTCACGCCGGCGACGATGGCCGGAATCGCCGTCATCAGCAGCGACGAGGGAAGGGGATAGCGGCCGCCCGGCACGTAGCAGCCCACCCGGTCGAGCGGAATGACGCGCGATTCGACGGTGACGCCCGGCGCCACGCGGGCCCGCCAGCCTTTCGGCACCTGGCGGGTCGCCACCGTGCGGATGTTGCGCGCCGCGTCGCGAATCGCCGTCCGCACCTCCCGGGGCACGGTGGCGGCGGCGCGCCATATCTCGTCCGGCGTCACCTCCATCGGTTCGTCGAGGCCGTCGAACTTTCGCGCGTAGCGTAGCAGGGAGCGGTCGCCTCCGCGGCGCACGCCGGTCACGATCGCGGCCACCCGGCGGTCGGTGGCGGCGTCGCGCACGCGCTCCGGCGCCAGCAGTGCGCGCACCGCGCGGCGGTTGCTCGAATCGACGATTCTCAGCATCGGCCTACACCACGATCTTGTTGAGCGGGTACTCGACGATGCCCTGTCCGCCGGCCGCCTTGACCTTCGGAATCAGGTCGCGGACGGTCCGCTCCTCGATGATGGTGTTCACGGCGACCCACTCGTCGTCGCTCAGCGACGACACCGTCGGCCGTTGCAGCGCCGGCAGCAGCGCCAGGATCTTCTGCAGATCCGCCTTGCGGACGTTGAGCATGATCCCGACCTTGCCCTGGGCCTCGATGGCGGCCTTGAGCAGGAGCGCGATGTTGTCCAGCTTCTCCTTCTTCCAGGGATCGGCAAGCGCAGTTTTGTTGGCGATGAGCTGCGTGTTCGACTCCATCAGCGTGTCGATGATCCGCAGACGGTTGGCGCGCAGCGACGAGCCGGTCTCGGTGACTTCAACGATCGCGTCGGCGAGCATCGGCGGCTTCACCTCGGTGGCGCCCCAGGAGAACTCCACCTTCACGTTGACGCCGTGCTTCTTGAAGTACGCCTTCGTCGCGCGTACCAGCTCGGTGGCGATGGTCTTGCCCTCGCAATCCTTCGGCGTCTTGATGTCGGAGTCTTCGGGCGCCGCCAGGACCCACCGCACCTTGCCGAAGCTTTGCTTGGCGTAGATCAGGTCGGCGATCGGCTCGATCACGCCGGTCACGCCGTCGCCCGCTTCGTGCTCGGCAATCCAGTCGAGACCGGTCAGCCCGGCGTCGAGCATGCCGGTCGAGACGTAGCGCGCCATCTCCTGCGCGCGAATCAGCATGCACTCGATCTCGGGGTCGTCGATCGAGGGGAAATACGAGCGGGTGTTGACGTAGATGTTGAATCCGGCGCGCGCGAAGAGCTGAATCGTCGCGTCCTGCAGCGAGCCTTTGGGCAGTCCGAGCTTGAGCTTCATGGAATCGTGATCCCTTCAGGCCGCACGAAGAAGCAGGTGCGTTCGCCGGTGTGACAGACCCTGGCGTCGCCGAGCGGCTCGGCCTTCACCAGCACGGTGTCCTCGTCGCAGTCGATGAGGATGTCGCGCACCGCCAGCTTGTTGCCCGAGGTCTCGCCCTTGGTCCACAGCTTGTTGCGGGTGCGGCTGAAGAAAGTCACGTAGCCGGTGCGCAGCGTGATGTCCCACGCCTCCGGGTTCATGAAGCCGACCATCAGCACGTCGCCGTTCTTGTGGTCCTGCACTACCGCGGGAATCAGTCCGTCCAGTTTGGTGAAGTCCATAATCGTCTCGCAGTGTCTTCGGCCCGCCTTCGGCGAGGCCGCCGTACAACAAAAAACCCCGCCTGACTTCGGCGGGGCTGCTTGATGTTCACGTGGTCGAAGGTGACGCTGTCTATCTGTGGGAGCGTCAGTCCCTCGTCGCGCGCAGTCCCGCCGTCCGGCCCCGGTGGCCGTGATGGTGATGATGCGCATGGTGGAGCGTGAACATCGGAATCCAAGCGTAGCCGAAAGCCCAACCGGATCGCAAGCGATGGAGATGTAGAGGGCGGTCTTCAAACCACCCTGGGCTGGCTGAAGCCGGCCTACGACGGCAGGTAGGCGTCGGCCTCGATTTCCACCAGCATCGCCGGGTCGATGAGGCGCGTCACTTCCACCATGGTGGCGGCCGGCCTGACGGCGCCGAAGAACTCGCCATGGGCTCGGCCGATCTCCTCCCAGCGGGCGATGTCGGTGACGAACATCCGCGTCCGCACCACGTCGGCCATCGAGGCACCCGCCTGCGTCAACGCCCGCTCGATATTGCGCAGCGTCTGGACGGTCTGCGCGTAGGGGTCGCCGGGTGCCACCACGTTGCCGTCTGCCCCGGTGGCAGTGGTACCGGCCACGTGGATGTATGGGCCCACGCGCACGGCGCGCGAGTAGCCGACGACCGGCTCCCATGGGCTGCCGCTGGAAAAATTCTTTCGAGACATGCGGCGATTGTGGCACGCTGAGCGGCGATGTCTTCCCGTCTTCTTGTCGTTCTGAGTGTGGTCGCATGTCTCGCGGCCGGCTGCCGCATGTCCGATGGGCCAATGCCGATGCCGGGCCGCGAGGATCTCAACCGGCTCGACGATCTGCGCCGCGACGTCGGCAACGTGGTCGCCGGCCACGCCGAGGCGAAGCAGGACTTCGCCGACGACCTGCTGGTGTTCGTGAGGCCCGGCACCAAGCCCGACGCGACGGCGGCGATCAACGAGTTGGCGCGGCTCGTGGCCGATGCCGCGGCGGCCTCGCAGCTCAAAGAGGCGTCGCTGCCGCCGCTCCTCCAGCAGGTATGGACCGCCGTGGCCGCGCGCCAGCTGAGCGAAAAACAGGTGACGGCGCTGCAGGCCGACGTCAAGACCACGCTCACCGGGCTGGGCGTCGCCGAGCCAGCGGCACAGTCGATTTCAAACCAGATCGGAACCGTGCAGAAAGCGGTGACCGACCGCCACCGGCGCTGGTACGAAGTGTTCTGATTCTGAAGGCTTCGGGTTTCAGGCTTCGGCCGGCTCGTGGGTGGGACCCCGCGGACCGCGCTCCCGAGCCACGCGAAGTACGAGCAGTATCGACAGACTGGTTCTGCGAGTCAACCCGCCGTTAGATTGCCGTCGGAGGTGGCTCGATGACCGACGGCTACATTACGGCGGATGACGGCGTCCGTCTCTACTTCGAATGCAGGGGCACAGGCGAGCGCCTGCTGCTGATTCCCAACGGCCTGCCGTTCTTCGATCAGCTTCAACCTCTCGCGGCGTCGAGGACGGTTGTCGCGTTCGACGCCCGCAATCGCGGCCGCTCCGATCGCGCGACGGACGAGCCGCGGCTGGCGGGCGCGCTCGATCTCGAAGTGGACGACATCGACGCCGTTCGCCGGCACTTCGGCGCGGACGCGGTAGACCTCCTCGGCCACTCTTACGTGGGACTCGTGGTGATCCTCTACGCGACGCGATTCGCGGATCGTGTGGGGCGGGTGATTCAGATTGGTCCTGCCGGTCCCGATGGCAGTGCGACGTATCCGATCGAGCGGTCCGACGACATCGCCGTCCGACAGGAGGTTCTTGAACAGCTCGCCGGCTTTGCCGCCCGGGCGCCATCCGACGTCGTGGAGCGCTGCCGCCGGCTCTGGGACGTCCTGCGTCCCCTTTACGTCGTCGATCCGGCGGACGTGTCGAAGCTCGATGGCTTCGAGCGTTGCTCTCTCGAGTCCGAACGCCATGCCTTCGAGTTCGTCATGACTCGACTCATGCCCGCGTTGCAGTCGCTCACCCTGCGGGCGACGGATCTCGCCGCCGTCCGTGGTCCGGTGCTGACCATCCACGGCCGCCGGGACCGCAGCGCTCCCTATGCCGGAGGACGCGAGTGGGCACGGCTGCTGCCGAACGCGCGGCTGGTCAGTGTCGAGGAGGCCGGCCACATGCCCTGGATCGAATCTCCCGACGAAGTGCTCGGCGCCGCCGCGACGTTCCTCTCTGGCGAGTGGCCGGCCACGGCCGAGCAGGTCTCGTGAACGGCCGCGGCCTAGCCCCTCAGCAGCTCCCAGGCACGGGCGACGTGTGTCTCACTCGTGCGGTAGTGTCCGATCGCCAGGCGAATCACGAATCGACCGTCGAGCCGCGTGTGCGACAAGTAGATCTCGCCGCCGGCGTTCACGCGCTCCATCAGCCGCTCGTTCAGGCCATCTACCTCGGACGGCGTCTGACCCGGCGCGCCGCGCAGCCGGAAACACACCACGCTGAACGGCACCGGCGCCACGCGCTCGAAGCGTGAATCGGCGTCCACCCACGACGCGAACAGGCGCGCCAGCCGCAGGTGCTCGCGGTAGACGGCGCGCATGCCTTCGGCGCCGAAGTCGCGCATCACCATCCACAGCTTCAGTGAGCGGAAGCGTCGACCGAGCTGGATGCCGGTGTCCATCAGGTTGCGTACGCCGGCGTCACCCTCGGCGGTCTTGAGGAAATCGGGCACGAGTGAGAAGGCGGCCCGCAGTACGTCCATGTGCCGGCAGAACAGCACGCTGACGTCCATCGGCGTGAAGAGCCATTTGTGCGGGTTGAGCACCACCGAATCGGCGGTGTCCCAGCCCTCGTAGAGTGCGCGCAGCTCGGGCACCATCGCCGCGACGCCGGCATAGGCGGCGTCCACGTGCAGCCATACGCCGCGCGCCGCGCACACCGTCGCGATGGCGGCCACCGGATCGGCGCTGGTCGTGGACGTCGTGCCGATCGTCGCGGTCACGGCGACCGGCTGGACCCCGCGTGCGACGTCCTCGTCGATGGCCGCCGCCAGCGCCTCCGGGCGCATGCGGAATTCGGCGTCGGCCGGGATCTTGCGCAGCGCGTCGAGGCCGAATCCCAGCGTCATCACCGCCTTGTCCACCGACGAGTGGGCGTGCTCCGACCCGTAGATCCGCAGCGGCCTGCCCGCCGCCGCGAGGCCGTGCGCGCGCACCCCCGGCACCGCGCGCTCGCGCGCGGCGGCCAGCGCGTGAAGCGTCGAGACCGACGCGGTGTCGTAAATCACGCCGTCGAACGCCGCGGGCAGCCCGACCAGCTGCCGCAGCCAGCCGAGCGTCGTCGCTTCGAGCTCGGTCGACGCCGGCGACGTCTTCCAGAGCATCGCCTGCTGGTTCAGCGCGCCCGCCAGCATCTCGCCCAGCACGCCGGGTGGGCTGGCGGAGCTGGCGAAGTAGGCCAGGAAGCCGGGATGGTTCCAGTGCGTGAGCGCCGGGACGAGAATGCGCTCGAAGTCCGCGAACACCGCCTCGAAGGGCTCGCCGTGCTCGGGCGCCTGCGCCGGCAGCGCCGACTGCACGTCGCCAGGTGCCACGCGCGACACGACCGGGTAGCGCTCGACCTGCTCGAGGTACGAGGCGATCCAGTCCACCAGGCCGTGGGCCTGGCGCCGGAACTCGGCTGGCTCCATGCCCTATTTGTGGGTGTTGATGTAGTCGGTCACGAACGCGATCATGGCCGGCTCGCGCAGGCCGATCGCCTCGGCTTCGGTGCGCGCCTGCTCGATCGGCCAGTGATCCTGCAGCACGCGTTTGATCATCCACATGCCGCCGACGCGGTTGGCCGAGCCGCAGTGGATGAACACCGGCTGGTTGCTCTTGTCGGCCACGGTGGCGAGGAAGCGGGTGACCACGGACGCGTCGGGCGTGGCGGTGTTGAACGGGAGATGGAAGTACTTCAGCCCCGCGCTTTGCGCCGCGGCCCGCCCGGCCTCCACGTCGGCACCCGGCTCGGTGGGCATCCGCAGGTTCACCACCGACACGTAGCCTTCGGCCTTGAGCGCGGTCATCGCCGAGGCGTCGGTGGCGCCGGCGCACCCGACGGTGGCGTCCACCTTCGAGTAGTTGCGGACGCCCGCGAGCTCGGCCTTGCGAACCTGGGCGGATGCGGAACCGGCGATTGCAGTGGCGAGGGCGAGAGACAAGACAGCGCGCAGGATCATGGTGCGCCTCCCTGCGCCTATTGTACTGGTGCCGGTCAGCGTTCGACGCTGACGGTGACCGGGCGCTCGATACGGACGGTCACCGGCGCGCCGGCGGGAAGAGTGGCCGCGTTGCGTCCCTGTGCCGCCACCGCCGCGGTGCCGGCGCCGCCGCCGAGCGCGCCGCCGAGCGCCGCACCCTTGGCGCCACCGAGGATGCCGCCGATGATGGCGCCGCCTATGGCCCCACCGCCGATTTTCGCGGCGTTCTCGTTACGGACCGAGTCGCCCTCGCGATAGATGGGCTCGGTGTCGATCGGCAGTCGCGTGCCGTCACCCAGCACGATCGAGGTGAAGCGCACGCCCAGGCGGGCGCGTTCACGCACGCGCGAACCGCGCTCGACCAGGGTCACCTCGCCGTGCACCTTCGAGCCGGCCGGAATCGCCACCCGGTCGCCCACGCGCACGTCACGCGTCACGCGCGCAATCACCTCGTCCTCGACGCGCGCGGTCTCGCTCGTCACCGAGGTTTCGAGCTGCAGGCCGATCACCGACTGTCCCGGCAGCTCGAGATCTTCGAATCGCGGTTCGGGCGGTGCCGGGGCCACTTCTGCGACCCGCGGCGCATCGGCCGGAAGCGGCGCGGGAATCTCGGGCGATGCCGGGGCCTTCTGCGCGACCGGCGCGGGCGTGTCGGCGTTTACCGGCGTCCGCGACGGCGGTGGGGCGGCGTGCGCCACGGGCGCCGGACGTGTCGCCACCGGCGCACTGCGGTGATCGTCGGTCGGCCGTGCCGGCTCGGGCGCCGGGGCCACCACACCCTCGGATTCTTCGACTGCCGTACCTGTGGTCAGGGGAGCGGCCGGTCGGGAGGCGGCCTCGGTGCGGCCGGCCCGAGTGGCAATCAGCGCTCCGGTGGCTCCGGCCGCCAGGCTGACGATGGCCACGATCCCGATGGTGGTCCTGGTGATCTGCATATCCAGCTCCCTGGCCGTTCACCAGAGCAAGGGTCGTGCCCGCAACCTCCAGCACGAACAGGCCCAAGATCGCACGAATTGCCCGGAAAACGCTGTCCTGTCTCGGGCGCCATGTCCTGATCCTCGAGGACGCCGCGAGGTGTTCCGCAGTCTAGCCGGCGAACTTATATCCCAGACCGTGCACGGTGAGGATGAGCTGAGGGTGGCGCGGGTTGTCTTCGATCTTCTGGCGCAGCCACGCGATGTGGACGTCCACCGTGCGAGTGGACGGCATGGCGTTGTAGCCCCACACCTCGTTCAGGAGCTCGTCGCGCGAAAGCGCGGCGCCCCGGTGTTCGATGAAATAGCGCAGCAGCTTGAACTCGCGTGCCGAGAGCTCCACCGGTGCCCCGTTCTTGGTCACCTCGGCGCGGCGGAAGTCGATCGCCACGTCGCCGAAACGGTAGCTCTCCGAGGTGGTAGCGGCCGCCGCCGTGGACGCGCTGCGCCGCAGCAGCGCCTCGATGCGCGCCAGCAGCTCCGCCATCTCGAACGGCTTCACCAAATAGTCGTCGGCGCCGAGCTTCAAGCCCACCACCCGGTCCACCACCTGGCCGCGCGCCGTGAGCATCAGGATCGGTGTCTGAATGCCCTTCTGCCGTACCGCGCGGCAGATGTCGAAGCCGTTGCCGCCGGGCAGCATCACGTCGAGCAGGATGACGTCGAACTGTCCGCTCGTGGCCCTGGCCAGGCCCGAGTGCGCATCGGTGGCGCTTTCTACGTCGAAGCCCTCGGAGGCGAGCCTGTCGGTGAGGGTCATCACCAGGCCGGGCTCGTCTTCGACGAGAAGCAGTCTGCGGGACACTGAGACCCCAGCCCTCAGGTGTGGGCTGTGTGCGCCGCGACGCCTGCCCCGCTGGCAACCGCGCTGGGACGCGAGTGCGGCGGCGCCACCGGGAGGGTCAGGGTGAACGTCGTGCCGACGTTGGGTTTGCTGCTCACGGCCACCCGCCCGCCGTGTGCGGTGACGATGCGCCGCACGAGCGACAGGCCGAGACCATTGCCGTGCACCCGCCCCGCCACCGCGTCGGAGCCGCGGTAGAACGGCTCGAAGATGTGCGGCAGGTCGGCCGGCGGAATGCCCGTGCCGTGGTCGCTCACGGTGATGCAGACTTCCGCCCGCCGGCCGCTGATCTGCTCGGCACGTACGCCCACCCACCGATCCGGACCGCCGTACTTCACGGCGTTGGCCAGCAGGTTCTGGATGGCCGAGCGCAGCGCCGCCGCGTCGCCGATCACGTTGGGTAGATCGGGGGCGATGTCGCGCTGCACGGTCAAGCCGCCGGCGCCGGCCGCGGCAATGGCGGTATCAATGGCAGCTTCGACGATCTCGGCGGGCGACAGCGGCGCCGTGTTGCCCAGGCTGGCCCCCGACTCGAGCCCCGCGTACTGCAGCACGCTCTCGATCATCTCACCAAGGCGCCGCGCTTCGGACTCGATGACGGTGCCGTAGCGCTTCACCCGGTCCGTGTTGCCCACCACGCCATGCGACAGGTTCTCGGCCGCCGACCGGATGACGGCTACGGGGGTGCGCAGCTCGTGCGTGACGCCGGCCACGAACTCCATCTGCTGCTCGGCCAGACGGTGCGCGCGCCGCGACGCCGCGGCGAGCAGCGCCACGCTGACGCTCAGCAGGAGCAGCATGCCGAAGCTGAGCCCGAGATTGCGCCGGCGCACGCTGGCCACGGCGGTTTCGAGCGATCCGCTCGCGTGCTGGACCAGCAGGCGCCAGCGTCCCAGCTCTTCGTCACGCGGTGTCCGCGGTTCCGACGGCGGCAGGCGGCGCTCGTCGTTCGGTCCGGGCGTCAGGCCCAGCCGCACGCCGGCGCCGGCGCCGCGGGCGAAAAAGAACCGCGCTCCGCCGCCGCGCAGGCCGAAAAAGATTTCGGTGGCGTCGGCGCTGGTCGCGTCTACCGGCGCGCTCGCGTCCGACTTGTAGAGCACGCGTGACGGGGTGCTGACCGACACTACCGCCACGCGGTAGCTGTCGCCGTCCTGATGGATGAAGAAGCGCCGCGCCAGCGCTGGCAGGATCTGCTCCTGCATGTAGCGCACGTCGAGCTGGATGATGGTGAAGCCGAAGACCGGCGTGATCGAGGTGGGACGGCCGCCGGATCCGGCCGTGCCGATCAGGTTGCGGAGTGGGCTGATGATGAGCGACTCGTCATCGGCAAAGGCGCCGCGGCGATCCACCGACCCGCCGGTGTTGAAGTCGCGCAGCTGGCTCTCGAGTTCTGGACGCCAGCGTTCCAGCGCCTCGGGCCACGCCGCGGGCTCGAACGCGTGCGCCACGGGATCGAACCGCCGGATCCGGAGCTGGGCGTTGGCCGAATCGACCAGAAAAATGTTGGAAACGAGCTGAGGGTGCTCCGACGTATCCACCCAGGCTTCGTACCGATCGGTGTATTGCTCCGAGGCGCCGTCGCGGGCGGTAATCGGGCCCACCTGGAGACCGATCAGGGCGCGGCCCACCTCGAGATCGAAGGCGTCGCGGAACTGCGAGGCCGCGTTGCGCAGGTTGTGCTGCATCCGCTCGCGCTCGGCCTCGCTCACCTGACCGACCCAGCGGTACTGCAGTATCGCCAGCGCTGGGAGCAGCACCAGGAGGGCGGCAGTCAGCAGGCTGAGACCCGACGGCCGCGTGAGCTTCACGAGGCAAGTGTAGCACGGATGAAAAAGCCGTAAAACATTGACTCGTAAGCTTTTACATTCTTAACAAATTCTTTGCCGACACTTAACCACCCGCTGGGCTGTGCGCTTCGATAATGGCTGACATGAGAACGACGATCGCTGGGTGCACGTGTGCCGCGGCGCTGCTGTGCGCGGCGCTGGCCGTGGCTCCGAGTGTGCGTCTCCAGGCGCAGTCCGGTTCGACCGGCGAAGACCCCCAGAAAGGGGCGTCGCTGATGGCTGAGGCGCGCAAGGCAATTGGCGGCGAGGACAAACTGCGCGCCGTCAAAACGCTGCAGTCCAAGGGCGTCTTCAAGCGCAGCCAGGGCACCAACACGCAGGAAGGCGACGTCGAGATCCTCATCGAGCTGCCCAACAAGTACCGGCGCAACGAGCTGAGCGGATTTGCCGGAGGCCCGACGCAGGAGCGCGTCGAGGTCCTGAACGGCGAGGACGTGTGGGACATCAACGCCCAGGGGGGCTTCGGCGGCGGATTCGGCCGTTTCGGCCGCAATGGCGGCGGGGGCGGCGACTTCGGCGGTGGTGGCCGGCGTGGGGACGGCGGCGGTGGCGGCTTCCGCGGTCAGGGCGGCCAGGGTGATCAGGCGGCTCGGGCCGGCGGCGCCGCTCAGGGTGGCGGTGGCGGGCGCGGCAACATCGACCCGGAGCGTGTGAAGGAATTCCAGCGGCGGCAGCGGCAGACCGAGCTGGCGCGCCTGTCGCTGATGTGGCTGCTCACGACGGCCGACCCGGTCGTATGGGTCGGCACGGCGCAGTCGCCGGACGGGAATGCGGACGTCCTGGAGGTGCGGCCGGCCGAAGGCGCGGCCACGCGGCTGTTCCTCGATCAGGCCACGCACATGCCGCTCATGATGACCACCACGGGCGGGGGTGGCCGCGGCGGCTTCAACCGCCGTGGCGGCGGCCCCGACGGTGGCGCTCCTCAGGGCGCGGCCCCACCGGCCAACGCGCAGGGCGATGGTGCGCGGCGCGGCGGGCAGGGCGGCCAGCCCGTGACGATCGAAACCCATCTCTCGGACTACAAGGCCGAGAACGGCATCAAGCTGCCGCACCTCATCACCCGCGGCGTCAACGGTCAAACCAACGAGGAATGGGAGATCAAGAGCTTCAAGATCAATCCGAGCCTCAAGGGAAACACGTTCACCAAATGAAGCGACTCCTGTTCGTCCTCGTCGGGCTCCTGGCGGCGTCTCCCGTTGTGGCCCAGAATTCCAACAATCAGGCGCAGCTACGCCTCATCGTCGTGGATCAGACGGGCGCCGGCATTCCGGCGGCCACCATCACGGTGACACCCGCCGTGGGTGAGCCGGTCACCGCCACCTCCGACGACCGCGGCGTCGCCACGCTGCCTCCGCTCGCCACCGGACCGGTGAAGGTGCACGTCGAGTTTCCGGGGTTCGAGCCGTCGGACGCCACGCTCACGCTGAAACGGGGCGCCAACAACCAGAACGTGACGCTCGGCATCGCCGGCTTTCAGGAAGAAGTGGTCGTCAACGACGCCGGGGGCGCGCTCGACGACCGCAGCGGCAACGCGCAGACGACCACGCTGGAGCAGTCCGAGATCGACGCCCTGCCTGACGATCCAGACGAGCTCGCCGAATATCTGCAGCAGATGACCGGCGGCTCCGGCGCCACCTTCCAGGTGAACGGCTTCCGGGGCGGCCGCCTGCCGTCGCGCGAGGAGATCCGCCAGATCCGCTTCCGCACCAACTCGTTCTCCGCCGACAACCACGACGCCGGCCGCACGCAGATCGAGATCATCACCCGCCCGAACGTGCGCGAATGGAGCGGCAACGCCAACATGGGGCTGCGCAGCGACGTGCTCAACGCGCGCAACGCGTTCGCGCGCGCCGAGACGCCCGAGCAGTTCCGCCGTTTCAACATGGGCTTCCGCGGCCCGATCGTCGCCGGCAAGACGTCGCTCCGCGTTGGTCTCGACGGCAACCGCTCTTACGACTCGCCCACCATCTTTGCCC
>Ga0207650_10001616_pt1 | contig 16076 bp, 13 predicted proteins | sample KBSS63metaG_FD_184325 | JGI IMG/M metagenome (GOLD analysis project Ga0207650, IMG submission 184325) | Switchgrass rhizosphere microbial communities from Kellogg Biological Station, Michigan, USA - KBS S6-3 metaG (SPAdes) (version 2) | ecosystem: Host-associated > Plants > Roots > Rhizosphere...
CGGCGACGTCGGCCCGAACTCGCGCACGCTCGCCGCGCTGATCCCGCTCGGGATCGCCAATCACGCGGTTCTGACGGGCAGCCGTGTGATCGTCTCGCTCGACGCGCTGTCGCGGGGCGCCTCTGCGCTCACCGTCGGCGTGCTGATCTCGCTCTACGCGCTGCTGCCGATGTTCCTGTCCGTCCCGGCCGGGCGCCTGATCGACCGCATCGGCGCGCGCCGCCCGATGCTGGTGGGGTCCGTGGCGATCGGCATCTCGGCCGTCCTGCCCGTGGCCTTCCCCGGGCTGCCCGCGCTTTTCGTCGGCGCGACGCTGCTCGGCGTCGGATTCATGGCGTTCCAGCTCGCCGCCCAGAACACGACAGGCGAGATCGGCGGACCGGCGATGCGTCCGCGCAATTTCAGCCTGCTGGCGCTCGGCTATTCGGTGTCGAGCTTCGGCGGCCCGCTCATCGCCGGTTTCGCGATCGATCATTTCGGCTTCCGCGCGGCGTTCGCGGTCTTCACCGTGATCCCGCTGATTCCGATCTTCGTTCTGAGCCGGGGCCTCGTCGCGCTGCCGGGACCACGTGAAAGCCGGGCGCCGACGCACCACGGCGGCATCGCGGCACTGCTGCGCCACCGCACGCTGCGGCGCGTGTTCGCCGCCAACGCGCTGCTTTCGCTCGGCTGGGATCTGCACACGATCTTCGTGCCGATCTACGGCGCGAAAATCGGCCTCTCCGCTTCGGAGATCGGCGGAGTGCTGTCGTCGTTCGCGGCGGCGACGTTCGTCGTGCGGTTCTTCATGCCCACGATCGCGCGGAAACTCCGCGAGCAGCAGGTGCTCGCCGCCGCGATGCTGCTCGCAGCCGCCGTGTTCTTCGCGTTCCCCTTCCTGCAGAGCGTGCCCGCGCTCTTTGCGCTGTCGTTCATGCTGGGATTGGGTCTCGGCGCAGGGCAGCCGGTGGTGCTGTCGCTCTTGCACCTGCACGCCCCGCCGGGGCGCCAGGGCGAGGCCGCCGGCATCCGCATGGCGCTCGTGAACTCGATGTCGTTCGCAGCGCCGATCGCGCTCGGCGCGCTCGGTGCCTCGGTCGGCATCGTCCCGGTGTTCTGGACGGTCGGCGCGTGCCTCGCGACCGCCGGTCTCGTCGCGCGCCGGGCGGGCCGCCCGACGCCGTAGCGGCGAAAGGCGGCCTGCGCCTTGCGCCTTATGTTTTACGTCTCAACCGCTCGGTGAACTGCTTCCGGAACTTGGCGACCTTGGGCGCGACGACGACCGCGCAATACGGTTGCGCCGGATTTCGCGCGAAGTATTCCTGGTGATATCGCTCCGCTTCGTAGAACGGCGCGGCATCGGAGATCTCCGTGACGACCGGATCCTTCCAGAGCTTCGCGGCCGTGAGCTCGGAGCGCACCGCCTCGGCGATCCTGCGCTGCTCGGGCGACTGGGCGAAGATGACAGACCGGTATTGCGTGCCGACGTCGTTGCCCTGGCGATCCTTCGTCGTCGGATCGTGGATCGCGAAAAAAACGTTGAGGAGGTCGCGGTACGACAACACCTTGGGATCGAACGTCACGCGCACGACCTCGGCGTGGCCGGTTCGTCCGCTGCAGACGTCGTCGTACGTCGGATTGGCACCGGCGCCGCCGGCATAGCCCGACTCCACCGACTCCACGCCGGCGAGATCGTCGAACACCGCTTCGAGGCACCAGAAGCAGCCTCCGCCCAGGACGGCGATTTCGCGGGAGGTCGATGAAGGTGTGTCGGATGTCATGGCAAAGCTCCGTGGACGTGCGGCCGCCGCGGCTGCGGCGCTCGGGTTTGTTGGTCGCGGTCGCTGGAGCGAAGCTTACAACGCTCCGGAGCCGCTGCCGCGAAGCTTAGAGCGCACGCGTCCGCGTTCGTTGCGCTCGCCGTGGGATAATCCCGGTCCGTGGAAGCGTCTGCGAAGCAGCCAAGACCATGAAGCTCCAGACGGCGGTCCTGCGGTTCTTCTCCCTCGTGTTGAGTGTCGTCCGGCGGGCCGGCATTACGGGCCTCGCGCGCACGGCCGGCAGCCTCGCGTTCACGACGGTGCTCGGCCTCGTTCCGGTCGCGACCGTCGCGTTCGCGTTCGTCGCGCGATTCCCGATCTTTCAGCAGTGGCTCGATGCGCTCGAGGCATTCCTCCTCAAGTACACGCTTCCAGGCAGCGCGAACGAGGTGGTCCACCGCTACGTGAGGGAGTTCACCGAGAAGGCGGTCGGGCTCACCGGCATATCGCTGCTGTTCATCGCGATCGCGGCGGCGCTCGTGATCGCGACGATCGAGCGCGAGATCAACGCGATGTGGGGGATCCGCGCGAGGCGCCCCATGGCGCAGCGGCTCGCGGTGTACGTGCTCGGCGTCACGGTGGGCCCCGTGCTCGTCGGTGCCAGCATTTCGGTCAGCACGTGGCTCGTCTCGCAGACGCTCGGGCCGATGGGGCGCGAATTCACGCTGGCGCAGTTCGCGGCCGAGCTTTTGCCGTTCGTGCTGTCGACACTCGCGCTGGCGCTGCTTTATGGAATCGCGCCGAATCGCCGCGTGCCGGTCTACAACGCCTTCGCCGGCGCGTTGCCCGCAGCGCTGGCATTCGAAGTGGCGAAGTACGGCTTTGCGCTGTACGTGAAGAACGTGCCGACGTACGAGATCGTCTATGGCACGCTTGCCGCCCTGCCGGTATTCCTGATCTGGATCTACGTGTGCTGGCTGATCGTCTTGGCGGGCGCCGCGGTCACGGCGACGCTGACCCTCGATGCGGACTCGGAGCGGGCGTCGCGTGCGATGACGACGCCGAAGCAGACGCGCGCCGCAACGCGCACCGAAGCACGCACCGAAACGCGCACCGAAACGCGCACCGAAACGCGCACGCAACCGGGCGCCGCGCCCGCACGCAACCGGCGTCGTCACCGCTGAGCGCCATGCGCGGCAAACGGTCGCGCGACGCCCGCACAGGCAATGAACGGGCGGGCGCGATGCGCGAATCCGCAGGCGGTTCGTCGCTTGCCGAATCCCTGCTGCCACGCTACATTGCGGGCAGTTTTTCGCCCTGGAGCATCCCAACGTGTGGTCCATCGTTCAAGCAGCCGGCTGGCCGATCTGGCCGCTGATCTTCGCCTCGGTCATCGCGCTCGCGCTGATCTTCGAGCGGCTATGGTCGCTGCGGCAGAGCGTCGTCGCGCCTCCGGGGCTCGTCGACCGCGTGCTGGCTGAGTATCGGCAGAGCGGGGCCACACCGGAGCTCATCAATCGCACCGCCGAGCAGGGACCGCTCGGGCGGATCCTCGCAACGGGACTTGCCAACGTGAAGAGCTCGCGCGCGGTGATCAAGGAGGCGATCGAGGAAGTGGGCCGCGTCGTCACGCACGATCTCGAGCGCTTTCTCACCACGCTCGGGACCATCGCGGCGATGTCGCCGCTGCTGGGGCTGTTCGGCACCGTCGTCGGCATGATCGAGATCTTCGGCTCGCAGACGGCCGGCGGCTCGAACCCGCTGCAACTCGCGCACGGGATTTCGGTCGCGCTCTACAACACCGCGTTCGGCCTGATCGTCGCGATCCCGAGCATGATCTTCTATCGCCACTTCCGCGCGACGGTCGACAGCCTCGTCGTGGAGATGGAGCAGCAGGCGATCAAGCTCGTCGACTTCGCGCACGGCGACCGCAAATGAACCTGCGGGGCGCCCGCGACCGGAACGATCCGGAGATCAACTTCATCCCGCTGATCGACGTCCTGCTCGTCATCCTGATCTTTCTCATGGTGACGACGACGTACCAGCGCGTCGCCGAGCTGCAGATCACGCTCCCGGAAGCGGACGCCGAGCAGCCGAAGCAGCGGCCGAAGGAGATCAACGTCGGCGTCGACGCGCAGGGCCGCTACGTCATCAACAAGACGGTGTTCACCTACACGACCATCGCGGCGCTCGCCGATGCCCTGAAAGCGGCCGCAGGCGATGCCAAGGACCCGGTCATCGTCATCAGTGCCGACGCCGCGGCCACGCATCAATCGGTGATACACGTGATGGAGGCTTCACGGGCCGCGGGCTACGTCCACGTGACGTTCGCGACGCAGTCGTCGCCTTCCAAATGACGCCGCGCCTCGGCGACGACGGCCCCGACCACGGCAGCCACGAGGCTGACCATGGGGCGCGCGGTCCCCGCCCTTAGGGCGCGCGAATGTTTGCCGACCGCCTCGTCGCCGCGTGGTACGCGCCGCGGCTCACTGCACTCACCGCCTTCGCGCTGCCGCTGTCCTTGCTGTTCCGTGTCGGTGTCGCCATCCGCCGGCTCGGTTATCGGATCGGCATCCTGCGCACGGTGCGCCTTCACGTGCCGGTCGTCGTGGTCGGCAACATCACCGCAGGAGGCAGCGGCAAGACGCCGCTCGTGGCTGCGCTCGCGGCGGCACTCTCCGAGCGCGGCTACCGGCCGGGGATCGTGAGCCGCGGATACGGTCGCGACGACGAAGACGGCGAGCCGGTGGCGGTCGAGCCGGACGACGATCCCCGCCGTGTCGGCGACGAGCCGCTGCTGCTCGCGCGCGCCGGCTTTCCGGTCGTCGTGGGGCGTGACCGCGTGGCCGCCGGCCGCGCATTGCTCGAGCGAAATCCCCGCTGCAACGTCATCCTGTCGGACGACGGGCTGCAGCACTATCGGCTCGCGCGCAAGGTCGAGATCGCCGTCATCGACGCGGCGCGCGGCCTCGGCAACCGATGGATGCTGCCTGCGGGACCGCTGCGCGAGCCGCCGTCGCGGCTCGACAGCGTCGATGCAGTCGTCATCCTCACCGGCGAAGCGGATGCGGCGCAGCCGGCACGCGAGAACGCGTTCGCCATGCGCCTCGTCGGCGACCGCTTCGTCCGCGTCGACGATCCGCTCACATCCGCGCCGGCCGCGACGTTCGCGCGCCGTGGCGTGCATGCGCTCGCCGGCATCGGCCATCCGGCCCGCTTCTTCGCTCAGCTCGCGGGGATGGGCATCGCAGCAACGCCCCATCCGTTTCGCGATCATCACCGTTTCGTCGCCGGCGACCTCGCGATCGCCGACGCGGAAGCGATCCTGATGACCGAGAAGGACGCGTTAAAATGCGAGACGTTCGCCGATGAGCGCTGCTGGTACCTGCCGGTGCAGGCACGCATCGACGAAGGACTCATCACCCTGGTCGAAGGAAAGCTCCGTGGACGCCAAGCTGCTTGAGATACTGGTCTGCCCGGTGACGAAGGGCCCGCTCGTGTACGACAAGGAAAAGCAGGAGCTCATCTCCAAGTCGGCGCGGCTCGCGTACCCCATTCGCGACGGCATCCCGGTGATGCTGGAAGACGAAGCGCGCCGGCTCGAGCCGGCGGAATACGAGAAGAGTGAGTGAGCGGGTCGAGGCCGCGCGTCCGCGAACGAGCGGCAGCGGCCGCCACACGGGCGCGGCGGTTGTGTGCGGCTCGTCATGGAGGCCGCAGTGAGCGGGGCAGACACGCATGACCGCCGCGCGATTCACGGCGATCATCCCCGCGCGTTACGCCTCGACGCGCCTCCCCGGTAAGCCGCTGGCGGATGTCGCCGGAAAGCCGTTGGTCGTGCGCGTCGCCGAGCGCGCGATGGAGGCGGGCGCCGAGCGCGTCGTCGTCGCGACGGACGACGAGAGGATCAAGGCGGTCGTCGAGTCGAACGGCATCGCCGCTTGCCTGACATCACCTGACCATCCTACCGGCACCGACCGCCTCGCCGAGGCCGCAAGCCGGCTCGGGCTGGAGGACGATGCGATCGTCGTCAACGTCCAGGGCGACGAGCCGCTCCTGTCGCCCAAGCTCATCAGCGCCGTCGCGCAATTGCTCGCGGCCAACCCGGCGGCGGCGATCGCGACCGCGTGCCATCCGATCACCGATGCCGCCGAGGCGTTCAACCCGAACGTCGTCAAGGTCGTGCTCGACCACGAGCGTCACGCGCTCTATTTCAGTCGCGCAACGATTCCATGGGCGCGCGACGCATTCGCGAGCGGGGGCACCGATGTGCCGCCCGGACTTCCCCTTTATCGGCACTACGGTCTCTACGCGTACCGCGTTCGATTCCTGCGCCGGTTTCCGGCGCTCGCACCGGCCCCCATCGAGCGCTTCGAGGCGCTCGAGCAGCTGCGCGCACTGTGGCACGGCTATCGGATCGTCGTCGAGATCACCGCGGGCACGCCCGCGCCGGGCGTCGATACGCCAGAGGATCTGGAGCGCGTTCGCGCGCTGTTTGCGGCGGCGAGACCTTTGACCTCGCGCAATTGATCGAGCGTCAATTGACCGACCCATCATTTGCGGAGAGAATCGCCGGGCACTCCCGCTTCGGGAGCCGCCGCCGGAAGGGGACCGGCGCTTGGTAACCTGCACCCGCGGATCGTGACCCGTTGGCTGATCCGCACCACGCTGCGCGTAAATGCGACTGATTCTTCTCGGCCCGCCCGGCGCCGGCAAAGGTACCCAGGCCACGTTCATCACGCAGGCGTATGCGATCCCGCAGGTATCGACGGGTGACATGCTGCGCGCGGCGATCGCCGCCGGCACGGCGCTCGGCGCAGCGGCGAAGAAGGTGATGGACGCCGGCAACCTCGTGTCCGACGACATCATCCTGGCGCTCGTCACCGAGCGCCTGAAGGCGGCCGACTGTGCGAACGGCTATCTCTTCGACGGCTTTCCCCGCACGTTGCCGCAGGCGGCGGCGGTGCGGGACAGTGGCGTTCGCATCGACTACGTGCTCGAGATCGATGTTCCCGATAGCGCGATCATCGAGCGGATGAGCGGACGGCGCGTGCACGTCGCCTCCGGGCGCACGTATCACATCAAGTACAACCCCCCGCGTGTGCCGGGCAAGGACGACGTCACGGGCGAAGACCTGATCCAGCGCGCCGACGACAGCGAAGAGACGGTGAAGAAGCGCCTCGACGTGTACCGCCAGCAGACGCGGCCGCTCATCTCGTACTATGCCGACTGGGAGCGCACCGGCGACGCCGGCGCGCCGAAGTACCGCAAGGTCGACGGCGTCGGCAGCGTCGAGGACGTGCGGGACGCGTGCTACGCCGCGCTCAAGAGCTAGGCCCCGTCCTCGAAAGATCGCGCCGACATGCCCAAACGCAACGCGTTCTACGCGCAATCCGGCGGCGTCACCGCCGTCATCAATGCAAGCGCCGCCGGCGTCATCGAGACGGCGCGCAAGCACAAGGACAAGATCGGCAAGGTGTACGCGGGCCGCAACGGCATCATCGGCGCGCTGACCGAGGACCTGATCGACACGAGCCGCGAGAGCGCACGCAACATCGCGGCGCTCAAGCACACGCCCGCGGGCGCGTTCGGCTCGTGCCGCTACAAGCTGAAGGGCCTCGAGGAGAATCGCGCGCAATACGAGCGGCTGATCGAAGTGTTCCGCGCGCACGACATCGGCTATTTCTTCTACAACGGCGGCAACGATTCGGCCGACACCTGTCTCAAGGTGTCGCAGATCTCCGAGCGGATGGGCTATCCGCTGATTGCGGTTCACGTCCCGAAAACCGTCGACAACGACCTCGCGGTGACCGACAACTGCCCGGGCTTCGGATCCGTCGCGAAATACGTCGCGACGTCGATGCGCGAGGCCGCATTCGACGTCGCGTCGATGGCGAAAACGTCGACCAAGGTCTTCGTGCTCGAAGTGATGGGGCGGCATGCCGGCTGGATCACGGCGGCGGTTGGCATGGCGGAAGACGCCGCGACACCCATTCCACTCGTGCTGCTGTTTCCCGAAGTTGCGTTCGACGAAGCGACGTTCCTCGCGGGCGTTGACGCGAAGGTCAGGAAGTTCGGCTATTGCTGCGTCGGCGTGTCCGAAGGATTGAAGAACGCCGCGGGCGCGCTGATGGCCGAGGTGGGCACCAAGGATGCATTCGGGCACGCGCAGCTCGGCGGGGTGGGCCCGCTCATCGCCTCCCTCGTCAAGGCCAAGCTCGGGTACAAGTACCACTGGGCCGTCGCCGATTACCTGCAGCGGGCCGCGCGCCATATTGCTTCGAAGACCGATCTCGACCACAGCTACGCGGTCGGCCGGGTCGCCGTCGAGCTTGCCGTCGCGGGGAACAACGCCGTCATGCCTGCCATCATTCGCATGTCGGACAAGCCGTATCGCTGGAAAGTGTCTCCCGTGCCGCTCACACAGATCGCCAACGTCGAGAAGATGCTGCCGCGCGACTACATCAGCGCGGATGGCTACGGCATCACCGCCAAGGCGCGGGCGTATCTGGCCCCGCTGATCCGCGGCGAGGATTTCCCGCCGTTCAAGGACGGCCTGCCGCAGTACGCGCGGCTTGCCAACGCCGCAGTGCCGAAGAAGCTGCGGGCAGAATTCAAGGTTTAGCGAAGCGAGTCGGGGGCTGCGGCTTCCGACGCGGTCCAGCGCCGCCGCCCGGTGCTGCGGAGTCTTATCCCCCGGCTTCGAGCGAATTTCGGCTCGACTTCGGGCGCCCCAAACTGGCACAATAGCGTGTTTTCGAGGCGGCGCCCGGAGTTTCATTACCGCGCGCCGCATCGGTGTGAATCGCCGGGCGCGCGCAAATTGGACAATGCGCGTCGAATGCGCGCCCAGGCCGACGGGCCGGTCACAGGCCCCACGTCCGGATTCCGCCACTTTTTCGAGCTTTCACCGGGTAGGGAGATTTCCACATGTCGTTAGAACTCGTGTTCGCGCTCGTCTGCGCGCTTGCAGCGATCGCCTATGGCGCCGTGTCCATCGGATGGATCATGGCGAAGCCGGCCGGCAATGAGCGGATGCAGGAGATCGCTGCCGCGATCCAGGCCGGCGCGAAGGCTTACCTCAATCGCCAATATCTGACGATCGGCATCGTCGGCGTCCTGCTGTTCATCATCATCTGGTGGGCGCTGGGCGGCCCCACGGCGGGCGGATTCGCCGTCGGCGCCGTGCTGTCGGGGCTTGCGGGCTACATCGGCATGAACGTGTCGGTGCGCTCGAACGTGCGCACGGCGGAAGCGGCGCGCACCGGCTTGAATGAAGCGCTCGCCGTCGCCTTCCGCGGCGGTGCGATTACCGGCATGCTGGTCGTCGGACTCGGCCTCCTCGGCGTTGCCGGGTTCTACTGGTTCCTCATCGGCTCCGCCCACGGCGCCCCGAACCTGATGGGCGAGAACCTGCATCACGCAATCGAGCCGCTCGTCGGACTTGCCTTCGGCGGCTCGCTCATCTCGATCTTCGCGCGTCTGGGCGGCGGCATCTTCACCAAAGGTGCGGACGTCGGCGCCGACCTCGTCGGGAAGGTCGAAGCCGGCATCCCGGAAGACGACCCGCGCAATCCCGCCGTGATCGCGGACAACGTCGGCGACAACGTCGGCGACTGCGCCGGCATGGCGGCCGACCTCTTCGAAACCTACGCGGTCACGATCGTCGCGACGATGCTCCTGGGCGCGCTGCTGATGCCGACGAAGGCCGTCGCAGCCGTCACGTATCCGCTCGTGCTGGGCGGCTTTTCGATCATCGCTTCCATCATCGGCTGCTACTTCGTCAAGGCGCGCGAGGGCGGCAAGATCATGAACGCGCTGTACCGGGGCCTCATCGTCGCCGGCGCCATTTCCGCGATCGGCTTCTGGTTCATCACCCAGCGGATGATGGGCGATGTCGCGTCGGCCTATCCCGAAATCACGGCGAACAAGCTGTTCCTGGCATCGCTCGTCGGCCTAGCGCTGACGGCGGCGATGGTGGTGATCACCGAGTACTACACGGCGACGGAGTACAAGCCGGTCCGCCACGTTGCGCAGGCATCGACGACGGGTCACGCCACCAACATCATCGCCGGCATCGGCGTGTCGATGAAAGCCACCGCCTGGCCTGTGATCGCCGTCTGCATCGCGATCTGGGTGTCGTATTCGCTCGCCGGTCTGTACGGCATTGCGATCGCGGCCACTTCGATGCTGTCGATGGCGGGCATCATCGTCGCGCTGGACGCGTACGGGCCCATCACCGATAACGCGGGCGGCATCGCGGAGATGGCCCAACTGCCGGACTCCGTGCGTGCGATCACCGATCCGCTGGACGCAGTCGGCAACACGACGAAGGCGGTGACCAAGGGTTACGCCATCGGGTCGGCGGGGCTCGCGGCTCTGGTGCTGTTCGCCGACTACACGCACGCGCTCGGCTCCGCGGGAATGAACATTTCGTTCGACCTCTCGAATCACAAGGTGATCGTCGGCCTCTTCATCGGCGGTCTCATCCCCTATCTCTTTGGCGCAATGGCGATGGAAGCGGTCGGGCGCGCCGCCGGCGCCGTCGTGGTCGAAGTGCGGCGCCAGTTCAAGGAGATCAAGGGCATCATGGAAGGAACGGCGAAGCCGGAGTACGGCGTGGCCGTCGACATGCTGACGAAGGCGGCGATCAAGGAAATGATCGTGCCGTCGCTGCTGCCCGTGCTCGTGCCGGTCGTGGTCGGCCTCGCGCTCGGCCCGCAGGCGCTGGGCGGCCTGCTGATGGGAACCATCGTGACGGGCCTCTTCGTCGCGATCTCGATGACCACCGGCGGTGGCGCGTGGGACAACGCGAAGAAGTACATCGAAGACGGCCATCACGGCGGCAAGGGCTCGGACGCGCACAAGGCGGCGGTCACGGGCGACACGGTCGGCGATCCGTACAAGGACACGGCGGGCCCCGCGGTGAATCCGCTGATCAAGATCATCAACATCGTCGCGCTGATGATCGTGCCGCTGATCGCCAACCTGTACGCCGAAAAGCCGGCGGCCGCTGCGCCCGCGACGACTTCCGCCCCTGCGGCGATCTCCGCGCCTGCAGCGACAGCGCCCGCAGCGCCAGCGATGGCGCCGGCGGCACCTGCAGCACCGGCGCCGGCGGCCGCTCCGGCCGCAACCGCACCTCCAACGACTCCGGCCGCATCCGCACCTGCAACGACTCCGGCCGCCGAGCCTCCGAAGGACGCTCCAAAGAAGTAAACGCGCAAGGGCAGCCGGTCGATGGTCGAGTGGGCGTGAATCGTTCCGCGCTCGGACGCATCGGCAGTACGCGACCGGGGCGGGATGCAGGGATTGACGGCGGGCGCCTAAAGCCGCGGTCGGCCGTCGCGGGGGGTACGGCGGCGTTTCGGACATGTTTGTCCGACCGCCGGCCGCATTGGGACCCGCAGGCCGATGAGGGTCGCGGCGCCGAGCCCGCAGGCAAGCCCTGCGTCCCGCCAAACTCGCGATGACGTCCGGCTCCGGTGAACGGCGGCGCGGTTATGATTGCTCCATGACCCGAGCGATCGACGCGTGATGCAGCCGCACCACATCGTGATCGTCGGCGGCGGTGCCGCCGGCCTGCCGCTTGCCACCCGCCTCGGCGACGGCCTCGGTCGCAAGAAGCAGGTGACCGTGACGCTGGTCGATCACAACGCGTCGCACTTGTGGAAACCGTTGCTGCACGAAGTCGCGGCCGGACGCGTCGATGCCGACCTGCACGACGTCGATTACTTCCTGCTCGCGTACTGGCATAACTTCCGCTTCCGCCAAGGCGACGTCATCGGGCTCGATCGGAAGCGGCACGAGTTGCGGCTCGGCGTCGTCCGCGACGAAGACGGCGCCGAGATTCTCCCGGAGCGGGTCGTGCGCTACGACACGCTGATCTTCTGTGTCGGCAGCGTCAACAACGACTTCGGCATTCCGGGCGTCAGCAACCGCGCGATATCGCTCGATGCGCCGGCCGACGCAGAGCGATTCCATCGCCGGCTGCTCGCCGCGTGCGTCAGCGCCGACGAACGCCGCGCGCACGACGAGCCGGCCACCGTGGACGTGGTGATCATCGGCGCCGGCGCAACTGGCGTCGAGCTCGCGGCTGAAGTCAGGCACTGCACCCGAGCGCACGCAAGCTACGGGCTCGAGTTTCTGAAGCCGGAGCGCGACGTCCGCCTGACGCTGATCGAAGCGGCACCGCGCATCCTGCCGCCGCTTTCAGAGGACATTGCGAAGGCGGCAACCGATCTGCTGCGCGAATTGGACGTCGCCGTGCGCACGGGCGAGCGCGTCACGTCGATCGAAGCCGATGGCGTGCACACCGCGAGCAACGGGGGCAACGCGCATGTGCTCAAGGCCGATCTCGTAGCGTGGGCGGCCGGCATCAAGGCGCCCGCATGGCTCGACAACATGGATGGACTCGAGGTCAATCGCGGGCATCAGCTCGTCGTCGACACGACGCTTGCGACGACTCGCGATCCCGACATCTTCGCGTTGGGCGATTGTGCCGCGTGTCCGTGGCCCCAGGCGGGGCCGACGGCGCTGCTGCCGCCGCGCGCGCAGGTCGCACGCCAGCAGGCGACGTTCCTCGTGCAGAGCATCAAGGCGCGCCTTGCCGGCAAGCCGTTGCCGAGATTCAAGTTCACGGACTTCGGGTCGCTGGTGTCGCTCGGCGAGCTCTCCGCGGTCGGCAACCTGATGGGACGGCTGATCGGCGGCAGCTTGCTCGTGCAGGGATTGATCGCACGCTGGATGTACGTGTCCCTCTACAAGATGCATCAGGTCGCCATCTTCGGCTATCTGCGTGTCGCGCTCGACACCTTCTCGCGCATCGTTCGGCATCGTCTCGATCCGCGGGTCAAGCTCCACTGAGTCGGTCGAGCGCGGCCGCACACCGCTGAACGGGGACTGGTGACGTCGTCGTCACTTCGAAGGAAGGTTCACATGATCAGGATCCGCGTCAATGAGCACAAGTGCGTGGGAGCCGGCCAGTGCGTCATGGCTGCTCCGCAGATATTCGATCAGCGCGAGGAGGATGGCGTCGTCGTGCTCCTGCACGATCACGCCGGCGCCGATCTCGAGCCTTCCGTGCGCACGGCGGTGGAGCTCTGTCCGGTGGCCGCGATCCGCGTCGAAGAAGTCTAGTCCCCGGTCGCGCAACGGGAACGACACGCCATGCGCATCGGATTCGTGGGACTCGGACTGATGGGTCTGCCGATTGCGCGGCATCTTGCCGTCGGGGGCCATCGATTGTTCATCGCAAGCGGCAGCCGCGCGCCGCTGGACGAGTTGAGCGCAATCGGGGCGGCGATTCGCGAATCGCCACGTGAAATAGCGCCGCACGTCGAAATCTTCTTTTCCTGTCGCGTCACACCGGAGCAATCGCGCGAGACGTTCCTCGGCGCCGACGGGGTCATGGCTTCGGGCGTACGTGACATTCTGTGCGTCGATCTCGCGACGACGGACCCCGAAACGGCCGTCGATCTTGCAGCACGGCTGGCCGAGCGCGACATCGGGTTTCTCGATGCGCCGATCAGCGGCGGGCCGGACGGCGCTCGAGCCAAGACCCTGAGCGTCATCGTTGGCGGAGCACCGGAGAACGTCGACCGCGCGGCACCGTTGCTGCGTCTGTTCGGGACGAGGATCTTTCACATGGGTCCCGTGGGCACGGGGGTGGCTGCGAAGCTTTGCAACAACATGATCAGCATCACGACCCACGCGCTCGTGGCGGAGGCGATGGTGATGGGAGTCAAGGCAGGCATCGACCCCGGGCAACTGTACGACGTGTTGCGGTCCAGCTCGGCGTACAGCAGAACGCTCGAGCGCGTCGTTCCGAGTCACTTTCTGAATCGCAACTTCGAGCCTGGCGCGACGGTAGCGCAGATCATGAAAGATCTTCAGTGCGCGCTGGCGACGGCTCGCCGGCTGGGAGTTCGAACACTGCTGCCCGCAGTTGCGTTGCAATGCTTCGTCGAGGCGGCGGATCGCGGGCTCGGGCGCAAGGATATCGCCGCCGTGATCCTGCCGATGGAAGAGATCGCCGGCGTCGAAGTGGGCGTCGCGCCGAAGGAGTGACGTGGCCCGCCGTGGGCGCGCGTAAGCAGCCTCAGGACGCGGGACTTCTCACCCCCAGCTGCCACAGCAGGAACGCGAGGGTATCGGCAAGCTCCTCGTTGCGCTGCTTCTTCGTCGAGCCGTAGCCGTGGCCGCCGTCGTATTCGACGCGCAACAGCACGGGCCGGCCGCTTGCAGTCGCTGCCTGCAGCCGCGCGGCCATCTTCGCCGCCTGCCATGCCTCGACCCGCGGGTCGTTGATGCCGGTTGCGACGAGGACGGCCGGATACTTCACACCGTCGCGGATGTGATGATACGGGCTCATCGCGAGCAGTGCCCGGAACCCCGACTCGGTCTCGGTCGTTCCCATCTCCGTCTTGTCGAGCTCGCCGTTGGCCTCGAACGACGAGCGCAGCGCATCCGAGACCGGCACCTGATCGATCGCCGCCGCGAAGAGCTCCGGGCGGTCGGTGATCGCGCGGCCGACGAAGATGCCGCCCTGGCTCCCTCCCTGGATCGCGAGCTTGGCCGATGACGTATAGCTGTTGGCGATCAGCCACTCGGCGCAGGCGATGGCATCCTTCCACGTGTTCGGCTTCGTCTGCTGGTACCCGCCCTTGTACCATTCCTCGCCGTTCTCGCCGCCGCCGCGCACGTGCGCAACGGCGAACACGCCGCCGCGCTCGAACCAGGCAAGGTACTGCGGACTGTAGAAGGGCGTTTGCGAGATGCCGTAGGCGCCGTATCCATACAAAATCGTCGGCGCCGTGCCGTCGAGCTTCAGCCCCTTGCGGTGGACGATCGACAGCGGCACGAGCGTGCCATCGTGCGATTTCACTTTCACTTCGGTGGAGACGAGGTTGCCCGGATTGTCGAAGCGGCCCTGCGGCTGCAGCTTCGTGTCGACGACGCCACCGCTCGCGGCGTCGTACGCGTAGTAGCCGCCGAAGCGCGTCCACGTGCCCGTGTTGAACAGCACGCCCGGTTGGCGCGCATCGGCGGCGAGCGCGTCGATGTCGCCCATGAACGGCAGCTTGACCGCAACGGGGCCGGCGCCGGCGGTGTGCTCCAGGCGAAGGAGCTCGCTCACGCCCGCCGACATCCGCCGCACATAGAGCGCATCCTTCGCGGCGGCGATGCCCGTGATGACGGCGCTGCTCTCCGGAACGACGACGGGCGCGCTCGCGAGGTTCGGGTTGGCGAGATCGATGCGCAGCACCTTGAAATGCGGCGCCTTGCGGTGCGTAAGCAGGTAGAGCGTGCTGCCGATCAGAGCGGCGTCGGTCACTTCGTCGTCGAGGCCGGCGATGCGGCGCCACGGCGGAGCGCCTTTCGCAAGCGCCGCCACCGGCGCGGCGTAGATCGCGAACTCGCGCTGGTTGCCGTTGCCGACGACACCGAGCGCGTACGCGGACCCCGGCGCCGTGACGACGATCGGCGTTGCGAGAGGGTCGGTGACGACGTCCGCGCTCACACCCGGTCCGAGGATCGCGCGATCGGCGTCTGCATCGGTGCCGATCACGTGTGCGTACACGCGGCTCTTCAGGTACTTGTCCGACCGCGGCGCGTCGGGCGCGAGTTTTGGCAGGCGGTTGTAGAGGAGCAGGTTGTCGTCGGTCCACGCCGGCGGGCCGAAATTCGCGCGGTCGATCGCGACGCCCACTTCCTTGCCGGTGGCGACCTCGAGCACGCGCAACACGCTTTCCTCGGAACCGCCGGGAGATGCTCCATACGCGACGTACTTGTTGTCCGGCGAAGGAGCGAAGTAGTCGACGGCGAAGTGCTCGGTCCGCGCGCCGCGGATGTTGTCGGGTTCGACCAGCAGCCGCTCCTTGCCGGCGAGGCCGACGCGGACGTAAAGCCGCGGAATATTTTCGCTCGCAGACCGTTTTAGATAGTAGTAATGACCATTGTTCACCTGGACGCTCGACACGCGCGCCGGCGCCGCGTCTCCCAGCTCCGCGATGCGCGCCAGGAGGGCCGAGCGGCCGGGAAGGCGATCGAGCGTGGCCCGAGCGAAATCCGCCTGGCCCTTCATCCAGGCCACGACTTCGGGATCCTTCATGTTCTCCAAATAGCGATAGGGATCCTGGACGGTGACGCCGAAGTGAGTGTCCGAGACGACGCGCACGGGTGCCGCTTCAGGCGATGCGGGAGCAGCAACTGGAGGAGATGCAGGATCGGCTGCGATTGCACGAGCGGCGATGACGATCAGCGATGCCGTGACGGCGTGCAGCACGCGCCGGATGGGTACAGCGATGGGGATGCGGAACGGAAAGGCGCTCATGG
>Ga0207650_10001620_pt1 | contig 16061 bp, 15 predicted proteins | sample KBSS63metaG_FD_184325 | JGI IMG/M metagenome (GOLD analysis project Ga0207650, IMG submission 184325) | Switchgrass rhizosphere microbial communities from Kellogg Biological Station, Michigan, USA - KBS S6-3 metaG (SPAdes) (version 2) | ecosystem: Host-associated > Plants > Roots > Rhizosphere...
TGCGTGACATCTTCCATCTCCCGCACTGGTTCCGTCAGATCGAAGCGCTGGACCACCAGGTCTCCGCTGACGTGCAATTGCAGTTGATGGACGAACTGATGCGCCTGGGCCGCCGCGCTACGCGCTGGTTCCTGCGCAGCCGTCGCAACGAGCAGGACGCTGGCCGTGATACCGCGCACTTCGGTCCGCACCTGGCCGCGTTGGGCCTCAAGCTCGACGAACTGCTGGAAGGCCCGACCCGCGAAGGTTGGCAGAACCGCTACCAGGCCTACACCGAAGCGGGCGTGCCTGAGCTGTTGGCGCGCATGGTATCACGGCCAGCGTCCTGCTCGTCCTTGCTGCCGATCATCGAAGCCGCCGACGTCACCGGGCACGACGCCGCTGAAGTGGCCAAGGCCTACTTCGCCGTCGGCAGCGCCCTGGACCTGCCTTGGTACCTGCAGCAGATCAGCGATCTGCCGGTGGCCAACAACTGGCAGGCCCAGGCCCGTGAAGCGTTCCGCGATGATGTGGACTGGCAGCAACGCGCGATTACCATCTCCGTCCTGCAAATGGCCGACGCGCCAGAAGACATGGAAGCCCGCGTGGCCCTGTGGCTTGAGCAGCACAAGGACATGGCCGATCGTTGGGTCGCGATGATGGTGGAGATCCGTGCTGCGGTCGGCACGGACTACGCCATGTATGCGGTTGCCAACCGTGAGCTGCTGGACCTGGCGTTGAGCGGTCAGTCGGTGCTGTAACAATGTGACTGAACGTTAGCGCTTGAAAACATCCCCGAATCGAAAGGTTCGGGGATTTTTATTGGGCGCAAGATCAATCGGTCAATACGGCAGGTGGATCGCTATTTCGCGGTGCCCGGAATGATCAACTCCTCCAGGCGAACGAACAGCTGTGGCGTGTTGCTTTCAACGGCGGCCAACGCCAGTTTTGCCTGTTCGTGATCTTCCAGGCTCATGCGCATTTCGATCTTATGGATGTCCGCTGGAAGCCTTGGTGGGATAGGGGCCGGCATGCTTTTTTGGACGTGCTTCAACAGGGCGTAGGCGAGGGGGAGGTTTTTTTCCAACCCGTATGGGTTTGTAAAAGGCGGTTCGCTACCGTCCTCGTCCGGTGCGGGCCGCTCGCGCAATGGCATGTTAGCGAGGGCATGCCCATATTCCATCATCGCCTCCACGTGGCCCAAGTCGGCCAATCGGGCAAGGCGAGTGCGCTTTTCCGCCATGCTGGCGGTGGAGTCCCCGAAGAAGACCCGTGCGTACAGCGCCAATGGCAGGCCTGCGTCGGCAGATTCTTGATACAGCTCTTCGATTCGCGCCAGGCGCAGTGCGTCGTTAGCAATCAATTTCGGGTGGCGTTGATACTGTTCGGCGAGTTTGAACTGGGCGAGGCTGAAGCCGGCGGCGGCGGATTTTTCCAGCCAGCTGACGTCATCGGTGATGAGGTACTGGTAGTACATACCTTCGGGCTCTTTATACGCCGGGAACGTGCTCACCAGTGTCTTGGCTGTTTCCAGCGACTCGGTATCCCCCAACTGTATAAGTGCCGGAATGTAGTTCTGCGCTGCGGCGAGTTTCAGCCATTTCTTGGTTTCTTCACTGGCGTAAGAAGACAGTTTTCCGTGCTCGCTGTGCCAGATGCCGTCTCGGTAAACGTTACACGTGGCCATGCTGAACTGACACTCAGGAAACTGGGCGGCCGAGGCTATGGTCAGAAAATGCTCGGCCTCTTCGGTGTTATTGAGCCAGAACATTTTCATTCCGACCCTTGCCGCACTCTGGTTCAGCTCATCCAGGGCTGTTGTCATCGGGAGTGACAAGGTCTCTTTTTGAGCATTCAGTTGGGACAGCACATTGAACAGTGCAGACCTGACAGTTGATTCGGCGGACATGATCTATACCTGTAATAAGCACTGAAATTGTGCGAATTCAGGTTATGGAAACGCAGCTCCTCACTGTCGCTACATATCTATCATCCGTCATGGCCGACCGGATCAATGCCGCAAGTGATGAGCCAAGTGATGCTCCAGGTGCTTCAAATGCCGGGCCATCAGCGCCTGCGCGTGAGCAATGTCATTGCACGCCAGAGCGTCGACAATGGCCAGGTGTTCTTGCCATGCACACCCGTTGCGCGACTGCGTCTCACAGTGCGCAATCATCAATGAGGTTAACGGCACCAGGCTGTTGAGGAACTGCTCCAAGGGCTTGTTGCCTGCGATGACCGCCAACCGCAGATGAAACTCGCCGGACAGGCGAATAGCTGCCGCGTGTTGGTCGCGTGCAAGGCTTTCCTGTTCCCGCAGGATGATTTCGCGCAACTGGCGCAGGTGTTCCGGGGTGGCGTTGGCGCAGGCCAGTTGCACCACGGTCATTTCTGTCAACCGCCGGGCTTCCAGGATCTGCTGCGCTTGTTGTCTGTCCGGTACCGCGACCTCGGCCCGTTGGTTGGGACGCAGGATGATCACGCGCTGCAGGGAGAGCTTGGCCAACACGCGGCGAATCACGCTGCGGCTCACACCGAAGGTCTCGCCCAGGCCTTCTTCGGTAAAGCGGCTGGACGGGACAATGCGTTGCTCGAGGATGGCGTCGAACAGCCGGGGGTAGATGTCGTCCACCGACGGTTTTTTACCGGCGACCAGGCGCAGGGCAGGGAGGATAGGGTCGTATTGCAGGGCGTGGGCGGTCATGGCCTGTCTCCAAAAAATCAACTGCCCAGATGGTCATCCGGGATGTTCAGGCGAATACCCATGCGTAGGCCTTCCTGGAGGATATGCCGACGCATCTCGGCACTGGCCAAGGCGCTGTTCTTATTGCGGATGGCACGCACCACCGCTTCATTCTCCTGCAGGCGCTCAGCCAGGTGCTCGGGGGAGTTGCGCAGCACCTGGGCGCTTTGCTTGAGGGCATTGCTGGTTTGTTGCACCACGTTCTGGAAAATCGGATTGGAGGTGAGGGCGAACAGCTCTTCGTGGAAGCCGATGTAGGCGTTCATCCCGGCTTCGGCATCGCCGGCGTCGAGGGCTTCGCGCATGTCCATCAGGGTCAGGCGCAGTTGGCCGACCTCCTTGCTGCTGATGGACTGGGCCACCAGGCCGACAATGAACGGTTCGAGGGTGTAGCGCAGTTGCAGGATGTCTTCCAGGCTGGCGTCGGCCACCGCATCGCTGGATTGCGGTTCGCTGACACTGGTTTCCAACACCACCACGCCTTTGCCCGGCATGGAGCGCACCAGGCCGAGGGTCTCCAGCACGATCACCGCTTCGCGCAGGCTGGGGCGGCTGATGCCCATTTGTTCGGCCAGTTCACGCTGGCCGGGCAGCATTTCCCCACGGCGCCACTGGCCACGCGCCAAGGCGGCACGGAGTTTTTCTACCACTGAATTGACGACGGTTGAGGTGCTGATCACGTCGATGGCTCCTTGATGTTGCACATACGGTGGTGAATCCAACGAAGATCTACTGTGGGAGCTGGCTTGCCGGCGATGGCGGTGTGTCAGTCGCCGGGTGTGCTGGCTGATTCACCGCTATCGGGAGCAAGCTCCTTCCCACCTTTAGCCGGCGGTGCTCATTAGAATTCCTGATGCGCCGGCAACACCGGCTTCTTGGCCTGGAAGGCATAACCTTGCTGGCCGTCCAGCACCTTGTTGGCACGCTGGATATCGATGTCTTTCTCCCAGCGCGCAATGGCCACGGTCGCCACGCAGTTGCCGATCAGGTTGGTCAATGCGCGACCGATGCCCATGAACCAATCCACCGCCAGTACCAGCACCAGGCCCACCACCGGAATCGCCGGGATGGCGGTGAGGGTCGCTGCCAGAATCACCAGCGCTGAACCGGGGATTCCGTGGGCGCCCTTGGACGTGATCAGCGACACCAGCAGGATCGTCATCAGATCGGTCATCGACAGCGGCGTGCCGGTAGCGTTGGCGATGAAGACGATGGCCAGGGTCAGGTAGATCGAGAAACCGTCGAGGTTGAACGAATAGCCCGTCGGAATCACCAGGCCCACGGTGGAGCTGCCGATACCCAGGTGCTCAAGCTTGCGCATGATCTGTGGCAGCACGGCGTCGGAGGAGGCGGTGCCCATCACGATCAGCAGTTCTTCACGCAGGTATTTGAGCAGCGGCAACATGCGCAGGCCGGACAGGCGCATCACCAGGCCAAGGATCAGCCCGACGAAGGCAAAGCACGTCAGGTAGAACAGGCCCACCAGGCTGCCCAGGTGTTGCAGGGAGTCCAGCCCGTAGGTGCTGGTGGTGAAGGCGATCGCACCAAACACACCGATGGGCGCCAGGCGCACGATCATGCCCATGATGCGGAAGATCACATGGCTCAGCTCATTGATCAGCCGCGAGATGCCTGAGGCCGCTTCGCCCACGAGGTTCAACGCACTGCCGAACAGCACTGAAAACAGCAGCACTTGCAGCACGTTGTTGTCGGCAAAGGCGCCGATCACTGAGTTGGGGATCAGGTCCATCAGGAATTGGCTGGTGCCGCGGATATGCTGGCCCTTGTCGGCCAGTTCATTGAGGCCAGCGGACGACAGCTGCTCCAAATGGATATTGGCGCCGGTGCCGATACCGGTGCTGAAGGCCATGACCAGGCCGATCACCAGCGCGACGGTGGTCAATACTTCAAAGTAGATCACCGACTTGAGGCCGATGCGGCCGACTTTCTTCAAGTCGCCGGCACCGGAAATGCCGCTGACCACCACGCAGAATACGATCAGGCCGATGAGCATTTTGATCAGCTTGATAAAGCCGTCACCCAAGGGTTTGAGTTGCGAGGAAAATTCGGGAAGGGCCAGGCCGCAGACTACGCCTAGCATCAGGCCAATCACGACTTGCAGGAAAATCGAACGCGAGCACCATCTGAGCATGGGAGGGATCTCTATTCGGTGCCCTGGTGGTTCCAGGGCTTAATTGTTGTGGTCATACCGGTAAGTCCAGTGCGTCGCCAGTCTAGGCCAGGTATTTTTGAAATAACAAGTCATTATTCATCGGTTGACGGTTCCCGGTCTGACCAGTTGGTCGCCGAAGGCGATGCTTGAGCGGTTGGCGACGTGGAATTTTTTTCGCTTATCATCCGTCGCTCGGCACAGGAGGTGATGGATGGACACACCAGGACTGACCCTTGATGAAACCGGGCAGGCCCACTGCACCTGGCGCACGGCCGCGCCGGAATACCCGCGTTATCACGACGCGGAGTGGGGCGTGCCGGTGGCGGATGATATCCAGTTGTACGAGAAGATCTGCCTGGAAGGCTTCCAGGCCGGCATGGCCTGGATCACCATTTTGCGCAAGCGCGAGCAGTTCCGCGTGGCGTTCGAAGGGTTTGATTTTCGCCGGGTGGCGCAGTATGGCGACGCGGATATCGAGCGGCTGATGCAGGACCCAGGCATCGTGCGCAATCGGGCCAAGATCGTCTCCACGATCAACAATGCGCGCCGGGCGTGTGAGTTGGTGGATGAAACCGGTTCGCTGGCGCGCTGGTTGTGGGCGTTCGAGCCTGGTGAGGAAGAGCGTCCGGCGGTGGTGGACATGGCGTATTGGACGGGGAATCCCACGTCGCCGGCTTCGGTGCGTTTGTCCAAAGCGTTGAAGAAACGGGGTTGGACGTTTGTGGGGCCGACCACGATGTATGCGTTGATGCAGGCGATGGGGATGGTTAATGATCATCTGGAAGGGTGCGCTTGTCGGTCACGGATCGAAGACCTGCGCTGCCAGTTTGAACGGCCCTGATTCACTGGCCCTATGCGATGAAACCTGGGGCTGGCCTGCCGGCGATAGCGGCGGGTCAGCCGACCTGGGTGTGGGATCAGACCGAGTACATATCCATTATTTAGGTTACGGCTGCTATGGGTTCCGCTTTTACAGCGGCTCACTTTGGAAAAGCCCCAAAGTAAGCAAAGGGCTCTTGCCCCACCACTCGGCACCTCGCCCAGGCTCGGTGTGCCCGTAATCCGACATTGATTTGGGGGGGCGCCGCCACGCGCCATCCATGGCGCGGGGCGGCTAAACCGGCATCCCTGCCGGTTTACCCCCCAAATCACTATCGAATTCCGGCCAGCGTGGTTGACGGGGCGCCTGAGATCAAAAGCACGATCAAGATCAAGATCAAGAGCGGCTCGCTTCGCATCGTGGTTAGCGTGGTTGCTGCAGCGTTGTGTCGATACGTTATTTTGGTAGGGGGGTAAGCACTTCCGCCTTGTCATCCAGCACCATCACCACCAGCAATTTGGCCGGTTGGGTCTGGCTGGCATTGCTCGATTCGAAGTGCCGCGAACCTGCCGGTTCGTAGAACGATTCACCGACCTTGTAGGTTTTCGCTTTCTCGTCATTCACCCGCGAGGTGATCGCGCCTTCGAGTACGTAGGCCACGGCGGTGCCGGTGTGGCTGTGGGGCACGGTGGCCTGGCCGGGGGCGTAATCGACGGTGAGCATGATGGTTTTCTTGCCGGGCACATGGGGCAAGGCGTGCTCTTGGAGCACGTTGATCGACTCTTGATTGTACACCGGTTCGTGGGCAAGGGCGCTGAGCGAGGCGAGCATCAGCGAGGTAGCGAGCAGTCGTTTCATGGCGAAGTTTCCGAATCGTTCGAGACCGCTTCACCCTACGCCGCGCTGCCTGGGTGACCAATGACCAATCCCGGCGAAGACCAGGAGACCAATGCCTCAATGGTCGAAATCCAGGCGCCACGCCAGGTGCTCGCCGGTCAGTTCGATAAACCCTTGCAGGGCCGGCAATCGGAAGTGTGCAACCAACTGGTCGGCACAGGTCCAACGGCCGCTGACGGTCCATAGGTCGAGGTCCTGCGGGTCGCGCTGAACGGCGTAGTCCAGGCAGCCGGGAGCGGTGCGCACGGCGTTGGCTATCTGCTGCAGGCGCTCGCCCAATTCCCTTGAGCGCCCGGCCGCCGCGCGGACATGGACAGTGTTGCAGGCACAGGCTGGCATGGCGATGGTCTCCGAGGTCAGGTGTCAGTGCACAGGCTAGGGCCTCGTTGCGACAGGACCAAGGACCAATCCGGCGGAAAATCCGCTAGCCAATCTGCTGGAGAATATCGCGGACTTTGTCCAGCGCCGGGTCGATATCGAGGGTTTCGATGGCGCCGAAGCCAATGATCAGGCCGGGACGTACGGGCGCATCGTGGAAGAATACTTCCAGCGGGTACACACCCACTTCCACCCGGCGCGCCAGTTCCATCAGCAGCGGGATATTCACCGGCACCTTGCACAACGCGGCCATGTGGAACCCGGCCACGGTAGGCACCGCTTCGAACCACGGCGACAAATCCCCCGCGAGGCGCTGCAGGATGCGTTCACGGCGCCCGGCGTAGACCGTATGGCAGCGGCGGATATGTTTGAGCAGGTAGCCCTCGCTGATGAATTTGGCCAGGGCCCATTGCGGCAGCGTCGAGCTGTGCTGGTCGGTGAGTTGCTTCGCCTTGAGCACCGCGCCGTAAATCGCCGGTGGCAGCACCGCGTAGCCCAGGCGCAATTCGGGCAGCAGGGTTTTCGAGAAGGTGCCGACATAGGTCACCACACCGTGGGTGTCCATGCTTTGCAGGGAGTCGGTGGGCCGGCCTTCGTAGCGGAATTCGCTGTCGTAGTCGTCCTCGATGATGATCGCGCCCAACTCGAAGGCCCTTGCCAGCAGGGCTTCGCGGCGTGGCATGCTCATCGGCATGCCGAGGGGGAACTGGTGGGAGGGCGTCACGTAGATCAGTCGTGTGCCATCGGGTATCCGGTCGACCTGGATGCCCTCGGCATCCACCGGCACACTGGCGACATTCGCCCCCATCGCCACGAACAACTGGCGCGCAGGGCTGTAGCCGGGGTCTTCCATGGCGACCCTGCTGCCCGGCTCCAGCACCACGCGGGCGATCAGGTCCAGCGCCTGCTGTGCGCCGTTGGTGACGATGATGTCGCTGTCGCGGCAGTTGACCCCGCGTGAGAACGCGATATGCCCGGCGATTGCGCTGCGCAGTGCGGGCAGGCCTTCGGGTTGGCTGTAGAACCCGCTGTTTTGTGCAATACGCCGCAGTGCGTCCTGGGTACAGCGCCGCCATTCATCCTGGGGGAACTGGTTGCGGTTGGTGGCCCCGCCGATAAATTCATAGCGCAGCGTGCTGTCGCGGGTGGGATGGCGCATGGGCGAGGGCAGCGATTGCCACTTCGCCAGGCGGGCGGCGCAGGCCAGGTCGGTGGAGGCTTGCAGGCGTTCGGACTGGGGGGCGCGGGCGTTGACGAAGGTGCCACGGCCGGTCTTGCCGACCAGCAGGCCTTCGTAGGTGAGGGTGGCGTAGGTGTCTGACACGGTCTTGCGCGACACGCCCAGTTGCTCGGCGAGCAAGCGGCTGGGCGGCAGTTGCGCACCGGCGGCCAGGCGCCCGGAACCGATGGCTTCGCGCAGCTGTTGGTAGAGCTGTTCGGCCAGATCCTTGCGGCCATTGATCACAACGTGCAGTTCCATGGGGTATCCCGGGGCATTCAATCTGCGCCCAGATTACGCGCCTGCGTAACAGGCTCAAAATGGTCTCTGCATAAACCGGCTGATTGGCTATAGGGCTTGTCCCGCATGGCCCCTAGGCTGGACTGTGATTGCATTCGCCGCCAGAGAACCGCCCCATGGAACCCCGCCTGGATTACTACACCGCCTCGCCGCAAGCGCTCAAGGGCATGTTGATGCTGGAGGCGACGACGTTTGGTCTGTCCATCGACGCCCCCTTGCTGGAGCTGATCAAGATTCGCGTCTCGCAGCTCAACCACTGTGGTTTCTGCACGGACATGCACTCGATGGCGGCACGTCAGCGCGGCGAAACCGAGCGGCGCTTGTTCGCGTTGTGCGTGTGGCGTGATTCGCCGTTTTTCACGGCGCGGGAAAAGGCCGCATTGGCCTGGAGCGAGTCGGTGGCGACGCTGCCGACCTCAACGGTGTCGGATGAACTGTTCGCCGCCGTGCGGCTGGAGTTCAGCGAGCAGGAACTGGTCGACCTGACCATGGCGGTGTCCAGCATCAGTGGCTGGAACCGCCTGGCGGTGAGCTTTCGGCAGCAACCGCCGAATGCTTGATCAGGACAGGAAACCGCCGTCCACATTCAGCGACACACCCGTGGTGTAGCTGGACGCGTCACTGGCCAGGAACAGCACCGCGCCGGCCATCTCGCTCGGGTCTGCCACGCGCTTGAGAGGGATCTGCGCCAGGGCCATTTTCAGGATCGCGTCGTTCTTCACCAGCGCCGAGGCGAACTTGGTGTCGGTCAGGCCAGGCAGCAGGGCGTTGCAACGAATGCCGAACGCCGCGCATTCCTTGGCGAACACCTTGGTCATGTTGATCACGGCGGCCTTGGTCACCGAGTAAATGCCTTGGAACACACCCGGCGAAATCCCGTTGATCGAGGCGACGTTGATGATGCTGCCGCCACCGTTTTCACGCATCAGCTTGCCGGCTTCCACCGACATGAAGAAGTAGCCACGGATGTTCACGTCAACGGTCTTCTGGAACGCACCGAGATCAGTGTCCAGCACATTGCAGAACTGCGGGTTGGTCGCGGCGTTGTTGACCAGGATATCCAGGCGGCCGAACTGCTCACGGATACCGGCGAATACTTGGGTAATTTGCTCCATTTCGCCGATATGACAGGCCACGGCCGTGGCCTTGCCGCCGTCGGCGATGATCGCATCGGCCACATGTTGGCAGCCTTCCAGTTTGCGGCTGGAAACGATCACATGGGCGCCTTGCTGGGCCAGCAACTTGGCGATGGCTTCGCCGATGCCGCGGCTGGCGCCGGAGACAAAAGCAATCTTGCCGTCGAGGTCGAACAGGTGGGTCTTGGACATGGGGGTTCCTTGTGGTCGGCGATCAGAGCGTGGATTTGCTGATGACGTTCAGGCTCATTTGCTCCAGCAGTTTGTTCATCTGAATGAACTGCGCAAAGCGTTTGTCCTGGGTCTGGCCATGGAAGAAGCGGTAGTAGATCTGCTGCACGATGCCGGCCAGGCGGAACAGGCCGTAGGTGTAGTAGAAGTCGAAATTGTCGATCTGGATGCCGGAGCGCTCGGCGTAATAATCGACGAACTCACGGCGAGTGAGCATGCCGGGCGCGTTGCTCGGCTGGCGGCGCATCAACTGCACCGGCGCGGGGTCCGCCGCTTCGATCCAATAGGCGAGGGTGTTGCCCAGGTCCATCAGCGGGTCACCAAGGGTGGTCAGCTCCCAGTCCAGCACGCCAATGATCTGCATTGGGTTGTGCGGGTCGAGGATCACGTTATCGAAGCGGTAGTCGTTGTGCACAATGCTCGACGTCGGGTGATCGGCCGGCATCTTGTCGTTGAGCCAGGCGCGCACGGCTTCCCAGTGTGGCGCGTCGGGGGTCAGGGCTTTTTCGTAGCGATCGCTCCAGCCACGGATCTGGCGTGCCACATAGCCCTCGGGTTTACCCAGGTCGGCCAGGCCGCAGGCGCTGTAGTCCACCTGGTGCAGTTCGACGAACTTATCGATGAAGCTTTTGCACAGCGCCTCGGCCTTGACGGCGTCCAGGCCCAGCTCGGCTGGCAGGTCGGAGCGCAGGATGATGCCGTTGACCCGCTCCATCACATAGAATTCGGCACCGATCACCGACTCGTCGGTGCAATGCACGTAGGCCTTGGGGCAATAGGGGAAGCCGTCTTTGAGCTGGTTGAGAATGCGGTATTCGCGGCCCATGTCGTGGGCCGACTTGGCCTTGTGGCCAAAGGGCGGGCGGCGCAGCACGAATTCCTGGCTCGGGTATTCCAGCAGGTAGGTCAGGTTGGACGCGCCGCCGGGAAACTGGCTGATCGTGGGCGTGCCGCTCAGGCCCGGGATATGGGCCTTGAGGTAGGGATCGATCAGGCTGGCATCAAGTTCTTCACCTGGGCGAATCTGGGTCGATTGGTCGTTCAGCGCCATGCTTATCCCTTCTGCTTATTCTAAAGGCCTCGGACTATTTCCTAATCTAATGCGCACCACCGCCCAGCGACAAGGTCGGGGCGGCTTAATAGGTTAGCGTGTTGGATGATGATCAGCGTGCCTGATCGGTCATTTAGTGGCCGGGGGCAGGGCGACCGGGGTGAGTACCGGGCGCCCGGCGAAGTGCTCTACCAGGTTGTCGGCCACCCTTTGCACGGTGTCATGGGCGGCTTCCGGCGACAGGCCGGCGACGTGGGAGGTGAGCACAGTATTGCCGAGTTTCTTGAGCGCGTCGGGGACCTTGGGCTCATCGTCGAACACATCCAGCGCGGCGCCACCGATGCGGCGCTGTTCCAAGGCGGCGACCAGGTCGGCGGTGACCACCACGCTGCCACGGCCGATGTTGACCAGATAGCCATTCGGGCCCAGGGCATCCAGGGCGTGCCGATCGATCAGGTGACGGGTGCTGGCGCCGCCGGGCGTGGCCAGGATCAGGAAGTCCGAGGTGCGCGCCAGCTCCACCGCCGTCGCACAGTAGGTGTAGTCCACATCATCGCGTGGCTGGCGGTTGTGGTAACTCACCTCCATGCCGAAGCCCAGGGACGCACGCTTGGCGATCTCCAGGCCCACCGCACCGAGTCCGAGAATGCCCAACTGCTTGCCGCCCAGTGACGGGCGCATCACCTTCGGCCATTCATGGCGGCGCACGGCGGCGTCGGTCTGCGGGATGCCGCGTACCAGCGACAGCAGCAGCGCCATGGCGTGATCGGCCACCGACGGCGCATTCACCCCGGCGCCATTGGTGACCACGATCCCGCGATTGCTGGCGGCCTGCAGGTCCACTTGTTCGTAGCCGGCGCCAATCACGCAAATGATTTCCAGCAGGGGCAGCGCGGCGATTTCCTCGGCGTACAAGCCCAGTGGGCCGCGGGTGAGCACCGCCTTGATCTGGCTGCCGTGGGCCTTGATGGCCGCGGTGCGCTCGGCGGGTGTGGGCGCCAGGATCACGTGAAAGTCATTGCTCTCGATGATGGGCAGGTATTCGTTGATGGTTTCAACCAGGACCAGAACAGTAGCGGTCATCGGAAGGCTCTTCCTGAAGGGTTTGAGGGAAGGAGTATGCCGTATTTGAGCGTTTAGAAGCTGATCTCGACGGCGCTTGTGAGCTTCACAAACGCCCCGGCCAGGGTCGCATTGTGATGCTCGATAATCACCTCGGCCTTCAGCGTCGGCGTGTCCATGCAGGTATGGCCGTCTTCGGGCAGTACCACTGAAAACCCCAGTTCCACCGCGACCCTGCACGTGGTGTCGATACAGAACTGGGTTTTCATGCCGACGATCACCAGCTCTTTGACGTGCGCCGCTTTCAATTGCGCCTCCAGGTCTGTGCCCAAGAAGCAACTGGGACGGGTCTTGTTGAACAGGTGATCACGCGACTCGTCTACCTCCAGCGCATGCCATAGCTGCCAGGGCGGGCTGCCGGCTTCAATTGGGGAGCCGGCCGGGCCAGTGTGGCGGGCGACGAAGATGGGTGTATCGGAGTTGCGGGCACGCTGAATCAGCTGGTTGATGGTGGCGAGTACACGTTCGCGCTCGAAGGGCTTTTCCGGACCGTCGTATAAGCCAGTTTGCATATCGATGATCAGCAGGGCGTCAGTCATGGTGTTGCTCCTTGCAATGGCCAGATGGCGGAGCAATAAAAAGGCCCCGTCCATTGCTGGCGGGGCCTTGGGTTGAATCTGTGAGGTGTTTAGCGTGAACACCCACAGCAACCGCACGACCCGCCTGAGGCGGTCGTGGTGGTGGTGCGGGTGAGGTTCAGCTGAATACGGTTCATGGCTGGATCATGCTGAGAGCGGCGCCAAGTTGTCAACGAATGTGTTTGAGTTGTGCGCGGCGCGTCGATGTACCACGCCACCGTTCCTCAGCTAAGTCTTTGCTTCTTCACAAGAATCCCGGACAATCCGGCCCCTTCTATGGTCGGGGCGCTGCCTGTCAGTTTTTCTGACTCGTCCCGGCCGTGTAAATGCGGAGATCCGACTGGATGAATGATCAGGCCAATAGCGTCGACGAACGCTATGAGACGACACCTGCAACCCTCACGACCTGGAGCCGCCAGGACACCACCTGGATGCTTGGCCTGTTCGGCACCGCCATTGGCGCCGGCACGCTGTTCTTGCCGATCAACGCGGGCCTGGGAGGCTTCTGGCCACTGGTGATCCTCGCGCTGCTGGCGTTCCCGATGACCTTCTTCGCCCACCGTGGCCTGACCCGTTTCGTGCTGTCCGGCCGAGAAGGCTCCGACATCACCGACGTAGTGGAAGAACACTTCGGCATCAAGGCCGGTGCGCTGATCACCTTGCTGTACTTCTTTGCGATCTTCCCGATCCTGCTGATTTATAGCGTGGCGTTGACCAACACCGTCGGCAGCTTTATGGAGCATCAACTGCACATCATGCCACCACCACGGGCGATCCTGTCGTTGGTGCTGATCCTCGGCCTGCTGGCCGTGGTGCGTTGCGGCGAGCAAGTGATCGTCAAGGCCATGAGCCTGATGGTGTATCCGTTCATCGTCGCCTTGCTGTTCCTGGCGGTGTACCTGGTTCCGCATTGGAATGGCGGCATCCTCAGCACCGCCAGCGTAGTCCCGGCACCGTCGGCACTGCTCAATACGCTGTGGCTGGCGATTCCGGTGATGGTGTTCTCGTTCAACCATTCGCCGATCATCTCGGCCTTTGCGGTTGATCAGAAGCGCCAGTACGGCGTCCATGCCGATGAACGCAGCTCGCAGATCCTGTCTCGCGCGCATCTTTTGATGGTGGGGATGGTGCTGTTCTTCGTGTTCAGCTGCGTGCTGACCCTGTCGCCGGCGCAGTTAGCCGAAGCGAAGGCGCAGAACCTGTCGATCCTGTCCTACCTGGCCAACCACTTCGATAACCCGACCATCGCGTTTGCCGCTCCGTTGATCGCGTTTGTGGCGATTGCCAAGTCGTTCCTGGGGCACTACATCGGCGCGAGTGAAGGCCTCAAGGGGCTGGTGCTGAAGACCGGCCGTCGTCCGAGCGCCAAGCGCCTGGATCGCATGACTGCCGGGTTTATGCTGGTGGTGTGCTGGATCGTGGCGACGTTGAACCCGAGCATTCTCGGCATGATTGAGGCGCTGGGCGGTCCGATCATTGCCTCGATACTGTTCCTGATGCCGATGTATGCCATCCGCAAGGTGCCGGCCATGGCCAAGTACCGTGGGCAGGCGTCCAATGTGTTTGTCACGGCGGTAGGCCTGGTGGCGATTACTGCGGTGGTCTATTCGTTTTTTGCTTGAGCTCGCCTAGGCTCGGTGTGCCCTCACTCCGGAGTGTTTGATGGGGCGCCTCAGATCAAAATCAAAAGCAGATCAACAGCAGTTATCTACCTGATGTATGGAGATCAAACTGTGGGAGGGGGCTTGCTCCCGATGGCGGTGTGTCAGTTGATGCATCTGTGACTGTTCCACTGCTATCGGGGGCAAGCCCCCTCCCACATTTGGACCGCGATCGACAGAAGCAACATCGGTCGGCTCTAAGGCCCCCGCGCTCTTGCTTTTGATTTTAGCCGCCCCCCCAATCAATGTCGGATTACGGGCACACCGAGCGTGAGCAAGGTGCCGAGTGTTGGGGCGATGCGTTTTAGCGCTCTTCTTTTCCAAAGTGACCCGCCGTAAGGGCAGAGGCCCTATCAGCCGTTACCCCAATAACGGATATGTACCCGGTCTGACCCAACATCCAGCCCGGCCGCCAGAGGGAACCACCGTCTACACGTGCCGTATCCAGGCATAAAAAAACGCCGCGTACCTTGCGATACGCGGCGTTTTTAAATCGCTAAACCCTTAGGCTTGAATCACCGGGATGTTAGCGCTTGCTGCAATCTTACGGAACTCAGCAATCTGGTCGAAGTTCAGGTAGCGGTAGACGTCACTGGCCATGGTGTCCAGTTTCGCTGCGTAGCCCATGTACTCTTCGACGGTCGGCAGGCGACCCAGGGTAGACGCCACGGCCGCCAGCTCGGCCGAAGCCAGGTAGACGTTAGCGCCGTCACCCAGACGGTTCGGGAAGTTACGGGTCGAAGTCGACACCACGGTCGAATTCGGCTCTACACGTGCCTGGTTACCCATGCACAGCGAGCAGCCCGGCATTTCCATGCGCGCGCCAGCCTTGCCGTAGATACCGTAGTAGCCTTCTTCGGTCAGTTGGTGAGCGTCCATCTTGGTCGGCGGCGACAGCCACAGACGCGTCGGCAGCTGGCCCTTGACCTGCTCCAGCAACTTACCGGCAGCGCGGAAGTGACCGATGTTGGTCATGCACGAACCGATGAACACTTCGTCGATCTTCTCACCGGCAACACTGGACAGCAGACGGGCGTCGTCCGGGTCGTTCGGTGCGCAGAGGATCGGCTCGTTGATCTCGGCCAGGTCGATCTCGATGATTTCGGCGTATTCCGCGTCGGCATCGGCTTCCATCAGCTCAGGGTTCTTGACCCAGGCTTCCATCGCTTGGGCGCGACGTTCCAGGGTGCGCGGGTCACCGTAGCCTTCACCGATCATCCAGCGCAGCAGGGTGATGTTGGAGTTCAGGTACTCGGTGATCGAGTCTTTCGACAGCTTGATGGTGCAACCGGCAGCCGAACGTTCAGCCGAGGCGTCGGACAGCTCGAAAGCTTGCTCCAGCGTCAGGTCGTTGAGGCCTTCGATTTCCAGGATGCGGCCGGAGAAGGCGTTCTTCTTGCCTTTTTTCTCTACGGTCAGCAGACCCGATTGGATCGCGTAGTAAGGAATGGCATGAACCAGGTCACGCAGGGTGATGCCAGGTTTCATTTTGCCTTTGAAGCGCACCAGGATCGATTCCGGCATGTCCAGTGGCATTACGCCAGTGGCTGCGGCGAACGCGACCAGGCCAGAGCCGGCCGGGAACGAGATGCCCATCGGGAAACGGGTGTGGGAGTCACCACCGGTGCCGACGGTGTCCGGCAGCAGCATGCGGTTCAGCCAGCTGTGGATGATGCCGTCGCCTGGACGCAGCGATACACCGCCACGGGTCATGATGAAGTCAGGCAGGGTGTGGTGGGTGGTTACGTCGATCGGCTTTGGATAGGCCGCGGT
>Ga0207650_10001622_pt1 | contig 16057 bp, 24 predicted proteins | sample KBSS63metaG_FD_184325 | JGI IMG/M metagenome (GOLD analysis project Ga0207650, IMG submission 184325) | Switchgrass rhizosphere microbial communities from Kellogg Biological Station, Michigan, USA - KBS S6-3 metaG (SPAdes) (version 2) | ecosystem: Host-associated > Plants > Roots > Rhizosphere...
TCCCCCCCTCCCCCCCCCGGGGGTATGCCCACCCACCCCCACTAGTAAGATTTAGAGGGAAGTCGGACTGCTAGCGATTTCTTGTGGATATCTGCGACTTTGTTTGCAATATGCCCCTGATATCGGGAGCAACGGGGGCAAATAGCGCCCAGCACGGGGCTGATCCGAGCAATATGCAGCAGGCCGACAGGGATCAGGCGGGGATCGTACGGACGTTCGACCCCGAGGGGGACAAAAGGGGACATGTCCCCCTCGACCCCCTCGCAAAGAGGGTCGAGCCCTGTGGATAACCCCCCCCCACCAGGACTTTCTTGATAGGGGGCCTCCGGCGTGCCTTCGAGCGAGGGGGACATGTCCCCCTGTCCCCCTCCTACGGCAGCGTCAGGACCCCGTCCTCCGAGCGCAACACCTTGCCTTCATGCACCAAGTTGTCGACCGCCTCATTGAAGATCGGCTTATCCCGACCGGCGATCATCTTCCGCAGGACCGACTGCTTGATCCCCGCCCCAGACGGGACGTGGCTGAGGATCCAGCGCTCCACCCGGCGCATGGCGTGGTCCACCTTGGCGTCCTCGACGAACGCCTCACTCTCAGCACGGGTTTGCAGCTTGGCCACGGAGGCGAGCCTGGCTGTGGCGGCGTGCTGGGCGTCGAGCATGGCCAAGACGGAGGCCGACAGGGAGACGATTTGGCCCCCCAGATCCCAGTCGTCGAGGTTCATGTCGGTCCGTCCGTCCATCATCGCCAGGACCATCGACCACTTGATTTGCTGCAGGACGCGGTGGCTCTGCCGCGGGTCGCGTTCGATGGTGCCGCGGTGTCCACCGACGATCTCCGCCCGGACGGCGGCGTGGACCTCCGCCGGATAGGTCAGCCTGCCGTTGTAGATCGGGGCGTCCGACCAACTGACCAGCTGCAGCGGACCGGGGTCGGCCACGTCGTGGTCCGGCATGTTCGGGTCCTGGCCACAGACGAAGGTGCACCGCCCGGTGAACCCGGTCGCTTGGAGGACGTCGGAGTACAGCTGCCCGGCGAGCTCGTTCTGGATGTTGATCGTCGAGCAGACCCGCACGGCGTACGGCGGGATGTACCGCGTCTTGTTGCCGTCGGCCAGCTGCTGACCGAGCGGCTCGCCCACCCAGGCGCTGCACAGGGTGCCGATCACGGTGGCACCCTCCCGCCCCAGCTGGGCGATCAGGGTGGTGCCCTCGTCGATGATGAAGTGCGTCGACTGACGGACCACCTCGCGCAGCCCGGTGTCCTTGTCCTTCGGTCCCATGAAGCCCTCGACCAACCCCTCCCCGCTGGAGATGGTCCGGTCGAGCCAGATCTTCGGATGCCGCGTCGGCCCTGGGTACAGCGCCCGCCCGGCCTTGTTGGCCTGCCCCTTGCCACTGCCCGACGGCGAGATCACCACGCCGTAGACGTCGAGGGTCCCGTTGCGCGGCAGCATCCAGGCCGGGTGGATCGTCGACGCATAGCGCGTCATGACGTGCAGCAAGGTGGCGTCGGGTGAGGCCAAGTGGTGCCACGCCGCCTGGCGGATGTGGGCCAGGACCGGCCGCTCCCAGAACGAGTCGGGGAGTTGCGGGACTCCTAGTGCAGCCGCACTAGCTTCGGGTGCTGCCGTCGCCAGGACGTCCCTGCCCGCTCGGTCTGGCGGCGGCGGCATCTTCGCGAAGATCAGCCGCGCCGCCTCGGTGGTGTCGCCCTTGCAGACGAACCCGCACAGGAAGTCCCAGGCGGAGAAGTTGTTCGGCACCCCGTCCTTGCCGGGGCGCCCGAACGGGGCGGCGTAGCTCGGGATCTCCGTGGTGAAGATCGTGACCACGTCGTCGCCGGGCTGGATGTTGGCCGAGATGCCCTGCGACTTGCCGGGCCGGGTCATCGGGGTGCGGCCCTCGGCGTCCGGCCCGCCAGCCTGCGCCCAGCCGAGCGACTCCATCAGCACCAACAGGCTCATGTTCTTCCGGCACCAGTCGGCCGGGCTGCGCTCGTCGCTGGGTTGCGCCGAGGGGTGCCGCGCCGCCGACGCCTTGCGGACCGGCTCCGGCCGGAACTGCCAGCGCTCGATCACCCACTCCGGGAACACCACCCCCTCGGCGTTCCACAGGCTGTTCGGCGTGCACGCGTAGTCCCCGACCTCGCCGGTGTCGGGATCGACGAACACCGAGTCGGGGACCACGACGTAACCCCCATCCCCGCGGGTGTCGATTCCGTCCGGGAAGCCGTTGGCGCTGTTCAGCCCGAGCGCCGGGTCGGCCTGGCCGAAGATGTGGAACCCGGCGCGCGGCGTCTTGTGGATCGGCGTCTTGTTCATCCAGCTGCCGCCGTTGTCGCGGGTCAACTGCTTCCAGGCCAGGACGCCACCGTGCTTGGCGTCGACGTCGATGACCCCGAGCCACTGACCGTTGTCCTGCATCCCGGTGGCCAGGCCGATGTTGGCGTCGGGGCTCGCTGTCCACCACCGACGGATCTGCTCGATGTCGCTGGTGGCGTCCTTGAAGCCGTGGGCCGTGGCGGGCTCCTTGGTCTTCGGCTTCAGCGGGAAGATCCGCAGTCCCAGCTGACCGAGGGCCAGCGCCAGGCGGAGGCGATGGCCAGATGGGTCCGGCATGGCGCTCACAGCAGGCGCTCCAACGCCTGTCCCAGCAAGGTCATCCCGCCGATTCCCAGGCGACCGTTGAAGACGGTCTTGACCGTTTCGATGGCCTCGTCTTCGCTCCCGGCGATGACCATCTTGTCGTCGAAGGTCTTGGTGGCGTGGTCGAGCAGCCTCACCGAGTAGACGTTGACCAGGCGCACCACCTCGTCGTCGTCGTTGATCTTGCTATGGTTCATGGCGATCGTCCTTTCGAGAGGGACCGATGAAGGCCCGGGGCTGACACCCCGGGCCTTCGCACGTTAGGGCTCGGGTTCGAGCCCCCTGTGACGGTAGTCGCGAACCCCCCGGTTGACAATGCGTTACAACGTATGTATGTTGTCTACATGCCGCGAACCACCGTCTCCACGGATCCCCGCCTGGCTCCCATCCAGATCACGTTCAGGTTGCCGTGGTACTGGAAGATGGAGTTGGACAAGGTCGCCAGCGCCCAGGGGATCTCCACCGCTCAGCTGGTCATCGACGCTGTCGAAGAGGTCCATCCGCCTGGCCCCCTGCCTGCGATGCCGGAAGGACCGGCCTGATGTCGGTGATCGTCGGAATCGACCCCGGGATCACCGGCGGACTGGCGGTGATCCACAGCGGCAAGTTGGTCGGGATCGAAGCGATGCCGACCCACGATGGCCGGGCCGACGGGGCGGAGATCGACCAGATCCTGACCGAGTGGGAGCCCGACGTGGTCTACGTCGAGAACACCGGGCCGATGCCGAAGAACGGCTCGATCGCCAGCTTCAGCCTCGGGCTGAACACCGGCATCGTGCTCGGTGTCGTCCAGGCCAACCGCTTCGCCCTCGTCCGCCCCCGGCCGATTGAGTGGAAGCGCAAGCTGGGCCTGGTCGGCAAGGACAAGAACGCCAGTCGCGGCCTGGCCTCGGAGTTGTTCCCCGACTTCCGCGAGCGCTTCCGGCGAGTCAAAGACGACGGCCTGGCCGAGGCCAGCCTGATCGCCCGCTACGGGTTCTTCAACGAGTTCCAGTTGGCGGCGGTCGACCGGTGACCCTTGTGCTCTGGCAAGCGTGCCTGGAACGGTTCCAAGCGCAGGGCACACCCAACGAGCGGCTGATGTCCCGGCTGCTCCTGCAGATCATCTCGTCCAGCCCCGCAGCCGTCGAAGGCACCTTCGACGCCGTTGCCAGCGAAATCCTCGAAGCCACCTCATGACCGACCACACCCACTCCATCTACGGCAACGCCAGCCACACCCACACCTTCAGCGGCATGCCCGTCTACACCAGCACCCTCGTCCCGCCCGGGAAGATGTACGGGATGGGTGGGGCCATCTACGGCAGGCCCGAAGACATGGATCGCCTGATCCACCAGCAGTTCATCAACGACATCATCAAGACCGACGCCACCTTCACCGACACACCAAGGAAGCCAATGAGCACCATCGACAAGATCAAGGCCGAGCGCCGCGAGAAGCGCGAGCGCGAGGAACTGGAAGCCAAGTTCGAGGCCTGGGACGCGGCCATCGGCAGCGCCGCAGACGGCGACATCTACGGCTTCGCCTACACGCCGGGCGACAAGACCTACCGCTACGCCGTGATCTACACCGACAAGCGCTGGTTCCTCACCGGCGCCGAGACCTGTGGGCTGGCCACGGAGGACTTCATCGCCTGGCTGATCAACAAGGACATCGACATCCAGGACCTGCTCTTCTACGAGCCGCTGACGTGAGGGCGCTCGTTGACGTCACCCACGACCTGATGGTCGAGGTGGGCCGGATGACGCAGAAGGGCTTCGCCGTCGCCTTCGTCTCCCCGAAGGAATGGGAGGACTGGTACGTGGAAGAGCAAGGCGACTGCCAGGCGGCTGACCGGTTGATGACCATCTGGCAGCCGCTGGCCGATCTCGGCTGGCAGAACTTCTTCTGCGACGACGACAACATCATCGTGCGCTTCGAGGTGACCGGATGACGCACGCCTTCAACCAGCGCTTCGGGGAGCGCAACGGCAACTCCAAGCTGACCCAGTCCCAGGTCGACAAGATCCGGGCCTCCACCCTGCCCAGCCGAACCCTGGCTAGCCAGTTCGGCGTGACCATCGAGACCATCCTGAAGATCAAGAGGAACAAGACGTGGCCCGCTCCATCGACATCAACGAACTGATCGACGAGCACGAGCAGCGCTCCGACTACCGGCGGGCCAACGGAGCCCCGCTCGTCTCTGATCCCAGCGACCCGACCAAGCAGCTGCGCTACCGCAGGCCAAGTGGCTACGCCAAGATCCTCGACGACGAGTCGGCGCTGACCGAGTGGCGGATCTTCAAGGCGATGAAGGGCGTGGCCTCCAGCACCGCCCTCGCCGCCAAGATCAACGTGGTCAAGGACGAAGACAAGACCGGCAAGCGCAGCCTGCGCGACGAGGCGATGGACAAGGGCACGGCGAATGAGGCCGCGGACACCGGCACCGCCCTGCACGCGATGACCGCCCGGGTCGAAGACGACCTGGACGAGTTCGATGTTCCTGAGCAGTACCGCGACGATCTCGGCGCCTACTGCAAGCTGCTCGACGACCTCGGTCTCGTCTCGGACATGGTCGAGGTGCCGATGGTCAACGACGCCTACCGGGCGGCGGGGACGGCCGACCGGATCTACCGCCTGACCAAGCCGCTGATGGTCCCCGATGGCAGCGTCCTGCCGCCCGGCACGCTCGTCCTCGGTGACCTGAAGACTGGCCAGAAGCTGGACTTCAGCCTCCCCGGCTACTGCGTGCAGATGGCCCTCTACGCCGACGGCACGTTGTACGACGTGGTCACCGAGCGGCGGATGCCGACGCCCCCGATCGACAAGTCGTGGACCCTGCTGATCCACCTGCCGGTCGGCCAGGGTCGCTGCACGGCGTGGTGGCTGAGCGTCGAACTCGGCCTGCGTGGTGCCCTGCTGGCCTTCGACGTCAACGAGTGGCGCAATGCCTGGAAGGCGGGCCGCGACGGCCACGACTGCTTCCCGGTCGAAGTGGCCAAGGTCAGCCAGGCCGAGTACTACGACGGTGAGTGCACCTGCCCCGAAGACGGGATCGCAGCCAGCTGTGCCTTGCACGGTTCTGACACAGGCGTCGCTCAGGCGGCAAGGATGCCTCCGGTCCCGTTGCAGGAGATGGTCGACTGGTGCCAGCAGCGCATCGCCGTGATCCGTGACAACCCCCACGCCCGCAGCGCTCTGCTGCGCAAGTGGCCGAACAAGATCCCCACCCCGAAGCAGGGTCTGGCCAAGCCCGACGACATCGTCGCCGTGCTCAACGTGCTGGACTCCATCGAGGCCGAGTTCTCCATCCCCTTCGGGATGGATCCGCGCAGGCAAGACGGCCTGCGTCGGGACGAGATCCGCACCGACAACTGGCGACAGTTGGAGATGGCGGATGTCGGAACCATCAGCGTCAACAACCAAGGAGCAAGCAACCAATGAGCAACGATGTCAATGACTTCCTCATGGGCGGAGGTGGCAAGGCTGCGAAGTTCGAGCAGCTGGGCGACTCCGTCGAGGGCACGATCACCGAGGTCCGTCTGACCCAGCAGACCGACATGGAGAGCCAGGCGCCCCTGTTCTGGTCGGACGGCAAGCCGCGGATGCAGCTGGTCGTGGCGATCGAGACCGACCAGCGTGACGGCGAGAACGATGACGGCGTGCGCCGCATCTACGCCAAGGGCGGCAACTACGAGGTGGCCTCCGGCAGCGGCAAGTCCCTCAAGGACGCCATCGCTGACGCGGTCAAGAAGGTCAGCGCTCCCACCCTCGAAGAAGGAGGGTGGCTGAAGGTGGCCTACACCGGCGAGGGCAAGAAGACGAACCGCGGCTTCTCGTCCCCGAAGTTGTACAAGGCGGCGTACAAGGCGCCGGTCCAGTCCGTGGCCGCAGCCGACCTGTTCGACGAAGACTGATGACCCCGTGCGTGCTGTGGGCCAAAAGTTGTGATCGTCACGGCTACGGCCGCGACGATCAACAGCGGGCGCATCGCACGGCATGGCAGCAGGTACATGGCCCCATCCCTTCGGGGATGGTGGTCATGCACCTGTGCGACAACCCGCCGTGCGTGAACGTCGAACATCTGCGGCTCGGAACGCAGGGAGAGAACATGGCTGATGCCAGGGCAAAGGGGAGGGCCAAGCCCCCGCCACCCCAGCCTGGCGAAGCGCATCCTGCAGCCAAGCTGACCGAGGATCTCGTTCGAGAGATCCGTTCATCAACCGAGATGGGCACGGTGCTCGCCGTGAGGTATGGCGTATCGCGCTCTCAGATCAGTGCGATCAGGAAGCACAAGACCTGGAAGCACGTGGCCTGATGGTGGTCATCAGGCGTCTGAAGCCTCTTACGAAGCTCCAGATCCCGCAGAAGCCTGAGCAACAACGCAAGCAGTACCTGAACCGGGGACGGTTCCGCCGCGTTGTGCGGCGGCGCAGTGACTTCCCGCCTCCGACGCCACAGGACACGCCGTGTGTCCTGTGGCAGGGGGCGCTGGATCGCTACGGCTATGGCGCGCTGAAGCGCAACGTCGACGGCGTGCAGAAGTCGTACAAGATCCACCGCTGGATCATGGAGCTCTACCTCGACCGCCAGCTGGGTCCAAAAGAGGTGATCCTCCACGCCTGCGACAACCCGCCGTGCTACGCCGTGGCCCACCTGAGCGTGGGCACGATCGCCTCGAACAACCGCGACATGCTGCTCAAGGGGCGGGCCAGCCCGCCACCGGTCAACGTCTTCTACGGCAAGGACAACTGGAACACCAAGCTGTCCCCGGCCGACCACGAGCGCATCTGGATCCGCTACCAGTACGGCGAGGTCGCCCGGACGATCGCTGAGGACTTCGGGGTGAGCACCTCGACGATCTACAACGTGGTCAACCCGCGGCGCCGCGCGGCCTCAGACGAGGCCCAGCGGATCCGCCGCTACGGCCACGCACTAGGCTTCGAAGGCGAAGCCGACGAGGCCTAGTGCGGTCGCACTAGCGTCCCGAGCCATGAAGTTCGACTGGCGTCGGGAACGGTTGCTCGAATGGTTGTGCTCGATCGCTGACGATCGTGAGCCGCGCACCCAGCGTGAACTGGCCGAGGAACTCGGCGCCCGCTCGGAGGAACTGAGCAAGTGGAAGGCCGAGCCAGACTTCCTCGCCGCGTGGGAGACTCGCTACCGCAAGACGGTCGGATCCCCAGAGAAGGCGCACGCCGTGCTCAACGCGTTGCACGAGACAGCAGTTGACCGCACCGATCCCCGCCAGGTCCAAGCCGCCCGCGCCTACCTGGAGGCGATCGACGTGGTCAAGCCGAAGAAGGTCGATGTCACCGTGACCAACGGCAAGGCGGCGAAGGACCTCAGCGACGACGAACTGTTCGCGATGATGGCGACGCGCGCCGAGCAGGAGTTGGCCAACCGCCTCGACGAGCGAGTCGATGACTGACCAGATCGTTGTCAACGGGTACGAAGGGGCACTGACCCCGGCGACCCGTCGAGCGATCTACGACCTGCGCCGTCAGATCGCCAGCGGTGGCGGCGGGGATGAGGTGTTCATCGGGCCGGACGACCCCGGCTCCGACTACGACCTGTGGTTCGACACCGACACCAACAAGTTCTACGTCCGCTCCAACGGCGCGTGGTTCGAGTTGACCGTTGGTGCGCCCGGCCCGCAAGGCCCACCAGGCCCGATCGGACCGCAAGGTCCGCCAGGCACTGGTGGTAGTGGGACCGGCACTGACGAGGTGTGGATCGGACCTGACGACCCGTATCCGGCCAACACGACGATCGAACTGTGGGTCGACAGCGACGCCGAAGGTGGCACGGGTGGTGGCACGGTCGGACCTCCGGGTCCGCAGGGTGAGCCTGGCCCGATGGGACCCGAGGGTCCGCCAGGTCCACAGGGCGAGCCGGGCGACGACGGCGTTGACGGCGCCCCCGGCCCGGCGGGCGCCGATGGTGCCCCCGGACCGCAGGGGTTGCAGGGACCGCAGGGCGTTCCTGGCGCGGATGGGGCGCCGGGCGCGACGGGACCTGCTGGCCCGCAAGGCGCCAAGGGCGACACGGGCGCGGCCGGGGCGACGGGCGCGCAGGGACCCAAAGGTGACACCGGTGCAGCCGGAGCAACGGGCGCGCAAGGTCCGCAGGGCATCCAGGGCGTCAAGGGTGACACCGGAGCAACGGGCGCCACCGGCCCAGCCGGGGCCGACTCCACCGTGCCCGGACCTGCCGGACCGCAAGGCATCCAGGGCGTCAAGGGCGACACCGGGGCGCAGGGTCCGCAAGGCATCCCCGGCACGGCAGGGGCCACCGGGCCAGCTGGTCCGACCGGTGCTACCGGCCCGGCAGGCCCAGGCTTCAGCGACGGCGACAAAGGCGACATCACCGTCGGCGGTGGCGCGACGACGATGACGATCGACGCCGGGGCGGTGACCAACGCCAAGTTGGCCCCGATGCCCGGCTACTCGTTCAAGGGCAACGACATCGCAGCCCCGGCCCAGCCGCGTGACGTCTCCGCGCTGGACATGATCAGGGCGCTCGGGATCATGCGTCGAACAGCTGTCGGCTGTTCGGCGGCGACGGCGACAACCGTGATCCACGGTCTCAACACCCAGGACGTTCACGTTCAGGTGTACCGCAACGCGGCACCGTGGGATCAGGTCGAATGCGACATCCGGCGACCCGATACGTCCAGCGTCGTCGTCACCTTCGCCGTCGCCCCCGCCGTCAACGACTACCGGATCGTGGTCATGGGATGAGCCGCGAATACAAGACCCCGATCGTCCTGCCCGCCGATCCGGTGGCAGCGATGGAAGCCGCCACCAAGCAGTATGTCGACGGCAAGAACAACGAGGTCGCCATCGGACCGACCGACCCTGGGGCAAGCTTCGAGTTGTGGGTCGACACGTCAGTATGAACGGAGGTGCGTCATCCCGGTTTTGAAGGCCCGCATCGGCGGGACGTGGGTCGACGTCGGTGGTGGTGGCGCGGGTGCCGACGAGGTGTGGGTCGGGCCGAACACCCCGACCGACGCAGCCAACGAACTGTGGGTCGACACCGACGACCCGAACATGACCGACCCGGACACGGCCCGCTGGAACTCGGCCTGGGGGATCGTCGGTTACGCGACGAACACGACGGGTCAGACCGTGTCGCCTGGTGCCGAAGTCGATGTCACCGGGTTGAGTGTCACGTTCGTTCCCGTTGTCGGACGGCGCTATCGCACAACCATCTCGTGGCTCGCTTCGGCCAGCGCAGCGATGGTCCTTACCGGATTGGTTTCTGACGGCGCCAATGCCATCGTCATGCAGCGCAACTACACCTTGCAGGCAGCGGCGTTCCTCCACCCCGATGTCTCGGTTGTCGAATCTGGCTTGGTGGCAGTGCCAACGGTTCGCAAGGCCAGGGCGCTCCTCAGCAACACAGCCAGCACATTGGGTGTGGTCGCTTCGCCCACCTATCCGGCGTTCATCTCGGTCGAGGACGTCGGCCCGGTGTCGCCCGCCACCGCACCGGCGGCACCCGCCAGCGTGTGGACGAACCTGACGCTGATCAACGGGTGGACCTGGATCGGGGGTGGCTGGGCGATCCCGAGCTACCGCAAGGTCGGGGACGTGGTGGAGGTGCAGGGGCTTGTCATCCGAGGGTCGGCCATGACGTCGGGGCAGACGCTCGTGGTCGCCAACATCCCGGTCGGCTTCCGTCCGCCGAAGGGGCACATCTTCGCCATGAACTGTGGCGGGCCTTCCGGTTCCGGCGACGCTCAAACCCGCGTCCAGGTCGACACGGTCGGGGATCTGGCCATCGTTTGCGGGAACGCAGCGCAGCAGACGCAGCACACCTACACCAGCCTCAGCGGCATCAGCTGGTCGGTGAGCACCTGATGCCGACGATCAAGGCGAAGATCGGTGGCACCTGGGTGCCGATCGGCGGCGGCGGCGACGAGGTGTGGGTCGGGGCCGACACCCCCACCGACAACAACGTCGAACTGTGGTACGACACCGACGAGCCGAACCTGTACGACCAGTACGACGCTCGGTGGAACTCGGCGTGGGGCGTCGTTGGGCAGGCGACAACCAACACTCCGCAGAGCGGCATCGGAGCGACGAAGGTCGACCTGACGAGCATCGCGGTCACCTTCGTCCCCGTGTCCGGTCGCAGGTACCGCGCCTATTTCCAGAGCCACTTCTACGCCAACGGCGCGGGCGTTCTGGACGTCGACATCACCGATGGGGCGAACACCGCTGTCGCCAAGTTCAACGGGCAGGTGGCGGCAGGCTGGGTGCCGTCGCCGGTCGTGATCACCCATGCCATGAGTCCTCCGGCGGGAGCGGCGTACACGTTGAAGGTTCGCTGCTCGATCAGCGCCTCGACGGTCAACTCGTCCCCGACGGGGGACAACCTGACGCGCCTCGTTGTCGAGGACGTCGGCCCGGTGTCGCTCAGCGCCCCGCCCGCCCAGCCCGCCAGCGTGTGGACGAACGTGACGTACCTCAATGGCTGGTCGGGGGAGTCTGGTGGTGGTTCGCAGCCCGTTCAGTATCGGCTCGTTGGTGACAAGGTGGAGGTGCGCGGCCAGGCGATCCGATCGGCCATGGCGGCGGCTCCCGTGTTCAACCTTCCGGTGGGGTTCCGACCGCCCCTCAGCGTGCGCTTCATGCTCGGTGTCCACGTCACTGGGGCTGGCGGGGTGTACCACACCCGCACGGACGTGACCACCGCGGGCGACGTCTTCGTCTCGGATGTCAGCCCCGCGCTGTCGGGCGGGGCGACCCTGTATTGCAGCAACATCTCCTTCTCGGTGAGCAGCTGATGGCGGGGGTTGGCGGGGACTGCATCGAGTGGACGAAGGCGCGTGATCCCAACGGCTACGGCCGGGGCTGGGTGCCCGAACTGAAGAAGGTCGTGCTCGGTCACCGCTGGGCCGTCGCTCAGGTGCTCGGGTGGGATGCCATCCAGGGCAAGGTCGTGATGCACCTGTGCGACAACCCGTCCTGCATCAACGTCGATCACCTGCGTGTCGGGACGCAGACTGACAACATGCGCGACGCCCAGGCGAAGGGGCGTACCCGCGGGACGTTCCGGCCGCAGGAGCGATGCAAGCGCGGCCACGAATACACCGAGGAGAACATCTACCTGCATCCGCGTGATGGCACCCGCGAGTGTCGGGCGTGTATGGCGTGGCGTGAAGCTCGACGTCGAGGGGGTGGTTGAAATCGCAGGTGTCTTGAAGGCCAAGGTCGGTGGCCAGTGGGTGCCGATCGTCGGGTCAGGGATGTCCGCCGAGGCAGCCCGGTGGAACAGCGCGTGGGGCGTCGTCGCGGAGGCTGCTGCGGTCACCGACCAGGGCGGAATCGTGGGAACGTTCATCACGCTGAACAGCCTGTCGGTGACGTTCGTGCCGGTTGTTGGTCGCCGCTACATCTATCGGGTGAAGGTCGAACTCCAGAGCACCGTGGCAGGCGACGTGCCGGTCTTGTCTCTGACGAACGAGGCCAACGCCTCGTTCGATCGTCACACCGGCCGACTCGGGGGGACCGCCACCGAGACGTGGGCGTGGACGTCCATGACTGAAGCGTTCTCGACAACGGCGTCCGTGACTCGCAGGCTGGGCCTGTCCAGGGCGATCGGTACTGGGACGCTGACAGCGACCGCCGACTACAACCGACCGAACAAGTTGATCGTCGAGGACGTCGGCCCGATCACGCCCAGCGCCGTCGCCCCGCCCAACCCGACCCCGGCGTGGATCCCGTTCACGTTGCTCAACGGGTACACGGCGGTGAGTGGTCGCACCCCGCAGTACCGCATGGTCGGTGACGAGGTGCAATGCCGAGGGACCGCGCTCACCCCGGCCAGCCTCACAAACGTCCCGGTCACCTTTCCGGCGGGATTCCGTCCTGCGATCCCTTCAGCCTTCCCTCTCGCGAGTTGGCAGTCCGGCTTCGTTCCGGGGCGGGCGTACGTGACCACGGACGGCGTCTTGGCGCTCCAGCACGTGATGGCTGCTGGCGGCGAACAGCCGTTTGAGACGGTGCGATTCTCGGTGACCCCATGAAAGGAAGGACCTGATGTCCTACAACACCATCTACCAGTCGTCGCAGGACGAGGTGCTCCAGGGGCGGATCACCGCCTGCTGCATCCAAGAAGGCCACGACCCGGAGACGGACGCGATGTGGAAGGTGTACACGGCGCAGGACGTCGAGGCCGCGTACGCCTCGGCCCTGGCTGCCGACAACCCGAACCCCGGCGGGGACGAGGGCGTCATCACTGACGGGATGATCCTCGCCAACGTCCAGGCGTTCTTCAATCCGATGCCACTGGGGATGCCGTTGGCCAACGCCAACTAGCCATGACCGCTGTCGAGAACGAGATCACCTGGGACCAGCTGATCGAGGAACGCGAGTGGCGGCGCTGCTTCCCGCAGACGCGCAACCCAGCGAAGCTGATGGAGGGCTTCGAGTACTGGTGCGCGAACTACGCCTACATCCGCCACCCCGAGCGCGGCCGGATCAAGTTCACGATGTTCGACGCCCAGCGCGACACCGCGATGGGCTGGATGGTCAACCGCTACTCGCTGCTGCTCAAGGCCCGCCAGCTGGGGTTCTCCACCCTGGTCGCGGCCTACTGCCTGTGGCTCAGTTTCGGCTACGAGGACCGCGTGATCATCATGCTCAGCCGCACCGAGCGTGACGCGATCAAGCTGCTGGCCAAGGCCAAGTACATCTACCGCTTCTTTCCGGAGTGGATGAAGTACCGCGGCCCGCCGATGAACGCGACCCAGACGAAGCTGGAGTTCGCCAACGAGTCGTACATGGAGTCCCTGCCGTCAGCATCGGATCCGGCTCGTGGCGAGTCGGTCTACCTGGCGGTGATCGACGAGCTCGCCTACCTGCCCAACAGCGATGAAGCGTGGGCCTCGATCGAGCCGATCGCTGACGTCGGTGGTCGGGTCATCGCCCTGTCCACGGCGAACGGTGAGGGCAACCTGTTCCACAAGCTGTGGGTCGGCGCGACGACCAAGAACAACAGGTTCAAGCCGCAGTTCCACCCGTGGTGGGCCAACGGGCGCACCCAGGATTGGTACGACGCCCAGGCTGCCGAACTCCCCGAGTGGCAGCTGGCCCAGGAGTACCCGGACAACCCCGACGACGCCTTCCTGCGCTCCGGTCGTCCGATGTTCGACCTGGCTACGCTGCGCCGCCTCGACGAGGAAGCCAAGGAACCGATCGAGCGCGGCGACTTCCTCGTCTACCGCGGTCGGGCCTACTTCCCCGACCCGCAGGGGGCGCTGAAGATCTGGGAGTTCCCCAACGAGCACGGGCGCTACGCGCTGGGCGCCGACCCGGCGCAGGGCATGGAGCACGGTGACTACTCCAGCGTCCATGTGATCAACGCCCGCAACGGCCATGTCGTTGCCCACTGGCACGGGCGCATCGACCCCGACCTGTTCGGCACCGACGTGCTCGCTCCGCTGGGCAAGATGTACAACTGGGCGCTGGTCGGCGTCGAGTCGAACAACCACGGCCTGACCACGCTGAAGGCCCTGCAGCGAGCGAAGTACCGGCCGATCTACATGCAGCGCTCGCCGCGCTACAAGCGCTCGGTGCCGACAGAGATCCTCGGCTGGCGCACCAGTCAGATCACCAAGCCGCTGGCGATCGACGAACTGAACATGGCCCTGCGCGACAACACCGTGACCCTGTGGGACCGCGAGACGGTGGCCGAACTGCGCACGTTCGTGCGCGACGAGACCGGCAAGAAGATGAGCGGATCCCCGTTCGACGATCGAACAATGAGCCTGGCAGTGGCCAATCAGATGCTGAAGTACGTGTTCTTGAAGCAGTTCGAGCCAGAACTGGAGCCAGGACCGGGGACGATGGGGTGGATGGAGCGCCAGCTGTACGGCGACGATGTCTTCGGTGACGCCCGCAACCGTCGTAGGCTCGGCCGCGATCCGATCGGCCAGCACTGGATTCGATCCGACAGGAGGGTCCCATGACCGAACGCCTCGACTACCAGAAGCAGCCGTCCCGGTACCACGCTCGCAAGAACGCCCACTGGATGAAGCGGGGCTACGGCGTCCTGCCGCACTCGGTGTGGGGCGACCCCAACCAGTCGGGACCTGCCGGTGGCGGGGCTCCGCCGACCGGCGTCACCGCCGGTTCGCCGGGAGCGTTCACTCCGGCTGGCTGCGACATCCCCGACAACCTGGCGCAGCTGTCGGCCCTCGGGCCGCTCGGCCAGACCACGGCGTGGGGCGTGGGTCAGTACGTCAACCTCGACCCGGTCGGCTCCGCCTACTGGAACGGCACGCAGTGGCGCCTCGGCGTCGGCACCGGCGGGGCCACCCAGGACGCGCACACCACCGACCCCGGCAGCTTCACCATCGCGGAGATCCAGGAATGGGTCGACGATCACGCCGACATGGCCGACGAGGTGCTCACCGCTGAACTGTCCCGCCCGTCACCGCGGATCACGCTGGTCGATTGGCTCGAAGGCTTCATCGCCCACAGGGACGATTGATGCTCTGCCCCGAGTGCGAGAAGCGCCGGATCGCTGAGGGGCACAGCACCTGCTACCCGTGCCACCTCCGTGGTATCGGCTTCACCTTCAAGGGCGCCACGGCAGGGATGTGGAATGGTCCGACGATCCGTGAGCGCCAGGCCGAGGCGATGACCAACCCAAACGCGGAGCGTGCCTGATGGCCAAGTCCCAGTCCCAACTGCTGGCGGAGTACCGCCGCGAGGTGCGTCGCTCGAAGCGCTGGCGGGCCGACAACTACGACGACGACTGGCGGCGGTTCATCGACCTGTACCGCGGCAAGCAGGTCAACGGGGCGTCGGCCGTCGATCGGCTGATCGTCAACATGGTCTTCTCGACGATCAACGTCCTCGGCCCGGCGGTGGCGGTGAACAACCCCCGCTTCGTAGTCAACGCTCGGCGCCCCGAGGCTGCGCCGCAGGCGGTGATCACCGAGGAAGTCCTTAACTACATCTGGCGGACCTACCGCTACCAAGAGGACTTCCGCCTGGCGCTGAACGACTGGCTGATCACTGGCCACGGCTGGCTCAAGGTCGGCTACAAGTTCACCAAGCCGCCGGAAGAGAAGAAGATCAAGGACGGCGCCGACGACAGCAACGCTCCGGCGACGACCGACGACTACGGCGACGACTATGGCATCGACGATCGTGAGGATGTCGAGGGCAACGTCGAGTCGGAGATGCACGCCGCGGTCGACCGCCCGTTCGTCGAGCGCTTGTCGATCTTCGACATGTTCGTCGACCCTGATGCCCGCCATCCCAAGGAGTGGGCCTGGGTGGCGCAACGGATCTGGCGCCCGGTCGAAGACGTCAAGGTCGACGACCGCTACTCGTCCACGGCGCGCAACAAGGTGTCGACCAAGAAGTGGTCGCGCTGGACCGGCGATGGCGACAGCGACGCCCGCAACGAC